>Ga0187844_10002171_pt1 | contig 14169 bp, 14 predicted proteins | sample SpaLakP09_SKY_50_FD_134517 | JGI IMG/M metagenome (GOLD analysis project Ga0187844, IMG submission 134517) | Oligotrophic lake water microbial communities from Sparkling Lake, Wisconsin, USA - SP09_SKY_50 | ecosystem: Environmental > Aquatic > Freshwater > Lake | place: USA: Sparkling Lake...
GCCCGGGAATCATGATTTTGTCGGTGCTCGTCTAGTGAGTGGATCGGTGCTAGCCACGTGTATGGGGGGCGATAGTCGTCAGCGAGGCCTAGTTTATAAAGTAGATCCTGGCTTTCATCAGATGCGCGGATCGATTCAAGAGGTGGGTGAGCATTTCGACGATGCGAGAGCACGCTACGTGGCCTGGCGTACCTTAGATGATTATCCGCTCGTAGCGCTGGCGGGACTATCGGAAGAAGATTCATTGGTCACTTTTCGAGCGCTTGCCAGAAGCTATCGCCTGACATTGATTATCGCGAGTTCGTTATTAATTTTGCTGACCTTAGTGGGCTGGGTATTTTCCTCGAAGTTAGCGCTGCGCCGACGCGCTGAAGAGAATGTTCGTAAGACCTATCGCATGGCAACCGATGCCGCCAACGAAGGCTTCTACATGCTATTACCTGTGCATGATAGCCACAATGTTTTAGTCGATTTTCAAATTGAAGACTGTAACGAGCGTGCAGCAGCGTTACTTGGGATGTTGCGCGGACATCTAGTCGGTTTTCGAGCGAGTAAAAGCATGGCGCCGCAATTACACGCTGATTTTTTAATGATATGTCAGCGAGCCTTAGCGCATGGTGTATATGAAGATGAATTTCGCGTGCCTGCTGGCGGCTGGTTGAAGGCAACATGGTTGTATCGACGTGCAGTACATTCAGGCGCAGGTATTGCGCTCACCTTGCGTGATATTTCTGAAGTCAAAGCCCATGAACAAGCGCTGGCTGATTTAGCCAATAACGATTCCTTAACTAAACTCCCCAACCGACGTTGGCTGATGAATTTTTTGCCAGCGGCGATACGGCGCGCGGCGCGCGGGCGAGGTCGACTCGCTTTATTTTTTATTGATCTAGATAATTTTAAAGTAGTGAACGACACGCTAGGTCACGAAGCGGGAGATGAATTATTGGTGCAGGCCGCAAGTTTGATCAAAGGTGCGGTCCGCTCAAGTGATCATGTAGTCAGATTAGGTGGTGATGAATTTACGGTAGTGCTCGAACAGATGGAAGATCCTAGCGACATTGCGCGCGTCGCAGATAGCATTCTTGAAGCCTTGAGTCGGCAACTCAAGCTCACGAATGGCGCTGGCCATCGTGTATCGGCCTCGGTGGGTATTAGCGTATATCCCGATCATGGTGAAGATGCGGATACGCTAATCAAGCACGCTGATGTCGCCATGTATGCGGCTAAATCCGCTGGCAAGGGCCGCTACTTTTTTTATGAGCCTAAGTTATCAGATGCATTAATTCTTCGTATGAATAAAGAGCTTGCCTTGCGCAACGCTATAGAAAATGATGAATTTATCATTCACTATCAGCCGAGGGTCGATACAAAAACGGGGAAATTATGCAGTCTTGAGGCCTTAGTGCGTTGGCAGCATCCTGAGCGTGGGTTAGTGATGCCTGCTGAATTTATCAGTCTGGCTGAAGAAACTGGATTGATTGTTCAATTAGGTGAAAGCGTACTGCGTAAAGTGGGTGAGCAGATTTCACTTTGGCGATCGGAAGGCGTGCGAGTTGTTCCTGTTTCCGTCAACGTCTCGCCGCGACAGTTACAGTTTGGTAGAACAGCAGTCTGTATCGCCGAAGTGCTCCAATTATTCGACATTGAGTCTCGGCTATTGGAAGTTGAAATCACCGAATCGACGATGGTCGACAATACGCCTATCGTTTTACAAGAGCTCGAGTCAATTCAAAAATTAGGTGTGCGCTTAATGATCGATGATTTTGGTACCGGATATTCATCATTAGCGCAGTTGCATAGAATGGATGTCGATACGCTCAAAGTAGATCAGGCCTTTACACAAGCCTTGTCGCGAGGTTCGGAAGGTGAGTTGATGTACCGTGCAATAGTTTCAATGGCGGCGGCATTGAAAATGTGTGTGGTAGCCGAAGGTGTAGAAACATTAGAGCAGCTACGTTTACTTCAAACTATCGGCTGCGATGAAGTGCAGGGGTTTATTATTTCGCGTGCATTGCCGGCGGCAGACATCATGCAACTCGTATCGAAAAATATCTTACCCCCGTTTGATCGTGTTGGACGATTAGTTGCTGTGAGTCCGCATTGAATTTTTTGAATGATCTGATGTTGTTTGGGCTAACCACTTTAACCCAAGAAAAATTGGAAGCATGAATAGACCAATCAGTAAGCTTCTCGTCCATTCCAACGTTGACACAGGTGTAAACCTAAACGCCTCCGCTAACGGGACATAGGTAGTAATTGTTAGCAGTGCTACGAAAGTCACAGCCAGAACCCAGAGTGAAATGGGGGTGAAACGTGACCATAGATCTTTCCAGTTGAAATAAGCCGATCGTGTGGCGAGAATCAATACAGCATTCGCTGTAACCAGCATCACAAAAGCACACGCGTTGGCAGAGCTTGGTTCTGCAAAATTAAGCATCCACGTATAGTAAGCAAAGACTCCAGCAGTCGTGAACGCCCCATACACAAGGCTGCGGATAACTTGCGGCGTACTGAGTAAGGTTTCAGTAATGCTGCGCGGTGGGTGATCCATGATATCGGTCCTTGCTTGCTCGGCTTCGAAAACCACCGAGCAGGCTGGATCAATTACTAACTCAAGAAAAGCAATGTGGAGTGGGGCGAGGAAAAGCGGTAGTCCTACTAACACGGGCAACAGCGCTAAGCCAGCGATAGGCACATGCACTGCCAACGTGTAAATCATCGCTTGCCGCATATTGGCAAATGTACGGCGACCTTCACGAATAGCGTGAACGATAGAATTAAAATCGTCTTTCAAAAGTACTAGTGATGCTGCTTCGCGCGCTACATCCGTGCCGCGTTCTCCCATCGCGATTCCAATATGGGCTGCCTTAAGTGCGGGTGCGTCGTTGACCCCATCACCGGTCATGGCAACGATCTCACCTTGCGCTTTTAAACTTTCGACCAAGGCGAGTTTTTGGTGGGGTTTAACCCGTGCGAATACATTCATAAGTTGAATGCGCGAGTTGAGTGTTGTTTGATCCATGCCCGCGATTTCGTCGCCCGTTAAAACGCCTGTCGGCTCTAGACCTGCTTGCCGCGCAATCGCGATCGCTGTGCGTGGATGGTCACCTGTAATCATAATTACCCGTATACCAGCGCGATGGCATTGCTCAACAGCCGCCGCCACTTCTGGGCGCAGCGGATCGGCCAGTGCTATTAAGCCCAGCCACTCGAAATCAAAGTCATGTTGTGTTCTAGGCCAAGGTTGATCGGTGGGGTGTAAGGCCTCAGCCACCGCCAAGACGCGAAGTCCGCGTGTAGCGAGCGCTTCGGCTTGTTGCAGCACTACTTTTTCTTGTTCAGTAGAGAGATGGCATAAAGCTGCGATAGCTTCAGGAGCACCTTTGGCGGCTACTAAGTCGTGTGAAGTATTTTCTAGTCGCCATAAATGCGTCATTGCCAGCAGCTGTGGCGATAGCTCGTATTCGCGAGCGAGTACCCATGTCAAATCGCGGCGGTTATCGTTTTGTAGTTGTTCACTTGTAAGGCGATGGAAGGCTTTTTCCATAGGATCATGCGGAGCGATTTCACTCGCGAGCACTGCGTATTCAAGTAATTCATGGAATGCAGGAGGTAGTGATTGTTTAGCTAAATCAGTAGTAAATATCTGCTCACTTAACGTACACAGAGCTTCAACTTGCATACGGTTTTGTGTCAATGTGCCTGTTTTGTCAACGCACAGTACGGTGGTTTCGCCCAGAGTTTCAATCGCATGCAATCGGCGAGTGAGCACGTGTTGTTTGCCTAATCTGCGTGCAGCAAAGGCAAAGAAAATAATCATAATCACGGCAAACTCTTGCGGTAGCAGCGCCATGGCCAGCCCGATACCGGCGAGCATCGCATCAAGCCATCCGCCACGCAGCCACCAAAAAAATACCATCAGTGATAAAGAAAAAATGATGCCGATGATAGCTAATCGTTTCGTTAGTAAACTCATGTGCTCGCGTAACGGCGAAGCTTGTGGCTCAATATCGTCGAGCGACTGACCGATTTTTCCCATCTGTGTGTTTCGGCCGGTGAGAGTCACGCTGACGACACCCTGACCACTCACTACCAAGGTGCCGGCGAACACCGATTGTTCAACGGTTTTTGATACGGGTTCGGATTCACCCGTAAGCATGGATTCATCTAGCGATAATTCATGCGCTTGCAACAGCGTTCCGTCCGCAGGTACGCGATCACCTTCGGCAAGAATCAATACATCTTCTCGCACAACGTCATGACCAGCGATACGTTGTTCGACGCCACTCCGAATCACTAGCGCGCGTGAGCTAGATAGATCGCGTAGAGCAGCTAATGCATTGTCAGTTCGGCGTTCTTGAAAAACAGTCATGCCCATAATGACCAGCACGAAACCCAGTAGCACCATGGCTTCATTTCGGTCGCCGGTTAGCAGATAGATCGCTCCGGCCGCTAGTAATAGCAAGAACATGGGCTCAAACAGCACATCACACATCACCGCCAATAATGTGCGTCGCTGGCTTAGTCCCAATTCGTTACTACCTTCCTCAAGAAAACGCTGAGCTGCTTGCTCGTTTGAGAGGCCAGTAAGGACAGAATTTTTTTTAACGGAGGACTTGTGGTGAGTCATTTACTAGTGTTAATTTATTGGCGCTTGGCAATGGCATGTGCAAAGTTTGGCATCATGTTCAGAAAATAGCTTTGATTAACAATGGATTGTGACGTATCAGTGGCATCCAATCATTGACAATAGGAGAAAGTATGTATGGTTCCGAGTTTCACGTGCATGGTGCACATGAGCATGAAATGGCGCACGCATCGCATTCCGGAGGCTCATCTAGCCTGGCAGTAGCCACGGCCATATTGGCCACTGTCGGCGCAGTGTTTTCTTACATGGGTGGCTACACGCAGGCGAATGCTACGCTGTTTAAAAACGATGCAGCAATCAAAAAGACTGAAGCTGCCAATCAGTGGAATTTTTGTTATGCCAAATTTGGTCGAGCATCAGGGATCGACCATATTAGTCGATTGCGCATTTCGCCCGAATTAGTTTGGAATGTCAGAGTTCACTTGCTTGGTCAGCGCGTTGAAATCGATAGTTTGTAATTCTTCCCACATGCGCGATATGACTGTCTATCGTTTAACCGTCATCGGAAAATCTGATAACAGCTTTTGACATAGCGCTTCTTTACCCAGAGAAGCAGCCTTGCTGGCAAAGGCTGATTGGCCTTGGCTAAAGAGTTCTTTGGATGTTGGTTTGTCTTTTTTTTCCATGCATTGCTGAGAGTCTTGTTGAAACCGCCAGGCGTAATACGTAAACCGACATTCCATCCGCGCTTTGGTAAACAAGCCATCCATCTTAATTAAATCGTCACAGGTATCAGCACGCGTGGTGTCTGCGCAAAGCATAAGAATGAGAGCGCAAGCACGGTACACTTGTAAAGAAAAAGGTCTATCAATCATAGTCTTATCTGATTTTTACTTAGGTCGTTGCCATGGCCTGAGTTTATCCAAAATGCCAGAGCACTTCATTCTAAATATTTCTGAATGTAACTGAGGGTAGCCAAATGTAACGTTTATCTGCAAGGTGGAATCAGCGTTTTACGATGCATTCGCGTCAACGAATTAAGAGTTTTTTCTGAGACGCACTAATTATCCACTCATGCATTTAAGGGAGTTACTATGAAAAAGCTAGTCTTGTTGTCCAGTCTGATCCTCGCCTCTACAGGTGCTTTTGCCGAAACAGCCAAAAGTGACGCGACACCCGCAGCACCCACTAAAGCAGCTGCCCATGACGCTGCCAAGACCACGCATGCTAAAACTACGCAGAGCAAAGATACTGCGGCAAAGTCTAAATCAACCGATGCTAAGCCGGCCGAAATGGCACCCGCCGACAAGGCCAAGTAAGACAACAGTTGTACCCCTCGTGGTGCTGAAATAAATCCTGCCTTTAGGGATCGCAGCTTAGATGCCGCGATCCCTTTTTCTTTTTAAGTTCAGTGAATAGACCGACAAATCGTCTATGTTTGGCGACTGGGATTACAATCGAGCGCATGAACACCGATCAACCCATCAAATTATCCATGCTAGATCTGGTTCCTGTAAGAGAGGGTGCCAGCATTTCTGACGCGCTTTGGCAAGCCCAACGCACAGCTCAGCATGTTGAGAAGCTCGGCTTTACTCGCTACTGGGTCGCGGAACACCACAATCTTCAAGGCGTGGCCAGTTCGGCAACAGCGGTTTTGGTGGGTCATATTGCGAGTGCTACTAAACGTATCCGCGTAGGATCAGGTGGAATTATGTTGCCGAACCATGCACCGCTCACCGTGGCGGAAGCTTTCGGTACCTTAGCCGAGCTGTACCCTGGACGTATCGATCTGGGTTTGGGACGGGCACCGGGAACAGATTCAATAACGATGCGTGCTTTGCGTCGCGATCGAGTTGAAACAGAAGATGATTTCCCACGCGATGTCGCTGAATTACAGGCTTTACTTGCACCGACTGTACGCGGTCAGCGTGTCGTCGCCTTACCGGGTGCAGGTACGCAAGTGCCTATATGGCTGTTGGGATCGAGTTTGTTTTCCGCGGCACTGGCAGCTGAACGTGGTTTGCCCTTTGCGTTTGCTTCACATTTTGCGCCACGTTTTTTAATGCAGGCGATCAGTTTGTATCGCAGTCGGTTTCAGCCTTCTGAATCATTGAAAAGTCCTTACGTGATGATAGGCGTACCTTTGGTTGCTGCGGCAACGGATGAACGGGCACATTATCTTGCCAGCAGCGTGTTTCAACGCATTTTGGGAATACTTACTGGGCATCGACGACCGCTGCAGCCACCTCAGCAAGGTTTCATGGAATCCTTGTCAGAGGATGAACAGCGCGGTATTGCAAGTTTTCTGGGTGCTGCGGTAATTGGAAGTCCTGACACAGTGCTTGAAGGCTTGATGCAATTGCAGCAAGCCACGCAAGCGGATGAAATCATGTTGACCTGCGATATATACGAGCCTGAACTGCGTCTGCAATCGCTTGATATTGCAGCAACGTGTATGGAAAGTGTGGCTGCTTAAAGTTTTTTGCTTGTTGGGTTTTTCGTTTTTTATTTTCTGTTTTTCTTCGCGCACTTTTTTCAAAAAAGTACTGACCCTAAAATTCTTCGCCAATCTTATCCACAATTTCGGTGGGTATCTCTGTGGATTAATCCACATCAAGCGAGCCAAGTGATTGATTTTTATCGCCTAAAACGATTTGCGTAAAATCAGTTCAACTGTGGACATTGATGCCTCTTGAAGAGGCGAAGACTGTGAATTGAATTACGATCAACGAACAAAACACTCACTTCCGAGTGATGCCCTCGGGTAAAGCAAACGCTTTTTGATAGTCATCAGAAGAAAAAAATGCGTCGTTCGCCAGATACGCTAGCAACATATCAGTGGCATCAACCCCCCAAAAAGCCCGTCCATTAAAAACAGCGGTGGGCACGCCAAAAACACCTTGCGCGATTGCTTGTTCGCCATTGCGTCGCAATGCTGTTTTAACTTCTTGTGTGTTGAGCGCTGATTCATCGACTGAAAATTCACTTAGCAGTCCTTGCCAGGCGTCGTTATCGGTGGGTAAATACCCATCCTGCCAAACAAAATTAAACAGACGATCCACAACGTCGGGCGTTGCGCCAGCAGCAATCGATAATCGCAATAAGGGCAATGGATTAAACGGATGTGCAGAAGGCAATCGTAATGAAATCCCTTCCCGTTTGGCGATCCACAGGCAATGGGCGTAGGTCCAGCCACGTTTGGGTGGAATTTCTACCGGCCCTTTGTTATCCCAATGGCTTAGCAATCCCGCAAATAGCAGTGGATAAGACGTTATCGTGACGTGCGAAGCCTCACGCCTTAACTTGTGCCATTGCAGAAAAGCGAATGGCGAGATGAAATCAAAATACCAATCAATGCGTGGATTCATCGCGGGCTACAAATTATTGTCGTTCATTTTCGGGCAGGCAGTAGGTCGGCATATCGCAATCAGTACAGTTGCATTGGTTGCGAACAAAGGCCATGCATTTGCCAGGCCCGCGCGTTTCAATCATGCCCAGTGTGATGGGATTTGTCGGGTTGCCACATTCTGTTTGGAGGCGAGTTTCAAGTGCTGCTTTTTGTTCAGGGCTGAGTTTGCCGCTGCGGACGGCATGCACAAACGTCATCGTGCCACCATTATCAATTGCCATCGGTCGATCGACCGATTTATCGGAGGCTAGGGAGTTAACACTATTCGCTATTAGTGAAAGTAACAAGCACAGCGAAAAAAAACGTTTCATTATCGAGTCCGGTTACTCCAGCATATCCGACCAAATAGTGCGTGCCCAGGTGTTGGCATGGCTGCCTTCAAGCTCAGTGGGTGCTGTGGATACACCTCCTGAGCCTTGCACGACTTTGTAAGTACGTTCATTCGCGACGTATTCATGAACACTGGCGACATGCACCACATTTTTATCATCGATAAAGCTATAGCAAGTATTCGTTAACACAGGTGATGGATTAATCTCCAGCCCGTTCAGTTGCGCCACTATCGCGGCGGCTGCGACTTTGGCGTGGTTATTCGCCATGTGACCGCTCTTAGGCATTAGCTGAGCGACTTGAATGGCATCACCAATGACGAATATATCTTTCGCAATGCTCGATTCAAAACTTTGATAGTTCACTCCGCACCAGCGATTGTTTGCCAAATTCGCCAAGCCAGTCTGTTGCGCGATTTTTCCAGCGCGCATGGCGGGCAGGGCGTTGATGACGTCGGCTTGTACATCGCCTTGCACATCAAATTTAATCAATCCTTCTTTAGCTGAAACGGCAATCGCTTTATGTTGATTGCGATATTCAACGATCCCTTTGTAATTATCTTCCCACGCTTTTTTGAAGAGGCCAGGTTTAGAGACGACATCTTGATTCGCATCCAGCACTAACACTTTACTTTTTGGTTTAAAGTTTTTGAAATACCAAGCCACTTGGCATGCACGTTCATACGGGCCAGGTGGGCAGCGAAACGGTGCCTCGGGAATCGTAATCGCATACACGCCACCATCGGGCATGGATTCAAGCTGATTGCGCAGGGCTAGTGTTTCGGCGCCCGCTTTCCATGCTTGCAGTATCTGGCCACTGGCATGCGCTTCAGGCAAGCCTTCAATGCTAGCCATGTTCAGATCAATTCCGGGTGATAGCACTAATTTATCGTAGCTTATTTGCGAGCCATTAGAGAGCGTGATGATGCGTGCAGTCGTATCAATCTGAGTTGCCATATCGCGAACGATACGCACACCATGATTTTTTTCTAGCGTGGAGTAGGGCCGACTAATGTCCGATAATTTGCGACTGCCACCCACTACTAAATTTGAGAGCGGGCAAGAGATAAATTCTTTGTTGGGTTCAATCAGAGTGACATCTAATTGATTCATCGATAACCAGCGTATGTATTTGGCGGCGGTAGCACCACCGTATCCACCACCAATAACCACGACTTTGGCGCCGCGCATAGCGAACGCCGATACGCTGCCGCCCATCAGCGCCAGACTGATACCGGCTTGCACAAAACTTCTACGATTCATCATCATGACCTCAGGGTTGCTGGTTGGCGAAGTAGCTGGCCAGCAGTCGAATTTGTTCATCCGAATAGCCCTTAGCAAGCTGATGCATGATGGTGGCTGGGCGAGTTCCTGATTTGAAAGCCTGCATTTGCTCGACAAAATAGTCGTTCTTCAGGCCCGCTAAGTTTGGGATGGAGCCATTCGGTATGCCTTTACCAGCCGTGCCATGACAATTGGCGCAGGTAGCAGCCAGACTTTGCGTGTAAAGGGCTTGTTGTTCAACGGCGTGCGATTCGCCAGTTATCATCAGAGCCAAGACCAACGCTAGTTTGGTCAGTGGGTAGTGTGTCATTTATAGCTCCTGCAGGAGTATGGAATGTGACGTATCAGCCGCATTAAGAATGCGGGGTGCAAGTACTTGGGATAGTTCGATTGTAACCGTAAATTCTTGCGCTGATATACTCAGGAAATTGGTTAATCCGGAGTCGTGAGTCATGAAGAAAAAATTATATTTATTAATCGCACTATGCAGTGTTACCGGTGGGGTGCATGCCGATTGGACTCGTGTTGAACATAGCGGCAAAGAGTTAAGTTTGTATATCGATACTGAGACGCGTCAGGATTCCGGACGGGGCACTATTTTGATGTGGCACTTGGTCGATTTCAAGGCAGATCAAGATTTCAATGGCAGCCCTTTTCGCTCGATTAAAGGTCAGGATGAATTTGATTGCGAAAAAGGTGTGCGGCGCGATATGTTCTATTTGTGGCATCAAGACGGCATGGGCGCCAGCCACATGGTGCACGCCGCATATAAGCCAGGCCCATGGGCGCCAGTAGTGAATGGCAGCGTTCAACAGACGTTGATGCGAATGGTTTGTTCCAAATAGCCAGAGACGAGCATCGTTATGGCTGCTAAGACTATCGTTGGTCGCCTTCTTCGCGCGCCGGAAAATTTTATTTCCGATGAAGTTATTGATGACATTCGTGAGCACGGGCTGAATGCTGATCGGCGTAATTTCATACGCAAAAGTTTTGCAGCAGCGAGCGCAGCGTTGGTGTCAGCTCATGTAGTCGCTGCTGCTGATCATCCTAGTGGTGCAGGTGATCCAGCGATCTTAACGCTCCCTAAACATAGTACGTCGCTGGGCAATCCAGTGGCCCATCTACCCTATGGTTTGCCGTCTAAATACGAATCGAATTTACAGCGACGTGAGTCGCCTGGCTTAACACGAAAGCGCGAGAGCAGCGTAGCCTTTACACCCTTGCAGGGTTTGTTCGGGATCATCACACCTAGCGGTTTGCACTTCGAGCGACACCATGCAGGATGGCACGATATTGATCCTGCATCTCACCGACTAATGATCAATGGCTTAGTAGCTAAACCTAAGGTTTATACCTTGGGCGATTTGATGCGTTTACCGTCCGTATCGCGCATGCATTTCATTGAATGTGGTGCAAATACTGCTATGGATTGGGCCTCACCTGCGCTACCTTCAGTGCAGTACACACATGGCATGTTGTCGTGCTGTGAATTTACCGGTGTGCCTTTGTCGTTGTTATTAGAAGACTGCGGTATTGATAAGCGCAATGCCAAATTTATTTTGGCTGAGGGTGCTGATGGTGCGAGTCTGACACGCACGATTCCGATTGAGCGCGCACTGGATGATGTCATCGTTGCTTGGGGCATGAACGGTGAAATGCTTAGGCCAGAGAATGGTTATCCGCTTCGATTAGTCGTGCCGGGTGCGCAAGGGGTGAGTTGGGTGAAATGGTTGCGTCGTATTGAAGCAGGTGATGCGCCCTATGCCACGCGCGAAGAATCGACGCAATACACTGATGTGATGCCCGATGGTTTGTCGCGACAATATTCGCTAATTCAAGAATGTAAATCGGTCATCACTACGCCCTCTGGTGGGCAGCGTTTACTAGACAAAGGCTTCTACAACATCACAGGGCTTGCCTGGTCTGGCCGTGGAAAAATTGATCGCGTGGATGTTTCAGTCGATGGTGGTAAAAATTGGAAAACAGCGCGATTAGAATCGCCCGTACTTTCTAAATGCCTGACGCGTTTTAATTTTGATTGGGTATGGAACGGCAAGCCTGCTATTTTGCAGTCACGCGCGATCGATGAAACAGGTTATGTACAGCCTAAACTCGCTGAATTGCGCGCGGTGCGGGGTACGCGCTCGGTGTATCACAACAACGCGATTCAATCCTGGCGAGTCGAGGCCGCAGGTGAGGTGGTCAATGTTCAAATTTCTTGACCGTCTATTTCTGCTGCTCTGCATCTGTTGCGTGCAAGCGCAGGTACAAGTGCAGGCGCAAACCTATCCAACCATTGGTCGCGCTGCGACAGTCGCTGAAATTGCCGCATGGGATAGCGACGTGCGACCTGACTTTCGCGGTTTGCCGGTAGGGTCGGGTAGCGTTAGTCAGGGCATGAAGGTGTGGGAAAAAAAATGCGCATCGTGTCATGGTGACTTCGCTGAATCACCTGCTGTTTTTCCACCACTGATTGGCGGTACTACTAACGCTGATATCGAGCGCGGTCGTGCCGCCGGTTTGACAGCTGTCACAGAAAATTCTAAAACGACCATCATGAAGTTGGCGACTGTATCGACGTTATGGGATTACATACGTCGAGCGATGCCGTTCGATGCACCAAAAAGTTTATCGATTAATGAAGTATATGCAGCAACCGCCTATCTTTTACATTTGGCAGATATTCTTCCAGCTGATTTCACGCTGACAGAAAAAAATATCGCGCAAGCTCAGGCAAAAATGCCTAACCGCGATGGAATGAGTGTTGCCCATGGCATGTTCGATGTGAAAGGTAAGGGAGATGTTACTAGCCAAGCATGCATGAATGATTGTCCCGTGAATGAACAATCTCTTGTCGTATTACCTACTTCTGTGAATGGCCTTAACGGTAATCTCGCAGAGCAAAATCGCAGCTACGGTTTAGTCAGAGGCGTTGACACTAGCGTTAAGCGATAAATCGTCTGGCGACCTGCACCCTGCAGAGGGTGCCCTATCGGTGGCACAATGCAGAAAAATATTTGATGGAGAAAAAAATTGGATCGAAGTCGGCGCGACGCTATGCGTATTGCCTCGGGATTGGCGATCGCCTTTAGTGCCGGTTTGCTAAAACCATCCGAAGTTTTCGCTGAAGTGACCGAGGCCGCAGAAGTCGCTTGGGGTTCAGACTGGAATGGCGCGGTCTATTCCGCCAAAAGTCTCGAAGCCTTTGTGATTGCCATGAGTGGCGATACTACAACCCCCAACACACCTAGAACAGTCACTGAGCGTGGTCGTGCTCCCGGTTTGAGTGAAGCGCCTAAAAATCAGCTCATCATTGATGCGCCTGAGCTAGCCGAAAATGGCACGAATGTACCTGTCACAATCACCAGCAAAATTCCCAAAACAGATTTCATTGCGCTGTTAGCCGATTTAAATCCTAACCCGGTATGCGTGGGCTTTCATGTTTTGCCGGATAACGAGCCATCGTATTCAGTTCGCATTAAGGTGGCTGAAACATCAGGAATAGTCGCTGTCGCGCGTTCACAAGGAAAATGGTACTACGCCATTCGCGACATCACCGTCATGATTGGAGGTTGCCTTGGGTGAGCCTATGCGTGTACGCGCCGTGCAGAACAGTGGCGTCGTCGAAGTCAAAGTGCTGATGAAGCATCGCATGCTGAGTCGTTTGTCATGGAGTACGGAGGGTCAATTAATACTTCCGCATTTCATACAAACCTTACGTGGATCGTGCAATGGTCGGCCTGTGCTGCATGTTCACTTTGGTGGATCGGTGGCTCGTGATCCGTATTTTTCATTTAAGTTCAAGGGCGGTAAGGTCGGCGACAAAGTAGAAATTACTTGGGTCGACACCGAAGGTGACTCCCGAACAGATACGACGCTGATCACATAAGTTTTTTGGCAAGCTGCGGCGCAACAAAGTGACTGCGCTTATATCTCACTTCGATAAATAAAAAGCCCGAAGCTCAGAAGTAGTTGAGGGCTCAATATAGTATGGACAAAGAAAAATCGTTGTTTAGGTTTTGTGTATGTTCAAGTCATTGATTTATTTAACTTCGATAAAAAAATACCTTCAGTAATCATTAAATAAATAACGATTGTCTGCCGAGTGGTTGATCAGAAAATTATCAAGTAACTATCAATCGAAATGGCGGCGAAAGTATTTAGCGTTGAATTAGGCGAGGCGCTTGGGAAGCAAAAAATTTGCGAAGTCAACAATGTTGGTGATGTATCAATAAAGTAGTAGGTGGGTTTTATTGATTTTGCTAAATAACGGTGCTATACAGACACATGCGTAAAAATTTGGTCCTAAAAGACAACACTTTTGGGGCGTGTAAAGGCTACGCGGAAGCAAGACGCCCACTGCAATTTCCCCAAGAAGGACATGCAGAAAGGTGACGATGGGCAGAACAAATTTAAGCTTAGCCCGCTTCAAAAAAATCTAATGAGAAATCATTGGCTTAAGTTGCAGTGAAACCATGAGAAAGAGGAGAGTAAAACATGGCAATCAGTTTTAACCTGAACGGCTCGACGGTATCCGTCCAGTCCGAAGCGGATACCCC
>Ga0187844_10002172_pt1 | contig 14167 bp, 17 predicted proteins | sample SpaLakP09_SKY_50_FD_134517 | JGI IMG/M metagenome (GOLD analysis project Ga0187844, IMG submission 134517) | Oligotrophic lake water microbial communities from Sparkling Lake, Wisconsin, USA - SP09_SKY_50 | ecosystem: Environmental > Aquatic > Freshwater > Lake | place: USA: Sparkling Lake...
AAAGGCGACATCTTCCCTCAGGCGCGTGCATGCACGCTCCCTGAGGGAACCCCTCCAGCGTCCATCACCGTTCTTGCTCAAATCCCCACGCTTTCGGCATCACGAAAGCTGCTTATGCACACCTCTACGACCGGGATGCGCGCGCTTCGGGAAAAACGAAGTTCAACTACCGCCGCTTGTTGAAGCTCGCGATCGATGGCGTCACGGGATTCTCGACAATTCCTCTGCGGATCGCCACGTCGGTCGGCTTGATCGTCGCTGTCCCGGCGTTTTGGATGGCGCTCTATACCGTTGGCAAAACGCTGCTATTCGGCGATCCGGTGCGAGGCTATCCGTCCCTGATGACCGTCGTGTTGATGCTTGGCGGACTGCAACTCTTCTTCCTGGGCATCCTTGGCGAATATGTGGGCCGTCTGTTCAACGAAGCCAAGCGCCGGCCGCTCTATCTCGTTGCGGGCTATACCCCCGCTAGAGAGATGGATGAGGAGGGTATCCCATTCCGAAGGGTCTCGGATGCAACGAGGTCTATGGATGTTGTCGTCAGGGCTGTGCGGCGTGCGGATTCGGTGGAACATTCTCCCGCGCCCCTTGACATTGCATCGTCGGAAGTAAGAAAGAATTGGACGTGATGCGGAGATGATATAGGTACGCATCGGTATAGGAATTCAAAAAATACTGAGATCAAGGCATAGTGGTAAACGATAAATTTATAGATGGTCGTTGTCATTTAACAACCAAAAATGTTCAAGTAATCGCCCTGCAAGGTATGCGTAATATTCAATCTAATATTCTCCCGATCACTGCAGGGCCTACCTTTGAAGGAGAAATGTGAAATGAAGATTCGATGTGGAGTCGTGGCTGCGACAGCCAGTTTGATTGCGGGCACGGCGTTCGCGCAGTCCAACGTGACGCTTTACGGTGTCGCGGATGCGGGTATTGAGTACCTCAGCAACGCGCCTTCTGCTAGCAATGGATCGAACTTGGTCCGCATGAGTTCCGGCAATATGTCGACGTCGCGCTGGGGTCTACGCGGTAGCGAGGATCTCGGCGGCGGTCTCAAGGCTGTGTTCGAACTCGAAAGCGGCTTCTCGCTGGATACGGCTGTGCTGAGCAGCAGCCCTCGACTGTTTGACCGGGCCGCCCTGGTTGGCCTGGGCAGCAAGTATGGTCTGGTGACCCTGGGTCGCCAAACCACGCCGATCTACGACGTGGGCCTGCAACTCGACCCCATGGGCTTCGCACCGCGCTATTCGCTGTATCGCAGCGATGACATTATTGCCGGTCGCGCCGACAATGCGGTCAAGTATCGTGGAACGTTCGGTGGCCTGACCGCCACCGCCTTGTACAGCTTCAGCCGCACAGGTGGGGGCGAGATCCCCGGAAATTTCAAAGTCGATCGTAACATCGGCATCTCGCTGATGTACGAGACCGGCGGTCTCGCCGTTGGCGCGGTCTATGACGAGTTCCGCGGCTCGACTGTGGCAACGGACGAACGAAAGGACCGTCGCGCGTTGGTGGGTGCGAGTTATGCATTCGGTCCCGCGAAGGCCTTCCTGGGGTATCGCTGGTTCAATGGTAACGCCGGCACGCTGGCTGCCAGCGGGGCTAACCTGTACTGGGCCGGTCTGCGCTACAGCATGACGCCGGCGCTGAGCCTGACGGGCGCTGCCTACTACACGGATACGCGCAACTCCAGTGCCGATCCGCTCATGTTCGTGGCGTCGGCCGACTATGCCTTCTCGAAGCGCACGGACGTCTATATGAACGTGGCCTATGCGAGGAACAAGAATGGCTCGCAGCTCGGCCTGAACGGCTACAACTCGCTTTCGGGTGCACCTACCAGTGTCGCGCCGGGCAAGAACCAGGTTGGCGCGGTCATCGGCGTACGTCACAAGTTCTAATCGAATTCTTCAAGATCGACACTCCCTTGCTAACAACAAGAGAGCTTGAGGCCACCATATCGGTGGTCCTTTTTTTGTACACATTCATAGAGACATTGCCGTATTCCGGAAATTATTGACGGTATAGAATTTAAAAACGTCTTGACGAATATGTCATGCCATCGTGGCGGTCGGGATTCATAACCTTCTGAACTGCTACTACTATCCGCTCTACAGCCAACTGCTGGTAACGGCAACAACACGAGTTACCTTCCTGCGGCGGGCATCACGCTGAAGGCGATGTATCAGCACCGCTTGTGAATGCGCGGCAAGGTCTCCTTGCCTTGTCATCCGTCGGATCCACTATTGCGGGCCGGATAGCCGGGATGCCGCGGTGAGGCGGCTGGTCGCTGATGTGTCCGTAGCGCCGCAGGAGCACGAGGCAGTGTGGCTGGAGTCGCGAAGCATCTCAATGACAGACAGCCCGGATGTCAGGCTTGGCCGGTCACCTCTTGCCATCTCAGCTAGAGATGACATAACGAAGCACAGCCCCGGTGATTCGGTTACCACGGCGCGGCTACAGCGGGGCGCCATCAGAAGACGACAGGTATCTTCCCGCGTTCGCGCCATCGCTGCACGTCTTCACCGTGTGGGGCGCCACGTGGCTGCACGCCTCGGATCTGCTCGGCAGCACAGCCACGCTCAAGCTGTATGGTGAGGCCGGGGCGGCCTGCGCCATGGCATGCGAGGCCAACAAGGCCCCGGCAGCGGCCATTAGTATGCATCGTCGGATCATCATGGTTTTCTTTGCCGCGCTTATGCACGGCTTCTCCAGCCTGCGAACACTGTAGTTTCCCGTGCCTCACGCAAGCATGATGCGCGCGTTACTATCCTGTTAAGCTCAGGCGCGGCAATGTGCCCCTGGGCCTATCGGCTTGCAGCTCGATGCCGGTAGCGGCTTGGTGGCGAGCGCTAGGATGCGGCCAATCGCGGATTTCCTTTGACGTTGCTTCGCGGTGCAGGCGCGCTCAATTCAGGAAGATCACGCCATCCGCGAAAAGCGCAAGCTCAGCATGCTATCGGCGGATGGTCTGGGCGAGGCGGTCCGCTGTCCGATTGCTCGATAGTCCGAGGCGTCGCGTGATTTCGTCACGCCGCAGCCCCTGGAGGAGGGCGCGTCGGCAGTACGTGTTGCGTAGAATCCGCGGGCTCATATCCACCACGTCGAAGCCGATGGCATCGAAGGCCTCGCGTACGATCTTCCCAAGACTCATGTACGTGATGGGGGTGCCGGTGCGCTTTAGGGTGAACAGCAGGTCGCCATAGACGGGTGCCTTGCGGCGGATGGCCAGCCATGCTGACAACGGCGCGACGGAAAAGGACTCAAGGTCGATGGTGCGAGGCAATTTCTGGGATTTCGCCGGCACATGCAAATAGAGGGGCGCCGCGTCGGGGAGCAGGTCTTGCACGCGGGTCATTCTACCCTCGCCGGCAGTGACACCCGTGCCGAGAAAAAATGCAACGATCGCGCGGCATCGCAGTTGCGTGGGGTTGTCGCCGCTTAGTGGTTGTACGAATTCCTGCAGGCGTGCATCCACTTCCTCGGAGAGGTAGAGGCACTCGGGATCGTCCTGAAGCCATTGGTCGGCCAACATCAGCTCCGCAACAGGGTTGGCTGCACGCAGGTCAACGAGGACCAGGTGGCGGCACAACCTGTCCAACAGTTTGAGAAAGCGCAACCGGGCGGCCGTGTCGGCGGCCCCTGCCGGTCACAGCTCGTAGCTCGGCGTTCGTAGCGATACCTGTCGATAGGTCGATGCTGTGCCAGTCCCCAGTCCCCAGTCCCCAGTCGTCTGGAGGATCGTTTCGCAAAAAAAAGAGCGGTTGCCCAGATCGAAGCAACCGCTAAGGGTTCCACCGGGGGAACGGCAGATTTCAAGGATATCGGACCCAGCGATGCGAAGACGAGGGCCAGTGGAGGAGTGGGCCGATATCGTGTCCTGTGTTCGTACAAGTCAGACGCCGCGAGGCTGGCATCTTCGCTGCATTCCTGGATGGGCTATTTCGCGATGTCTTCTCCCACGCGATGCTCAATCGTTGCACCACCGCCGTACACATCGAAGTCCGCGGCTTTGGCGCCGTCCGTGTACGGATCCCTCGGTCGATGAATCTGTCCACGCTCAGCATTGCGCGCGGTTTCTGCAATGGCGCTGCCGATACCGATGATCGAGACCATGAGAGCGAACAGGGCCGCAGTGGTGCGTTTCATGAGTTGCATCCTGTTGAGTTCTATTCAATATGATCCGGTCCCCCTTTGGACAAGGATCGTCTGCGCGTGTGCCGGAACGCAATGGGCACGACGGTCGGGGGCGCGATACGCCCTAGCAATTCGACAATGTCAGTCTAGTCCGGCCAACCGAACCTACAGATGACCCTCCCATTACAACTGCAGAAAGCTTTGGGGTGAACTAGGTCTCGTTGCGAGGAGCTGCAAATCGGCGGCGATCTTCAGCGATTACCCATTTCGCGAGCGCGGAGTCGGACAACTGTGTCGCACACAGGCCGTACCACTGGCGAATGGCATCCGCCCAGATTCTTCTCTCGGCGGCTAGCGACGCGAGGTAGAACTGGAGCTCCGCCGGCAATCGGGCAGGATGCCCGTCTTTGCTGCCGATCGTCAATTCATCCAGAGCTCGCTGCAGGCCTTCGCGTCTGTGCGCCCACCACGCGTCTTTGCCGCGCTCCGCCAGCAAACACTGCAAATGGGCTCGCAGGGCGACGACCTTGGACCAGGTGACGACAGGCAGTTCGTCGTTGCTGCTACGTAGCCAGCTCGACAGCGCGTCGACGTCAGGTTCTCCCGCACTTCCGAGGAGGCCTGGCATGTATGAAGCCATCGGCGAGACGGCGTCCTGGAGCAGTTCACGGCTAACGGCCGATGGCAGGGACCGCAGCCACTCGATAAGAGCGTAAGGCGGTGACAGGGAAATTGGGGTGGGGCAAGCCATAAGCATGTTGAAGCAGCAAAAAAAGGTTCTCGTCCTTCGGTCTGAGATGGGCATCGCATCGGTGCCACTAGCCCGTCGGAACAGGTCACGATGCATCGTGACGCGAGGCTTTGGCGTAAGCGTCTGGAAGGCTAACGCAACGCTGACAATCTCGGTTGCGCTATTCGCGGAGCTTTCCGAGTTGTAACGGGTGGGTAAGGTGTTCGTATGGGCTGGATGGCTAACATCGTTGGCAAGGGTTAGGCCCGAAACTTATAAGGAGAACATCATGACATCTCAAAAGCCCTCGATCGCGTCGTTCATGCTCGGCGTCGCCGCACTTCTCGCAACCTCCGTTGCATGGAGCGCTGACAAACTCGAATCCACCAACCCAGCCGGGTGGTCACAGCAGGCCCAGATTCAAGTGGCTGCACAGCATGATCATGGCGCCAGAGCCGGTCTCTCTTCGTTGTCCGCTATCAAGCCCGGTCCGGAGGCTTCCCTGTTCGGCAGCGAGGCGCCGGCGGGAAGCACCTCGCGCGTCGTCGACGTTGCGCCGGGCCTGAAGTATGTGAATGTCGATTCGGGCGAGACCGTAACGTTCAAGAGTGGGGCGAGCGAGATCACTTTCGCTTTTGCGCAGTTGGACCGTAACAAGGCCGTTGCCCTCAACGTGCTCTTCCCGGAATTGCCTGGTGGCCAGGGCGTCTGGGTGTACATCGAGCAGAGCGAACTCTACATCGGCGGTTGACCCGGCGACAGTGCCAACAGCGCACCTGTCTGTTTTGTCATGTTCCGGTCAGGCTGGGGTCGGCAACCGTCACGTAAGCTGTATATCAACGGTTCGCTGAACCCAACCTCTTGGAGATTGCGATGAAAACGCTGAAGAAGAGTGTCCTGCTGGTGCTGGCAGTCGCCACGCTTGGTGGAACGGCAGGAGTCGCGAACGCCGGGGTAACTTCCCCGCGCGATCCCTATACTGATGGCGGCCACTCGATGGGGGGGCGCGATCCGTTCACGGATGGTGCGCATTCGATGGGCACGCGTGACCCGTTCACCGACGGCGGACATTCCATCGGAACCCGCGATACGTTCTCTGACGGCGCTTGATCGTCAAGGTCCTGGCTGAGACGGCACGCGCCCATGGCGCACCGAATAAGGCTCGGTGTCGTCCATGGGCGTTGTGCATTCTGGAGCCCCGCCGGCCGTGAAGCGCGAACTACAAGGATTTGGCGATCGCCTCGATCGGCTTGATGCCCATGCCAAAGCGTGCGATGTTCTCCCGATGCTCGCGAAGGCTGGAGTATGGGACGTATCGCATGTTGAGTTCCGCGACACGGCTGAATGCCGGCCGGCTGAGTTGCGCACGGACTTCCGCTTCGCGGTTATCTGGCGCCACGAGGAATAGATGTTTGGTGGCGGATTGACTGGTGCCCAGGGCAAGATCCAGCAGCCGCACGATGCCGGAGTAGATCGATGTCGAATGCTCGACCTCGAACGCGGCGGCCACCTCAAGGGTTGCGGGATCCAGCCAGACCGCGTCGATCAGCGGGACCGTCTCACCGCCCGAGACGAGCAGCGTCGCCGGTAAGGCGGACAAACACCCAAGACTAAGGGGCTCGCCATTGTATTCGCGCCCCCGGTCGTTGGTCGCGATCCAAACCGCGTAGCCGAGCGACTTCCCGAGATCTCTTAGCCAGCCTTGGACTTCGGTATGCGTGGCATCTTCAAGTTTGTCTGCCTGGATCTGCTTGGCGAGTGCGGACGCCTGTTCCCTGACCTTGGCCAGATCGTCTTCCCACGCGCTGACCTCGCCGGGCAGATCGTTGCATGGCGGAGCGGGATAACGCCCTGTGCCGACGTCAAATAACAGGCCGGCCAGCGCGCCAAGATCATTGGAAAGGACATCACGATAGCGATGATTGAGCGCCAGGATGCGATCGCGCATCGCAAGGTAGTGATCCCACTTGCCCAGCTTGACTGCCGCACCGGTCAGGGCGTTGTAGCCGTTCACGATCGCTGTATTGAACGGTGGAAGCAGGGTGGGGTGGATAAAATAGAGCAGGTTGGCGACGGCGGGGCCGAGGCCTTTGATCCCCACGCCGCTCAGTCGCTGGATCGCGGTGAGCATCTCTGCTTCGGTATCGCAACAATTGCACGTGTGAAGCAACCTTGCGAACGCACGCTGGTTGTCGGCGTTCTCGTAAATATCGGGAATGCGCAGTTTCGGCTTCCAGAGAAACGCGTGATCGGCACCCTTGAAGATCTGCCGCTGTTCGGCAACCGAAGCGACAACGGTCTCCAGCGACGATCCTCGGTACGCATTGCCAAAGGTGCCTGCGTGAATTTCCTCGACGACGGCGCCGATCCCGCGCCGGATGGATCTGAAATTCTTGAGGCGTTTAGGCCAGAGGAACCAGGTTTGATAGGTGCCGCTTGGATCGGATTTCCAGCGTTCGATGAGGGTTCGGGTGGTGTCTGTCATGGCGTCACTTTTTTGCCGGGCAGTGTATCACCGCGGACCCGGAATACTGTGCGCCAAAACGATCGCAAGCGAACTTGACCTTCCCATGGCGGGAAGGATTATGGTGTATCGAGTTAGCGTTGTCGGGTCGTGGCTTGGCTAATTGTCTGAAAGGTGACGTCATGGATTCCCACGTAGTACAGGATGCTGGGTCGAAGACCGGGTTCAACCGGCGTGCGATTGCGGGGCTTGCTCTTGGGGCCGTGTCGATCGTCGCGCTCGCTTTCGCTGCCTCGGACTGGAAGCGGCTTGCATCGATGTTGCCTTTTGGGCTAGTGTTGCTGTGCCCGTTGATGCATTTCCATCACGCCGGGCGTCACCGGAATTCATCCTCGGCGAGAGGTAACGAGGCAAACGAACAGCGCGTCGGAATACATGAGTCGCACAATGAATGACCGTAGCCCGCTCCCGCCACACGAGCACTCTGCGCACGGCGGAGCGTCGCCAGGCGATCATGACGCGCATCATGACCATTCGCATGCCGGGCATAGCTCGCAATGCGATGGCAATCGCGCGTCCGAGGCCGACTTGAAAGATCCGGTGTGTGGAATGGCCGTATCGACGGAGTCAAAATTCCGAGCCGAACACGATGGCAAGCAGTATTACTTTTGCAGCAACTCCTGCCATCAGAAGTTTCTGCAGGAGCCGGCGAAGTATGTGGGGGTGAAGACCTCTGATACCACGGAACCGGTTGCCGCGCCGGAAGGGACCATCTACACGTGCCCAATGCACCCGGAGATTCGTCGGGATCGTCCCGGGAACTGCCCGAAGTGCGGGATGGCGCTGGAGCCGCTGTTGCCGGATATCGAGGACGGCGAAAATCCAGAGCTGACGGATTTTCGACGCCGCTTCTGGTGGACGCTGCCGCTGACCGCAGTCGTCTTTGTACTCGCGATGTTCGGGTCTCGGCTGGGCTTGATGTCACCCGACATGCAAAGCTGGATGGAGTTTGTTCTGGCGACGCCGGTCGTCCTGTGGGCGGGCTGGCCATTTTTCGAACGCTGCCTGCAATCGTTCGTCAATCGCAGTCCGAACATGTGGACCCTGATTGGGCTGGGAACTGGTGCTGCCTATATCTATAGCGTGGTGGCGACGATTGCGCCGGGCGTTTTCCCGCCCGCGTTCGCCGCGCATGGGCGTATTGGCGTGTATTTTGAGGCCGCCGCGGTCATCATCTCGCTCACCCTGCTCGGGCAGCTTCTTGAGCTCAAGGCGCGCTCGCAGACCTCCGCCGCAATCAAATCTCTGCTCGGCCTGGCACCAAAAACTGCCCGCCGCATTGGCACCGACGGACAAGAGGAGGATGTGGCCCTGACCCACGTTCACGTGGGAGACCTGTTGCGGGTCCGGCCCGGCGAAAAAGTACCCGTGGACGGCGTCGTCACGGAAGGTAGCAGCTCCATCGACGAATCGATGATTACGGGCGAGCCGATGCCGGTTTCAAAGCGCGCGGGTGACCACGTCATTGGCGCGACGATCAACACTTCGGGCAGCCTGATCATTCGGTCGGAGAAGGTCGGTGCGCAGACCATGTTGTCCCAGATCGTCCAGATGGTTGCCCAGGCACAGCGGTCGAAGGCGCCGATGCAGCGCATGGCGGATCGCGTTGCTGGGGTATTCGTGCTCGCAGTCATTGGTGTGGCGGCGGCCACGTTTCTCGCGTGGGGACTCTTCGGCCCCGAGCCGAGTTGGGTATTTGGCCTGATCAACGCGGTCGCCGTGCTGATTATCGCGTGCCCATGCGCGCTTGGATTGGCCACGCCGATGTCCATCATGGTCGCAAGCGGTAAGGGTGCTGCGAACGGCGTGCTATTTCGGGATGCGGCGGCGATCGAAAACCTTCGCAAGGTTACCGCACTGATTGTGGACAAGACCGGTACATTGACCGAGGGCCGACCCGCCTTTGCGCGATCTGTGGGGATCAACGGCTATGGCGACGAAGAGGTGCTGTGGCTCGCCGCAAGTCTTGACCAAGGGAGCGAGCATCCGCTAGCCGCCGCGCTGGTTTCCGCCGCACGGGATGCAGGGTTGACCCTGGAGAAGGCAGAAAATTTTGAATCAAGCACAGGGATTGGCGTTCGAGGCAAAGTGGGGGGGGAAAGGCTGGCCATTGGCAACACGGCGCTCATGGAGGAGGAGCGTGTCCAGGTTGAGCCGTTGCGTGCGCAAGCCGAGGACCTGCGCGCACAGGGAGCGAGCGTCATGTATCTGTCCGTTGACGGCACGCTGGCTGGGCTACTTGCCGTGTCGGACCCTATCAAGCACTCGACACCAGAAGCGTTGCAGAGTCTGCGGGACGAGGGTATCCGCGTGATCATGGCCACCGGTGATGGCCTCGCCACAGCGAAAGCGGTGGCCACCAATCTGAACATTGACGAGTTCCGTGGGGAAGTGAAGCCCGCCGACAAGCTTGCGTTGGTGACGCAACTGCAGGACGCTGGCGACGTGGTGGCCATGGCGGGTGACGGGATCAATGACGCACCTGCACTGGCCAAGGCCGATGTGGGTATCGCCATGGGCACCGGGACCGATGTTGCAATGAACAGCGCCCAGGTTACCCTGGTCAAGGGCGATTTGCGCGGCATCGCCCGGGCCCGAAACCTCTCGGAAGCGACGATCCGTAACATGAAGCAAAACCTGGCATTTGCCTTTGTCTATAACGCGCTTGGCGTGCCCTTGGCCGCTGGCGTCCTGTACCCGTTTACCGGGTTGCTGCTGTCCCCCATGATTGCGGCGCTCGCGATGAGCCTGAGTTCCGCATCGGTGATTTCCAACGCGCTGAGGCTCAGGCGGACGGCTGTCTGACGCGAGCCGATCGTTGTTGCAAGTTCTGTACAAGGAATATTTTAATGAAATACCTGTTTGCCGCTGCCATCCTGGCAGGAAGTGCCGCGTCGTATGCCGCGGCGCCTGCCATGACGGTCTATAAGGATCCTAACTGCGGTTGTTGCGAAGAGTGGGTGAAGCACATCAATCAAGCCGGCTTCCCCCCCAAGGTGATCAACTCGACGGATGTGACCTCGGTAAAGACGCGGCTTGGGGTGCCGGCCTCATTCAGTTCCTGCCACACCGCCGTGCTGGAAACTAGCGGCCAGGTCATTGAGGGGCATGTGCCGGCCTCCGCTATCCAGAAACTGGTGGCCAATCGCGCAGTCAAGGGCGTCGCAGTGCCTGGCATGCCGACCAACGCACCGGGCATGGGCAAGCTGAACGGCGGCCTGGTCACGGTGGATTTCCAGGGCAAGCCCTTCTCCCAAGATTAAAGAAATCAGAGCTGGCGGCACCAATGCCGCCAGACAATGCTGCATGGAAGAATCCAACAAGCCGCGCTGGAGGATCATCGGCCTCCTGGGGTTAGGTACCGTCGCCGCGACGGTCATCGCGCTGCAGGCCAAACGCTATCTGGAGACACCGCAAATCCCCGATCGGGCACGGAGTGGGCGTGAATTGCGCATCGACACATCGGATTTACAGCGGGTGGAGCGAGGCAGGCAGCTATATGCGCAGGCATGTGCGGCGTGCCACGGTGCCAAACTGGAAGGGCAGCCGAACTGGCGCGATAGGCTGCCAAGTGGGCGGCTGCCGGCCCCACCACACGACGCGTCAGGCCATACCTGGCACCATGCGGACGCGATACTGTTCTCGCTCACGAAGAATGGATTGGTACCAGGCGTCTCTGCGCCGAGCAATTATGTCAGCGACATGCCGGCCTTCAAGTCGTCGATGTCAGACGAGGACATCGTTGCAGTACTGGCCTACATCAAAAGCACCTGGCCAGAGAAGATGCAGGCCGCCCAGCGCGAGGCGACCAACGAGTACATCGGTCGCTAGCCTGTCGAGAAACAAGAACGGCCTCCATGCCTGTCGTCATCACAGGTTGGAGGCCATCGGTCAGTTTGGCGGGAGTGGTTAGTCGCGTGCCGCGCTATTTTCTCACAACGACCTTGCCGACCATACCGGCTTCGAAGTGGCCGGGCACCAGGCAGGCGAAATCGACCGTTCCAGGCTTTTCAAACCGCCAGACGAGAGTTCCCTGTGCGCCCGGTGCGAGCGTGAGCTTGTTCGGGGCAGCGTGCTTTTCGCCGGCCATCTCCCGCATCATTTTTGCATGCTCTTTCAGTTCGGCCGTCGTGCCGATCACCATCTCGTGCTCGATCATCCCGGCATTGCGTACCTGAAACCGGATGGTGTCACCCGCTTTCACCGGGATCGCGTCGGGCGAGAATCGCATGGTGTCGTTCATCGTGACGTCCACCGTACGCGTGGCCTTGGCACTAACGCCAGGTTGTCCTGCGACCGATGCAGCCGGTTTGCGCGTGGCCGAGCTGTCATTGCTCGGGGCGGCTGTCGCCAGCGACGGTACAAAGGCCACAGCGATGAGAGAAAGCGCGAGTGTCTTCATGGCGAACCTCGGTGGTGGGATGTTAGGGATGGGCCGAGTCGGATCGACTCAGCCTCTGAATTGGACGGGTCTTACATTTGCATGGGGGAAAGAATGCCGAGCGATGCAACCAGAATCAGGATCAGCGTCGCGGCGCCGGTCTCGATCGTCAGGCTGCGTTGCAGCGTGCGTACGGCGACCACGTGATCCCCGGTGCGAACCGCATGTTCAAGCTGCGGGCTGAGATGGAAACGGTTGGCCGCTGCGAGCAGCAGCATGATGCCGAAGAGTGCTAGCTTGAATAGCAGCAGGCCACCGTACGACGCCAGGCTCAGTTCCGGCAGTTGCAACCCAATAATCATCCAGTAGTTGACGACGCCGGTGACCACCAGGGTGGCAACCACCATCGTGCCGACCTGGGCGAATCCATTGGACGTCCGGCTCAGTAGCGCCACCTTGTTGGGGGTTGCGGCCGTGCGGGACAACACAACGAAGGCAATCAGGGCACCGAACCATGCGCCGGCTGCGATCAGGTGTGCGATGTCTGATGCAAGGTGGATATAGCCCTTCACGCCGTCGTCCATCGCGCCGTGCCCTCCCCACGCCAAGGTTGCCAGCGCGAACGCGGCACCGCCTGTTATGGCGCTGAACTGGGACAGCGGCCGATTACGCAGGAAGAGCGCGGCGAGCAGACACAGGAACAGGGCAACCACACGAACAATCCAGGCCGTACCGAACGCGGTCCCGGTCACAATCATCTCGAAAACGTGGCCTTGAAGTTCCGTGTACGAAGCGGCGCCCGTCATGCCCTTCGCCATGACGGCGATGTTCACGAACGACAGGACGATACCGAGCGTTGCGGCCACCTTGCAAAGAGTTGCAAAGGAGGCACCGATCGGTGACCGCCGCTCCTCCTGGCGCAATGCATACAAGGCGAACAGCGGAAGGCCAAACAGCGCTGCGAGATCTAGATAGAGTGCGAAACGCACTGCGACAGTTGCCCAGTCCATTGCAGCTTACTTGACGGTGAAGGTGATATTGCCGTTGATCGGATGGGTGTCGGACGACACAGCGCGCCATTCCACACGATAGTTGCCGGGGCTGAGCGGCTGCGTAGGCGTGACCACCATGGTCTTGGGATCGTCGCCGCCGGCGACCTTTGCTGCGATCTTCATCGGCGAGTGGTCAGCCATGCCCGGCATGCCGGTCATCAGCAGATTTGCGCCTGAGAACTGCGTCGAAAGATTCTCCGAGAACTTCAGTTCGATCTTTTGGGGAGCGGCGACTTCCGCCTTGTCAGCGGGTGTCGATGTGAGCAGCTTCGGGTGCGCAAAGGCCACGGAGCTGACGAGCAATGCGGCAGCCGCGAGGGTCGCACGAATAGTGAGGCGTGATGCTTGCATGAAAACCTCCAATTGCTGGTGGGGTGAGAAAGGATAAAGACGATCAGAACCACATGCGAATACCCGCGACGAAGCGCGTCTCGCCGCTGCGACCGCCGGAGGCTCGGACCATGTTTGCGGTATTGCCAAAGCTTTGCGAGCGTTCGATACCGATGTACGGCGCAAACTGCCGGCTAAATTCATAGCGCAATCGCACTCCGACAGCGCCGCTGGAAAGGCCACTGCCGATACCGATTTCGGGGTCGTTCTTGCCGTACAGGCTGGCTTCCAACCTGGGCTGCAAGATCAGACTCTGGGTCAGCAGCAAATCATACTCACCGGAAAGGCGCAGCGCGGTTCGTCCCTCGGTGCCGACATAGCCGGTTGCCTCGACTTCGAACCAGTAAGGCGCCAACCCTTGCACACCGAACGCAAGCCAGTTGCGTGCAGGGCGCCCATAGCCGGCGTCGTTCCGGACACCCAGTTGGGTGTCCCAATACGTGGCAATGGCGTGTCCCCACAACAGTTCGGTGCGGGCTTCGGGAACCTTGCCCTTTTCCACCTCGCCTTCTGCCTTGATCACGAACTTGTTGAACGCATTCCCAATCCACGCCTGCGCTTCGTAGGATGCCGCATTGCTTTCGTTGCCTTTGGTCCATTCAAGGCGATCAACGAGAACGGACGCGAAGATATGTTCGTCCGCCATATGCAGCGACCGGCTGGGGCCAATCGCGTATTGGCCGACGCCGAGCTTTGCGCCGTCGGAATAAGCATCTGGATCTCTGGCGTCCGGCGGAGCGCTTCCACCCTGCATCTGCATGGCGCCATGATCCATGCCCTGCATTGAGCCCTGGTCCATGCCTTGCATTTTGCTGTGGTCCATGCCCTGCATTGAGCCCTGGTCCATGCCTTGCATCTTGCTGTGGTCCATGCCCTGCATTGAGCCCTGGTCCATGCCTTGCATCTTGCTGTGGTCCATGCCCTGCATCGAGCCCTGGTCCATGCCCTGCATC
>Ga0187844_10002174_pt1 | contig 14160 bp, 10 predicted proteins | sample SpaLakP09_SKY_50_FD_134517 | JGI IMG/M metagenome (GOLD analysis project Ga0187844, IMG submission 134517) | Oligotrophic lake water microbial communities from Sparkling Lake, Wisconsin, USA - SP09_SKY_50 | ecosystem: Environmental > Aquatic > Freshwater > Lake | place: USA: Sparkling Lake...
CATGTCCCTAGCCCGCGTCCTTTTCGTCATCGCGCTCATCGCCGGTGGCATGCACTGGTGGAACAAGCAGCGGGACGAAAGAGCCATACGGGCGCTCGCGACGCCAAACGGATTTCTTCCGGTGCCCATGCCCGACGGAACACCTGCGGGCACGGTTCTGGTTTTTGCGCCGCTGAATTGTCCGCGCGAGGGCGCACAACGGGCCAGGGCGCTTGCAGAGCATCTGACCGATCTCGGCATTCCCGTCGTGAAGACGGACCATTACGCAGCGCAGGCCTTCGAACCGAATCCCGAGACCGAGGCCGCGTTCAAGCGCCTCAACATCGTGATGACCGGCGAAATTCCCATCGTGCTCGTCAATGGCATGGGCAAGGCGAATCCTTCCGCGGAAGAAGTGGCGGCGGAATTCAGACGAACGCAATGAATCACGCGACTGCGCCTGCAGGCGTCGGATCCCTAGGCCGAACATCATGAAGGCGACCTGGCATCCGCAGATGCTGCTCCCACGTTCGCCGACGCAGTAAGAACCCGCCCCCCGCCTTCGATGATGAAGAAATCGATTCCAGCACCCAACCCCGACGCTTATGTGGAAGCGCTGAGGGGCTGGCAGCGGGCCACGGTGGAACAACTGCGGGGCGAAGTTCTCGCCTCGGCACCGGCGCTCGAAGAGGTCATCAAGTGGGGGCACCTCGTGTATCGGTCCAGCGGCCCCGTGCTGCTGATCCGCGCCGAGGAGACCCGCGTGCTGTTCGGCTTCTGGCGAGGCAAGCGCCTGGGCAAGATCGAGCCGCGGCTGAAACCTGGCGGCAAGTACGAGATGGCGACCGCCGAGCTGCACCAGGGCGACGAGATCGCGGGCGGCACGACGCGTCGCCTAGTCAAGGAGGCGCTCAGATTGAACAAGACGCTGGGCGATCCCACGCAGATCCAGGGAGGGTCTGCATAGGTCTTCGGACGGCGCAGTCGGGGCAGAGCCCCTCCTACAGGGTCGCGGCTTCTCGTGGTGTGGCGAATCGAGGGGCTCAAGCCAGCCCTGGGCTCGCCACTGAAGAGGGCCAGCCCGTAGCGATTATTCTTGAGCCCTCGAACGCTGCAGAATCGCCTCCACAGGCGAGCGCCACACAGGACCCATGAAAGCTCTTCCCAACACGGCGTGTCCGATCTGCGGCGGATCCAACCAATGCGCGCCCGCGTCGATGGGGACGTTCGATGTCGAGTGCTGGTGCACCAAGGCAACGATCAGTCCGGAAGCGCTCGCCCGCGTCCCCACCGATCTGATCGACAAGGCCTGCCTTTGCCCACGCTGTGCGGCCGGCCTGAATGTGTCCGGGTCCGCGCAACCGTCACAGTCGCCGTAGTTCGGAAGAAGCAGCGATGTCAGGCAAGCGACCGACGACGATCGCGGAGTACATTCAGGCCGCTCCGGCCGAGGGCCAATCCCATCTGCGCCGCCTGTACGCGCTGCTGAAGTCTGTCGCGCCAGATGCTGAAGAGACGATCAAGTGGAACACCCCGTTCTTCATCGAGCCCCGATTCCTGTTCGCCTTCTCCGCACACAAGGCGCACCTCAGCTTCTCGCCGACAGAGTCCAGTCTGGATCCGTTTCGAAAGGAGCTGGAATCTCACAAGACCACCAAGGGCCTTCTTCAGATACCGTACGAGAAAGATCTTCCCGAAGACCTGATCCGCAGGATCGCCGAACGCCGCGTGCACGCCATGCGTGAGCGTGAGGGCGATTCTTTCTGGTGAACGCGCTGCGCCCTATCCTTCTCAGGCATCCAGAGATGAACGTATTGCGTCGAACGCGAACAAGGGCGGCCTTCTAGGATGCATCCATTCCATCTGCTGATCGGCCTGTTTGCGGGCTTGTCCCTCGTGGCGCTCGTGTTGATGCTGCGCTGGGAACGCGGGTACTTCGTGGAGCGGGGGAAACGTGCAGCGTGGTTGCCGGTACGGCTCGCGACCCTTCCGATCGGGCTGGTGACGGCAGCGGGCGTCATCATCCCCGCGCGCAGCACGTCCGGCATGGAAGGGCTCGCTGTCTTCTATGTTCTGCTGTTCACCCTGGCTCCGATCTTCTGGTTCGGCGCGCACTGGATCGTGGGCAAGCTCGCGACGCCTTCGCTCGGTTTCGGCGAGTCCGCGCAGATCGCCGGATCACCGATCCTGCTCTGCATTGCGCTGAGCTTCGTTGCCCACACGCTGCAGCCGATCGCCTGGTCGATTCTCAGGATGACGGGGGCGGCGTAGGTGCTTCTCTGCATGGAGTTTCAGTCGGGGCAGAGCCCCTCCTACAACGCCCTGATCCTGCAGGAGGCGCTCTGCCTCGACTGCGCCGCCCGCTTCATCCCCTGGAAGGGATCGGGAGATCGATCTCCAGCGAAGTGACCTCGTCACCCGAATTGCAGACGAATACGTTGATACCGCGGACCGTGTAATTCTCGGTCGTCATGTTTTGATGACGCGGCGAGCTGCCCTGGAACGTGGGGCTGACCATGTAGAAGCCCGTCGAATGACCCCATCGATCTCGCAGGGCCGAACTCTGCAGCCCGGGCTTCACTCCGATCTCGATCGTGCTTCGGTGTTTCCGCACGCCATCCGCGTCCGCGATGGCTTGTTGCAGACTGACCGAATCGAGCAGCGACAAGGCTCTCGGATCGGAGCCCGTGTAGCGGAGATAGCCCAGGTCCGGGCGGCTCTCATCCCTCAGCGTAATTCCGCAGATGTCCTGCATTTGCGCCGCATCGATCCCGGCCGTGCAGGCGGCTGCGAGCCGCTCCACCGTCGACAACAGATCGCCTGCCAGATCCGCCTCCAGATCGCCCATCTAAGAGCCCTCCGCCATCGACATCAGGGGCAGCTGTGCGCGCCTGGTACAAAGAACGAATGCGGCCGGAAGCTTCATGATTCGCAGATCCCCGTTGCCATGATGACCACCGTTGCTCGCGGATCGTATATTAGGTTTCGCTCCTGCCCGAGGCCCTCATGCAGCAACTGATCATGGCCGTCGTCATCGTCTGCGCATTGGCCACACCCGCCTTCGCTGCCGACTTCGCCACCTGCGACCCGGGTGGAACGCAGATCGAGATGACGGCGTGCGCCGTCGACGATCTTGCGCTGGCCGACAAGAAGCTCAACGAGGTCTACAAGGCGCTGATGAAGAAGGAGGCGGCGAACAAGCCGTTCGTGGAGAAGCTGCGTGCCGCGCAGAAGGCCTGGTTGGCGTTCCGCGACGCCGAGCTCGCGGCGATGTTCGCCTGCGACAACGCGGATCCCGATGTGTGCTGGGGCAGCATGACGTCGCAGTGCTACTCGTCGTACGAAGCGAAGATGACGCGCGAGCGGACGAAACGGCTCACGCAATTCCTCGAACAGGGGCAGCCCGCCGACGAGTGTCACTGAAGAACGGCGAATCTTCCGCGTAGCTCGGGCGAAGCCCGGGGCGGTCTGCCCTTCGGCCAACGGCATTCCCGGGTTGCACCCGGGCTACACCGACCGCGTAGCCCGGACGAAGTCCGGGGTTTTCACGTGGGCCCGGAGCGGAACCCCTGGCTTCGCCCGGGCTACGACGTGGCCTGTCGCTGCCGCTGTATCAAAGGTTGATGCGGCTCTCGCGCACGGCTCGGATGGCCTCGAGCCGGCTCTTCACGCCGAGCTTCGCGTAGATGTTCTTGAGGTGGTACTTCACGGTGTCGCGGGTGACGAACATCGCGGCGGCGATCTGGTCGTTCGACATGTAGTTCACGATCATCGAGAGGATCTTCTTCTCGCGTTCGGTGAAGGCCTCGCCCACGCCACCGCCCTGCCCCGCCTTCGTATCGGTACGGGCGTGCGACTCGGGTGCACTGGTACCGATCAGGCCGATGAGGAAGCGATCGCTCTCGGACTCCACCGCGGCCGTCGACGCGTTCAGCCGCGGGCGCACGTGGGCGAGCAGCAGCTGCGCCACTTCCTCGCCTTCGTCCAGCAATGCGCGCGCGTAGCCTCCCGGCGCCGCCAGGCCCAGCGCCTGGTCGAGACTGCGGTGGGCCAGGCCCTCGTTGCCACTCTTCTTGTGCGCCAACGCCGAGAGCACATGCAGCTTGATCTGCCGGTGCACGCGCGTGCGCAAGGACGCCTGGCGCAGGCAGGGCTGGATCAGCCGCAGCGCCTCGCGGTGCTCGCCCGCGTGCACGTGCAGGCGGATGCGCCCGATGATGGTGTCCTCGGAGTCCTCGGAGATGCGCACCCAGTTGGTGTCGGCGCGCTCGCCGCCGTCCTCGATGCGACCCGCGATGATGCGCGCGCGATCCAGACGGCCGGCGAGCAGTTCGCGGCGCACCCGCTCCCAGGAAATCAGCCGTACCGCGCGCGGCCACTGGCCGCTGAATGCGAGCTGCTCGGCTTCCTCGAGCATCGCCAGGGCCTCGGCAGGCTCGTGCCGCTGGTCGTGAATGCGCGCGATGGCGCGATACGCGATCACCAGGTAATCGTGAATGCCGGCGCTGGCGATGATCTCGCGGTACTGGCGGTACTGCGCCATCGCGAGATCGAGTTCGTCGGCCTCGTACAACGCCGCGATCCACCCGCACGCGAGGCAGGCGGTGGACTGCGACTCCTCGACGTACATGCGCGGATCCGACAGCGCGTTGCGGAACAGCGTCAGCGCTTCCTGGAGCTGGCCCTGCGAAACCAGCGTGAGCGCGCTCTTGCCGATCGAATAGGCCCAGGTGAACGTCGCGTCGGCACCATCGCTGAGCGCACGGCCGCGCGCGAGAAAGCGCAGCGCCTCGTCGTAGTGCCCCGCCGCCATCGCGTGATAGCCGCGCGCGTTCGACACGGCGCTGAGTTCGAAATTGCGGAAGCGCGACGTGCTGGCCACGCTCGTGTCGATCATCGAGATGACGTCGGCCATGCGCACGAGGTCGTCCTTCATGATGGCCGCCATGCTCATCGCCACGCGTGGATCGCCGCTGACGCAGGCGTCATCCGGGATGGCGCGCAACAGGCGCAGCAGCGGCTCGATCTTGCGGTGGCGGCTCAGGAACGACAGCGCCCAGACGATCTTGACCACCAGGCCCGGCCGCCGCTCGAGCTCTTCCATCGGCACCGTGTCGGACCAGCGATCGACGGTGACCATGTGTCCGTCCGGCACCAGCCGCTCGGCCCACATCTCGAACACGTCGGCCGCATCCGCATGATCACCGGCGCAGGAGAAATGATGCAGCGCCTCTTCGAAGTGGCCTTCCTCGCGGTGCCATTGCGCGGCACGGCGGTGCAGGCCCTCGATGCTGTCCGGATACGCGGCCTGAAGGTGATCGCGCAGGAAGCGCGAGAAGATCGCGTGGTAGGTGAACGACTGCTGGTCGGATTCGTTGCGGCGCACGAACAGGCCGGTACGCTCGAGGAAATTCAGCACTTCCTGCGCATCGCGCGATTCGAGCACGGCGTTGGACAGCGGCACCGACATGCGATCGAGCATCGAGGTCTTGAGCAGGAACTCCTGCACGCGCGGCTCCTGGCGCGCCAGCACGTTGTCGGCGAGGTAGTCCGCCAGCTCGCGCACCTGGTGCGCGCGTCCTTCGCGCAGCGACTGGCGCACGGCGGGGCTGTCGAGCGCCAGGCGATAGAGCTGCACGGCCGCCGGCCAGCCCTCCGTGCCTTCGTGGATGGCCTGCACTTCCGCCTGCGTGACCTTCACGTCGCCGGCTCGCTCGAAGAAGCGCTGCACTTCGAGTTGCGAGAAGCGCAGCTCCTCGGCGCGGATCAGCATGGCCTGGTCGCCGACGACCAGGCGCGGCAGACCCAGCTCGGGCACCACGCGACTGGCGAGGAACCAGCGGATCTGCGGCGGACTGCCGGCCAGCAGCTCCCGCAGGAAGCCCAGCATCATGCGACTGCTGACGAAGTGCAGGTCGTCGAGGAAGACGGCGATCGGGCGGTCGAGCTCGAGCAGCCGGCTCACGAGCCAGTCCGTACGCGAAGTGACATCCGGCGTACGGGCCGGATCGGGCGACGCGGCGCCGAGGCGGGCCTCGGCGCGCAGGCCCGACACCATTTCCTGGACGTGACCCAGGAAACGCGTGACGTCATTGTCGGTCTCGTCGAGCGAGATCCAGCCGGTCAGCATGCCGCGCGTACGGCAGGCGCTTTGCGCCTGCAGCATCAGCGAGGTCTTGCCATGCCCGGCAGGTCCCTGGAACAGCACGACGCGCGCGGCGCCCTCGCCGAAAATCCGGTGCAGCAGGTGCTCACGTTCCACCGCATGCCGATGTGCCTCCGGCGCGGAGATCTTGTGGTTGATGACCGGAGCAGCGGGCTGCTCTGCACGCGCTTTGGGTCGCACGGAAACGTCTGTCCTCGATTGAGGCGCGCAGCATGGGGCCGGCGCGCGGGGGCAAGATTACCCTCAAGGGTAGTGTGCCCCCGATGGGCCGAGCCTACCGTCTGTTGGCCGGGACAGATGGACATAAATAGAACCCGGCGGAGCGGTCATTAGCATCTGGCGAAGCAGGTAAAAACACGTCCGGCGACAGAACCGGGCGTCTACCCGCGTCTCTTTTGGAGAGGAGCCCGATGCGCATCCGCAAATACGATTTCGACTATTCCCGTCGCAACTTCCTGGAAAAAACGGCCAAGGGCGTCGGTGGCCTGGGCGTTCTCGCTCCCATGTGGGCGGCTGCGGACAGCAACGGAGACATCAGCAAGGCGTATCCCGACGAGCTGATGTCGATCGACATGTACACGAAGGGCAAGATCAAGACCGGCGACTACATCGACGCCAGCAACGTCGACGTCGTCAAGGACCTGCTCGACCCGATCCAGTACGAGAACCTGAAGAACCAGAAGCGTCGGATCAAGATCGTCCCGACGACGCGTGACCTCACGCAGATGTACAACAAGGATCATCTCGACGCGACCTTGCGCAACAAGGGTCGCGCGAAGTGGAGCGCGGACGGCAACCTGGTGGCCGACACCGGTGAAAACTGGCTCGGCGGCGTGCCGTTCATGGAGCCCAAGGACGCCAAGGAAGCGCTCGCCAACATCACGATGAGCTGGGGACGCCACAACTTCTCCATCTACGCGATCCCGGAAGTCAGCCTCGCGCCGGATGGCAGCATCGGCTACGACCGCGAATTCATCTGGGCGGAACTGCAGTGCCAGGCCCGCGCCGACGGCAAGGTGTTCAACGATCGCAAGGATCTGCTCCGCCTGCAGTCGATCTGGTTCACGCGCCCCAACGACGTCAAGGGATCCTCGTTCCTGTCGATCTGGTACTACGACCAGCGCAAGTTCCCCGATCTGCACGGGTACTTCCCTGCGTTCAAGCGCGTCCGCCAGTTCCCCACCAACCAGCGCTTCGAGCCGGTTGTGCCGGGCATGACCTTCTTCCTCTCGGACGCGTGGTCGTCGGGCGACCCCATGCTGACCTGGGGCGATTACCAGATGGTCGAAAGAAAGCCCCACCTGGCTCCCGTATCGGAGAACTGGCAGGGCGACGCGCCGAACTGGAACAAGAAGGTGCACGGCGGCGGCCAGAACGTGACGTTCTACGACACGAACTTCCAGCTCGTACCCGAATGCGTGGTGTTCGACACCAAGCCCACCGGCTATCCGCGTGCGCCTGTCGGCAAGAAGCGCGTCTGGATCGACACGCGCAACAACATGTACAACTCCAGCATCACCTACGACCGCCGTGGCGAAGTCTGGAAGTCGTTCGAGACCGGCTCCGGCCGTCAGCAGAAGGGCAACTTCGTCCAGAAGAACAGGGACGGAACGCCGGCGTGGTCGTGGGACTACTGCCATGTCCACGATATCCAGTCCAACCGCATGACGCGCATTCATCACGCCCAGGCGAGCCCGACGGGATACAAGTCGGCGTACGACCCGGATTACGACTTCTACAACCAGTTCCTGACCACCAGCGCCATCGCGCGCCTGGGCCAGTAAGAGACTGAATCGGCGGCCCTGGCCGCCAACACGTTTTCCTCCTGCTCTCGCCAGAGCACTCCGGCGCCTTAACGCATAGGGCGCCGGATTTTTTTTGCGCATCGCGCTCCTGCTTCCCGCTCGCCAGAGCGACCCGGCGGTCCGTGTTCGGGATCGCCGGTTTTTTTGCGGAGCAGGCCGCGTCGCACGTGGGCGTTGGGGACCTTGCACGCTTCTAGGGAAACTATGCGTAACGTTCTGTCGGGGCAGAGCCCCTCCTACAAGTCTCTGCCCCTGCAGGAAGGGCTCTGCCCCGACCGCGCCGCCCGAAGACCTGTGCAGACCACCCCTAGGCGTTTCTGCATCAGCCTCCTCGACTCCGCTCTTCCCGAGTAGCCCGCGAGCGCAGTGAGCAGGCGTATCGAGGGACCGCACCCGCTCGAAGTCCGCCCCTGGGCAGCGCTTGGCGCGCATACGCGCCCGAACGCGCCAACGGACGAAAAAGATGACGCGCCCACTCGATCTTCCTGGACACCCGGCTCGTTTGGTGCGCTGCGGCACGCACCAATACGGACTCCGCTTTCACCTTCTTCAGCGCATCCCGATTCCTCCAGCTGCGGATTCAGGGTCAGCCCTAATGGCGTGTTTACCCCACAGGGTAGTCATATGAGCTGGCTAGGCTTTTAACCTGAGTCAATCACAACGCGGGCCCGATTCGGGTCCAGCGGACGGTACCGATCCCCGGTTCATGCCCGCATACAAGGAGGAGATGGTGGGAAAGCTCATCAATATCGACAACGGCGGCACGCTGACCGACATCTGCGTGATCGACGGCAATCAGGTCCATAGGACCAAAACCCTGACGACACCGCATGATTTGTCGCGGTGCTTCTTCGACGGGCTCAGCAAGGCCTCGAAAGCCATCTACGGCAAGGAAGACCTGGTCTCGCTGATCACCAGCACCGACCACATCCGCTACTCGACGACGCAAGGCACCAATGCCCTGATCGAGCGCAAGGGCCCGCGGCTGGGCATCGTGCTCACCGGAAAGCTCACGGCCGCCGCGCTCAAGAAGGACGCCAAGGCCGGCGAACTGTTCGATGCGGTCATGGGTGACCGCACCACGACACTGGACCTGAAGCTCAAGGGCGAGGATCTCGAGCGCGCTGCGGTCAAGGCGATCAACTCGCTGTCGTCCGCGGGCGCCAACCGCATCATCGTGGCGCACGGCGGATCGGATCGTTCGGAACAGGAAGAGCGCGTCAAGAACATCCTGCTGCGCAAGTTCCCGCAGCATCTGCTGGGCGCGGTGCCGATCCTCTACACGCACGAGGTCGTGGAAGACGACAACGACGTGCGCCGCACGTGGACGGCCATCTTCAATGCCTTCCTGCACCCGGCGATGGAGCGCTTCCTCTACAACGCCGAGCACAAGCTGCGCTCCCACAAGGCGCAGAACCCGCTGCTGATCTTCCGCAACGACGGCAACTCGGCCCGCGTGGCCAAGACCATCGCGCTCAAGACCTACAGCTCGGGCCCGCGCGGCGGCATGGAGGGCGCGCGCGCCATCTCCGCGCACTACAAGTTCAAGCACCTCGTGAGCATGGACGTCGGCGGCACGACGACGGACATCGGCGAAGTGAACGACGGCAAGGTGCGCTCCGAATCGCGCGGATATGTCGAGGGCGTGCAGGTGTCGTTCCCGCTCAGCGACGTGCACAGCGTGGGCGTCGGCGGCAGCTCGATCATCAAGGTGGTCGACGGCAAGATCAAGGTCGGTCCGCAGTCCGTGGGCAGCGCTCCCGGCCCGGCCTGCTTCGGCCTGGGCGGTACCGAGGCCACCATCACCGATGCCTTCCTGGTGCTCGGCCTGCTGGATCCCGCCTCGTTCTTCGGCGGCGATCTGAACATCGACCTGTCGCGTGCGCGCGCCGTCATCGAAGACAAGATCGGCAAGCCGCTGAAACTGTCGGTGGAAGACGCGGCGGCCGCGATGGAGAAGGCCTGGGTCGACAAGGTCGCCGGCAGCCTCAAGGAGTTCTCCAAGATCAGCAAGGACACCGTGCTCGCAGCATTCGGCGGCGCCGGTCCGTTCGTGGTGTGCAAGGTCGCCGAAGCGGCTGGCATCTCGCGGGTGCTGATCCCGGGTCTGGCGGCGGTGTTCTCTGCCTATGGCCTGGGCTTCTCGGATATCGGCCATCAGTACGAAGCGCCGCTGCGCCAGCGTGACAAGGCCGGGCTGAAGGCCTGCCTGGCCGATCTCGCCGAGCAGGCCGAACGCGGCATGTACGCCGAAGGCTTCGCCTCCGGCGACTACGACATCGAGCACACCCTGCTGATCAACTCGAAGAAGGGCGACGAGCGCCGTCCGCTCGCCAATGGCTCGCTGCCGGCCGGTCTGCCTTCCGACGCGCTGCTGTCGGTATCGCTGGCCACCACCAAGCGTCTGCCCAAGCCCAAGCTCGCGGGCACCTTCGGCAAGAAGAAGGCGGATGCCAAGGCCACCGGCAAGCGCAAGGTCGGCGGCAAGGACCTGCCGCTTTACAAGGTGGAAGACCAGAAGCCCGGCGCCTCGGCGGCCGGCCCCGCCGTACTCGAGGAGGCCTACTTCACGGGTCGCATCGATGCTGGCTGGCGCTTCGAAGTCAACGACAGCGGCGACATCCTGCTGAGCCGCGCCTAGAGAACATTTCGCTAAAGCCGCAGAAGGAAACAGAAGGGACGCAAAGAAACATCAGGGGAGAAGAGAGCGAACACCGTCGACGAAGCCAGGCGCCGGTTCGATCCTTTTTTGAACCCTTTGCGACCTTTCTTTTCCCTTTGCGCCTTTGCGGTAAAAACTTTTGACGTTTGAGGAGAACAACCAATGAAAGTCCTGATGACCGAAAACCTTCGTATCAACCTGGATACGGAGAAATGGGAATGCCGGCACTGCGACAAGGTGCTGAATTCCGCTCGCGACAACTACAAGCGCGGCCTGCTCGCGTACGACCGTGATCCGCGCGAGATCCACAAGCCGTTGCTCGATCCGACCAAGTACAAGCTCACCTACTCGCCCGACCCGACCTGGTGCCGGCTGATCGAGTACTACTGCCCCAAGTGCGGAACGATGATGGAAGTCGAGTACCTGCCGCCGGGTCACCCGCCGCTGCGTGACATGGAATTCGACATCGACGCGATGAAGGAACAGTGGAAGAACCGCGACGAGGTCCTGGTCGAAGCCATCGGCAAGGAGCCCGCGCGTCGTCGCGTGCATGGCGGCCAGCCCATGGCCCGCGCTGCGACGGGAGGCAAGGCATGAGGCGCGTTTCCGTCGATATCGGTGGCACGTTCACCGACTGCTTCGTGGCCTGGGACAACAAGTACATCGAGTCCAAGGCGCTCACGACCCACCAGAATCTCGCGCTCGGATTCAACGAGGCGCTGAAGAACGCCTGCGACGAACTCAACCTCAAGGAGCACGAGCTGCTCTCGCAGGTCGATTCGGTCCGTTACGCCACCACGCTGGGCACCAACGCGCTGATCCAGCGCAAGGGTCCCCGCCTGGGCATGCTGACCACGATGGGGTTCCGCTCCTCGGTGCCGCTCGCGCGCGCCAAGGGCTACGCCACCGGCCTGCCCCACTTGCAGCAGATGGACGTCCCCAACGCGCAGCGTCCGGACCCCATCGTGCCGATCCCGATGATCCTCGAGGTGCGCGAGCGCATCGACTACAACGGCAAGGTGCTGCTCAAGCTCGACGAGAAGGATCTGCGCGACAAGATGCGCCAGCTCGTCGACAAGGGCGCCGAGGCCATCGTCGTCACGCTCGCGAACTCCGTCGTGAATCCCGAGCACGAGCTGCGCATCCGCGAAGTATTCCTCAAGGAATACCCGGGCCACATGCTCGGCGCGATCCCGCTGCTGCTGTCGCACCAGGTCGGCGGTCGCAAGGGCGAGTACGCCCGCGCGATGTCCACGATCATGGACGGCTTCCTGCACTCGACGATGTACCACGGCCTGGGCACGCTGGAATTGAACCTGCGCAACACCGGCTATTCCAAGCCGATGCTGTGCAACCACAACTCCGGCGGCATGGCGCAGCTGAACTCCACGGATGCGCTGCAGACCGTGCATAGCGGCCCGGTGTCCGGCATCGCGGCCAGCGAGCACCTTGCGCTGCAGGCCGAGCTGGGCAACATCGTGGCCACCGACATGGGCGGCACGAGCTTCGACATCGGCATCGTCGTCGAAGGTGGCGTGAAGTACTACGACTTCAATCCCGAGATCGAACGCTGGATGGTCGCGGTGCCAATGGTCCATCTCGTGACCCTGGGCGCGGGCGGCGGATCGGTCTGCCAGTACGACCGCATCTACAAGACCGTGCAGGTGGGACCGGAATCCGCGGGTTCGGATCCGGGTCCGGCCGCGTACGACCGCGGCGGCCTCAAGCCCACCGTGACCGACGCCGACCTTGTGCTGGGTTATCTCGATCCGGGCAACTACGCCGGTGGCCGCATCAAGCTCAATCCGAAGCGCGCCAAGCAGGCCATCGAAGAACTGGCCGACGAGCTCGACGCCGACGCCATCGAGACCTGCAAGCTGATCAAGCAGACCGTCGACGCCAACATGGCCAATGGCATCGCGCGCGAACTTCGCACGCGCGGCTACGAGCCGGTGAACTTCACCACGCTCGCCTACGGTGGCAACGGTCCGCTGCACGCCTGCGGCATCGCCCGCGCACTGGGCGTCAAGCAGATCCTGGCGCCGCCGTACGCCTCGACGTTCTCGGCGGTGGGTGCCGGCAACATGAGCCAGATGCACATCCACGAGCTGAGCACGTGGACGGTTCTGTACGACGCCAACCTGAAGTCGCTGTTCACCGACTACAAGAAGTTCAACGGGCACGTCGAGGAACTCGAGCGCCGTGGCCGCGAGGACCTTCTGCGCCAGGGCTTCGACGGCAAGGAGATCGGCTACCGCCTCGAGCTCGACATGCGCTATGGCAACCAGCGCGTGACGACCGCGGTGGTCACCGACCTCAACCGCCTGAACGGCCAGAGCGACGTCCTCAAGCTGATGGAGCAGTTCCACCAGCGTTACGGCGAGCGCTTCGGCAAGGGCAGCCAGGTGACGGAAGCCGGCGTACGCATCAACACGATCCGCGTCGCCTCGTTCGTCACGCAGCCCGGCGTCTCGTTCAAGGGCATCAAGCCCTCGGGCAAGGCCAAGGCCGCCCCGAAGGCAACCGGTTCGCGCAAGTGCCACTTCGTGGGCCACGCGGGCGCGCTTGAAACGCCGATCTACGGTGACGACGCGCTCGAGCCGCGTACCGAGATCGACGGACCGGCCATCGTCGTGACACGCGCCACCACCTACCTGGTCGAACCGAGCTGGCGTTTCCGCGCGGCCGAACAGGGCGCCGTCTGGTTCACGAGAATCGAAAAGTGATTTTTTCGAACTCGTGGTCAACGCGGGTCGACTGAGGAAAAAGCATTTGGACGCAAAGGGCGCAAAGGGAAAAGAAAGAACGCAAAGTTTTATGAATTCGAGCGTCCAGTCTTTTCGACTTTTTATCTTGCCTCCGCGTCCTTTCTTTTCCCTTTGCGTCCTTTGCGTCCCAGCTTTAAGCGTTTGTCTCTGAATTGAGGAGAAACCCATGAATGACATGACCATCACCGCCGACGACAAGGCGCTGCTGAACAAATTCCTGAAGGACAACCAGCTCTTCTACGGGCCGGATCCCGAGATCATGGATGACCATGACATCGGCCCGCGTTCCGACGACGAAGAGCGCCTGCTCAACGGTCCCATCGACCCGCACCTGATCAACCAGGTTCGTGGACGCATGCTGGCCGGCCTCGACGAAGGCAACACGATGATCGAGCAGATGGGCGCGGCGCCCGGCGCGAAGTGGGGCGACATCGTCGCCTCGGTCTTCACCGCCGGCGGCGACCTGTCGATGATCGCGCCGCACGGCGTGGTCGGGTTTGCGGCCTGCTGCCACTACCCCATCAAGTTCATCATGAAGTACTGGACGGACGATCCCACCGTCGGCATCCGCGACGGAGACGGCTTCGTCCACAACGACGCCCGCTACGGCGGCATCCACAACACCGACCAGTCCTCGATCCTGCCGGTGTTCTGGAAGGGCAAGCTCGTGTGCTGGGTGTCCTGCACCATCCACGAGGGCGAGAACGGCGCCACCGAGCCGGGCGGCATGCCGCCCGGCTCGGTGGCGCCGTTCTCGCCCTCGTGGATGGTGCAGGACAC
>Ga0187844_10002178_pt1 | contig 14149 bp, 13 predicted proteins | sample SpaLakP09_SKY_50_FD_134517 | JGI IMG/M metagenome (GOLD analysis project Ga0187844, IMG submission 134517) | Oligotrophic lake water microbial communities from Sparkling Lake, Wisconsin, USA - SP09_SKY_50 | ecosystem: Environmental > Aquatic > Freshwater > Lake | place: USA: Sparkling Lake...
AGGTATTTCAGATTTTTGAATAGGTACTGGTTCTAATTTGTTTGGTTGTGCTGGCGGTGTAACCTGCGGAATACTTATAGGTTTTGCATTTGAAACACTTAATCGATCAGCATCCAATGCTTCACCCACCGCTTCGGGAGAATTATGAGCTTTATTACCACCAATTCCCGAATAATAAGATTCACCTTTTTTTAATTTTTTGCCTGGAGGATTGTCATAAGGAACACCAACAGAAGCAAACTCTTTAGCTAATTCTAAGATAGCCGCATCTCGGTCATTACTTTTTCCTGAGATGTAATCATCAACTGCAACACGATTGAGTTTTGTTAATCCTTGTGTAAACAATAAATCTTGTGTTGTTTGATCTAAGTATGTTGTATCAGGATCAATTTGTAATTTTTTAACTAAAGTTAACATGGTTGGAGGAATAATTTGATATTTTCCTACAGCAAATAATACATCTGGATGTCCAGGTGGTAATTTTCCTTGAGGAAATTTGTCTGTTTTTGCTGTTCGATTAAAATACTCGGTAATAGTCATTTTACTAAAATCGGTTGGTGCGCCAGTTCTGTTGTCCATGTATACACCACGAACTTTATCGGCTCCCAAATTTTTGTTACCTATAGTTCCTTTATTGTAAGCATTATAATCTGAACCACTTTCATGTTTTGCAATATTGGCAGCTAACGCTTGACGACCAACAAGTGCTGCGGTACCCAATGCGACACCAGCACCAACAACCGCTGCGCCTGTTACAAGTTTTGATGGGCCTGTTATACCTGGTTTTGGAATTGAAGGAGTTTCTACTTTAGGTGAAACTTTATTAGCAGCATCACCTGCTTCCTTTTTACCTTCTTCAGCGGCTTTTTTACCTTTATCTTCGGTTTTTTTACCTTTATCTTCCTCTTTTTTATTTTCAGATTTCTTTCTTTTAACTTTAAACAATCCAATGAGTTGTTTGGTACGTTTTTCTTTTACTTTATCGAGTTTAACTCTGGCTTTTTTATCTAACTTAAATTTTTTATCATCTACTTCATGGGTTTCAACCATAAAGTTGTATAGTTTTGCTGCCACATCCGCAACAGAATCTTTTGGTGCTGAATCTCCTACATCATTCGGTTGAACCGTAGTAAAATTAGGATCTTCTTTTGGTACGGATTCTTTATTATCTTGTTTATTTGTAGTAGTTTGTTCGTCAACGGATTCCGCAGGTTCATTTTCAGCTGAAGGTTCTTCAACCGCAGATTGTTTATTTCTTTTTGGATTTTGAGAGAAAACATCGGGAGTTGTGGCGGACATAATAGGATTAGACATCATGTCCTCGATGCCTTTGTTGTTGGCAATTTTTTTTGCCCGTTTTCTCATTACGTCAACGAATTCTTGACTTAATGGTTCAACACTCTCACCTTTGGAGTCAATAGTGTAATCAACACCTTCAACCAACGGTTTTTGCTTATCAAGACCGTGAAGTTTATTGATTATTTTTGAAATATTACTAGCAACTTTTGATTTAGGCATTTATCGTTTCATTGAAGCTTGTTGTTGTTTTATCTTTTCGTTTTCTTCTTCAATATACTGAATCAACATACTAACGTAAATATCTCGCTCCCACGGTAACATGTTCTCAAGTTCCGTTAGTGAATACTTATGGTGTTGCATCAAAGAGAAATTAGTTTTATAGTAATTTCTCAGGTTGTCATGACAAAATATTACCCGAAAAAACTTTCGAGGCCTTCTACATCGATAGTATGGTCAAATCCACACTTTCCACACTTAATTTCAATTTTTTTATTTAAAACTGGAAGATCATCAAAGAACGCTTCTATTTTCTTAAATTGGTCCTGATTCAAGGATTCAATAAAAGCCATCAATTCTTCTTTGGTCGACTCGTTAGCATTATAATACTGTTCACCATCAAAAATCCATTCGATACTATCAATAACCACTTCAAAGGCAATATCAACAGCAGAATCTTTTTTACTCAGTTTTTCAACCAAAGAGAATTCTGGATATTTTAATTTAATTGAAATCTTATCGGTGATCTGAATAACATCTTTTTGATTCGGATCAATGTCAATTCGAATTTCAAGTAAATTTAAAATACCTTTCATTTTACCGCCACATTGCTCACCATTAACTTCATTGGTGCAAATATAGTCATTTTCAACCATTTCACCAATTGATCTGGCTCGTAAATTGATAAAATAATATTCGACATCAATTACTGGCAATTTATCAATATCAACATCTTCAGTAATGGTACAATTTGTTAATACTTGTTTGATGTTTCTTTCGATGGTTTCTTTATCATCAGCTTCCAAAGCCATCATCAAGTTCTTTTGTTCTTTAACCAAGAATGGTCTAAATCGAATGTGTTTCTTGGATAACGGTAAATCTAATTCATATACGGGTGTATCAATTTTTGGTAAAGCCATTTTAAAACTCCTTTTTCAAATAAATCAAAATCTTGTTAAGTCAGTAACTAATCCTGATAGTGCTGATTGAGCCAAATTCTGACCAAGACTCTGCACAGTATTATTATTCCATTGTTTGTATGCAAATACTACAGCCAATTTATGATAACCGTCAGATGTCCAGTCCATATCTAATTGGTTTATAGCAAGAGGAAATGCTTCTCTCAATACGGCCGCATAGGTTAAGTTGTTAGTAACATCATATTGGTTGATTGATACATCAACCGCATAGTTTGCTTTGTATTGAAAATTAAAATTGGTACTAGGATTGATCAATTCCATCCATAGGTCAAAAAAGATTTTCTCATTCATGTCATCAGAAACAATAAATGTCAAAGTAACTTCTGTAAAGTTGGTACGGTATGGAAACTTTTCAACGGGGGCTGAACCCATTTTCTTTTCGGCAGTTTCAAATGTTCTGCCTGGTAACTCAGCAGCTTCACATCGATAACTTAAATTTCTTCCATTGGTAATATATGGCGCCAAAACAAGAGGTACTGGAATAGTTACATCAAATTTTGCCGGCCGAGCAACGTCAGTTTTAAAACTCGATTTAAAATCATTTATACTACCTGCCATTTTAGTTCCTTATTTCTTCTACGGATTCTTGCCACACCCTACTGGCTCTGGCACCCTTAAACTGCTGAATTGGCAGAAAAGCTGCCACATCCCACTCGTTTGGCTGAATGGCAAGCATCCTAGATTGTATCTGATTAGTAAGATATCGTTTAATACACGGTTTGAACTCTTTAAGGCGCTTGGAGGCGCTTAAAATGTCATAGGTGACTCGTAACCTTTGAATATCATTTTTACTGTCGTAGGTGGCGAAATCCAATAATTTGGTCATAAATGCCAACCGGTACCGGAGTGGCAGATAATGGAAGTTTAAACCGAGAAAACCATCATTATATCGTTCCAATACCAAAGTTAATGGAAATATGTCATAATATGGTAAATCCGCTTTGGTCTTAGGATCATAATAAAAACAATATAAACCCCCCAGCATAAACTGGTTGGTTTGCCTGAATTTTTCTCTACTCATACCACCAGGTATCGTAGAAGGATTACGAATATCAGCCAGTTTCTTCATCAACCAATCCATTGCTTCTCTGGACATAGTTTGAAGCTCGGCTGCTGTTTTTTGTTGTGCTAATTGTGTAAGTTTCGATGCCATCGATTATTTAGTTCATAGTCCAAGGTGGTCTTCGGTCACCAACTTAAATTCCCAACCACGATCCAAACAAAATTCTGTTGCTGCTTTCCATTTGGCCTGATTGACGGCATAAGTGGTAACTTCTGTAATATATTGTTTAGTTACTCTTTTACGAGGTTCTGGTTGGATTGTTTGTTTTTTAGGTTTAACCTCAAGCATCATCGTTTTAAATGTTCCCAATTTGGTTTTAACTTTAACAATAAAATCGGGAAAATATCGATGCTTCCGGCCATCAACGGGGGATACATAAGGAACAATACATTCTTCGGATGCCCAAGAAATAATACTATCGTTCTGATCTAACCACGACATCACCTTACATTCCCAGGAACTTCTATAAATTATATTATTAGCGTCCCCAACATACTTTTTGGGGTTTTTTGGTATGAATCGTCCTGAATAAGCCATATAAATATATATTAATCAAACCTAAAGAGAAAACCATGGGTCTATCAGTTATTCCAACAAATATTGGCGGTGTTAACATTCCGTTGGCACAGTTACAAGGTCCACTATCTAGTTTATTCCAAAACCAATCATCGCAAAATCTTTTGTATCCTGCTGATTTAGCATCAAATCCTGTAATGGGTCATGCGGTACAATTTTCAATTTTTGATTATACATCAGGTTTTGCAACTGGTGTTGGAGAAATTGGCGGCAACCTTGCCAATGTAGGTGCAGGAATTGTTGCTGGTGATGCGAGTGCGATCACAGCTGGTGCAAAAAATTTGGCCGCTATGGTTACTTTACCAAGCTTGGCCAAAGTAGTTCAAGCTAAAACCTATGATAGGATTAAAAAAGGGATTCCTTTAGCCAACATTTCATTGTTTATGCCTGAAACTTTAGCGGTAGAATACACTTCAAGTTACGATCAAGTTTCTTTAACTGATGTTTTAGGATTAAAAGGGTTTATAGGCAACGCAATTCAAGATTTTGGAGGTAATGAAAAGCAATTACTCGATAAAATTAAAGCTTCACCAAAGTCTGCATATGCTCAAGATGCAATTGGCCGAGCAGCAGAAGCATTAAATACAAAAGTATTGGGTGGTAAAGCAGGATTAGGTTCTTTAGTTCAACAAGGATTAGGTTCATTTACTAATCCACAATTACAACTACTTTATAAAGGTGTTGCACTAAGAACTTTTACGTTGGAATTTATTTTAACTCCAAAAAGTGCTTCTGAAGCAAAAACAGTAAAAGATATTTGTGATTCTTTTGCATTTTATTCTCTTCCAGGATTATCAGGTGCTGCAGAAGGTAATTCAGGACAATATTTAACTCCTCCACAGATTTTTCAAATTAAATTTAAATTCTTAGGCGGTAATGGTGGCTTAATTGATTCGGTAACTAATGTTTTTAAATCTGCATTGAGCAATATTGGTTTAGGATTTTTAACAACACAAAATCCAACCGATACAATTACAAAAGGTGCTGACGCCAAGATCATGACAATTAATGATTGTGTATTGGAAAATGTTATGATAGATTATGCGCCAAATGGCTGGGCGGCTTATAATGACGGTTATCCAATTCAAACTCGTTTAACTTTGTCCTTTAAAGAAACTAAAATTGTTACTAAAGAAGATATTAAAAATTCTAAAGTTTCTACCAATGCAGCTGAAGGTCCTGGTGCAACCTTTAATAAAGCGGTAGATTATGCGAATTCTCCTGGTAATTCAGGCTGGCTAGATTTTTAAAGGAAACAATGAAATATTTTAATACTTTACCTACGATCATCAATGTTAACGACAACGGATCGGCACAGGTACTCAAAAATTTAGTGGTACGCAATAAATTAATCGACACTCTATCGAACAATCCTTTAGTTTATTACAAGTATACGGTTCAAGAAGGTGATAGTCCTGAAATTGTGGCTTACAAATATTATGGCGATCAATATCGTTATTGGATGGTGTTGTTATCCAATGAGGCCCTTGATCCGTTGTGGAGTTGGCCATTAACTTCAACTATGTTTTCAAATTATATGACGGACAAATATTCCGAAGCAGCTAACACTCAAAATGTGCTGGAATATACACAAACTAACATCCACCATTATGAAAAATTAATTACTACCTATGACGATGACACACAAGTTACTGTAATTAAAAATGTTATTGTTGATCAAAATACTTATAATACCACAGTCGAAAGAACCTTAAAGGGTACATTTGGTTACGGAGATAATATTACTCATACAACATCTAAAAAAGCAGTTTCAATTTATGACTATGAATATAATCTTAACGAATCGAAGCGAGATATTAAATTGATCAATTCAAGATTTGTTTCTGATTTAGAAGCACAGTTTGAAGTTTTGATGAACACATAAGATGGCTGATACTTCCACTCCAGGTAAAAATACTATTCATAATCCAACCGATTATCAGTTGGAAGCAATTAATTTAATGACATCAACACAGGATGGACCTGTAAATCTTATGGGATTTTTGGTTGAATTGAATTTATTTGAAGATATCTATGGTAGTTCTATATCTGGCCAAATTATGTTGAATGATGCTTTGGGTTTGATTTCAAATTTTTCATTAAGTGGCACCGAGTTTATCCAAATCAAATTAAAGAAAACAGTAAAAGACCAATTCTCTTTTTCTCGAAATTTTAGAGTATATAAAATAACAAACCGAGTTACTACCGAAAGTAACAATGCTGAGTTGTATACTTTAAATTTTTGTTCAGAAGAATTATTATTATCAGAGCAATACCGAATATCTAAAGCTTTTAAAGGTAAAAAAATATCTGAGATTATTACCAGTATTTTAAAAGATTATTTAAAAGTTGGTACAGGAAATACAAAAAAGATATCAATATCAGCAACACAAGGCACATACGATTTTGTATTACCAAACAAAAAAATCTTTGATACAATTAGTTGGTTGTCAACATACGCATTGCCATTGCCTGGTGTAGGTGTAGGTGCAGATATGTTATTCTTTGAAAATGCTGACGGATACTGGTTCAAATCTCTACAAGAATTATACAAACAAACCGTATATCGAACCTTTAAATACGATCCGAAGAATATTAGTGATGATTTAAACCAAAAGATATCAAACGTATATAATTTTGAAGTGTTGGATTTATTCAATACTTTAGGTGCTATCTCCAACGGAACTTTCAGTAATCGAGTTATTTCAATTGATCCATTACTAAGGACAAGCAAAGAAACCGATTTCAATTACGATACTTATTTTGGTAAATCAAAAAATTTAAACAAAGCTTCATTGACAAATAATTATAAAAACCGTATTAATAAAACCATGTATGATGCTCCACCTAAAGATTTACAGGCAGGAACATTAAGAATGGTTACCACCAACTCAAATCAAAAGAAGCAACCTTTTATTGCCGGCAAACCAAATTCAGTAGGTAATGATATTTTTGTAGAAACTTTTATGCCAAATCGAGTGGCCCAAATTGCATTAGCCAATTACATGCGGATTAAAATAACGGTACCTGGTGATCCAAATTTGGCTGTTGGTAAACTAATTGATTTTGAAATTTATGCAGCAACTCCTTCTGATTACACCACGGTAAAAAATAAATCAAATAGAATACCGGATTCTTTATATTCGGGAAAATATGTTATCTCGGCACTAAGGCATATACTCCGAAACAACTCCTATATAACTGTGATGGAATTGTGTAAAGAAAGCAATGTTACAGCATACGCTGGATTTGATAATTCGAATGCTACTTTGAAAAATCTTGTTAATGGTAATCAAGTATAATGGAAAATAGAAATAGCTTTATTGGTCTAGGTGGATTCGTGTGGTGGGTTGGAGTGATTGAGGGTCGTGTTGATCCTTTGGCTATTGGTCGGTGTCAAGTTAGAATTTTTGGTTGGCACACAAGTAACAAGAGTCAATTACCCACTAAAGATTTACCGTGGGCTCATCCAGTATATCCTATTAACAATTCTAAATCGTTTTCAGCACCAGAAATTGGTGATTGGGTGGTTGGGTTCTTTATGGATGGCGAATCGGCTCAATTTCCCGTAATGTTCGGCGTAATGCCGGGAATGCTTCAAGCTTAAATGGCAGAAATAGATAACAATACCGCTCCCGTATCAGCTGATGGTGTTACAGAAACCAGTCCACCAAAGCCGCCTGCGCAAATCATTCCTTTTCGTGTAGGTGAACCTTCTTTGCCGGCAATGGCCAGAGGTGTTATTAAAGATGGTATGCAGAAATTGGCAGCCGATAACAGAGAACATAATTGTGATATCTGCGCTGGAATGAATAAAGATATTGCACTAGCCAAAGCAGAGGTGATGTTGTTTGTTGGTGGACTTAGAAAGTCGATTGAAGCACTTTTTGCTGGAACATCAACAAATCCAGCTCTTGAAGATATACAACAACAAATTAAAGCAATCAAGGCACAAGTAAAAGCAATTAAAAAAGAAATTGAACCTATTCAAGAACAAATTAAAGCATTACAGGCATATGCTAAAGAGATGCAACAACTTATTCAAGATATTATGAATTTACCAGCAGATTTACAAAAACTCTTTATAGGATGTTTATCGGAAGCAACAGCATCATTAAATGCCACCGTGAATGAAATTAAGAGTATTGGTACCGATGCGGTTAAAGAAACTATTGCTGCTGTGGTAGATCCACTTAAAGCAGAAGCGCAAGCGATTAGTGATGCAATCAGCACTTCGATAGATGAAACACCTACACCCTAAAAAATATGGCAAATAATAGCGCATGGACGGAACCGGTTGTTATTGATTCAACCAATAAACCCCAATATCCATACAACAACATATCACAAACCAAAAGTGGTCATTCTTTTGAAATGGACGATACTCCTAAAAAGGAGAGGGTTCGTGTTCAGCATCGGGCTGGAACATTTTTGGAAATGCAACCAAATGGCGATGAAGTTCATAAAATCTACGGTAATGGATATGAAATTATTTTTGGTGATAAGAATGTAAAAATTAAAGGTCAATGTAATATTACAATTGATGGTGCTTGTGTGGTCAACATCGTTGGCGATTCTGTAATGAATGTTCAAGGCGATTCAATACAATATGTTAAAGGTGATGTTACTCAAACTGTCGATGGTGCGGTCAAGGTAACCTGTAAAGATGATATGGACTTAACATCAAAAGGTGATATTACGATGTCGGCTCAAAATCTTTATGTTAATGCCGATTTGGCGGTTCGTGGAGGCATCACCTCAACAACCTCAATTTCTGCTGTAAACAATGTTACGGCAGGTAAACAAGGTTATGCAAAACTTGGATTTGTCACGCCAGGATATATTAGTGCTGGATCACCGTTGCCTTGGAGTGTAATTCCAGGTACAATTGTAACTTCTGGTAGTATTACTGCTGGTTTACCGATGCCTATTGGTGTTCCTGGTTCTATTATATCTACTGTTTATATGCAATCTAAACTTGGTAACTTTGGTGCAATGAATGCCTTACCTGCTTACGGTGGTACTGGTATTGCTAAGGCAACCGCAATTCAATCTCTCACATACGTTACTGACGCTGTTCGGTCAATGGCTGGAGATCGTGCTATTTACAACACACACGCTCACACAGGCGTTCAAGGTGGTGGAAGTACCACCGGTACCACCACGGCACCTGAATAAATAAACAATGGCAATCAATAAACACATCTATTCCGATTTAGATTTAACTTTCCGTAGGGTACCATCTACGGGTGACGTATCTATGAAATATGACGAACAGGCGGTTATTCGCTCGATTCGAAATTTGTTATCAACTAATTTATATGAAAAATTGTTTCAACCTACGATAGGTAGCACTTTAAACAAACTATTGTTTGAACCGATTACACAATTAACTGCAAGCTTAATTGAGGATGAAATTGTTCGTATGATCAATAACTACGAACCTAGAGCAACCATCAGTCAATTGTTTGTAACTGCTGCACCAGATAGTAATCAATTCAACGTTTCATTATATGTCCTGATTGGTAACATAACAATACCGTCACAAATTAACTTAATATTAACGAGGTCCAGATAATGGCTGGTGCAAATTCTAATATCCAACTGACTAGTTTGGATTTCAATACGCTCAAAAGTAATTTTATTACCTATTTGAGAAGCCAAGATACACTCAAAGATTACAACTTTGAAGGTTCTGGTTTATCGGTTCTAACTGACATTTTGGCTTATAACACACAATATAACGCTTACTATTTAAATCAAGTGGCCAATGAAATGTTCTTAGATTCATCGATCCAAAGAGCTTCAGTTGTTTCTCATGCCAAGCTGTTAAACTACACACCAAAATCAGCAATTGCACCTACTGCCGAAGTTCAAGTTGTGATAACTGATGTTGCAGCTGAAGATACCTCTTTAACTTTATCTGCTTATTCGCCTTTTTTATCAGCTACAATTAATTCTATAAATTATAATTTTATTAATACGGATTCATACACAGTTAATGTTGTTAATGGTACGGCCACGTTCCCTAATGTTAAAATCAAACAAGGTGTAAGGTCGAATTACGCATACACAGTTAATAATACAGTTAATCCATCATTAACATTTGAAATTCCTGATGAAACCGTAGATAACACCACAATTCGTGTTTTGGTTCAACAAGCAGCATCAAATTCTTCATATGAGGTTTACAATTTAGCCACAAATCTTTTATCTTTAGATGGAACATCAAAAGTTTACTTTTTACAAGAATCGTTAAAAGGAACTTATGAAATTTATTTTGGTGACGGAGTTATTGGTAAAAAGTTAGTCGATGGTAATATCGTCAATATTGCTTATCTTTCTACTGAAGGATCGGCAGCTGAGGGTGCCAACAGTTTTATTCTAATGGATACAATTGGAGGATATTCTCCTTCGGCAGTTAATTCCATTTTACCAGCAACACAAGGTGGCGATAAAGAATCAATTGATTCTATCAAATTACAAGCACCAAAAACATATTCTGCACAAAATCGAGCAGTAAACAAAAATGATTACATTGTTGCATTACAACAAAATACTTTGGGTATATCATTTGATGCTGTAAACGTGTGGGGTGGAGAAGAAAATTCTACTCCAGTTTATGGCCAAGTGTTTGTTTGTTTAAAACCGGCCGGTGGGTATCGATTGACCGATACACAAAAATCACAAATTATTGAAGAAGTTATTAAACCCATTAGTGTTGTCACGGTAGCTCCAACAATTGTTGATCCTGATTACACCTATTTAAAATTGGTTGTTGATGTTTTATATGATCCTAAAAAGACCTCAGCAACAGCTTCACAAATCCAAACGGGCGTAAAAGCAGCAATACAAACTTTTGCAACAAACACATTAAATACATTCAACTCAACATTTAATACCTACGATCTATTAAATACAATACAAAATTATAATCCATCCATAATTACTAGTGAATTTAATCTTCGGATGGAAAAGAAATTTCTTCCTAATTTAACATCTACAACATCATATAAATTATACTATAATTCTCCATTAGAAAAAAATATGTTTACCAGTGGTGTTTCAAGTTTACCGGGAATAAAATTTTTAGATCAAGCCAATTTAACAACTGTTATTGATGAAGTTTTTATTGAAGAAGTGCCTTCCGAAACTCATGGAGTTGAATCAATTTCTGTGTTAAATCCTGGATTCAACTATCAATATGCGCCGGCTGTTACAATCCGAGGAGATGGTATTGGAGCGGCAGCACACGCTGTTATCATTAATGGCGCAATTGCTTCTATTATAGTTGATAGTGCTGGAACGGGATACACTAGTGCAACTGCCGTGATTAGTGCTCAACCAGGAGATACTTCAGGAACAAATGGCGCAGCTGTTGTTAATTTGGCAGGTCGTTATGGCACACTACGAACATATTACAACGATTCAACAAATGTTAAAACCATTTTAAATTCAAATGCAGGCACGATTGATTATCAAGAAGGAGTCATTACATTAGTTTCTTTCTCACCTTATGATGTCAATAATACTTTAGGTGAACTTTCGGTTTCAGTAAAGCCAACAACATCCATTATTTCTTCCGATTACAATAGAATCATCACAATTGATCCTTATGATACAACCGCAGTTGTTGTTAATGTAACCGCCAAAAATTCATGATTGACAATAATCAAAAAACATCACTTTTAGTTTCAACGCAGCTTCCTGAATATATTCGGGATGATCCAGCATATGCTAATTTTAGATTATTTCTAAAAGCATATTATGAATGGATGGAACAAAATAATAATGTTACTGACAGAACAAAGAACTTATTAAACTATAAAAATATTGATAAAACTCCTGATGAGTTTGTTGATTATTTCTATAATGATTTTCTTTCGTATTTTCCAAAAGATATTTTAGCGGATAAAGTAAAAGTAACAAAAATTGCTAAAGAGTTATACAGATCCAAAGGAACACCAGCGTCATATGAATTTTTGTTTAGAGTTCTTTATGATTCTCCTGTAGAATTCTTTTTTACTAAAGATGCGGTGTTACGAGCTTCTGATGGTGTTTGGTTCATTTCAAAAAACTTGAACGTGGCCACAGATGATCCTAACTTTTTAAATATTAAAAATTATAGTGTTTTTGGTGAAACATCAAAAGCAATTGCGGCTATTGAAAATTCAATTTTTGACGGAATTAAAACCCAAATTTTCATTTCAAATATACAGCGAGATTTTAATTCTGGTGAGTATGTTCGTATTCTAGACGCAAGCAATGAGGTAGTGTTGGTCAATGGGTTACCACTAAGAGCAAAGATTGTAGGTCAAGTTAATCGTATTGATATTGATCCTGAAAACAAAGGATTATTATATCGACCAGGAGATCCCGTTGGAATATCTGGAGGATTAAATTCACCGTTAGGTCATGGTGCAAGTGCCGTGGTATACTCTACAACTAAAGGAGCATTACAAAATATCCGAGTGGCAACAGGTGGTTTTGGTTATAGGAGTAATCCAAATACATTAATTTCAATATTTGGTACTTCTGGTGCAGCTGCATCGGTTTTTAGTTTAAATCCCGATCCAAGAAAAAGTGCAAACGTAACATTGATTCCAAACGACACAATTCAAAATCAATCAACACTAAAATTAAATGCAAACAATTATAATTTTGTGGCTAATGTTGGAGCTAATTTAACCTGTTCATTAGCTAACGCATTTAATTTTCTATCATTTACAACTTTTCCAATTTCTGCTGTAACATTGGATAATCCTGGCGTTGGACTTTCTGCATCTCCAACAATCTTAGCATCTTCATTATTTCCTACTGATAATGCGGCAATCATTGGAAATATTAAAAATTTAGGAATTTTAGCACCAATACAAATTATTAATGCTGGAAGAAATTATCGAGCAAACGATATAATCGTATTAACCGGTGGTTCTGGTGCTGGTGCTCACGCAAACATCATATCGGTTAATGCTAATGGTTCAATCATTTCGGTTGATTATACTTACGCAAATCCAAACCTTGCTATTCAATTTTATCCATTGGGTGGCACAAACTATCAATCCACTAGTGTACCAGATGTCAGCATCATTTCATCCAATGTGGCTGCTGCAAATGCGGTACTTACTGTACCTGGAATATTAGGTGATGGTGCAACATTTACTTCTACTTTTGATCGTGTAGGAGCAATATCTTCGATTGCTGTGACGGATGCCGGGGCTGATTATATTGAAGTTCCTACAATTTCTCTCAAAATTCAAGATTTGTGTGTTAATAACGTATTCATCAGTAATTTACCAGTAGCTGGAGATAGAATTTTTCAAGGAACAAATTTTGCTACGGCAACATATTTTGCAACAGTAGATTCAATATCACCTTTATTTAATTTAGCAAACACAGCACAATCCATGTACCGTGTTCGGGTGCTCAATAATAACACAACTCCAGATATTACTAAACAACTTAATGTTGAAAATAAGAATATACACATCAATTTAACAAACTTATACAACACCTATAATGTTGATAGTAGATTTGATTCAACTGGTGTGATTAATTATGGTGACGGTACCGCACAGGCCAATGCTATTTTTGTTAATGGTCTTGTTTCTGGAACAGGCCAATATGTTGGTACCCGAGGACAATTAAGTTCTTTTAATGTTTTACAGAGCCAAAATTATAATAATTATACCTATCAAATCACGCTGGAACAAGAAATAACAAAATATAGAGATATTTTATTAAATCTACTACATCCAACGGGAACAAAAGTTTTAGGTCGATTTGTTATGTCCACAAAAGATGATGATGTATTTACAGAAGAATCTGTTACAAATCAAGGACATACACTAAGTTATTATACCGGTAATTTGACTTCTTCTGTAACCATGGAAGCCAATTTTACCAACACCAGTAATAATATCGTTAAGTTTAATTCTTTGGCGGCCGCAAACTTAGCCGATATCGTATTATCCAACAGTACCTTGGTAATGACCACAAGTTATGGATATGTAAT
>Ga0187844_10002180_pt1 | contig 14131 bp, 10 predicted proteins | sample SpaLakP09_SKY_50_FD_134517 | JGI IMG/M metagenome (GOLD analysis project Ga0187844, IMG submission 134517) | Oligotrophic lake water microbial communities from Sparkling Lake, Wisconsin, USA - SP09_SKY_50 | ecosystem: Environmental > Aquatic > Freshwater > Lake | place: USA: Sparkling Lake...
GTAAATGCGCTCGTTGTAGCTGCCGTACAGCACCAGCGGTGTCTTTTCGGTGACCAGTTTGCGTACCTCTGCGTTATCGGTTTTGGCACCGGCCAGGCGTGATATTGCAAAGTTGCAGGGCAGGCCCATTTCGTCTTCGAGGAAATGGCGGATGCCGCGCGTATAGGTTTCGTTGGCCACCACACCAAAGTTGGCGGTGCCGAAAAAGTCTTGCGTCACTGAGCGCCACAAGTCCCAGATCGGCTTAATGGTGCTGTGCTTTTCCCGCTCGATAAAAGGCTCGGGGTCCAGGCCTAGTAATTCACCCAGCTTGCGCAAAAACTTGGTAGTGCTGTGCAGGCCGATCGGCGCTTGCAGGTAGGGCCGCTCTAGCGCCTCGCAGAGCATGCGGCCAAATTCGCGGTACATACAAATGTTCACATCGGCTTCCACCAGGCGCGACACATCGGCCAGATGGCTACCTAGCGGGAAAACCATATTGACTTCAGCGCCTATGCCTTGCGCCAGGCGGCGTATCTCGGCCAGATCGCTCGGGCAATTAAAGGTGCCGTAGCTCGGCCCAATAATGTTGACCCGCGGACGCTCGCCGGCTTTACGTTCGCGCTGGGGTACCTCGCGCAAACCGTACTGCTGCCACAACCAGAACATGGCGCGGTTGGCGCATTGCCATTGGTCTTCGTCAATCGTGCGCGGCAAGAAGCGCTGCAAATTCGTGCCTTCAGGCGTTACCCCGCCACCTATCATTTCGGCAATAGAGCCGGTTACCACCACCGAGGGCAGGTCCGGGTCGAGGGCCGCATGGGCGCGGCGCATCGCGCCTTCGGTGCCTTCGCGTCCAAGTTGCTCTTCGGCCAGACCGGTCACCACGATGGGCAATTCGTGGGGCGGCAGGGCATCGGTGTAATGCAGCACGGAGGTCACTGGCAGATTCTCACAACCTACCGGGCCGTCAATCACTACTTGCAAGCCTTTGATGGCGGTGAACACATACACCGCTCCCCAGTAGCCACCGGCGCGATCGTGGTCTAGCACTAGCATGGCAGGCCCTCCGAACGAGCGCTACGCGCAGCGGTCACTGTGGCAATAGCCAACTGCAAACTCAAGCGGGTCTGGCTCATATCATGGCCTCCGCTTTACGCTTCTTGGCCTGCTTTTCCAGCAGTCGACGCGTCTCGGCTTTGAATTCGGGCCGGTCTTGCGGCACGCCTTGGGCGCTTTCCCACACCCCAGTGGCGTGACCGGTGCCGGCCTCGCCAAAAAAGGCTTTCATCTCGTCAAAGCGCGACTTGTTACCAATGGCGGCATTGATCACCTGCGCCAGCGAACCCGCACCGGCCGGGCCCATCAAGGGACGCGCGGAAATCAGGTTGGTGAAGTACAGGCCGGGAATACTCAGCTCTTTAGCCGCTTGCACGACTGGCGTGGTACCAATGGCCAAGTCGGGATTCCATTCATGCATGGCGGCCAGGTCTTGCTCTAGCGAAGCGCGGTACTGCACATGCACGCCATGCGCTTCAAGCCACTGGCAATCGGGCTCGCTCCAGACGGTGCGTGGGCAAGCGGTACCCACATAGCGCAGGTCGGCGCCGCTTTCGACCAGCAAGCGCGCCACCAGCAGTTCTGAACCTTCGTAACCGCTTAGCGTAATACGCCCTTTGATGGGCATGCGCGCCAGGCCGGCTTTGATGGCCGGCAGCATGATGTTTTTCACCATGTCGATTTGCGCTTGCGGCACATTGGCTGCGTTGCCAATGGCTTGCAGCCAGGCTTCGGTGCCGTCATGGCCCACGGGTGCTGAGCCGACGATAGGCCGACCGGCGGCTTCAAACTCGCGGATGCTGGCAGTGTAGAAGGGGTGAATCGCTCCCACCGCTGCGCAGTCCAGCGCGGCGTACAGCTCGCGCCACTCGCGGGTGGGTACGACTGGGCCAGCAGCCAGGCCCATGGGCTCAAGCATGCGGCCAATGATCACCGGATCGGCCGGGAACATTTCGCCAATTAAGGTGATGGTCGGTTTGTCAGAGCGTCCGGTACGCGGCGCTTGAACCGGGCCAGCCAGTGCTTCTTCCCGGGCGAATTTCAGCATGGCGCCGGCCAACACGTCTTTGGCTTCAGCATGCGTGGGTACGCCAAAGCCGGGCACGTCGATACCGATGATGCGCACCCCATTGATATCTTTGGGCAGCAGTTGAAGTGGCACGCCGCTGGCCGTGGGAACGCACAAATTAATGATGACGATGGCGTCGTATTTGGCCGGGTCGGCCTCTTTGTACACCGCTTCGCGAATGTCTTCAAACAGCTTGCCGGTGACCAGCGATTCGGAGTTAAAGGGCACATAGCCCACGCTGCGTCTGGCGCCGTAAAAATGGGAGGTAAAGGTCAGGCCATACACGCAGCAGGCCGAACCTGAAAGGATGGTGGCCGTGCGCCGCATGCGCAAACCCACACGCAGCGAACCGAAGGCCGGGCACATGCTTTGCGGCTGGTCGTGCGGACCGGCTTTGGGGTCTATGGGATAGTCTTTGGCGTACTGCGCCAGCACCTCGGACTTGCCTGAGGCCTTGGCAGCCGCCAGCATTTTTTCGCCGCCCGCGTGGCAACCCATGCCGTCGCCTTCAATGGCGGTGCTCACGCCCGCAGGCGCTTTTGCATTGACGATGGGAATGGTTTTGTTCATGAATCAGTGCTGTCTGGTATTCAAACTTCGTCGTACACCACTTCAAGCGTAGGCTTGGTGTTTTCGGTACGCCCGCACATGTCAAATTGCGTAGCCGGTTCTAGAACCACATCGCGGCCCACGGCGGACGCTGCGAATAAGTTCAACAATTGGTCTTGGGTAAGCGGCTTGGGGCGCACTGGCTGCGATGTGCCCACGTTTTCTGCCAGTTCGGCAAACATGGGGCCCCATACGGAGTCGGGTCGGCCGATGATTTCGTAGCTGGCACTCTTTCTGCGAATGTCCTCGTTGGCTGGGATGGTGGACAACACGGGTATGCCGACCAGGGTGGCGAACTGCGCAGCCTCGCCGGTGCCGTCGTCGCGGTTAATGACCATACCGGCTACACCCACATTGCCGCCTAGCTTGCGGAAATACTCCACTGCGGAGCAGACGTTGTTAGCCACATACAGAGACTGCAAATCATTGCTGGCCACCACAATCACTTTTTGGCACATATCGCGGGCAATCGGCAGGCCGAAACCGCCACACACCACATCGCCCAAAAAGTCGAGCAGCACATAGTCAAACCCCCACTCGTGAAAGCCGAGTTTTTCCAAGAGCTCAAAGCCGTGGATGATGCCGCGTCCGCCACAGCCGCGACCGACTTCGGGGCCGCCGAGTTCCATGGCGTAGACGCCATCGCGCTTAAAGCACACATCGCCAATCGCAACGGCTTCACCGGCGAGTTTTTTCTTGGACGAGGTTTCGATGATGGTGGGGCAGGCACGGCCACCAAACAGCAAACTGGTGGTGTCGCTTTTGGGGTCGCAACCGATGAGCAAAACTTTTTTCCCCTGCTGCGCCATCATGTAGCTGAGGTTGGCGAGAGTGAAGCTTTTGCCAATACCGCCTTTGCCGTAGATCGCAATGATCTGGGTTTCTTTGGTCACCGCTTTGGTGCTGACCGGCGTCGGTTCTATCGCAGCCTCAGCGCGCAAGACATCGCGCATGAAATTTACCGGGGCCACTGCAGGAATCGTGCTTGCGCTCATGCTATTTGTCTCCAATCAAGAACCATCTTCAAACAATCGGCATCGCCAAAGGCGGTGCGGTAGGCGGCATCGGCCTGAGTTGCTTCGTGTTGGTGGGTAATCAAACCGTCTAAAGACAAGCGGCCATCGCCTGCCAATGCGATAACAGCGGCCAAGTCCGGCGGCGACCATTGCGCTGCCACACGGATACGCGCCTCGCGCATAAAGGCTGGCGGAAAAACAAAGGACAGTGGCGCGTCATAAAAGCCTGCCAGTACCACTTCGCCGCCGGGAGCCAGGCGGCTGATCAGCTCATCGAGCAAAGAGCCCACGCCGCTCACGTCACAAATACATTGGTAATTGCGCCGCGTGTCGGTAGACGGATCAATCACGTCGTAGCCCACCGCGCCGCCACGCCGCGCTGGGTTGGTGTCCCAAACGACGGGGGTGTGCCCGGCGAGAACGGCCAGGCGCGCCATCATGCGGCCCAGTACGCCGTGGCCGACGATCAGATCGGGTTGCCGCAGTCCCGGCGCGCTGTGCGCGTGGTAAGCCGTGGCCGCCAGTGCGAACAGGATGCCTTGCTCGGCCAAAGACTCTTCCATGGGCATGGCGCGCGCAGAGGGCACCATCAGGCGCGAGGCCGAGCCGCCAAACAAGTTGCGTGCATCAGTAAAACATTGCGAGCCCGGCAAATAAACCCGTGTGCCCACGGCTACAGTGGCTTGGTCTCCGGCCGCCACCACGCGACCCACGGTTTCATAGCCGGGCACCAGCGGATAGCCCATGCCCGGAAAGGCGGGCATGGTGCCTTCCCACAACAAGCGTTCGGTTCCGGTGCTGATACCGCTGTATTCCACCTTCACCAGCACGTCGCTCGCGCCCATAGCGGGCAGCGTCAGGCCGCTCAAAGCCAGGGCCTTGGGCTGTTGGAAAACAATCGCGTTAGCTTGCATGGATGTATCGTCACATTGACATACGTCAATGTCAATTAGTATTTACAAAAGAGGCGGATTTTGAGGGTAAACCCTGATATTTCCGGCCAATCAAGATTTGCGTTTGCAAAGGCATGGGGTTGGGCACGACCTCCAGATGCGCAAAACCGGCCTCGGCCATCATGGTCATCAGCTCGCGTGGCGTGCGCAGGCGGCCCGCACCCATAGCCAGCAGGTAAAAATGGAAATAGGCGTCGCCTTGAGGCGTCTCGCCTTGCTCTTGCGCCATGGGCTCGGACAACAGCAACGTGCCGCCTGGCGGCAGCGCCTGGTAAATGGCGGCCAACAGCGTGCGCACATCAGCGTCCGGGTGGTCATGGGCGACGCGGATCAGGGTTACCAGGTCAGCGCCTTGTGGCAGCGGGTCTTTCAGGAAACTGCCGGGAAGCGCTTCGGAGCGCGATTGCAAGCCTTGGCGGGCGAAATTGGCTCGGGCCAGCGCCGCGACTTCGGGCAGGTCAAATAGCTTGACCTGTAGGTGGGTGGCATGCAGTGCTAAGCGCGACATAAAAGTGCCCTGACCGCCGCCCACATCTAGTACGCAGCGGTGTGCGTCAAAGCGGTAGCTAGCCAATATCTCGTCCACCACAAAGGGCTGCGAGGCCGACATCAGGTTGGAATAGCGGGCATATTTTTCAGCCTGCGCTTGCGCGGCCTGGGTGGCTTGCGCTGCTTGCGCACTCTCGTCTAGCGTGTAGGGCCAGTACTGCGCCATGGCGCCGGGCTGCCCCGGCCCTTGCAGCATGGCTACCGGGTCTTGCATGTCCTGGTAAAGCACCGCATGGTGTTCGATCATGGCGCGAATGCCCGCGTGGCCGGCTACCGGCGCACCAAGCGGGCCCAGGCCGTAGCGACCTTGGCTACGTAAATTCAGCAGGCCCAGAGCCAGTGCCGATTGCAACAGGCGCTGCAATCCCGCAGGCGGCAAATGCGTCCATTGGGCCAGCTCGTCCAGGCTGCGCGGCTGCTGGGCCACCGCTTCCAATATGCGCAAGCGCACACAGGCCAGCAAGACTTGCGAATACACAAATCCGGCCATCAGGTCAAACACTTGGCGCGCGCGGCGGCGGGTGATCCAGCGCGTCAGCGGATTGGACACGCTCCAGCGGTACAGGGCGTCGCTGGTGAGCCAGCGGTCCATCAGCGCGCCAATGCGGTCACTCCAGGGCGATGTGCGCCCGTGGGCTTGCGGCGGCGAGGCCAGGTCCAAGGTTTTCATACTGGGGTGTCCCTAAAAAGTGCCGTGCAGCGCGCCGGGGTGCTCAGACGCCCACCGTTTGTGTGGCCGCCTGACGGTAGGCGTTGCACGCGACACGCGGCACCAGTCGCTCGGATTCCTGCCACACCAGGTCGCGCATAGCCTGTGCGGCCGGCCCTTCGGGGATGGAGTCGGCGGCGGCTTGAATCAGGGACTCAAAGTGCTCAATAGCGCCGGACAAGCCCAGGTTGGCAATCGCATTGGGCCGCGCGTGCTGCGCATCTTGGCCCACCGGCTTTCCGAGTAAATCGGCCTGGCCCATCACGTCGCGGATATCGTCGGCCACTTGGTAAGCCTCACCCAGACAGTCGCCCAAGGCCTGCCACTGGCTCGGATCGGCCCCGGCGCTCAATGCACCGGCGCAGGTAGCGGCCACAAACAAGGCGCCGGTTTTGGCCCGCTGGTACTGCATCAGCGATACGCGCGACTCTGATTCCCAGGCCTGACCAGCCACGATACCGCCAGGCAGGCCCACGCCACCTGCGATTATTTTTAACAGCCCGGCCAAGCGCTCCGGCGACTTGCCTGCGGCGCCCGCCAGCGTCTGAAAGGCCAGAACGATGAGTGCATCGCCCGCCAGCACAGCCAAAGGTTGGCCAAAAGCCCAATGCACCGAGGCGCGGCCACGGCGCGTAGGCGCGTCGTCAAAACAGGGCAGGTCGTCATGTACCAGCGAGGCGCAGTGCAGCAATTCAATGGCAACAGCGGCCGCATCGCTCAGGGCCGGGTCATCCTGACCACAGGCATGGGCCACGGCCAGGCACAACTGCGGACGGATGCGCGCACCGCCGGGAAACACCGCGTGGCGCACGGCAGATGCGAGCTTGGGCGGGCAGCTGGCATCCTCTGCCGCTGCCAGTGCCATGGCCAAAGATTGCTCGATACGGGTAATCGCCTTCATTGCCTGTCTCCTTGGGAGTTGCCGGGTCGGGTTTACGGATGACAACTTTGCTTGTCATCGCCTAATGTAAACAAATATAGACACTTATTTCAAGGCTGTCAACGCGGGTTTACGCGTTAACTCATTTTTTGGAAGAAAAAAACGATGGCCTAGTCAGGCCAGTGTGGGCGGCGAAGTGGCGCTCAGAGGGCGAGCCAGATGCGGTGCGCTGGCAGGGGGAAAAGCGCGGGTATGCCCCTAGTCCATGGCGTGCAAAATGCACTGCGCCAAGAGGTCCGGCCGCTCTTCATGGGCCAGGTGGCCGAGGCCTGGGAGCCGGCGTACGTGTGGCTGAGGCTGTCGCTTGAGTGACGCTGCAGCACGCTCGGACACCGAGGGTGGAACGATCAAGTCCTGCTCGCCAGCGATCAGTGTCAGCGGTGTTTTTAGCGCCGGCAGCCGCATACAAAAAGTGTGCAAGTCCCAATGCGCCATCATGGCCAGTGCACCGGCGCCATGCGCGGGCTGGGCGATCAGCTTTTGGTAGAGCGCGCGGCCCTGCGCATCTAGCCGAGAGCCGGTACCGTCCAGCAACCTTTGCAGCACCGCGGGCTGGGCTGCCTGCCAAGAAAAAAGCTCGGGCACAAAAGGCGCTTTGGCCAGCAGCTTGGCCATGGGCGAAAACAACTGCCCGGCCAGACCATCGAGTGGCAGCAGCGCACCATTAAGGGAGACGATGCGTTGGGGCTGCAAATGGCCGTCCAAGGACAGCATGCAAGCCACCGCCGCCCCGGCCGAGTGGCCGACGATGGTGTGCGGCACGACACCCATCTGCCCAAGCAATTGCGCCACCCAGGCGGCCATGCCCGGCAGCGAAAACAGGCTAGCGACGTCGACAGGCGTGGGCATGGCGCTAAATGCATGGCCCGGAAAGTCCAGCGCCAATACGCTGTAGCGCTCGCCCAATAGCGGAAAGACATCGCGCCAAGAATGCGTGGAGGCGCCGGTGCCATGCAGCAGCAGCACGGTGGGCGCAAACGCATCGGCGTGCGGCGCATATTGCACATGCCAGCGTAAGCGTGGGGTATCCACAAAGCGCGAGTACGGGCGCAACGGCCAATCTGCGCCATCGCGTTCCCAGTCCAGACCTTGGCGTGGTGGCATCGCGCGCGCCAGGTTTAGTAGCGCCCGGCTACTGCGCGCACCGCCTGGTTGAGCGACTGCGCGCCACCGTAGGGCAGAGCTAGGTACTGTGCGCCCATGGCAGCGGCCAGCTGCGCGGCGCTGTTTTGGGGCTGGGGCGAGGTGTCCACCAGCAACACGCTCACTCCGATGGAGCGCAACTGCGCTGCAGCAGCCAGGGCGTCGCTGGCGGCAGGCCCGCGGCCCGCGTGGCCGTTGCGGGCAATATTGGCTTTGCCATCGGTTAGCAGCACCACGATAGGCGTCTGGCCCTTGCGTTTAATGTGCCCGGCCAGGGCGGCGGCGGCATCAATCGCGGTAGCCAGCGGTGTGCCGCCACCGCCGGGCAGGCCGGCCAGGCTGCGTTTGGCGCGCACCAGCGAGCGCGTGGGCGCCAGCAACACCTCGGCAACCTTGCCACGAAAGGCCAGCACCGCTACGCTGTCGCGCCGCACATAGCAATCGGCTAGCAGCAGCTCCACCGCGCCTTTGGCCTCGGCCAGCCGGTTCAGCGCCGACGAGCCCGAGGCATCGACCACAAATAGGGTGGTGGTCTGGCCTAGTTGGCGAAAGCGGGTGACATGAAAGTCTTCTTTGCGCACCACGATGCGCGGCGCCATAGCCGATGCCGGCGCGAGGGGGCTGCGGCGCAGTTTTTGCCAGGGCGCGGCCGCGCGCAGAGTCTCCAGCACATTAATGCGTTGGCCAGCGCGCGGCTCGCCTTTGCGCGCGCCCACGGGACGGCCCCGCAAAGCGTTTTTTTGCTCGGCACCTGCGCTGCCTGAAGTGGGCGATTTAGCGCGCTGTAATGCGCCAATCTTCAGGCTTGCCAGCAAACCGGCAGGTATGGCCGCTTGCGCCGCTTCGAGCACACGCTCGGCCATTTCAAGCGGCTCTGGCGGCGGGACATCGGCATCATCGCCGTCTTCGTTCTTGGTTTCGTCTTGCGCGTCTTTTTCGGGTTCTAGCGGCGGCTCGGAAGCTGGGTTCTCGGCTGGTTCCGGTGGGCTGGCTTCCTCTTGCGGCGGCTCGGGTTCCTGCTGCTCGGGAGACGGGGGCAGTCTGGTCGCGCGCGGAGCCAGCACCACGCGCGCTGCCACGGCAATATGTTCCTCTTCTACCGTGTCGCTGCCGGCCAGCGCGGCGGCGGCACGGGCGGCACGCGCAGCAAACAGGCTGGCGCGCATCGAATCAATGCCCAGCGCCAAGGCGGCCGAGCACAAGGCCTGCACTGATTCCTGGGCCATCTGCACCCGCCCCAAACGCAAACGCGCCTCTTGTACTTCATCCGCTGTCCAGTGCGGGCCTTCTTCATCCTTTACTTGACCGTCCAGGCGCAGATGAAAAGCCAAACGCTCGGCCAGGCTGGCGGGGAGTTGCTCGTCCGCGTCGGCGCCTTCGTCCAGCGCCACCAGGCCGACGCGGGCAGCCAGCACGCGGTCCAGGCCGTCGCGTTGCAGCAGCACATGGCCGCTATCGAGCACACTGCCAAAGCGCGCGGCCGCGCCCGCGGTCAGGCGCTCTGCCATGGCCAACACCAGCACGCCACCATCGGCCTGTGCCAACACGCCTTGCAGCGCCACTGGGCGGCCCGCTTGCAGCGTGGCGCCCAGATCCAAGCCGCCCAGCAAGGCGGTATCGCCAGTGTTCAAGGGCACCCGCCTGAATGGACTTTCTGAGGGCAACAGGGTGCGCAGCAGGGTCAGCCATTCATCGCGCGCTGCGCAGGCCGGTGCACGCAAGGCCACACCGCCTAGGCCGACCGGATCCACGGCAAACAGAGCGGCTATCGTGGCGGCGTCGCCTTGCATCTTGGACGCTTATTTTTGGGGCGCAGACGCCAGCTCGGCCAAGGCCCGCTCCACGCGGGTGGATGAGCCCGCATCGTCCAGCGGATTGCGCCGTAAGCGGTGGCGCAAAGCCGATGGTGCCACGCGCTGCAAATGCACTTGCGTAACTGACTTATCGCCCTGCCAAGCGGCTAGGGCGCGCGCCGCGCGCACCAGGGTCAGGTCGCCGCGCAGCCCGTCGGTGCCCAGGGCCATGCACAACTGCGCTGTAAAGGCCCGTGCGCTATCGGTTATCTGCACAGCGGGCAGACGCTTGCGCCCTGCCACTATGCCTTTGCGCACCTTGTCATCCTCTTTTTTCCAATGCGCGGTAAAGGTTTGCGGGTCTTGCTCGAAGGCATCGCGGCGCTTGACCACCTCGACCCGCTCCTCCAAGGTACCCGGCGTTTTCACTTCCACCGACAGACCGAAGCGGTCCAGCAACTGGGGACGCAATTCGCCCTCTTCCGGGTTGCCACTGCCAATTAGCACAAATCGCGCCGGGTGACGCACGCTCAGGCCTTCGCGCTCGACCACGTTTTCACCCGAGGCGGCCACGTCAATCAGCAAGTCCACCAAATGGTCTTCCAGTAAATTGACTTCGTCGATATACAAATAGCCCCGGTTGGCGCGGGCCAGCAGTCCGGGCTCAAAAGCCTTCACGCCCTGGGACAAAGCGCGCTCCAGGTCCAGCGCGCCGACTACCCGGTCTTCGGTGGCGCCCAGTGGCAGATCGACCACCGGCACGCCGACCAACTCGCTGGCGTGGGCTTTGCCACGGGCAGCAGCCAGGCAGTCGGGGCAGCGGGCAGCGTCTGGGTCGCAGCCATAACGGCAACCCTTGACGGCGCGCATTTTGGGCAGCAAGGCAGCCAAAGCGCGCACCGCCGTGGACTTGCCGGTGCCCCGGTCGCCAAAGACCAGTACGCCGCCAATCGTGGGATCGATGGCGGTAAGCACGATGGCCAGCTTCATATCGTCTTGGCCGACGATGGCGGAAAAAGGAAAGTTCAAAGCCATGGAGAAAGGGGCAAAGTGTGTAAATCGGCGGAAGGGTTTTAGTGCGAGGCGCCGGCTATCGATTGTTCACTGAATTCCCGCTGCCGTTAGCAGCCAGGCGATCACCAATCCGGTTTTCATAGCTGGAAGCGCAAATCGGTCATCCCCGCATACTAACCAATCAAGGGCGAAGTGACTTTTTACCTCCTATAAATCTGACACCCGGCAGCGTCCTGCGCCTCTATGCCGCCGCCCTGGCATCGGCGGGGACAGAGCGACCAAGGAAACGCAAGCTCTCTGGCATCGCTTGCAGTGCCTGGGCGGCAATGTCCAGGGCCCGCAGTCGCAGCGCTGGCTCGTACACATCGCACACCAGCATCAGCTCGTCGGCTTGCGTGCTGTCGGCTAGCGCGTGCAGACCGGCGCGCACGGTGTCGGGGCCGCCCACTACGGCTGCGCCTAAAAAATCAGCAATCGCGGCGCGCTCTTGGGGCAAGCACTGGGCCATGAAATTTGCCACGGGCGCTTGCAAACGGCGGCGTTCGCCGCGCAACATGCCCAATACGCGCTGATAGACACTGCTGGCCAAAAACTGCGCTTCCTCGTCGCTGGGCGCAGCCAGCAAGGGAACGCCTATGGCCACATAGGGCGCGGCCAAATGTTCGGAGGGCTGAAACAAGCGCCGGTACATGTCCAGCGCCTGATGCAAGAGGCGCGGCGCAAAGTGGGAAGCAAAAGCATAGGGCAGGCCACGCTGCGCCGCCAGTTGCGCCGAATAGAGGCTAGAGCCCAACAGCCAGATAGGTACTTGCGTACCTGCGCCGGGCATGGCTACCAGACGCTGGCCGGGCTGCGCGGGGTCCAGCAGGCGCTGCAACTCGGCCACATCACGCGGAAAGTCGTCTTCGGTTTCTACCCGGTCGCGGCGCAGGGCGCGCATGGTCAGCGGGTCGGTGCCCGGCGCGCGGCCCAGGCCTAAGTCGATACGCCCCGGGTACAACTCCGCCAGCGTGCCAAAGGCCTCGGCCACCACCAGCGGCGCATGGTTGGGCAACATGATGCCGCCCGAGCCCACGCGGATGCGCGAAGTCGCCCCCGCCAAGTGCCCCACCAGTACCGCCGTGGCTGAGCTGGCGATGCCCGCCATATTGTGGTGTTCGGCCACCCAGTAGCGGCTAAAGCCCAGGCGCTCCGCGTTCTGCACCGTCTGGCGCGCGACGTCCAATGCTTGCCCGACGCTGGCGCCTTCGCGCACCGCAACCAAATCCAGCATAGAGAGTTTGAATGGGGGTGAGGTGGGCATGCTTGGTGGGTTTGAGAAGTAGTGCTGCACGCTAAGGATACTCTTCCCAATCTGGAGGCCTTCATTGTGAGCGAGGCGATGCAATCCCCAATGCCAAGCCCTGAGTAACATCGCCGCCATGCACGATACCGCTTTAGTTTTGTTTTCCGGCGGGCAGGACTCCACCACCTGCCTGGCGTACGCCTTGTCCAAATATGCACGGGTGGAAACCGTGGCCTTTGATTACGGCCAGCGCCACCGGGTGGAGTTGGATGCGCGCTTGCAGGTCATAAAGGCCTTGCGCGCACGGTTTCCGCAATGGGCGGCGCGTTTGGGTGAAGACCATTTGCTCGATGCCGGGGTGCTCGGCGCCGTCAGCGAAACCGCGCTCACCCGCGACACCGAGATCGCGATGCAGGCCAACGGGTTGCCCAATACCTTTGTGCCCGGGCGCAATTTATTGTTCATGACCTTGGCCGCCGCGCTGGCCTACCGGCGTGGTTTGCAAGTGCTGGTCACCGGCGTGTGCGAAACCGATTTTTCGGGCTACCCGGACTGCCGCGACGACACCATGAAAGCCATGCAAGTGGCATTGTCGCTGGGGATGGACATGCGCTTTCTGATTGAAACGCCTTTGATGTGGATAAACAAGGCCGCCACCTGGCACATGGCGCACACCCTAGGCGGTCAGGCCTTGGTCGACATCATTGTGGAGCACAGCCATACCTGCTACTTGGGCGATCGCAGCCAGCGCCACGACTGGGGCTACGGCTGCGGCCACTGCCCGGCCTGCGACTTGCGCGCTAAGGGATTTGCCGGTTTTACCGCCGCGTCGGCCTAAGCGCGCAGCAAGCCGTCCAGACGCGCATCCCAGCGGTAGCCGGGGAAAAGGCGCTCGGTGTCCTCGCGCGCCACGCCTTGGGTGCCGGTCAGAATGTGCGCAAAGACGGCCCGAAAGTCGTGGTGTACCGGCAGGTCGCGCCCTTCGTTCAAATCGCCGTGGGCCAGTCCGCTCCATTGGCCGTGCCAGCGTCCGCCCGCTACCGCATTGCCCATCAGCCACATCACATTGCCGTGCCCGTGGTCCGTGCCCCGGGTCCCGTTTTCGGCGCAAGTGCGGCCAAATTCACTGGCCACAACGACCACGTCTTGAGGTTCTGAAAAGTGGCGTCGCAGTTGCAGCAGGGCGCGGCTGAGGTTGGCCAGATTGTTGCTCAAGGTGCCGGTGCTGTTGCCCTGATTCAGGTGGGTATCCCAGCCCCCTGCGGACAAAAAGCCCAAGCGCAGTTGGCGATTTTTCCCCATCAGCGTGCCCAGGTTTTGCGCATCCATCGCCAGGCCTTGGGTGGGTGGTGCGCCATTGTTGGCTGCTTGTTGGATGGCGTGGTCATTGCCCGCGGTGCTGGCCATGGTCTGTGGTGCTGCCGCTGCCATCGCCGCTTCGCTCTGCGCCTGCGTCAGCATGGCCGCAGTTTGCATGCGGCTGTCGGCGCCCGCTTGGGCTGATTGGGCCAAGCTGGGGTTGGCCGCATACATTTTGAGTATGGCTTCGCGGGTGCGGCTATCGGCCAGGGCACCGGCGCGGGTAGCGGCCTGGCCGCTGGCGACCAATTGCACCGCCTGCGGGCCGGCCAAAATTTGCGGGTTGGCCTCGCCCACGCCCAGGGCACTGCGCTCTTTGCCGTAGAGCTTGGAGAGGCTGTTCATCCAGCCTGCACCCGCTGCGCTAGATCCGGGCACACCGGTTTCCCAATGGTGTTGCGCGTCAAAGTGCGATCGCGTGCTGTCGGGCGATCCGGCACCGGGAATCGCCGCCAGCACGCCTTGCTGCCACAGCGGAAGCAGGCCTGCCATGGCCGGGTGCAGGCCAAACACTTTGTCTAGCGCCAGCGCGCTAGCCGCGCCGCCATCCGGTTTGGCAATGGCGATGTTGGGGCGCAGCTGGTAGTACTGCGCGTCGCCATGTGGCACCAGCGCAGAGATGCCGTCGTAAGCGCCGCGCAAAAACACCAGCAC
>Ga0187844_10002181_pt1 | contig 14128 bp, 8 predicted proteins | sample SpaLakP09_SKY_50_FD_134517 | JGI IMG/M metagenome (GOLD analysis project Ga0187844, IMG submission 134517) | Oligotrophic lake water microbial communities from Sparkling Lake, Wisconsin, USA - SP09_SKY_50 | ecosystem: Environmental > Aquatic > Freshwater > Lake | place: USA: Sparkling Lake...
GAGCGCGATAGCTACGAGCTGTACTTCCGCCACGCGTTCCAGAACATCGTCGATTTTGCGGCTGGCCAGTGCCAGACCATCCACAATCCCGACTATCAGGCGCAGGCACGGTCACCAGGCTAGGCGGAGCATCCGCCCCATCTGAGGCAGAACGGCAGCACGGCGCTGAGACGACGCAGCGGCTGGGTAGCGCGGCAGTCCAGCGCGCTGCGCTACTCGGCGGCCGGTGCCTGCTCGGCATCCGGCTCTTCGTCGGCATCGGACTGAGGACCAGTTGCAGGCGGCAGCGGCGGCGCCATGGGCCCCAGCTCCAGCCGTGCGGGGGGCAGCGCGTGCACCTTGCTCCACAAGCCCTGCCAGCCCGGTGGCCACGGCAGCGCCGGCCCTGCATGTGGCGGCAGCGAAGCGCGTACCGGCACCACCGGCAGCGGCGGCATTTCCCTCAGCGGGCCATGCTCGGGGCGGGCCATATCCAGACTGTACATGTAGCCTGGCAGCAAGGCATCGCAGATACCGGCAAACCACGCCGTGTGGTCTTCGTCGTGCCCCAGCGCCTGCGCCAGTCCGTGCGGGTCGAAACGGGCCAGCGCTGCTATCAGCTCCTCGGTACTGGCGCCGGGCTTGTCGCCCCAGCCCATGACGGGATTGACGTTGTAGTCGGCGCCCGAACCATACCAGCCTTCGCGCCACGAGCGCTGCATCCAGTCGCGCCGCCCCGTAAACAGATGCCAGCGCCAGTGCAGGCCGGAAGCTTTCGGCCAGACGTACAGATACAGGCGCTGATAACCGGCACTGTGCAGGGCGCGCACCAGCGCCATCAGCCGCGCCTGCGGCATGCGGTCGGGCGGGGCGCGGCGGAACAGGATGGGCACGCCGTCCGCCGTCTGCACTTCGTCGCTGGAGAGATTCAGGTCCAGCGTGCGCGACTCGCTGCCGAAACGGGCGGCGATCCAGCCCGTCAGCAGATTGACGGCCGTGATCACGCCATAGCCACGATGGCGGTGAAAAATCACAGTACCGGGAGCGAGTATGGTCATGAGCGGCGCGCAGACAAAGAAACCAGTGTAGACATAGTCGGGACAGTTTTCCAGTGGCTGGCGAGGCTACGGAGCCCTGACGGTTTAGGTTATGATGCACATCATTTTACCGACACCGAGCACACACCATGACTTTGCGCATCCTCGCCACCGGCGGCACTTTCGACAAACACTATGACGAAATCAACGGCAAGCTGACCTTTGGCGCAAGCCATCTGCCCGCCCTGCTGGCGCGCTGCCGCCTGACCGTGGACGTGGCGCTGGAACAGCTGCCGCTGATGGATTCGCTGGACATGGTCGACGCCGACCGCGCACGCATACTGGCCAGCTGCACGGCCGCGCCGGAAAAAGCCATCGTCGTCATCCACGGCACCGACACCATGCCGCAGACCGCCACCGTACTCGGCCCGGCCCAGCTGGGCAAGACCATCGTGCTGACGGGCGCCATGATTCCCTACGAGATTGCCAATTCAGACGCGATGTTCAATCTGGGCTTTGCCAGCGCCGCCGCGCAAACCCTGCCGGCCGGCGTGTACGTCGCCATGAACGGCAAGATTTTCGCATGGGACAACGTGCAGAAAAACAAGGCAGCCGGCGTATTCCAGCCGCTCTAAACCCGGACTGCCGCGAGCGCCCCGCCCACTGACGGATGTGGGGTACGCTCGCTGCCTGCGGGTGCCGCCAGCATGGCCGTGGCTGCCGAGGCATCCGGTGCCGCCAGCATGCCGTTTGCCGCCCCCGACAGGGGGGCCGCCGCCACATAGCGGTCTATCGCCTGCGCCATGCGGCTGACCTGGGTGGCCCGCGCCGTACTTTCCGCCGCAGGTCCCTGACGGAACCACACGTCGGCCATTGCATGCGTGCTGCCATCGTTGCTGGTATAGCTGCCGCTCAGCCCCAGCAGATTGCCCTGATCGAGCGCGCCCGACAATTGGGCAGCCAGCGACAGGCTGCGGATCTGCAATTGCGGCAGCGTGAACAGTTCACCCGGTTCGCTGATCCCGTCGCTATTCTTGTCTACCCACACCCGCAGTTCGCCATACACACTATCCTGCTGGTCGATCACACCGTCGTGGTTGCTATCAAATCCGGCCAGCGCAGCGTAGCCATCGGTGGCGCGGCTGCCATCGGCCATCGGGGTGGCCATGCCGAACAACTCGCTGCCGTCATTGATCTGGCCATCATGATTGCGGTCCAGCACCAGCAGCCCCTCGCCCGGTGCCACCCAGCCCGTGGCCTGGCGCTGGCCGCTGGCTGCCAGATCGAACTGTACGCCGGCCGTCACGCTCAGCGTCTGCACCCCGCCGCCAGTCAGATCGAGCACCAGCGGCGTAATGAACGTCAGGGCGGCAATCTGGGCCGGACTGAAGGCCACTTTCTGTGCAGCGCTCAGCTCGTTGTACTGGCTTACCGTCAAAGTATGCATCTGGCTGGTGCTCAGGGCTGCTAGCTGTGCCGGCAACAGCCCCTGCATCTGCGCCGTCGACAGCACGCTGATCTGGCGCGTACTCAGGCCGGCGATATCGCGCGCTTCAATCGCGCCCACATCGCGGCTGCTCAGCGCAGCGATCATGCTGGTGCTGAGCGCGCGCAGCTGGGCCGATGAGAAAGCCACGATCTGTTCGGTGTTGAACTGGCCCGTGGTGGAACTGCTGGGGGTGAGCACGCTCATCTGGCTGACGGTGAACGCAGCCACCTGCGCCGTACTGAGCGCCAGCAGCTGGTCGCTCCGTAAAGCCCGTATCGTATCCGTGCGCAGCTGGGAAATATCGGACGCATCGATGCCACGAATCACGCTGCTCTGGATCTGCGCCATGGCCGCCGAGCCCAGTGCCGCAAACTGGCTGGCAGTCAGCGCCTGCAACTGGCTGCTGCTCAGGGCAGACAGCAGCTGGCCATCGCGGCCGGACAGATTCAACACGGCGGGATTGATGGCGGCCAGCGCCTGTGTGCCCAGCGCGGCGACCTGCGCACTCGACAGAATGGTCAGCTGGCTGCTGGACATGGCCGCCAGCTGAGCAGCATTGAGCGCGGCAATCTGGCCCGTCGCCAGCACCTGCACCTGCTGAGTGCCCAGGGCTGCCAGCGCCTGCGGGCGCAAGGCCGCCACATCGGCCGTTTGCAGCGCCGCCAGCATCTGCGTCTGCAGCGACTGCACTTGCGCGCTGTTTAGCGCGGCTACCTGCACGGGCGTCAGCGCCGCCACCTGATCGGTACTCAGGCCTTGCAGTGCAGAGGTACGCAAGGCCGCAATCTGGCTACTGCCCAGCAGGGAAATAAATTGCGCGCCATTGCCGGACGGATCGGTACCCAGCCGCGCCAGCTGCGTCGCACTCAGACCATTCAGCGCTGCCGTGCTCAAGGCAGGCAACACCGCCGTACCGAGTGCCGCCACATCGCTCTCCGGCAGGCGAGCCAGCTGCTGCGAAGTCAGCGCGCCCACCAGGCGGGCGCTCAGCGACGCCACCTGGCTACTGGTCAAGGCCGCGATCTGGGCCGTGCGCAGGCTGGCCATCTGCAAGGTGGCGAGCCCGCCCAGCTGGGCCGAATTCAGACTGGCCAGCGCATCCGTGCCCAGCCCGCTCAGCGCCGCCGTACTGAGCGCGCCCATGGCACTGCTCGACAATGCCGCTAGCGCTGCGGTGCCCAGCGCCGCCAGCTGCTGGCTGCGCAAGACCGCCAGTTGTCCGGTACGCAGGGCTGCCACCTGGCTGCTGCTCAGGGCTGCCATCTGGTCCGTATTCAGGCCGGTCAGAGCGGCCGTCCGCACGGCGGCCAGATCCACTTCCTGCATGGCGGCCAGCGTGGCCGGCGCCAGCTTCGCCAGTTGCTGGGAACTGAGCGCCGCCGCCTGCAGCGTAGTCAGCGCACGCAACTGGTAATCCGCCAGTGCGCCGATCTGGGCCGTGCTCAAGCCAGCCACCTGCGCGGTGTTCAGAGCGGCAATATGGTCGCCGTCGAGTTCGCCGATCTGATCCGTGCTCAGGCCCAGCAGCGCGGCGCTACGCAGCGCCGCCAGATCTGCCGTACTCATCGCCCCGATCACGCCCTGGCTCAGCGCGCCCAGCTGGCGGCTGTTGAAAGCCTGTACCTGCGCCGTACTGAGCGCATTCATCTGGGCTGCCGACCAGCTTGCCATGGCCGCACTCGACAGAGCGGCCAGCTGTGCGGTACGCAAGCCGGCCAGCTGATTGGCTGACAGATCGCCCCCCAGCGCCGCCAGCTGCAACCCAGTCAGACTGCCCAGCGCCGCCGGTGTCAGCCCGGCCAGCGCAGCGCTGCCCAGCGCCGCCACATCTGCTGCCGACAGGCCGGCAATCTGCCCGGTGCCCAGTCCGCTCATCTGCAGCGAACTCAGGCTGGCCAGCTGCGCAGGCAGCAGCGCCGCCACCTGATCGCTGCTCAGCGATGCCAGCTGGCGCGTGCTGAGCGCGGCCAACTGGGCATTGCTCAATGCGGCCAGCATGGCCGGCGTGAGGATGCTCAAGGCCATGGTCGACAGCGCGGCCAGCTGGTTGCTCGACAGGGCAGCCTGCAGCTGGGTCGGCAATGCGCTGAGCTGGGTGGAACTCAGGGCCGCCAGTTGCTGGGTCGTCATGCTGGACAGCTGGGTAGCGCTCAACGCCCGCATCTGATCCGGACTCAGCCCGCGCAAGGCCTGCGTGCGCAAGGCGGCCAGATCGGCCGTCTCCAGTGCCGCAATATCATCCGTGACCAGCACGGCCAGCTGGGCACTGCCCAGAGCGGCGGCCTGCGCCGTTGTCAGCGCCTGTACCTGCGTCGTGCCCAGACCGGGCAAAGCGGCCAGCGACAGCGCCGCGATCTGCTGGGTGGTCAGCAGATCGAGATGGCTGAGGCCGCCCGCATCAGTGCCCAGCTGCGGCAGCTGATCCGAACTCAGCGCGGCAATGGCCGCCGTTTTCAGTCCGGCCAGCGCGGCCAGATTCAATGCGGCCAGCTTCGCCACGCTGAGTGCCTGCAACTGGCCGGAACTGAGGGCGCCCAGCTGGGCCGAACTGAATTGCGCCAACTGGGCTGCAGTCAGGCCATTCAGCTGGTCCACGCTCAGCGTCGCCACCTGGCGCGTGCTGAACGCCGCCAGAATAGTCGGGTCCAGCTGGGTCAGCGTAGCCAGCGGCAAGGCCGCAATCACGCTGGTGCTCAGCGCTGCCACATCGGCCGTCTCCAGCCCTGCCAGCGCACTCTCCGACAGCGCCAGCACCTGATCGCTGCTGAGCGCTGCCACCTGGGCGCTGCTGAACGCCGCCACCTGGGCAGGGTTGAGGACCGCCACCTGCGCCGTCGACAGGTTCTGCAGACTGCGCGTGCGCAGCACGGCCACATCGCTGGTTGCCAGCGCCGCGATGTCATCGAGGCTGAGCGCCGCCAGCTGGGCGCTGTTCAGCGTCGCCGCCTGCGCCGTATTCAGGACTTCGGCCTGGGCCACCGTCAGGCCGCTCATGGCCGCCGCGCTCAGCGCAGCCAGTTGCGCCGTGCTCAGCACGTTGATCTGGTTGCCCGCGGCGGTGGTGCCCAGCGCCGCCAGCTGGTCCGAGCTTAGTGCGGCCAATGCCGACGTGCCCAGCGCACGCAGCGCCAGTTCGCCCAGCGCCGCCACATCGTCCGGCCCCAGACCAGCGACGTTGCCGGAACTCAGCCCCAGTATCTGGTTGGCGCCCAGCGCCGCCACCTGTTCGGTGCGCAGGGCGGCTAGCTGGTCGCTACTGAGCACGCCGAACTGGCGCGAGCTCAGGCTCGACAACTGGGCCGGTACCATGGCATGCAGGGTGTCGGTACTCAGCGCGGCGATATAGGTGGTACTGAAGGCGGCCATATTGGCCGTGCTGAACGCCAGTATGGTGGCCGGCGACAGCGCAGTCAGCTGCAAGGTATTGAGCGCAAGGAACTGCGCCATGGTCATGGCTGCCAGCTGGCTTGCGCTCAGCGCGGCCAGCTGGCCCGTGGTCAATCCCGGAATGGCAGTGCTGCGCAGGGCGGCCAGATCGAGCGGATCCATGGCTGCCATGGCCTGGGTGGACAGAGCGCGCACCTGTGCGCTATTGAGCACCGAAGTCTGGATGGCGCTCAGTGCCGTGGCTTCGCTTGCGCTCAGTCCCGTCAACGCGGCCGTGCGCAGGGCCGCGATCTGGTCGGTACTCAGCTGGGCGATCGCATTGCTGCCGCTATCGGCCCCCAGCACTGCCAGCTGGTCCGAGCTCAGCGCAGCCAGCGCCACGGTACGTAGGGCCGGCAGGGCGGCCGAGTTGATCGCCGCTACTTCTGCCAGCGCCAGCCCGGCCATCTGCTGGCTGGACAGGGTCGCAATCTGCAGTGCCGTCAGGCTGGCAAACTGGGCGCTCCCCAGCGCATTCAGCTGGGCGCTATTCAATGCCGCCATCTGGCGCGTGCCGAAGGCGGCCAGTTGCGCCGTGTTCAGGCTGGCGATACTGGTCGTATTCATTGCCGCCAGTGTTGCCGTGCTGAGCAGAGCCCAGTCGCTGCCGCTGAATCCGGGCAAGGCGTCGCTGGACAGCGCGTTCAGCTGGGCGCTACCGAGCGCACCGATCTGGCTGCTGGATAGTGCCGCCAGCTGCGCGCTGCTCAGCACATGGGCCTGCTGGGTACTCAGGCTGGCAATCACGTCGCTACGCATGGCCGCCAGATCGACCGTCTCCAGCGCGCGGATCTGGTCAGTGTTCAGCACCGCCAACTGGGCCGTGCCCAGACTGGCGGCCTGCGCCGTCGACAGCGCCACCACCTGTCCCGTGCGCAGCGTGGCCAGCACGGCCGGACGCAGCGCCGCAATCTGCGCCGTGCCCAGCGTAGCGAACTGGCTATTCCCTATGGCCGCCAGCTGTGCCGAGTTCAACGCCACCAGTGCAGCCGGGCTCAAGGCCTGCAAAGCGGCTGGGCTCAGGGCGGCAACCGCGTCGCTGCCCAGGCCCGGCAACTGGCTGCTGCCCAGTGCTGCCAGCTGGCTGGTATTCCAGGCGCGCAGTTGCGTCGTACTCAGCGCACCCAGCTGGATGCTGCTCAGTGCGCCCACCGCCGCCGTGTTCAAAGCGGCCGTCTGGGCACTGCTCAGACGGTTCAGCACGGCCGGTACCAGCTGGGCCACCGACGCTGAACCAAGCGCAGCAAAGTCGCTCAGCGGCAGCGCCGCCAGGGCATTGGTCGAGAGTGCATTGAGCTGGCGGCTGCCGAGCGCCACGAAGGCACTGCTGCTCATCGCTTGCAGCTGGGCGCTGCTGAGCGCAACCATCTGATCGGTGCTCAGGCCAGCCACCGCGCCGGAGCCGAGGGCGGCAAAGTCGCTGGTTCCCAGCGCAGCGAGCTGGTTGGTGGAAAGCGCAGCCAGCTGGCTGCTGCCTAGCGCTGCCGCCTGGGCCGTACCCAGCGCTGCCACTTGCGCGGTCGACAGGGCCGCCAGCTGCCGGCTGTTCAAGACGGCAATACCCTGGCTGCTCAATGCCGCCACCCCGCGCGTGCCCAGCGCTAGCAGATCGGCGCTGGACAAGGCCTGCAACTGGCGCGTGCCGAGTGCCGCCAGCTGGCTGGTGCCGAGCAGGCTCACCTGATCAGTCGACAGCGCTGCGATGCTGGCAGTCGCCAGCGCATTCAGACTGGCCGTATTAAGCAGCGCAATGGCGTTACTGCGCAATGCGGCAAAACTATCGCTCCCCAACGCCGCCACTTGCGCCGAGCTCAGGGCCGCAATCTGCTGGCTGTTCAGGGCCGCCATAAACTGGCTCTGGGCGGCGCCGATGGCGCTGAGATTCTGCGGTGTCAGTGTGGCCACATCGGCGCTGGAAAGCAGTGCGATCTGCTCGGTCGCCAGCGCCAGCAACTGGGCGCTGCGCAATACGCCGAACTGCACCGTCGACAGGGCGGCCAGCTGGGCGCTGCTCAGTTCAGCCATCTGGCTGCCACTCAGGGTGCTGACGCCCTGGGTGCCCAGTGCAGCCATGCCGCGAGTGCCCAGGGCGGCCACCGCGCCGGCAACCAGCGCCTGCAGCTGACGCGTAGTGAGCGCCTGCACCTGCGCACTGCCTAGCGTCGCCACCTGCGCGGTGGACAGCATGGCGATATTGGCAGTCGAGAGTGCGGCCAGATCGGCCGTTTCAAAGGCGCTGATCGCCTGGGTGTTCAAAGTCTGGAAAGCGGCCGTGCTCAGGGCGGCGCTTTGTGCCGTGCTCAGCGCGACGATCTGGCGGCTGGTCAGGGCGGCCAGAAAGCCCGTCTGGGCCGCCGCCACGGCATTCAGCTTGGCCGCGCCGATGGCAGGAATGTCCTGCGTGCTGAGCACCGCGATGTTGTTGCTGCTCAGGTAGCTCAGCTGCAAAGTGCTGAGTGCCGCCACCTGGTCGCTGAGCAGAACCCGGCTCTGGTCCGTGCTCAGTGCCTGGATATCGTCCGTGCCCCACGCTGCGACCGCCGCCGTCGTCTGGGCGACGATCTGCTGCGTACTCATGGCTGGCACGGACGATGGCATCGAAATTCCTAAATTAACAACACTCAGACTATACCAGAGAATAGCGCCATTGCCTCAAGGAAATAGCTCTATTCTCTCCGAAAAACACAGTAAAAATGCCGCAAAATCAATGATTTTGCGGCATTCTTGTCAAACTACTCAAGCCCGCAGCGGGCCGGCGGCAGGGCTCAGGCTTTGGCTTCGCCGCCCAGCGCCTCTACCACGTCAGCCATCAGCTTGGCCAGCTCACCCGTCATCAGCATGAAGTCGCCATCAAAGCGTTCTTCATCGTTCTTGGTGCTCGATTCTTTTTCGCTGATCACATCCAGCGCTTTCACTGCCTTGATGGCCAGCGATTCGGTCAGCACGAAGGAGATCTTGCTATCCCAGGTCATGGCCAGACGCGTACACTGCTTACCGGCCGCGATGTGACGACGGATCTCTTCCGGCTCCAGCGTGTGACGCACATAGCGCACAGCCGCCTTGCTTTCGCCGGTGGCGCGCAGTTCGGTATCCATATCCACCGTGAAACCGGCCGGCGCGTCGTCGGCCTGCAGCCATTCCGTCATCACACCCACTGGCGAACGCTGCACCCGTAAGCTCTCTAACGGCAATTTATCGACGGCCTTGAGCAGCAATTTGATCACTTCATCGGCCTTGGCCGGGCTGGCCGCATCAACCACCAGCCAGCCATTGACCGGATCGATCCAGGTCCAGACATTGCTGCGGATGGAAAACGCACGGGGCAGCAGTTCGTCCGCCACGCGCTCTTTCAGCTCTTTCATGGCTTTCTTGCCCGGAGCAAAGCCCTGGGCTTCTTCCAGCTCGGCCGCGCGGGCCTTGGCCACCTGATTGATTACGGTGTTAGGCAGCAGTTTCTTTTCCGTGCCCAGCAGGATCAGCATCTGCTTGTTCACCACATGTACCAGACCGCCATTCGGACGCGGGCGGTCCCAGCCCTGGCGCAGCAGTTCGTTACTGCTGGCAGGTGTGAACGAATGAGGCGCCAGCGCCTCTTCCAGTTGTTCCGGAGTAAAGGCCCAAGGGGCCGGCAGACGATAGATCTGTAGATTCTTGAACCACATGTATTGAGCCTTGTTTCAGTAATGCCAGGGGAGCGCCATTTTACACGGTGACGGCGCCGCCGCACCGTTCTAGGCGAACAATTCGCCCTGTTTGGGAACACGCAACAACGTCGCTGCGCCGGGCGGCTCCAGCGTACTGGCGCGCACTCCCAGCAGGCGCAGCCGGCGCTGTAGCGGCACCCGTTTCAGACATTCGCGCGCCGCGTGCAGGATGGCAGCGCCATCCACCACGGGCTGGGGCAGCGTCAGGTTGCGGCTGACGATCTGGAAATCGTCATAGCGCAGTTTGACGCTGATGGTACGGCTGACATAGCCCTTGCGTTTCAAATCCTCGGCCAGCCGCTCGCATAGTGCCGTCAGCACGCCGGACAGTACGGCACGGTCCTGGCGCACATGCAGATCGCGCTCGAAAGTGGTTTCGCGGCTGATCGACTTGCTTTCCGTGCGGGTGGCCACGGCGCGCTGGTCGATGCCGCGTGCCGCGGCGGCCAGCCAGGCCGCGTAATGGCTGCCGAAATGATCCTGCAGCAGGCCGGCCTCGGCCGCTGCCAGCTGGCCTATGGTGTCGATTCCCAGCGCGGCCAGCTTGCCGGTGGCCTTGGGGCCGATGCCATTGATCTTGCGCACGCCCAGCGGCCAGATGCGGGCCGGGATGTCTTCATGGCCGAGGATGGTCAGGCCATTGGGCTTTTCCAGATCGGAGCAGATTTTTGACAGCAGCTTGTTGGGCGTCACCCCGATCGAACAGGTCAAGCCCGTGGCTGCATGCACAGCCTGCTTGATGCGCTGGGCCAGTTCGCGGGTTTCACCAGCCACATGGGTCAGGTCGATATAGATTTCATCGATGCCGCGATCCTCGTAATCAGGCGCAATACTGGCCACGGCTGCCTTGAACTGGCGCGAAATCTGCCGGTAGGCGTCAAAGTTTACCGGCAGCAGGATGGCGTCGGGCGCCAGCTTGGCGGCTTTCATCATGCCCATGGCCGAGCCCACACCGAGCGCCCGTGCTTCATAGGTAGCGGTGGTAATCACTCCGCGCCCCACATAATCACGCAAGCGGGCGAAGCGGTAGCTGCCGTCCGGCTGGCGTACCGGGTGGGCGTCGCGCCCGCCGCCGATCACCACGGGCAGGCCGCGCAACTCGGGATAGCGCAGCAGCTCGACGGAGGCGTAGAACGCATCCATATCGAGGTGGGCGATGCGGCGCGGTGCTTCGGACATGATAGAACAGGATTACTGTGAATTCATACAGTATCCAACGAAACATTGCGCTATGCAAGTAGTCGCTATTTCTGCTGGCGCGACGGTGCTACACTGGCATGATAACTATTCGACAACTGGCTCAACATGACGGTCTTGCGTGCTGTGACCCCTGCATGGTTCTTTCTGGCCTTCGCCACCGCCCATGCTGCAGGCAGCTGCCCGCCGGCGCGGGCCGGCATCAGCGATCTCGGCTTCACCGCCTACCGCGAAGCGGGCAAATTTGGCGGCAGCAATGACGATCTTCTGCACGAGTTACAAAGGCGTAGCGGCTGCCCCATCGAACTGATCTGGTTTCCCCATGGCCGCCTGTATGCCCAGTTCTACGACGGCCAGCTGGAACTGACCGGCGCCTCCCTGCGCACACCCGAGCGCGACCGCTACGGCGTCTGGCTGCCCTACACTTACACCCAGTTCGAACTAGTATTGCGCAATGACAGTGCCGGCAAATTCCACTCGCTGGCAGAATTCGTCGAACACAGCAGGGCACGCCTCAACGTTCCACGCGGGATCTCCTATTCGCCCGCCACACTGGTGCAGATGCAGCGCCTGCAGCTGCAAGGCCGGCTGGAATACGTCAACGACTACCAGGCCGTATTCCGTAAAATTGTCGCCGGCCGCGCCGAAGGCACGCTGGCCTCGCCTACCATCCACCTGCGCTACCAGCGCCAGCACCAGCTGCTGGGGCAGATGAAGGCCAGTTTCTTTAGCGAATCCCCGCGCACCATCGTCGGCCTGTATATTTCGCGCCAGGTCGCCCCCGACATTCGCCGGCGCTATGCCGATAGCCTGCGCAGCATCATCAGCGATGGCAGCGTGCAGCGCTACAACGCCCACTATCTGGGCGAAGCGATCAGCCGCCAGATGTTCCTCGGCGGGATGCAGGAAATCCTCGACGCCATACCGCGCGAACCATGAAAAATGCGGGCTGCAGGAATTATTCAAATAATTTTTAAAATTATTTGGAAAAACCCTTGCGGTTTGGCGAAGCCGCCCTGTAGAATACGGCCTCGTTCAGCAGTTGTAGCAAAGCAGTAGCGACAAGCTGATATGTTTTCTGGGTGCTTAGCTCAGTTGGTAGAGCGGCGCCCTTACAAGGCGTAGGTCGGGAGTTCGACCCTCTCAGCACCCACCAGTAAAACATGACGAACGAATTTGGAGCGGTAGTTCAGTTGGTTAGAATACCGGCCTGTCACGCCGGGGGTCGCGGGTTCGAGTCCCGTCCGCTCCGCCAAATTCCGAAAAAAGCCTTTTCAGTCAGAACGCGATCAAGATCGCGCTCTGTACAAGAAAAGGCTTTTTTCATTTCCGCTCCCGCTGCCGGCGCTGGCTAGCAGCAGCGCTGCAAACTCGCCACGCCGGCATCGGCGCCAGCATCAGTTACGGCAGGGTTTGCGTTATGATCCCGTACATATTTCCATCACCTACCTGACACGGGAGTTCCCTTGTTATTCGGTTTCCTCAAATCGCCCGAACTGTCGCCGCGCCTGCAGCGCCTCAAGGCCTCGTCGCTGTTCTCCACGCTCACGCCGCTGGAGCTGAAGATTGTCGACGACCTGCTGCACGAGCGCCGCTATCTGGCCGATGAAATCATTTTCGACGAAGGCGAAGAGGGACAGGCCCTGTACCTGATCATGTCGGGCCGCGTCATCATCAGCCGTCTGCGTCCGCAGGGGCGCGAAGTGGTGGCCGAGATGGGACCGGGCGCCTTCTTCGGCGATCTGGCCCTGCTCGACAACTCGCCGCGCAATGCCCAGACGCGCGCACTCGATAACTGCGAGCTGGCGGTATTCTTCCGCGCCGACTTCATGGGCCTGATGGAAACCGATGCCGTGATCGGCTACAAGATCTCGCTGGCACTGGCACGCCACATCGGCACGCGCCTGCGCGAGTGGATGAGCGGCAAACCGCAGATCGAGGCCATATGAACCGGCTGCATGCCCAGCAGCACGCCGGCCCCATCGTCTGGAGCGGCATCATCGCCGCCACCTGCCTGCTGCTGTTCCTGCTGCAGCAAATGCTGTTTCTGGCGATACCCTTCCTGCTCGCCATCGTGCTGTACTATATTCTGCAACAGCCCATGCAGCGCCTGATCCGGCTCGGCATCAGCCACAATGCCGCCACCCTGATCGTTGGCGGCATATTTTTGCTGGTGCTGATGCTGGCCACCCTGCTGGCCATCTACTGGGACGCGGGACCGTCCGAATCATGGCAGACCATGCTGGGCAAATACCTGAGCGGTGGACTGGATTTCATCCGCCACACCATGGCTTCGCTGGAACGCCAGTTCCCCATCCTCAAGCAGATGAAACTGGCGCGCACCGTCAACGCCCGCATGAGCAGCTTTACCAGTACCTTCATCCAGCAGCACCTGACCGACATACTGGTGTCGGTAGCGGGCTGGCTGCCGTCGCTGCTGCTGGCGCCCTTCCTGGCTTTCTTCTTCCTGCGCGATGGTTCGCGCTTCAAGAAGTTTCTGGCGCGCGCAGTACCGAATGCCTTCTTCGAACGGGCCCTGTATCTGCTGCATGAAGTCGACCAGACTGCGCACCGCTATTTTCAGGGCCTGATCAAGCTCACCGTGCTCGATACCATCGTGCTGGCACTGGGTCTATGGGCCATAGGCGTATCCGCACCACTGGTGCTGGGCCTGATCGCCGCCATGCTGGCGTGGGTGCCGTACGTGGGCTCCATCGTCGGCTGCATGCTGGTGGTGATGGTGGCCTCGACCGATGCACCGAACGATCCCGCCATGGCCTACATGGCCATCAGCGTGTTCATCGGCGTGCGCCTGCTCGACGATTTCATCTTCATGCCGCTCACGCTGGGGCGCAGCCTGCACATCCACCCGCTGATCACGGTGCTGATGATTTTCATCGGCGGTTCGGTGGCCGGGGTGGCGGGACTGATGCTGGTGCTGCCGCTGCTGGGCGTGGTGATGGTGGTCGGTGAAACGCTGGGCCGCCTGATCACCGACCCGCGCCTGCGCGCGCGCCACCGCAACGCCATCCACCTGCGCACACGCCAGGCCAGCGCCGATCTGGTCTGCTAGGCATCTGGCAAACATCTGCATCAGATCAATCGCTGGCGCGGCCCGCGGCGCGCAGCGCAATATCCAGTTGAGCGCCGACGAGAAACCGCAGGTGGTCACAAAGTCTGACCACCTCATTCGCTTGAAATTCTCAAGAACCATGCCATTCGCTTTGACCGGGCACGGTGCCATACAGGCCGCCAATGTACTGAATTCGGAACTGGCAATCGAAATGCGCGTCCAC
>Ga0187844_10002183_pt1 | contig 14119 bp, 10 predicted proteins | sample SpaLakP09_SKY_50_FD_134517 | JGI IMG/M metagenome (GOLD analysis project Ga0187844, IMG submission 134517) | Oligotrophic lake water microbial communities from Sparkling Lake, Wisconsin, USA - SP09_SKY_50 | ecosystem: Environmental > Aquatic > Freshwater > Lake | place: USA: Sparkling Lake...
CATCCTCCTGTCGCTGCTGATGATCTGGATGGGTGGACGCGGATTGGCGTGGCGGGATCTCTCGATGAAGGTCCGCTCCCATGTCGAGGCGACCAAATCACCCGTTGCGCTGTCGGTTGCGCCGCCTTTGGCGCGGTCTGCGGTTGATCTTCCCGCGCCGCCGCAACAGCCCGTACCCAGTCAATTTGCGGGCAGGATGGCTCAGGATGCCCCTCCGCTTAATCCGGCCGCCGCATTGCCGCTCACGCTGATCGGGCCTTTGCCGCCTCTGGCGCTCCCTCAGGTGGACCCGATGGGGGATCTGGCCGATACCGCCAAGGTGCAAGGCGCGGTTGCCCAGCAGATGCTTTATCTCGCGGTCATGGCCAGGCTGCCGCTGCCATCTGGTCTTCAGAACCCGCAGCGCGCGAATCGCACCGGCCAGCGGGATAGTGCCGAAGCGATCCCGGTTCTGGCCATGACGCATGGTCGTGACGGCGGTGAACTGGTGGTGCCTCAGCATAGGATCAGGCAGGCAGAGCAAGGCCTGAGCAGATCGGTGCCGCGCTGGTCGGGCGATGGCTGGCTGTTGATGCGGCAGGGGGGCGACAGCCATGCGCTGGCCGGGGGCAGTGCGCCCTATGGGCCGACCTATGGCGCCAATCAGGTCGGCGCGGTCTTGCGCTATCGCCTCATCCCGGGCGAGGTACATAAGTTGAGCGCCTATACGCGCGGTTATGGCGCGCTCAACGGCACGGGCGAGCGCGAGGTGGCCGCTGGCCTGTCCTTGCGCCCGATCCCCAAGGTGCCGGTCATCGCCATGGCCGAAATGCGCGCCAGTCAGTTCCAGTCAGGACAGGTCCACGCCCGCCCGACGGTCAGTCTGGTCAGCGACATGTATCCCATCCGCCTTGGCGGCAGGCTTGAAGCGGACACCTATGTTCAGGCAGGCTATGTCGGCGGGGCGGCATCAACCCCTTTTATTGACGGCCAGTTGCGGGTCGAACACGTGCTGGACCAGTCAGGCCGCACGCAATGGCGCATGGGGATTGGCGCTTGGGGCGGGGCGCAACAGGGGGTGAACCGGCTCGATGTTGGCCCGACCTTGCGGGTGGGCATCAGCGAGGGCAGGGTCGGCGCGCGGCTGGCCTTCGACTATCGCCTGCGGGTTCAGGGTAATGCCATGCCCGCATCGGGCCCATCGATCACGCTGTCCGCAGGTTTTTGACGCGATGGCCCGGCATGGCGCGGGACGGGGGCTTTCCCGCGCGGCCATCAGTCGCTAGCGTGGGGGCGCCATGGATGTCTATCTTCCGATTGCGAATCTTTCGGTCAACGGCCTGATCATCGTCGGGCTAGGGCTGCTCACGGGCATGCTGTCGGGCATCTTTGGCGTGGGCGGCGGGTTTCTCACCACGCCGCTGCTGATTTTCTATGGCATTCCCCCCACGGTCGCGGCGGCTTCTGCGGCCAGTCAGGTGACCGGGGCCAGCGTGTCGGGCATGCTGGCGCATCACAAGCGCGGCGGGGTGGATTATCGCATGGGCGGCGTGCTGGTGGCGGGCGGCGTGCTGGGCACCGGGATCGGTGCGCTGCTCTTCAGCCTGCTTCAGGCGCTGGGTCAGATCGATACGGTGATCAACCTGCTCTATGTCTCGATGCTGGGCGGGATCGGCGCGATGATGGCGCGCGAGAGTATTCAGACCCTGCGCGCGGGCAGCGATGGCGCGAGGCCTGTACGCAGCCGTCGTCATCATCCGCTGGTGGCGCGTTTGCCGGGGCGGTGGCGCTTCTATCGTTCGGGCCTGTATATTTCGCCGCTGGCGCCGCTGTTGCTGGGCGTGTTTACCGGCATTCTGACCATGCTGATGGGGATCGGCGGGGGGTTCGTGCTGGTTCCGGCGATGCTCTATATTCTCGGCATGAGCGCGCAGGTGGTGGTGGGCACCAGCCTGTTCCAGATCCTGTTCGTGACCATGGCCACGACGATGATGCATGCGCTGACCACGCGGGCGGTCGATCTTGTGCTGGCCGGATTGTTGCTGCTCGGCTCGGTGTCGGGGGCGCAACTGGGCGCGCGCTTTGCCACCACGGCCAGTCCGGTGAAGCTGCGCCTTGCGTTGGCGGCGATTGTGCTGGCGGTGGCGGCGCGCATGGCCTTGGGGCTGACATGGCGGCCCGACGAGATATTTACGGTGAGCCTGCTGTGAAGCGCCTGCTTGCCCTGATCGCCTTCTTTTGCCTTGCGCCCTTTTCGTTGGCGGCGGCCAGCGAGCCGGTGCTGATCACCGATATATCGCAGCACCGGATCGAATTGCGTCAGGGCTTTACCGGTGCGCAATTGCTGTTGTTCGGGGCGATCCTCTCGCCCGAGGGCGCCCCCGAATCTGACGGCGCGGCGCGCGATTACGATGTGGTGGTGGTTCTGGAAGGGCCTGCGCATCAGATGGTCCTGCGGGAAAAGCGCAAGATTGCCGGGATGTGGGTCAATGCCCAATATACCACGCTGCGCTCGGTTCCCAGTTTCTACGCGGTGGTGGCCAATCGCCCGATCCGGCAGATTACTGACCCGCGCACCGCCGCCATTTACCAGTTGGGTCTCGATTCGCTGCAATTGTCGCCCAGCGACAGCATTGACCCGGCGCGCGAAACCCATTTCGCCAAAGGGCTGGTTGATCTGATGCAGCGGCAGGGGCTGTTTCATCAGGACGATCACGGCGTCACCATCAATCGTCAGGTGCTGTATTCCGCCCGTATCAACCTGCCTTCCAGCGTCCAGCCGGGGACTTACACCGCTGAAACCTTTGCCGTGCGCAAAGGGCGCGTGGTGGCCTCGGCCACGGCGCGGGTCGAGGTGGGCAAAGAGGGTTTTGAAAAAGCTGTCGCCGATTTCTCGCAGAAGGAGGCGTTGATCTATGGCTTGATGGCAGTGGCGGTATCGGTGGTGATGGGCTGGGTTGCGGGGCGTCTTTTCGCACTCATCTGAATCCGGCGATAAATTAAGCTTAATATTAACCTATCCTGCTCTATTTCCGGTTCAATGACGGCGGCTCCTATCTTGGCAAGGGCTGGATTGGCATGAATGACATGGCCAATCACAGCTATGGTGGCGCCCAAGCGGCGTTGGGCACGGACCAGTTGGGTCTGGGCGAGGCTGGTGCCTCATCGGCCAATGCGGCGCAGCCCATCGGGGTGGTTCTGGAAATTTCGGGTGCGGGCGGGTTGATCGCGCTCGACCTTGAGCGGCTTGCCGAATGCAGCGGTGATGCGGACCCTTCCATCGCGCAATCGGGCCTTGTCGGCAGCCAGATCCGGATCATGACGGGCCATGCCTGCATCCTTGCCAGTGTGCGCAACCAGAAACAGGGACGGCGCGGCGATGAGGGCATCATCGCGGCGGTGGACTATCTGGGCGAGGGGGTGGTTGACCCGCAAACCGGCGCCATGACCAGTTTTCGTCGCGGGGTTACGCAATATCCGCTGCCCGGCGCGCTGGTCTATCCGGCCTCGACCGGCGATCTGCAACGCATTTACGTGGGCGATGGCCGCGCGATCGTCTCGGTCGGCAAGGTCTATCCCACCGGCTCGATTGATGCGAGCCTCTATATTGATCCCTTGCTGGGCAAGCATTTCGCGCTGCTGGGTTCGACCGGCACGGGCAAATCGACGGCGCTGGCGCTGATCCTGCATCGGATCTGTGAAGCGGCGCCTCAAGGCCACATCCTGATGATCGACCCGCATGGCGAATATGCCAGCGCCTTTCGGCATTCGGGCATGATCCTTGACGTATCGAATCTGCAATTGCCCTATTGGCTGATGAATTTTGAGGAACATTGCGAGATCCTCATTTCGAGCCAGGGCGAAAACCGGCAGGTAGATGCCGAAATCCTTGGCAAATGCCTGTTGGGCGCGCGGCAGAAGAACCGTCTGGCCGAAGCATTGGGCGGGCGGATCACGGTGGATTCGCCGGTGCCTTATCTGCTCAGCGATCTTGCCTCGATCCTGCATAACGAGATGGGCAAGCTGGAGAAGGCGACCACCACCGCGCCCTATGTACGGATCAAGACGCGGATCGAGGAGTTGAAGGGCGACCCGCGCTTCAATTTCCTGTTTTCGGGCATGCTGGTGGGCGACACGATGGTCGATGTGCTTTCGCGCATGTTCCGTCTGCCTTCGGGCGGCAAGCCGATTGCGATTGTCGATGTTTCGGGCGTTCCGTCCGAAGTGACCTCTACGGTGGTGGCGCTGCTCTCGCGGCTGGTGTTCGACTTCTCGATCTGGGCGCGCGAGGAAGAGACGCGGCCCATCCTGCTGGTGTGCGAGGAAGCGCATCGCTATGTGCCCAATGAGAAGAATGCCGATGGTTCATCGGTGGGGCGCATCCTGTCGCGCATCGCCAAGGAAGGGCGCAAATATGGCGTCTCGCTGGGCCTTGTGACCCAGCGCCCCTCCGACCTTGCCGAGGGTGTACTCAGCCAGTGCGGCACGATTCTGGCCATGCGATTGAACAACGAGCGTGATCAGGCCTTTGTGCGCGCGGCCATGCCGGAAGGTGCACGGGGCTTTCTTGATTCGATCCCTGCCTTGCGCAACCGCGAATGCATCATCTGCGGCGAGGGCGTTGGCATTCCGATGCGCGTATCCTTCGACGATCTGGAAGAGGACAAGCGTCCGGCCTCCTCCGACCCGTCCTTCAGCCAGCTCTGGCAGCAAAGCGGCGATGATCATCAGATGGTGCAGCGCACCGTCCAGCGCTGGCGCACACAGGGCCGCTGAAAGGCGGGTTAACCCGGACGCGCCACCTTGCGCCAGCGTCCGCGCAGATAGATCGTGCTGGTCATCGCCACCGCCGCCACCGCGCTGAACGGATAGGCATACCACAGCGCATCGGCGCCAAGGTAGGGGAAGGCGGCGAAATAGAAGCCGACCCGCGCCGGATACATCGCCACAAACATGATGACGAGCGGGATGATCACCGCGCCATAGGCCCGCATCGTGCCGGTCAGGATCATCATGATGCCGAACAGCACAAAGGACACCGAAACGATCGGCTGCATATGCTGGGCGATGGGGATCGAGGGGCTGCCGGGCACGAGGAACATTTCCAGCAGCGGTCCGTCGAAAATCACGATCAGCACCGCCAGCGTAACGGTCACGCTTTCATTGACGATCAGCCCGCGCATGGTGATTTTGCTGACCCGCTTGTGCAGGCCTGCGCCGACATTCTGCGCGACCATGGCCGACACGGCGCTGGCAATGGCAAAAGCGGGCATTTGCAGATAGTTCCACAATTGCATCGAGGCGCCGTAAGCCGCAGCGGTCGCCACGCCCTCGCGGTTGACCAGCCCCACCATCACCAGACCGGCCGAGGACACCAGCAGCATTTGTGCGCCCATCGGCAATCCCTTGGCGATGATGAAGCGCAATTCTTCCCCGCGCGGGCGCAGATAGGACCATTCCGGCCCGCGCAGCCGCAAAGGCAGATCGCGGGCATAGATCCAGCCCAGCATCAACGCCGCCCCGGCAAAATTCGCCGCCGCCGTCGACCATGCCGAGCCCGAAATCCCCATCGCCGGGATCGGGCCATAGCCACGGATCAGCAGCGGATTCATGGTGATATCGATAATCACCGTCAGGATCATCGCGAAGAGCGGCACCTTGGCATCGCCCACGCCGCGCATGCCCATTGACAGCATGATCGAGAGCGACCCGAACGGCATGGTGATGAACACCACGCGCAGATAGTCGAGGGCCTCAATCCGGCTGGCCTCGGGCGTGGCCATCAGATGCAGCAATTTGGGCGCCAGCACCGAACCGATCAGCCCGATCAGCACCGAGAGCGCCACGCAAAAGCCGGTGCCCGAACCAAAGGTGATGCGCGCCGCTTCCATATCGCGTGCGCCGAAAGATTGCCCGACGCGTACCGTCGTCGCCATGCCAAAGCCGAACACCGTGGCCATCAGCAGGAACATGATGATGTTGACATTGGCCGTGGCGGCCAGCGCGCTTTCCCCGATCAGCCGCCCGACCCAGATCGAATTGATCGTGCCGTTGAGTGTTTGCAGCAGATTGGACAAAAGCGTCGGAATCGAAAACAGCAGCAGCGTTTTGAGGATCGGCCCCTGCGTCAGATCGCCACGCATCGGGGCGCTATGGCCATGAGGGCGCGTGTCGCTGGCTGGCGCGGGGGGCGGCACTTCGGGGGAAAATTCGCTCATGTCCCTCTCGTGTCGCCGGAAAGATGAATATGCAAGCGGTCTGTCATCGCATAGCCGCGCATCAGACAAAGATCAGCAAGCCATACCATCCTTGCGCGCAAGGTGGCCGAGTCGCGACCTTCGGGCATCAGGAAGATGTGCGAGGCGGGCAGGCCATGTTCCTGCGCCAGCGCGGCCACTTCCTCGACATCATGGGGCGTTGCCACCACAAATTTGAAGAAGGCCTTGGGGAATGAGGCAAAAAAGCCAAGTGCCTCGGGCCGGATGGCCAGATCGCGCGGGTTGCCCGAATGGCTCAGCTTGGGGCTGACGTTATATTGATGGACCCGCGCGGCCAGCGCTTCGCTTGGCACCACCGAGCCATTCGTCTCGATCTCGACCTGATAATCGCCCAGCGCCGAAAGATGATCGAGCATCCGCACCAGCGCGGGGGCCTGAAGCAAAGGCTCGCCCCCGGTGATGACAAGCCGGTTTTGACCAAAGGCATGGATCCGGGCCGCAACATCGGCTTCTGACAGGGTCAGTTGATTGTCGGCGCGGGCAAAGGCGAGGCCGTCCTTGTGGGGGCGATTGTCGCCCTCGAAACGCCACGTATAGGCCGTGTCGCACCATTCGCACGCAAGGTTGCAGCGCGACAGGCGCAGGAAGACGCAGGGGCGCCCGATGGACGCCCCTTCACCTTGCAAGGCTGCAAAGATTTCCGGTTCGCCCGGCGTAATCGTTGCGAGTGCTAAAGTCATAAGGCCTGCATTATCCCAACCGGGCCAGCGCGGCGGCAAGGCGGGTGGCCTCGCCATCGTGATGGGCATGGTCGGCGCGGGCCTTGTCGATGGCCTCGGGCTTGGCCTTTTCGACAAAGGCCGGGTTTGACAGACGCTTGCCCAGCGAATCGCGCTCCTTCTCGGATGCGGCCAGAGCCTTGGCCAGACGCGCCTTTTCCGCCGCCACGTCGATCAGCCCTTCGAGCGGAACGATGATGTTGGCGTCACCTGCGCCCACCTGCATCGCCGCGCCCGCAGGGGCCGGGGCAAAGTGGATCGCATCAAGGCGCGCCAGACGGTCGATCACCACCGGATTGCGGGTGATGATGCCGCGCGTCGCTTCGCTCGGTTCGGGCAGATAGGCGGTCAGGCGCGATCCGGGCGCAAGGCCCAGTTCCACCTTGGCCCCGCGCAGATTGCCGATGAGAGCAATCAGCCATTCGACCTCACGCTTGGCGTCCGCATCGACCTGCGCCGCCGGGGCAGGCCATGCCGCCACGATCAACTCGCCGTCTCGCGTGCCCAGCTTGTTCCACAATTCCTCGGTGACGAAGGGCATGAAGGGGTGGAGCATGACCAGAATCTGATCCAGCACCCAACCGGCCACTGCCTTGGTTTCATCATCGAACGAACCCTTGATCAGTTCGATGTACCAGTCGCAGAAACTGTTCCACACGAATTGATAGATCGTGCCGGCCGCTGCGTCGAAACGCAGTTCGGCCATCGCCTTGTCGAGCGCGGCGACGGTTTCGACGACTTCGCCGATGATCCATTTGTTGACCGCGCTTGTGGCCACAGGCGCGGCAACCGAGCTGGACCCAACGATGCCGTTGGCCTGACAGAAACGCGCCGCATTCCACAGCTTGGTGGCAAAGTTGCGATAACCCTCGACGCGCTTTTCATCCATCTTCACATCGCGGCCCTGCGATTCCATCGCCGCCATGAAGAAGCGCAAAGCATCCGCGCCATATTTGTCGATCAGGCCCAGCGGATCAACTACATTGCCCTTGGACTTCGACATTTTCGCGCCATCGGCGGCGCGCACAAGCCCGTGCAGATAGAGCCGCTTCCACGGAACCTCACCGTCCATGAACTGCATGCCCTGCATCGCCATGCGGGCGCACCAGAAGAACAGAATGTCAAAGCCCGAAATCAGCAGATCGTTGGGATAGTGACGCGCCACCATCTCGGGCGTCTGATCCGGCCAGCCCAGCGTAGCGAAGGGCCACAGGGCCGAGGAGAACCAGGTGTCGAGGACGTCGGGATCACGGGTCAGCGCCTTGTTACCCGCCAGAGCCTGCGCTTCTTCCTCGGTTTCGGCGACGAAGACGCTGCCGTCATCGGCATACCACGCCGGAATCCGATGCCCCCACCACAACTGGCGCGACACGCACCAAGGCTGGATATTCTCCATCCAGTTGAAGTAGGTCTTCTCCCAAGACTTGGGCACGATTTCGATGGCGCCTGAACGCACCGCCTCGATCGGCGCCTTGGCCAGTTCGGCGGCATTCACATACCACTGATCGGTCAGCCAAGGCTCGATCACCACGCCGCCCCGGTCGCCATAGGGCGTCTGGATAGTGCGGGGTTCGGCGTCATGCTCGACTTCCTCGCCTTCCTTGTTTTTGGTGATGTGTGGCACAAGGCTGCCCTCGGCCTTCAGCCGCTCGACCACCGCCTTGCGCGCGTCAAACCGTTCAAGCCCGATGAACTCTGCTGGGATCAGCCCGTCCGCCACCTGCACCACATTGGCATCGGCATCGAGCATGTTGAGCATTTTGTTCGCGGCAATCCCTGCGCGCTTGCCGACCTCGAAATCGTTGAAGTCATGGCCCGGCGTGATCTTGACCGCGCCGGTGCCCAGCGCCGGATCGGCATGTTCATCACCCACAATGGCGATGCGGCGCCCCGTGATCGGCAGGATGATCTCCTTGCCGATGACCGACTTGTAACGCTCGTCCTCGGGGTGAACCGCCACCGCCATATCGGCCAGCATGGTTTCCGGGCGCGTGGTGGCCACAACGATATGGTCGCTGCCATCATCAAGGCGCACACCATCGGCCAGCGGATAACGGAAGCGCCAGAAATTGCCCTGAACCTCGCGCGTTTCCACCTCAAGGTCGGAAATCGCGGTCTTCAGCTTGGGATCCCAGTTGACCAGCCGCTTGTCGCGATAAATCAGGCCGTCCTTGTGCAGATCGACGAACACCTTGACCACCGCACGGGTAAAATGCGGGTCCATCGTGAATTGCTCGCGGCTCCAGTCCATCGAGCAGCCCAGTCGGCGCAACTGGCCGGTGATGGTGCCGCCGCTCTCGGCTTTCCATTCCCAGACCTTTTCGATGAAGCCTTCGCGCGTGTAATTGGTGCGCTTGTCCTGACGCGCTTCCATCTGGCGCTCCACCACCATCTGCGTGGCGATGCCAGCGTGGTCGGTGCCCACTACCCACAGCGCATCCTTGCCGCGCAGGCGCTCGTAACGCACCACGATGTCCTGAAGCGTATTGTCCAGCGCATGACCGATATGCAGCGAGCCCGTCACATTGGGCGGCGGATTGACGATCGTGAAGGGGGTCGCATCCGGGCGCTCGGGGCGGAACAGGTTGTTCGCCTCCCAATGACCATACCATTTCGCCTCGATCCCGGCGGGATCAAAGGTTTTGTCGAGGATGTGGCTTTCGGGCGTCGGGGCGGTTTCGTCGGTCATGTCATTTCCAGCTATTTGGCAGCGGCCTTTGCCAGCATGCCCCCCTTTTCGCAAGGGTGACTGGGGCAAACCACTTACTGTTAGGCGAAACCACCCCTTGCGAGGGGCCGGTTTTTCGCTCACAAGGTTGAATACATGGCACCCGATTGCGAATTCTTGTTGGCCACGGATGCCGATGGCAGGTCCACGCTCGCTTTGTCGGGTGTGCTCACGATTGCCAGCGTCGGCCCGCTCGATCATGCGCTGCGCCGCGAAAAGCCGCAATTCAGCCATCTCGATATCACCGGCCTTGGCGAAGTGGATACCGCTGGCGCCTGGCTGGTGTGGCGGTTGGCGCGCGATGCCGGGGCGCAGGTGACCGGCGCCAGCGAAAAAGCCGAGCGGTTGATCAGCGCGGTCAAATGTTGCAGCGGTGATGCGCCGATTGCCCCGCCGCGCGCGCCGCCCTTGGTGCGATTCGTCGAAACCGTGGGGCTGGTGATGATCGGCCTGTGGCGGGGATCGGGCTCGATTCTGGCCTTCCTTGGCGCGCTGGTTTCGGCGCTGGGCATGGTGATCCGCCATCCTTCGCGTATCCGCTGGACCGCGCTGGTGCGTCAGACCGAACTGGTGGGCGTCGATGCGCTGGCGATTGTCGGGCTGATGAGCTTTCTGGTCGGCGTGGTGATCGCCCAGCAGGGCGCGGTGCAGCTTCAGCAATTTGGCGCCGAGATTTATACGGTGAACCTGACGGGGCGCATTTCCTTGCGCGAACTGGGCGTGCTGATGACCGCGATCATGGTCGCGGGCCGTTCGGGCAGCGCCTTTGCCGCGCAAATCGGCACGATGAAGCTGACCGAGGAAATCGACGCGATGCGCACGATCGGCGTCTCGCCGATGGAGGCTTTGGTGCTGCCGCGCGTGATGGCGGCGGTGTTGATGATGCCTTTGCTGGGGCTTTATTCGGCGCTGATCGCCATTCTGGGCGGCGCCACCATCAGCGCTTTCACGCTGGGCATTCCTTTCTTCAACTTCCTTGCCCGAATTCAGGAAGTTGTGCCCCTGATCGACCTGTGGGTCGGCCTGATTAAAGGGCCGGTGTTCGGCCTGATCGTGGCGATGACCGGTTGTTATCAGGGGATGCAGGTCAAAGGCAGCAGCGAGGAAGTGGGCCTGCGCACGACGCAAGCGGTGGTGCAGGCGATTTTTGCCGTGATCGTGATCGACGCCTTCTTTGCCGTGTTCTTTTCCGAAGTGGGGTGGATGTGAGCGAATTTGCCATCCGCATCGAAGGTTTGGAAAACCGCTTTGGCGATCACGCCGTGCATCAGGACCTCAACCTTGACGTGCGTCGGGGCGAGATCATCGGCGTGGTCGGCGGCTCTGGCACGGGCAAATCGGTGCTGATGCGCTCGATCATCGGCTTGCAAACCCCCAGCCATGGCCGGATCGAGGTGCTGGGCCACGAAATCGGCACGCCGCGCGGGGAAGGCGAAGCCGATATTCGCAGCCGCTGGGGCGTGTTGTTTCAGGGCGGGGCGCTGTTTTCCACGCTGACGGTGGCGGAAAATGTCGAGGTTCCGCTCAAAGAATTCTATCCCGACATGGACCCGGAATTGCGCCATGAAATCGCCCGCTACAAGGTCAGCCTGACTGGATTGCCCGACAGTGCTGCGGCCAAATATCCTTCCGAACTGTCGGGCGGTATGAGGAAACGGGCCGGGCTTGCCCGCGCGCTGGCGCTCGATCCGGAACTGTTGTTTCTCGACGAGCCGACCGCGGGTCTCGACCCCATCGGGGCTGCGGCCTTCGACAATCTCACCCGCGAATTGCACGAGACGCTGGGCCTGACGGTGTTCCTCATCACCCATGATCTCGATACGCTGCATGAAATCTGCGACCGCGTGGCCGTGCTGGCCGACAAGCGCGTGATTGCGGTGGGCACGATCCCCGAACTGATGGCGAGCGATCATCCGTGGATCCACGAGTATTTCGGCGGGCCGCGTGGCCGCTCGGCTTTGATGTCGCGCGAGGGCGAGGCAGCCAAAGAGCACGGGCTAGACAGCCCCAATCCGGCAAAGGCATAGTAGAGCGATGGAAACACGCGCCAATCATATCTGGGTGGGGATGGTCACGCTGACCTTGCTGGGGCTGGCGGCGGGCTTTGCGCTGTGGCTGGCGCATCTCTCACGCAATGAACGCAAGCCCTATGACATCTTCTTCCGCCAATCGGTCGACGGTCTGGCCAAGGGCACCCCGGTCAATTACAAGGGCGTGCCCGCTGGCCAGATCACCGAAATCGAGCTTTCGCCCAATGATCCCAGCGTTGTGCGGGTGCGCATTGCCATCAACCGCAGCATTCCGATCCTGCAAGGCACCACGGCCACCATTCAGGGCAGCTTTACTGGCGTGTCGAATATTCAATTGGCGGGCGGCAAGTCGGGACAGCCGCCCATCGTCGGCACCGGGCCCGAAGGTGTGCCGGTGATCCCGACCAAATTGTCGGGCCTTGGCGATCTGCTGTCGAGCGCGCCGCAATTGCTGGAGCGCATCGGCACCCTGACCGACCGCCTGTCGGACCTGCTGTCGGACAAAAACCAGAAGAATATCGAGGGTATTCTGGCCAATGCCAACCGGATAACCGCCAGTCTGGCCGATGCCTCGCCGCAGGTGAAAAAGGTGGTGGGCGATCTGGATTCAGCCTTGCTGCAGGCCAAGGATTCGATGGCCGAGTTCCAGAAGCTGACCGCCAATTTCAACAACCAGCTTGACGGTAATGGCAATACGGTTGTGGCCCAGCTTAACCAGACTTTACGTGCGGCTCAGGGTGCCGCTGATGCCCTGAAGGCGACCATGGTGCAGGCCGATCCGGCGATGCGCCGCGTGCGCGAGGAAACCCTGCCGCAGGCCGAAAGCGCGGTGCGCGAATTGCGCGCAACCAGCCGCGCCTTGCGCGAATTGACCGAAAAGATCGACAATCAGGGCGCCGCCGCCGCGCTCTCGCCACCCAAGCTGCCGGAGTATCATCCATGAAAAAGCGCGCTGTTCTTGTCGGGCTGCTGCTGCTGGGCGGCTGCGTGAAGGTGGGCGACGGGGGCAAACCGCCTCGGCAATTGTTTACCCTGCCGCCGGTCTCGGCGCCGGCTGGCGCGCTGGTGACGGCCACGCCCATCACCACGCTGGCCGTGGGAGAGCCCGAGACCGAGCGGGCCCTTGGCCTGACGCGGATCGCGGTACGGGTGAATGACACCAGCATTGCCTATATGAAAGATGGTCTGTGGAGCGAGCGCCCCGCGCGCCTGCTACGCAACCACATTGCCGAAGTGATCCGCGCGCGCGGTCGGCGCCTTGTCCTGATCGACGGCGAGGATGGCGCGCAGGCTGGGCAGCACCTTGGCGGCCGTTTGATCTTCATGGGCTATGACGATCAGACGCGCTCGGCCGTGATTCGCTATGACGCGCTGATGACCAAGCTGGACGGCACACTGGCCCAGCGCCGGTTCGAGGCGGTGGAAAAGGGTGTCGCTCCCAAGCCCGAAGCCGTGGCGCAGGCGCTGGGCCGGATGTCGGACAAGCTGGCGGCGGAAGTGGCCGACTGGGTGGGGTGAGGATTGAGAGGGTTTTGAAGATGCCTCCGGCGGGCAAAGGGCGGGGGCCCTTTGCAATCCCCTTACTGAGCGGTCAACCGCCCGCCGCGCAGCGGCTTTCAAAACCAGCCACTGCGCGGGCAAGCCCAACCTCGCATTTTTAACGGAACACCCACAGTCCCGGGATTGCAAAGGGACAAGTCCCTTTGCCCGCCGGAGGCAAATCTTTACCCCCGCACCATCCCGACAAATTCGGCTGACAGGGCAAAAGCCTTCGCCCGCTTCTCACGCCGCTCCTCGGCCTCCCAGTCGCGGCCCCAGAGGTCGGCTTGCCATTCCTCTTCCAGACTGGCGGCGGCCCAGAGCGCGGCAATGTCGGCGCCCGGCTCCAAGGCTTCCAGCGCGATCAGCAGGGATGCCGCCAGACTGGCCATGTTGCGCAGGGCGGCCAGCGTAAAGGCATCCATCGCCTCGATCCGTGCGCGCAGGGTCGCCAGGCTTTCAGGCGGCTGGGGCTTGTGCATGATCCCGCTGATACGCTGCATGCGAACGCCGTGGCGCGCTTCGACGGCGGTCAGCACCGGTTCCCAGACCTCATTTTGACGCTCAAACAACGCATCCTCGGGATCGGCGCGATAGCACAGCGTGTCGGTCTCGGCATAGGGCAGGAGTGAGGCGATAGCCTCGTCCCGCTCGCGCCCGACCACGTCCAGCGCATAATCGGCCATATCGCGCAGGACAAAGCTGGCCGGGTCAATCTCGTCGCCCTGCGCCGCCCATTCTGCGCCCAGTGCCTCGGCCAGAGCCTTGGTCGGCACCAATTGCGACTGTCCGCCCACGGTCTTGAGCGCCCGTCCATCGAGCGTCACGTGCCACGCGCCATTGCGC
>Ga0187844_10002184_pt1 | contig 14108 bp, 13 predicted proteins | sample SpaLakP09_SKY_50_FD_134517 | JGI IMG/M metagenome (GOLD analysis project Ga0187844, IMG submission 134517) | Oligotrophic lake water microbial communities from Sparkling Lake, Wisconsin, USA - SP09_SKY_50 | ecosystem: Environmental > Aquatic > Freshwater > Lake | place: USA: Sparkling Lake...
ACATTGAACAATACACTCACAGTCAACAACTTGGTTTCTCTCAGTACATTATCAGCTTCCACTGTTTCATTCTCCACACTGTCCGTGAATGTAGCCAATGTCTCCACCTCCAACGTTCAGTTCATCAACTTCTCCACACTTCTCGGTAATACAGGTTTTATCACATCCACCTTTACTGTCTCAACGTTGATTGCTGCAAACATCAGCGTTTCTACATTGAATCTGTCATTGTTCTCCACCTTAACGGGTTCATCCATTACGACCTCCACACTGGCTCTGTCCACGATGAGCGGAAATACGGGATTTTTTACATCTACACTCACTGTCTCAACGTTGATTGCTGCAAACATCAGCGTTTCTACGTTGAATCTGTCATTGTTCTCCACACTCACGGGTTCATCCATTACGACCTCCACTCTGGCTCTGTCCACATTTAACGGTAATACAGGATTTATTGCATCCACTCTGACGGTATCAACCCTGATTGCTGCAAATATCAATGTTTCCTCCCTGGCTCTTAATCAGTTCTCTACATTGACAGGTTCATCTCTGATCGCCTCTACTATCGCTATCAGTACCATTACTGCAAATACAGGATTCTTCAATTCCACCCTGATTGTCTCTACTCTGTATGCCTCATCCATTATAGTACCATCCCTGGTTCTTAATCAATTCTCCACACTGACTGGTTCCTCTTTGATTGCTTCTACCATCGCCACGAGTACCATCAGTATGAACACGGGATTTGCCTTTTCCACATTCACTGTCAGTACTCTAATCGCTGCGAACATCAATGTCTCCTCCTTGGCACTCAATCAATTCTCCACATTGACGGGTTCTTCCTTGATTGCATCCACTCTGTTTATCTCTACAACTACCACATCTACCCTGTTCGGTCAGTTCATTAACTATTCAACGCTGACGGGTTCCACCATGAATGGCAATGTTACCTATTCCAATTTGCTCCTCTTCTCTTCCATTTCATCTATCAATGGCTCCTCCTTCGGTAACACGGGTCCTACAGGTCCCATCGGTCAAGCCTCCCAGATCTCCTTCTTTGCCCCTGGATCACAGTCCATCGGTCCATCCACTGCCATGGGTGTTGTTACTCTGACGACTCTAGATTCCACTCAGACCACGGGTATAACTGGCTTCACCTTTAGTGGTATCACGAGTCTGTTCACAAATGCTACGATTCAATCCATTCCTGTCACAGCTAGTTATGCTTTGTCACTCAATACCACTGCAGGTGGCTACTCTGCAGTCGGTTTAACTGTCTTAGGTGTCACAACTTACTTCGGTGGTACGTACAATGCCAGTAACAGTGTTTCCAATTCAGTCAGTGTTCTAGTACCTGCAGGTGGATCCATTGGGCTCTACTACATGGATAATATTGCTGTGACGGTTCAGACAGCAACACGTTTCACAGTCACCTCCAATCAAGTCGGGCAACAGGGTGCAACGGGTGTAGCGGGTGTAACGGGTGTAACGGGACCGATTGGTGCTGCGGCTCAAGCATCGTATTTGTTGGCTGGAAATCAATCAGTTACTGCTGGATCATATCAAGTCGTTCAGTTTGTGACTCTGGACGTGACCCAGTCACAGAACAGTATCAATCTTGGTGTGAATGCGGGTGTCTTCACGAATAACTCCTCGGCTACTTTGCCGATTCTCGTGGAATATACGTTGAATCTGAGCACGACTTCGGGTGGCTATTCGGGCGTGGCGTTAAATGCGAACACGACGTCTATGTTTGGTGGTATGTTCAATGATACAAATGGTTTTAGTAACTCCTGTCTTGTTCTGGTTACACCTGGATCCACCTTGGCCATTTATTATTCGGATAATAGTGCTACCGTAATCCAACAGGCCATTTCACGCGTGACATTTACTGTGGTAGGAGCTGGAGCACAGGGTGTTACTGGTATAATGGGGCCAACTGGTTATACGGGTACGACAGGAACGACGGGAACGACGGGGACGACGGGAACGACTGGTATGACTGGACCTGCCTTATGGTCAGCCACGGGTTCCATTGCACCTTATGGCGTACCGATCACGTATGCACAGGGTTTTGTAGGAGTTGGGGTGGGTCCCACGGGTACTTCTTTCCTTGAAACAAATTCAGGTGGATCTACTGCAGGAACGGGATCTAGTATACCACAGTATACGTTGGATATTATCGGGTCTGAGAGTGTGAATGGGGCACGTTTGTTCGCTGATGGAAGTGCTCAGGTTTCAGCGGAGGCTACGTTAGATTATACGACGTTTGGACAGAACTGGGCTATTGTTTCTGGATTAAGTACAGGAAATTGGCAAGCAGTTGCAGTATCTGCTAATGGACAATATCAAACAGTTGCAACAAATGGAGCAGGTATTAATTATTCTATTAATTATGGACAAAGTTGGACAGCATCTACTGGTATTAATGTAGCTGCAATTGTAAATTCAATTGCAGTCTCTGCATCAGGGCAATATCAGCTTGCAGCAGTTCAAGGTACATATGCAGGTATTTATTATTCTACGAATTATGGTGCATCATGGACTGCTTCTAGTGCCTCTTCTAGTGCATGGTATGAAGTACGTATATCTGCATCTGGACAGTATGCAAGTGCTGTTATTAATAGTGCATCAACTGTAACATATTATTCAATGAATTATGGGATAACATGGATTGCATCTACGAGTCCTTCTGGACAGTATGCAACCATTTCATGTTCTGCATCTGGTCAGTATCAAGTTGCAGCAACAGGAGCTGGTACTGTATACTATTCATCTACATATGGACAGAATTGGTCAGCATCCAATATGAGTACAGTTGGATCACTTCAGGATTCTGCCATGTCTGCATCTGGACAGTATGTATCTATTGCTACAAATGCAGTAGGTGTATGGTATTCCAGTAATTATGGACAAACATTTGTACAGGTAACAGCAGTGATTGGAACATTTAATTTGCGACAGATTGCAATGAATGCATCTGGACAATATCAATTGGTGTCAGGATTTACTGGTGGTATGTATTATTCAACGAATTATGGTGTAAATTGGACACAGGGTTCTTCTAATGTATCATGGTATTCTGTTGCTATTTCTGCAAATGGACAGTATTGTGTAGGTTGTATTTATGGTGGTGCTGTGTATCAGTCTGTGACGCGATCTCCTTCGTTGTATACGAGTGGTTTTGCAAATGTAAATGGTGCTATTATAGCATATAATTCAACCTATACTACATTATCAGTTGGATCAGGACTTCCTGTTGGATTAGCTTCTGGAGCAAACTATAATAGTTTATTAGGGTTTGGAGCAGGTGCTGCATTAACTACAGGAAATACAAATACAAATGTAGGGTATAATTCAGGATATTGGAATCAGACAGGATCAAATAATGTATGCATTGGTACAAATGCAGGATCAGGTGTTTCAACAAATTCATATAGTGGAAATACATTTGTAGGAACCAGTGCTGGAACAAGTACTACCACAGGATATAATAATGTATATATTGGATATAATGCAGCAGGTAGTGCACCAGGCAACAACAATGAAATTGTGATTGGACAGGGTGCCACGGGTAATGGTGTAAATACTGTTACCCTTGGTAATAGTTCTACATTTAAAATGGTTATTGGTGGTATTACATTGGCATATAGCTCAACGTTTAGAACATTGTATCTTGGAAATTCATATCCAGCAAATTTGGCTGGAGCAGCCGAAGATAATACGTTTATTGGCGTAGCATCTGGAGATGCAAATACTACAGGACTTGGTAACACATCTTTAGGTAGAACTGCTGGATACTATAATCAAACTGGTAATTATAATGTTTGTTTAGGACACCTAGCAGGACAAGGACAATCAGGATTTTCATTTTCAGATAATGTGTTTGTAGGTGTAACTGCTGGACAGAATGCTAAGGGTAGTGACAATGTATGCATTGGAAGAGCGGCAGGTCAAGGTGCTGCTGGTTCAACCTATACTAATTGTACACTTGTTGGAAAACAAGCTGGTTTTTCATTAACAACTGGGTCGAGTAATACAATCATGGGGTATAACGCAGGATATTTTAACAAGACAGGTGTTCAGAATACATATATAGGAGAAGGTGCTGGTGCTGGTGTATCTACATTTTCGTCATCAGATAATACTTGTGTAGGAATGTTCAGCGGGCAGTTCGTAGTTGGTTCTAATAATACATGCATTGGAAAAAGTGCAGGTGCTGGTGCTGCTGCTGGTGTTTCTACTTATGCTGAATCCACAATTGTTGGAAGAAATGCTGGTACCTCATCAACAAGTGGGGGGGTCAATACACTTATTGGACATAACGCAGGATTTAGCAGTACAACAGGTAATTTAAACGTGTGTGTAGGAGTTAATGCTGGATATTACAATGTAACTGGTGCTGAGAATGTTTATATAGGAGTGAATGCTGGACTTGGTGTGCCTGGCCAGAGTAACAGCTCTAATACTGCGGTTGGGAAGCAAGCTCTGGCAGGTATTACAACAGGAGGTTCTAATATCGCAATTGGGGCAAATGCATTGTCTGCTACTACAAGTGGTGCTCATAATACCGCAATTGGAGTAAATGCTGGTGCTAGTCTTCAAGGTTCTACATGGAGTATCTACATTGGTAAGGACTCAAACAGTTTAGGCGGTGCTGTTATTGATAGGGAATATGTAATTGGAGATGTTACTGGTAATGGTAGTAATACTTGTACGATTAGAGTACAAAACAATGGATTTTATTTATCTGGTTACAGTGCTGGTACTCTTAATGTAGGTTCAGGAGGACAAGTCACATCTTCTAGTGATATTCGTATCAAATCTAATATTGTTTATCTTTCCACTGCTGGTTCTACTGATACCATTATGGGATTAAAACCTGTTTCATTTGACTTACAATTTGATCCTTACAAGCGTTACACTGGGTTTATTGCGGATGAAGTCCTTACAGTAATGCCAAATTGTGTGGATGGTAAAAAACACAAATACATATATGAAACAGATGATGAAGTAGATGCAAATGGAAATATTATCAAACATGGTTACAAACCAAAAGTTGATGCGAACGGTAATGTTATCTACAAAAAAGATGAAAATGGCCAAATGATTCCTCGTCATCTCGGTATGGACTACAACGAAATCACATCTCGTCTTGTCCTTGCTTTTCAAGAGCAAGTTGGTATTATCCAACAACAAGCTACTACTATTACTAATCAGACGCAAACCATCACTTCTCTACAATCCCAAGTAACTTCTCTACAATCCCAAGTAACTGCTCAACAGATTCAGATGGAACAGATATTACAACGATTAACTGCTGCAAATATTGCTTAGATCTTATCATGTAACACTTATCGCATATCTCTTATAAATGTCATATTATATTTATAGATTGCATTCTATAAATATAATTTAATAACTTCCTAACAAACTTCCTAAAATCTAATAAATATCATTCCTATTCTTCCTCTGCGTCCAGAACGCATCTGGATCCTCCACTTCCTCCTCCTCTTCTGATTCTTCAGGAACATCCACATCATAATTATCAGGTCCATCTGAATACGATGAATGGTCACTATTCGCACATCCAATGTCAATATCCTTGTCATCGTCACTGTCTGATTTTCTCTTAGGCAGAACACCTTTACTTACTGCCACAATCTTGACTTCATTGATCTTATCCTGAATGCGTTTCTTTTCTGCCTCCTCTTCTGCCAGTTTCCTGGCTTTTTCTTCGTTCTCCTTGACTTGCTCTGCCCAATTTGATGCAAGAGAGGCATAGGTCATTCGGCCTTTAGGAAAAGCAGGGGATGCAGTAGATGCAGTAGATGCAGTAGATTTCTTTGACAAAGAAGGAAATTCTTCTAGGGTTAGTTTATCCATGGCTGATGCAGCATCAGATTTGGGCTTGTTTCTACCATAATCGCTTTTACCATAGGTAGCTTCGCTTTTATCGCTTCTACCATAGGATTGTTCACTTCTATTATAGGTAGAATCACGTTTACCATAATCGCTTCTACCATAATCGTTTCTATCATTTCTATTGATCCGATCCCATCGTCCAGTATCACTCTTATCACTTCTACCAAAGGTAGCTTCGCTTTTACCAAAGGTAGCTTCACTTCTACCAAAGGTAGTTTCACTTTTACCAAAGGTAGCTTCGCTTTTACCAAAGGTAGCTTCGCTTTTACCATAGGTAGGTTCGCTTCTTCCCCATCTGCTTGCTTCACTCACCTCACTCACCTCGCTCACTTCTTGCTTTCTGAATGGTGGTACGTATTTTGCCATACTTGATCTTAATCTGTACAATAAAAAATACTTTAAGTATTTATGTGCTTTTTGTTAAAAAGCACACCAAAAAATATGGTTAAGAATTTTATCACATAAACATCTTTAATCTTGGAAGTTCATGTCCAAATAATATCATATAAATCAACACACATGCTGCGATTAAAATACTATTATTTTCAGCAACACTCTGTCTTTGTCCTAGTCCGAACATGATCATATATAATACGATTCCAATGATCACCGAATGCACCACCATCATTAATCCTCGTTCCATTATACTATATTGTTAGAAAATAGTGCCGGTCTAATGAAATCTTAATGAAATTAAATGCAGTCACTCTCCAATTTTTTAATCTCCTCTTCAATCCCCGTCGCATACGTATGCAAATGTTTCATTCTATATGTATGCTCTGTCATCAATCTCTCCATTTCATCATGTGCCTTGACCAATAGTTTCTTTTTGTATTCCAGCGTTTTTGCTGCAAGCAATTTTGTATGTTGTGATTTCATAAACGGAAGAACGATATCCTTGATCTGATCAAACAACGGCTGATACGCAGTCATAATCTCTTTATACGCAGTCTCTTTCTCTACTGATGAAACACTATGATCAAAATGGATATATGTTCCTCTCAATGAATATTGTGTCAACTCCAAACAAATTCCATAATCATAGCGAATTTGTTTGGGTGGACATCCTGTGCTCATATTGAATTTCTTCAATGTATTGACCAGATGATTGTAGAGATCAATGATTTCGTCCGTGATTTCTATCTTGGCTTCGGTCATCATTTCGTATACATGACGTGCCCAACGAATAGATTCAATCTTTGAGTTTCTGCTTGGAACTTCGCATTGCTTGGGCTTTTCTTTTTTGGGTTTGACTGCTTTGACTGCTTTGACTGCTTTGACCTTTGGTTCTTTCTTGGCTTTTTCCTTTTTAGCCTTTGTGGCCTTAGTAATAGGCTCTACTTCGTGCTTTTCCTCCATCTTATCCATATCCATTGGTGATTGTTTAGATTTCTGATAAGGATTATTTTATTTCAATTTTTATTGAGGGAGCCGGCTACACAAATACTTTTTACTTGAGTGGGGTTTCTTTTATTTGTGTTTGTTCTTTAAGGCCTATTCGCATTTGTTCTTTAGAGCTCACTCGTAATCCCTAATTGCAATCCCCACAGGAAATCGTAGCAATCCATCATCCGTCTTCTCCTGGTACCTCACAGTCAACATCTTCCCCACATAGTCAGCACCATTCTGGAATAATTCCTGACGATCCTCCCTAGATCCACGAGGCCTGCATGCAAACTGTTTCCCATCCACTTCACAAATCCAAATCACACAACCTGCTTCCAATCCTTCTCCTTCCTTGAACCCCACGATTCGGCATTCCATATCAAAGAACTCTTTGTATTTCTGCAGATGAACCGACCGATTGTTCGCATATAATCCCGTTTTGTTTCTGAGCATAATCCCTTCAAAATTGGCTTCCACATACTCCGCATGCTTGGCTTTCATCTCCACTTCCGATTTGCATTCTTCTGTCTTAACCAGTACCAAATACTTGAATTTCTGTTGAAAGATTCGTTGAAGCATGGCCCATCGCTTCTCAAATGTCTCATCACTGACCAGATCATAGACATAGAACTGGATTTCACGTTGATTCGGCTGAACCGTCGTGTTCTTCACAATCCCCACGATTTCCTGAAAGGTCAGTGTAGTAGAATAGAGTTCGCCATCTAGGATCATGTCAGCAGGAATACGATCAATTTCCTCACGGATATGTTCTAAATGAGGATAGGCTTTTCGGTTTCGTGAGAAGAGTCCTTTTTGTGGCATTGCGATGGTACGAGTTCCGTCAAACTTCTGCTGGATAAAGCAGGGAAATACAATACTTTTTCCACGTTTGTTGTAATCGTGTGCAAGCATGGGGCTTGGTACATCGTCATCTACTGCATGATGATTTGATGGGGCTTCTTTTTCTTCATCTTTTGAGGAATACTTCTCATCCCGTTTCTTCTGCCACAAACTCTGTGCTTCTGAAATGGCCTGTTGCATAGGAGTCGTTTCATTCTTCTTTCCAATATTCTTTCCTTTTTCAATCACTTTATCTGCTACTTGAATCTTGCCTCCTTCATATCCATGGCTGGTCCGAATGATGGCTCCATCCAAGACTTCAACAGACCATTGCTTGACTTTGCCGTTTGTAGCAGTACCGAACAGAGTAGGAAATTGTGCCATTTATAATATAAGCAACTTAATTGTTTATATTATAGATATATTTTCAATTTTTTTACTTAGATATTTTGATTTTCTTATTGTGCTTCTAATAATGCAAGTCGTTTATACTCTTCAATTCTTCTATTACCTTCTTCATCATTAATAAACATATTAGCTATTTTAGTATGATATATTTCAAGTGATGGACTAAACATTGCTACCCAGTCTGTTTTTCTTGCATATTGGGGCGATTCTTTTACAATAGGAAGATTTATTTTTATTAAAGCAGCATTTAATAACATTTTAGCACATCCAGCAGAACCTCTTCTATATGGGCATGCAATTGCAAATAACCAATGAATTGCATAACATATAAGTGGATGAACTCCTGGTTGTAACCTTGCCCATAAACTTTTAATACTATGTAAAAGTCGTGGAATATGTTCAGGAGATGTATGAACTAAACTAAATGAATTTGTAGCAAATCCAAATTGTTCTTTAATATTTACATTTTTATAACGTGAATCTAATCTAAGTGTTGATGTAGGTAATTTTGACCCATCTTCTAATGTAGTATATATCTTAATTAAATCATTCTCAACTAATCTATTTAACACATTATAATTTCGTGTAATTCTTCCTTTCATTTTTCCATTTTTAACTGATCCTCTTTTTTCGTTATTTCTTGCAGATGTATATGGTTTATAATTTACTTTATTTGATTGATGTGTAAAATTTTTAATATATTTATTAAGTGTTTTATTTGTTAATTTAATTCCTGCTACGTTTGGAGAATACTTAAAAGAGTATTTAGACCGAATAGGTTTACGTGGATTTCTATGTTTAAGTGTTAATGCAAAACGAGCAGGGGGTTCTTGTATATTAGAATTATTAAATTGAGAATAATATTGTTCCTCTTCAGTTGCATATACATTACGATTTGCTCTTAATTGTGAGAATGGGTTATTTTTATTTGATTCTAAAATTGAATCAATGCTATCTAAAAAAATAGATGATAAATTGTCATATGTAAAATCATCAATTCTTGTTTTTAAATCAGCATGTCTTTCTTGATAATACCCTTCAATTTGCGGTTTACCTTGTTCTTTTATTTGATTTACATACATATGTTGCATAAATGCAGATATCTCTTGTAAGTTAAATGCTGGGCGTTGACTAATTATAAAACTACAATAATCCATAGTACCTTCATAAATTCCTTGAGAGTTATTTCTTTCTTGTGCAGCCGCCATCTACTATGTGACTCTATTCTGTGACTATGCGACTCTATTCTGTTCTATTCGGAGATTATTGAATCACCTGCGTATAATTATACAGCGCCAGTTCTAGATATTGTTCTCTCGTCTTCAGATGATGAAAGGTGATTGCATTTGAAATGTTATCTGTCTTAGGATTGTAGTATTCGGGATGAAAAGTAGCACAATCTAGTTGTGATACTATTTTTAAATGATTATGTGCCTTCTTTTTCACTTCATTGATCCAATATTGGCTATTGAGGTCAGCGCACCAGTGATAGATTTTACGATTACCATCACTACGAATATGTGCTGCAATTTCATTATAAAGTCCACTAGAAAAGCAAGTTCCAGCCCCACCTGAATGATACTCAAAAAATTCACGTTTAACATGATCTAGCATCTTGCCAACTGAAATCAATGAAGTAGAAGGATAAATACACAGTGCTTTATATAATCTGTCTATAAATAGGTAGGTGTCATCATCTGCTATAACAATCCATTGATAGCCTTCAAATGATAAATATCTAAAACAATCTGATAGTTTTTCTGGCAATCTATGATACTCATCAGATGCACCCCAATTGTACAGACGTTGATCAGGATCCATCTTATGCCCCAAATAGTAAATGTCTTCTGATTTCACATTGAGAAGCGATGTCTGTTTCTGCCATTTTACACGCGTATCAAAATATTTCTCACATGTTAGAATGACATATGCAATTCGCATTTATGTATTTGTCTGGATTATACTTTAAGTTTATATACCATCTCTTACCATTGCCTCTGATTTCGTCGTAATATAGGTAAAATATTACTATGAAATTCACGATCAAAATAGTCAATAGATCGTCCAAAGTTTGCATTCGGATGAAATGCAATTGGTCGTCGCTGTTTAATAAATTGCATTGCGTCTAATCCATGCATTCCTTCCACCGCAATAAGAAGAAAGGCCACACATGCCGCAGATCGTTGCATCCCTGCCATACAATGAACAAGAATGTTATACCCTTTATGATATTCTGTCATAAGTTTATGCGTAATCTCGGGCGACCAGAGTTCCAAGTTACGTATTTCTTCTTCGCGTAAATTGTCATCCACAGGTACACGATATTTGATAGGAATCAGTGGGCTAAACGGCAGATCTTTGGTACAATTGAATACAACTTGGATATTGTTTTTTTTGATAAAGTCTTGATCAGTAGAGGCTCGGACATTGCCAAGCCAGATACGTGGAATAATTTCATCTGCGTTATTTCGGGTCATCTAATCATTAGTATAACAACTTCTCATCCGAAACACCACATAAAAAGATGAGTTTACCTTCTGAACTAAATTCTCTCGGTGCAATAAGCGACCAATTAATCTTGTTCTGGATCACACCCAATTCACAGAGAACATAGGAAGCCAATGCCGAACACCAGAATGTGGTTGTGAGTTTAAACCGATTTTCTTCAGGAAGCGGACAATTGATATTATATTCTGCACAGATCCAGTCATACAAATTCAGGTCGTAGGGTTTCTCATGGACTTGATAATGGACTTTAATGAATTTCTTATAAAACTCTTCGTTTCTTACACATTCTACATGACGTACATAGACAGATCCTTTTGAATACATTGCTAAGACATCATCCAAGCGATGCAGTGTCACGCCACTTTTTATTTTACCGTCTTCTGCATCTACTCCGTTTGTAGGTTTCGCTTCTAATACATAGAGACCGTCTTCTATATAAGGATTGATAAAGCTGGGGTTTTTAACAATAATTCCTACATGCGAATACTTACTACGTCCAAAATACTCTAGGAGATAGGACATGGTTCCTGTCCCGTGAAACAGAATAATGTCACCTGTTTGTAATGCTGATTCTACTAGGATGGGGATTTTTGTAGCTTTTTCTTGTTTCCCTTGCTCTTCAGTAAGGTGTGATTCAGTAGCAAAAAATGTACCCAGAGCAAACATCATACTAAATATTGAGAAAAATTGAAATCTTTGATGATTCGGATGATTCTGATTAACAAGTCGGATTTCCTTAACGAGTCAGATCACAGATCCTTAACGAGTCAGATCACAGATCCTTAACGAGTCAGATCACAGATCCTAATAAAATTGATCTATATTATACCATAAAATAAGGTAATCATGCCATTGACAAGACACTTTTATGCATCCGATGAAGTCATTTCAGCCCTATTCTATTCTTCATCCAGACGCGACATAAAAGAAACTGAATTCTGGTGCAGAGAATTACTTATCAGTGGATACAGCAGTGAAGCCATCTCGGTTCTCTTTGAATCATGGTTATGGCAACGCGGTCCATTCTATTTACGATGGCTTCTTCATGCAAAAACACTTACATTAGAGACAGTAACTGAGGAAGAGATATTGAGAGCAGCAGTTGAACTCAGTTCATGTGGCGAATGGGATAACTCACTTCTTGCAGTTCTATCCAGTACAGAAGGTGCTGACCGTGTTACTCCTAAAACTCCTTCTATTAAAACAAGTTCTTTAGAAATCCTCTATCTATATCGTGCATTGCATCAAGGAAAAGCAAGAAGTGCTTGGCGAATGGTACAACGATTACAAAAGAATGGCTTAGAGAATGTTTGGCAAATTCTTAAAGAATATGGGCATTTATCCGCAGAATATGAAGAAGTCTTTAGCATCTTGGAACAGTATGAAACACTTCTTGGATATCGGTCAGAAGCATATGACACAGTTATTCTGTGTTTTGCAACGTTAATGCTGTGTTTATCTGATCAAAAAAGAAAAAGTAGTTTCATGCCGAGAATGATTAAATGGAGCCCTATGATGATTCCGATAGGAAGACGGGCAGCAAGGATGTATTCTATTCCGTCAGTAGCATTGTATGGAATCAAGCAAACCACTGCTCTGGACGATGTAGAAAAATATATGAAGGGGTGTCCGTTTTGGGACGAGGCTTTAGCCGCCAATGAGGCTTTAATAACAGTAGCCGCCAATGAGGCTTTAATAACAGTAGCCAATGAGTTAGATAAAGATACATTTTATGATCAGTACTTTCCAGATGATATTCCAGATGAATGGACAAAACCAGAAAAAGAAAAATCACATAGTTCATTCAGACCCGAACTATCTGTAGAAAAATATACACGTATCCACTTTTCAAAACCTGCACGACTCTGTTGGAATTCTGTCATTACCATGACGGATTTCCATCCGATTTCTGGGATTAAACTTGATATGTATGAGATTAATATGAAACCATTGCAACGAAAATATAAGGCTTGTTAAAAACTTGTTAAAAGCTTAGCACATAGCACGTCCAATCAATGCACATGCGATCCGTGCACCAGAATGACCCGTTATTTTAGAATCTGGAAACCCACCTTTCCCCAAATCATCTTCATCTTCATGAACTACAAATGATCGTCCTAATAAATCATGTACTGTACTTTTAATGGTATATGTTTTTTTGCATTTATTTGAAATATTACCCAGATCACCTATATGCCGAACAGTTGAATGATACGATCCGTGATCATGTTTTCCTTTGTCATAATGTTCACATAATCCTTTACAGCCTTCACCGCGAAGATCACCTGCTTTATGAATATGAAACCCGTGATTTCCTTTGGGCAACTTCGTAAATGTTGCTTTCAGAGTTACACGGGATTTATCTTTTTTACAAATGATGACCTCTCCTTCCACTTGGGGGGTTTTGAAGACGGCTACTGCGGATAATGATTTTTTTAGAGACTTTTTTCTTCTAAAAAGCCTCATTGCTCTATACAGTAGATTTTTATTTTCTGCTCGTCTTCATTGACTTTTCCTGCCAGCGACCCATTCGCATGATATAACTCATTCCCTTTCTTCCACATTACTGGCAATGAATCTATATCTTTTACACGCTGAATCGGTATGGCTGCATGTGTCAACACTTGTTGGCGATGAAACTGATGCTCTGAACAGTACATTGCATTATGAACAGATTTTCTGCAATATACAGTAAATTGTCCTTGTTGAACAAAAGCCTGACAGGTTCCTTCATTTACTTCTTGTATCATGACTTTAATGGAATCAGCAGAGGGCATTACACGTTTCTGTAATTCTTTTGCAGAAACTTGTAACCGATCGGCAAGTTCTTCAATATATTTCTTACTTTGAGCCAGAAGAACTGCTTCCAGATTCTCCCAGAGAGTCCTAGGAACTTTATACTCCATGATTTGATTATGTTTATCAGAATTAGTTCTTCAATTTTATCTATAAAATCGTTTACGTCTTGTTTGTCTCTTAGGCTTTTTATAACCTCTACGTGTATGAAACTTACGTTTATACTTTTTAGTAGGTTTATAAGG
>Ga0187844_10002186_pt1 | contig 14105 bp, 10 predicted proteins | sample SpaLakP09_SKY_50_FD_134517 | JGI IMG/M metagenome (GOLD analysis project Ga0187844, IMG submission 134517) | Oligotrophic lake water microbial communities from Sparkling Lake, Wisconsin, USA - SP09_SKY_50 | ecosystem: Environmental > Aquatic > Freshwater > Lake | place: USA: Sparkling Lake...
CGGGGCGTATGTTCCCGGTGGAGCAACGCTACCGGCCATTTGAAGAGCGGCGCGACTACGATGTCAACGATGCGATTGCCGAAGGCGTCGATGAACTCTGGCGCGGCGGGGCTGCCGGCGACATCTTGGTATTCCTGCCTGGCGAACGCGAAATCCGTGAAGCTGCAGACCATTTGCGCCGCCACCTGAGCCACCAGCCGGTCTTGCGCAACTGCGAAGTGCTGTCGTTGTTTGCCCGCCTGAGCCAGGCCGAGCAAGACCGCATTTTTGAAGGCCACAGCGGCAGGCGCATTGTGCTGGCCACCAATGTGGCCGAGACCTCGCTGACAGTACCTGGCATACGCTTTGTGATCGACAGCGGTACGGCGCGCATCAAGCGTTACAGCTTTCGCAGCAAGGTAGAGCAATTGTTGGTCGAGCCGATTAGCCAAAGCTCGGCCAACCAGCGCGCCGGGCGTTGCGGCCGGGTGGCCGACGGTATTTGTATACGCTTGTACGAGGATAAAGAGTTTGCCGGACGCGAGCGCTTTACCGATCCGGAAATACTACGCTCCTCGCTGGCCGGAGTGATATTGCGCATGAAGTCGCTGCGCCTGGGGGCTGTCGAGGACTTTCCGTTCCTGGAGCGCCCTTCGGGCCGGGCGATGGCCGACGGCTACCAGTTACTGCAAGAGTTAGGCGCGGTGGACGAAGCCAATGAATTGACCCCGCTGGGCCAGGAACTGGCACGCCTGCCTCTGGATCCGCGCGTCGGGCGGATGATTTTGGAAGCGCGCAAGCGCGAGGCGCTGGATGAAGTGCTGATCATCGCCTCGGCGCTGAGCGTGCAGGATGTGCGCGACCGGCCCATGGATGCGCAAGCGCAGGCGGACCAGGCGCACGCGAAATTTGACGACGACAAAAGCGAGTTTTCCGGTTACCTGAAGCTGTGGAAATGGATTGGCGCTGCACGCGGAGATAAAGCCGAAGTTAGCGGTGCACACAAACTCAGTAACCGCCAGTTCGAGCAATTGCTGCGCCAAAACTTTATCAGCGTGCGCCGCTTACGCGAATGGAAAGACATCCACAGCCAACTGCTTACCGTGGTGGCCGAACACCAATGGCGTATCAACACTGCGCCTGCCTCCTACGAGCAATTGCACCTATCGATGCTGGCAGGGTTGCTAGGTAATGTCGGGTGCAAGTTGGAGGCCGAAGGTCAGCAGGGCGAATACCTGGGCGCGCGCAGCATAAAGTTCTTCCCGCATCCGGGCGCGCATTTGGTGAAAAAGCCGGGACGCTGGATTATTGCGGCGGAGCTGGTGGAGACTACGCGCTTGTTTGGGCGCGGTATTGCGGCGATTGAGCCGCAATGGGTGGAGCAAGTGGGCGCCCATTTACTTAAAAAACAGTTGCTCGACCCGCACTGGGAAAAAAAAGCCGCTGAGGTGGTGGCACTGGAGCGGGCCACCTTGTATGGCATGGTGGTCTATAGCGGCCGACGTGTGAACTACAGCCGGGTCGACATGGCGGGTGCGCGCGACATTTTTATCCGCCAGGCACTAGTCGAAGGCGTGTGGGAAACGGCGCTGCCTTTTTTGTCAGCCAATCTCAAGTTAATCCAACAAGTCGAGGACCTGGAGCACAAAGCCAGGCGCCAGGACGTGCTGGTTGATGATGCTTTAATTTACGCTTTTTACGATCAGCAACTGCCCGCTGACGTGTGCAGTGGCTACAGCTGCGAGCGCTGGTACCGCGAGGAGGTAAAAAAGCAGCCAGCGCTTTTGATGCTGACCCGCGAAGAGCTGATGCGCCATGAGGCCGCCGGTATCACTACCAGCCAGTTCCCCAAGACGGTGCGCTTAGGCGGCGTCGACTGCGCGGCCGCGTATTTGCATGAACCTGGCGATGCGCGTGATGGCGTCACGGTGACGGTGCCCTTATTTGTACTCAACCAGGTCAATGAAGAGCGCTGCGAATGGTTGGTGCCCGGCATGCTCAAAGACAAAGTGCAGGCCTTGCTCAAAACCTTGCACCAAAGGCCGCGTTCGCGCCTGGTGCCGCTGCCTGACACGGCGACGCGCATGGCCGAGGCCTTGAACGCGACCGAACGCTTCGGTGCGGGTGGTTTGGTCGATGCTTTGCTCAAACTGGTGCGCGACGCGACGGCGCTGGACATTGTGCGAGCCGACATTAAGGTGGACATGCTGCCTGCGCATTTTTTTATGAATATCCGCGTTGTCGACGAGCATGGACGGCAGTTGGGGCAGGGGCGCAACCTGGGCGCACTCAAAGCGCAATGGGGCTCGCAAGCGCGTGGTGCTTTTCAGGCGCTGGCGGCGCTCAAACTGAGCGATGCCGTGTCGGCGTCTGTGCCCAACGGGCAAGCTCTTTTGCAGCCTGGGGCTGCGCAGGGCGGCAGACCTCAGCGCGGCATGGATGCACCCAGGCCTCAGTCAGGCGCTGCGCAAAAGCAGCCTGTGGCGTCGGCTGAGCCAAAACAGGGCGACCCAAGCGCGCAGGTGCACAGCGGCGAACAGCGTTACACCGCTTGGATCTTCGGCGAATTACCCGAGCTGCTTGAAATCCGCAAAGGCGCACATGCGGTCATCGGCTTTCCTGCTTTGGTCGATGGTGGCGACGCCGTAACGCTGGAAGTGTTTGACGAGCCGCAGGTCGCCGCAAGCAAGCATCGCAGTGGCCTGGTGCGCCTGTTTGCTTTGCAACTCAAGGATGCTATCAAGTACTTGGAAAAGAACATCCCAGACTTGCAAAAAATGGGTGCTGCCTTTATGCAAGTAGGTAAGGTCGACGGCAGCAACGCCGCTGGCGGTACGGTGGAAGAACTCAAAGCCCAGATCATCGCGCTGGCGCTGGAGCGGGCGTTTTTGCTGGAGCCTTGGCCCACGGACGCTGCCGTGTTTCAAAAGCGTTTGGAAGAAGGCCGGGGCCGCTTGACCTTGATTGCCAACGAAGTGGCGCGTATGGCGCTGACCATCTTGCTGGAGTACCAAAACGCGGTACGCAAAATCAAAGATAGCAAAAACGCCGCGCCTGTTTGCGAAGATGCCAGTGCGCAAGTGCATCGGCTGGTACCCAAGCGCTTTTTGCAGACCACGCCCTGGCCGCGCTTACAACATTTGGCGCGCTATCTACAAGCCGTCACCTTGCGTTTGGACAAATACCGCGCTGACCCGGCGCGTGATGCCGCCCGACTCGCCGAGTTGCGCCCGCTGGAGCAACGCTACTGGCGCTTGGTGGCCGAGCGCAAGGGGGCCGTCGATGAACGCATGGCCGAATTCCGCTGGCTTATGGAAGAGTTGCGTGTCAGCTTGTTTGCGCAGGAATTACGCACCCCACAGCCCGTGAGCGTGAAGCGCCTGGAAAAAGCCTGGGCGCAGCTGGGCAGTTAATGCCCTTAGCGGCCCATGTGCCAGATAGTGGTCGAGCGCGCGCCACTGCGGCAAAAGGCCAGTACCGGCCCCTCAGACGCAGCCACGATGGCGGCAAAGCTAGCCACTTGCTCTGGCGTAATCTGGCCGCTGATGACCGGCACATAGTGGTACTCCAAGCCCGCCGACTGCGCCGCTTGCGCCATGGCCTCTGAGCTGGGTTGCTCCGGACCGCCTTCGCCATCGGGGCGGTTGTTCACCAAGGTACTAAAGCCTTGCGCCGCGATAGCGGCCATATCCTCAAGGGCGATTTGCGGTGCAGTGGCAAAGCGTTCAGTATGGACGCTGATAGTCAGGGACATGCGATGGGTACTTTCAAAGGTATGTAAATGGTCAGGTCTGAGGTCACTCGCTTGGCTGGCGCCGCGGCGCGCTAAAGCTTGGCTAATCGCTCCAAGCCTTTGCGCAAGGTGCCTTCTTCTTTGGCAAAACAAAAGCGCACTATTTTTTGGTCAAAGGCGTCGCGGTAAAAAGCCGACATCGGAATGGCGGTAACGCCTATTTCAATCGTCAGCCAGCGGCAAAACTCGGCTTCACTCTGATCGCTGACTTCGGAGATGTCCGCGCACTGGAAAAACGTGCCCTCGCTAGGCAGCAGCCGAAAACGGGTTTGCGCCAAACCCTGGCGAAATAGATCGCGCTTGCGTTGGTAAAACGCGGGCAATTCCAAGTAGCGGGCGGGCTCTTGCATATAGGCGGCTAAACCGTACTGCACTGGCGTGTTGACGGTGAAAACATTGAACTGATGCACTTTACGCAATTCAGCAGTCAGGGCTGCCGGGGCCGCGACCAATCCGATTTTCCAGCCGGTGACATGGTAGGTCTTTCCAAAACTGGACACGATAAAGCTACGCGCTGCCAGGCCGGGGTAGCGGGCCGCGCTCTCGTGGGGCGCGCCGTCAAAAACCATATGCTCATAGACCTCGTCGCTGATGAGCAGCACCTCCGTGGGCGCCAAAATCTCTTGCAGGCGCAGCATGTCTGCGCGGTGCCAGATGGTGCCGCTGGGGTTGTGGGGTGAGTTGATGATGATGCAGCGCGTGCGCGGGCTAATGGCTGCGGCAATCTTGTCAAAGTCGGGCCGGAAGGTGCCGGGGTTCAGGGGCACGCGCACCGCCACACCGCCGGCCAGCGCGATATTGGGCAGGTAGCTGTCGTAGCAGGGCTCTAGCACGATGACTTCATCACCGTGATGCACCACGGCCAACACGATAGAAATAATCGCCTGCGTTGCCCCGGCAGTAATGGTGATCTCGTCCGCTGCACAGTAGCTGTGCCCGTACAGGCTTTGTATCTTGTCGGCCACTGCTTTGCGCAGGCTCAGCACGCCGGCCATGGGCGGGTACTGGTTATGGCCTTGGTGCATGGCTTGGCTGACGGCGTCCAGCAAAGCCGGGTCGCAGGCAAAGTCCGGAAAGCCCTGGCCCAGATTGACCGCTTGGTGTTCGGTCGCTAGTGCCGACATGACGGTGAATATCGTGGTGCCCACTTCCGGCAGGCGGCTGCGCAGGCTTGGGGTGGAAAAAACAGGGCTGGCCGGGGTGCTATGGGGCATGGTGGAAACGGCGGATAAGGGCTGGAAGGCGAAATGCCTTAGATGTCCGAATCAGTGAAATGCCCGCCCATGGCTCGCTCTATGGTTTGCCGGTCGAGACGCGCACTGAGGAGCTCGGTAAATGTATACACAAAATTGCGCAGATAAGCACTGCGCTTGAATGCGACGCGGGTCATATTTTGGCCGAACAAATGGCCGGCAGGGCGCACCACCAAGCCGCTCTTACCGCCTTCTTGCTGCAAGTCGCGCACTGCCATTTCTGCGGCAATACCCAGACCCAAGCCCAGGCGGACATAGGTGGTGATCACGTCCGAATCGATGGCTTCTAGCGCAATGCGCGGCTGCAATTTGCGCGCGGCAAATGCGGCATCAATTTTGGTGCGGCCGGTAAATGAGGGGTGGTAGGTAATCAATGGCTCGGCGGCCACGTCTTCCAGTGTGATGCGGGTGCGCGCGGCCAAGGGGTGCTCCACCGGCATGACGAGCATATGTTGCCATTCGTAGCAGGGCAGCGTCACCAACTCGGGGTAGGAGGCCAAGGACTCTGTAGCGATGCCGATCTCGGCCACCTCGTCGATCAACATGCGCGCCACCTGGTCGGGCGCGCCCTGGTGCAGACTGACATTGACTTTGGGGAAGCTATTGCGCAGGCTGGCCACTTTTTCAGGCAACACATAGCGCGCCTGGGTGTGGGTGGTGGCAATTGACAAGGTGCCGCTGTCCTCTTGGCTGTACTGCTCGCCGATGCGCTTGAGGTTGCCCAGCTCGCGCAATATCAAGTCGATGCTGCTAACGACCAGGCGCCCTGGCTCGGTCACGCGTTTGAGACGCTTGCCGTGGCGGGTGAAAATTTCTATGCCTAACTCCTGCTCCAGCTCGATGATCGCTTTGGACACGCCGGGCTGGGAGGTGTGCATAGCCTTGGCCGCTTCGGTCAGGTTCAGGTTGTGCCGTACGGCCTCCTGCACAAAGCGAAATTGGTGAAGGTTCATAACTATATTGAGCTAAAGAATCCGTTCATTATGCATTAAATTCAATGTCAAGCATGGCGCTAAGTGAGGGCGATGTCTGCCAGCAAATTGATAAGGCGCGGGTTTTCGCCCACGGCGGCCTGTAACTGAAAATCGATCGCAGGCCATTGTTCGCGTAATTGCGTCAGCAGTGCCGGCAAGTCCTCACGCGCATGCTTTCCTACGCCCAGGAACATTGGGACGATAGTCAGTGCGCTAGCGCCTTGGCTGATAAGGCGGTCACATACTGTGTGCAAATCTGGCGTGCTTAACTCCAGATATGCACAAGCGACAGGGGTCGCTGGCGCGCGCAAGGCAATCGCATCGGCCACCGCCTGGATAGGCCGGTGCCACAAGGGGTCGCGCGAGCCGTGTGCGAACAACACGATGGCGCGGTTCGCGCGCTGGTCTGGTGTGGTCATTGGCGGGCCACCAACCAGCCAAAGGCGGCCAGGGATATGAAGGAGTAAATCAGGCCGGGCAGGGCGGCGGTAAACCAGGCTTGCCAGCCCTGCAAATAGCCCAGATCGCCCACCAGGTTGTTGAGCAACACGAAGCTGATACCGGCCATCACGCCGACAAAGACCATGGGCGTGGTACCGCCGCTGCGAAAGTGCAAATAGGCAAAGGGTAGGGCCAGCATCACCATCACCAGGCAGCTCAAGGGGTAAAACACTTTCTTCCAAAACTGAATTTCGTATTTTTGCGCCGACTGCCCGTTGGCGTTGAGGTGGCTCACGTACTGAAACAACTCAAGCGTGCCCATGCGATCCGGGCGCAGCAGGGCCGAGGCCACCATTTCTGGGCTGATATGGTTAAGCCAACTCAGCTGCGCATGCCGCGTGGTACTGGCCTGCGCTTGGGGCGTGCCCATATTCATGTATTCCGTGCGCGTCACATCGAGCAAAGACCAGGACTGTCCGGGGCCGAATTCACCAGCGCTGGCCTGCATCACCGAGACGATGTGGCCCTTGTTGTCCAGCTCAAAAATGCGGATGCCCTTCATACCGGTAGTGCCTTCTAGCGCGCCCACGTTCACTGAAAAGCTACTGTAAGGCTGCTTGTCTTTGATCCAAGCACCGGTACGGCCCAGGGATATTTGGCCCAGCGCCTGGGCTTTAATGGCCTGGGCGGTTTTATCTGCCAGCGGCGCCAGGTAGTCGCCCAAGGCAAACGTCAGGGTGACAAAACCCAGGCCCAGCAGCATTAGTGCGCGCAGGGCCTGCCAGGGGCCCAGCCCGCTGGTACGCAAAATCGTGAATTCCGAGCTTTGCGCTAGCCGCGCCATGACAAAAATAGTGCCTATCAGCACCGCAATCGGCATCAGCTCGTAGAGATGGCTGGGGATCATCAAGGCAACATAGACCAGCGCTTTGCTGAGGGTGTAGCCCAGCGTCTGGTTGCTTTGTATGGCATTGAGCTCATCGCTCAGGTCAAAGAACAAAAATAAGGCGCTAAAGGCAAAGATAACCAAGGCCACCGCAGCCAGCACCTCGACGTACAGCAATTTGCGCAGGGTTCTCACGGGCGCGCTCCCTTGCGCCAGACTGCGGGAAGACGCAAAGCCCAATGGTTGTGGCGCACCGTCAGCCACACAAGACTCAGCACAAACACCCCGCCATGGAGATTCAGCAAAAGCTGCGCTGCGGACATCTGCCCGGTCTCTACCCAGTTTTTACCCAGGGCCAGCAGATTGAAATACACCAAATAGGTCATAAACGCAAAAACCAGGTTGCTGGCACGCCCGACACGCGGGTTAAAGCCCGACACCGCCAGTCCCAGAAAAATCACATTGACTGCGGCCAGAAAAAACCCGACGCGCCAGACCAGTTCACCCCGGTGCGCAGGCAAGGGCGAGGCTAGAAGATCCGCGGTGGCCAGAGTCGAGGCGGGTACGAAATTGCGGGCGCTGGGCGCGTCAAAGCCCAGCTTGATGGTGTAACGCTCGAAAGTGCTGAAACTGCTTTGGCGGGTATCCATGGATATTTCTACGCGCTGCCCGTTTTCCAGGACCAGGCGTTTTTGTCCCTCATCGACCTCTACCGTGCCACGGTCGGCCGAAGTGACGGTTTCAAGCCCGCGCTCGCGCGTGACCATAAACACATTGATGCCCTGCTCTTTGTTGGAGCTGTCTTTGTCGATAAAAAACACCTTATCGCCGTTGGCCGACTCCTGGAACTGGCCAGGCTCTACCCGGGAGACATCGCTGCGTTTTTGGTACTGGTCGCGCAAGTCTTCAATTTGGCTGAAAGCCCAGGGCAAGACCAGCATGGCCAGTACCAGAATTAGCACAAACACCGGCCAGGCAAAACGCAAAAGCGGACGCACCAGCGAAGTCAGACCCCGGCCGCTGCACAGCCAGATCACCATTTCGCTGTCGCGGTACATGCGGGTCAGCACACTGACAATGGCCAAAAACAGGCTAAAAGACAAAATCGCGGGCAATTGGGACAGTACCGAGTAGCCCATGATGATCATCACATCCGTGGGGTCGAACATGCCACGGGTGGCCTCGCCCAGCGTCCGGATCACCGTCGTGGTCATTACCACGGTAATCAGAATTACCAAGGTAGCACCAAAGGTGCGCGCGAGTTCCTTGCGGATGGAGGAATGGAATAACATGGACACCAAAGAAAGGGCCAATTATGAACTTTGAAATCAAAGCCTTGGAAATGGCAGCTGCCGCCACCGAGAAGTGCGACTTGCTGGTGCTGCTGGTGCCCAAAGACTACAAACCGGCAAAAGACGAGGTATCCCAGCTGGTTGGCGGCGCCCTCAAGTCCGGCGACCTGGAAACCGGCGTAGGCAAATGCCTGGCCCTGTACCGCCCCAGCCAGTGCGCTGCCGTGCGCGTGGTGTTGGCCAGCGTGGGTGAGGGTAAAGCCCGGCAGGTCAAAAGCGCCTTGCAAGCGGCCCTGGGCTTGGGTAAATCTGCCAACCTCAAGCGCTTGGTCGTATGTTTTGCCGGAGCTGCCAGCGCGGACGCGGTGCGCGCCGCCGTGCTCGCGGTGGCCGAGGGCACCTATGTCTATACCACCAGCAAATCCAAGCCGCAGCCGCGCAGCTTGCAAAAAACCCTGATCGCGGTCCGCAATGTAGCCGAGGTCAAACCCGAGTTTGACCGGACCGTAGCCGTGGTTGCCGGGGTGGAACTGGCCAAAGAATGGGCCAACCGCCCGGCCAACTTGGCCACCCCTACCGATCTGGCCGGCGCAGCCCAGGCCCTGGCCAAGCACCCCAAAATCAGCTGCACCGTGCTGGGACCGCGCGAAGTGGCCAAGTTGGGCATGGGCTCGTTTATGGCCGTTGCCCAGGGCTCGGACCAGCCATTGCGCTTTATTGTGCTGCGCTACGAGGGCGCCGCCAAAGCCAAAGCCCCGGCAGTGATTGTGGGCAAAGGCATCACCTTTGATAGTGGTGGCATCTCGATCAAGCCCGCGTCCGAAATGGATGAGATGAAGTTCGATATGTGCGGCGCGGCGAGTGTGTTGGGTACTTTTAAGACCTTGTCGTTACTCAAACCGGCCATCAACGTGGTCGGTTTGATCCCTTCCTGCGAGAACCTGATCAACGGCAAAGCCGTCAAACCTGGCGACGTGGTGACCAGCATGAGCGGCCAAACCATTGAAATCCTGAACACCGATGCCGAAGGCCGCCTGATTTTGTGTGACGCGCTGACCTACGCCGAGCGCTTCAAGCCGACGGCGGTGGTGGACATCGCCACGCTGACCGGCGCTTGTGTGGTGGCGCTGGGCGCGGTGCGCACCGGCATGTTCTCGGACCACGAAGACCTGGCCCAGGCCCTGGCGAGCGCTGGCGACCGGGCGCAAGACCTGTGCTGGCGCATGCCTTTAGATGAAGACTACGCCGAAGGGCTGAAAACCAACTTCGCCGACGTCGCCAACATCGCCGGGCGCGCTGCGGGGGCGGTGACGGCGGCTAAGTTTTTACAGCGCTTTACCGAAAAATTTCCCTGGGCGCATTTGGACATTGCGGGTAGCGCGTGGAAAAGCGGTGCGCAAAAAGGCGCTACCGGCCGGCCGGTGGGCTTGCTGGTGGAGTACCTCCTGGGGCCTGTGCAAGCGAAGTGACGCAAGTTGCTTTTCATGTCGGCATCGAGGACCGGGTAGCCTATTGCTGCCGCTTAGTGCGCAAAGTCCTTGCCAGCGGCGCGCAAGCGCTCATTCTTGGCGACGCCGCCATGCTGCGGCGCCTGGACGCGGTGCTGTGGGCCGATGAGACCACAGGCTTCACCCCCCACGCCCTGGCTGACGGCCCGGCCTCTATCGCGGCCCACAGCCCCGTCTTGTTGGCAGTGCAGGTGCCCACTGACCTCGCGCAGCAATCAGTACTCATCAATATGAGCGACCAACTACCAGACGACCCGCATCAGCGCGAGCGCGTGATTGAATTGGTATCTGGCGACGAACAAGCCATCCAAGACGCCCGTGAGCGCTGGAAAAGCTATAAGCAGCGCGGCTTTAGCCTGGTGAATCACGATGTGCGCCAGCGCGCTGCGGGCAAGGCTGGCGACTCAGGTTAAACTCTGTGGCTTCGGAGAGGTGGATGAGCGGTTTAAGTCACACGCCTGGAAAGCGTGCGAGGGGTAAAACCCTCCGCGGGTTCGAATCCCGCCTTCTCCGCCAGTGAAAGATGCAAGAAAGGGCCTGTTGGCCCTTTTCTATTTTTTGTCTCTGCGCAATCTGGCCAATCATTGCGTCCATCGAGCCCGCCAAGCCCCATAAATCTGGTCCGCCAGCGCGTGGCTGTTGGCCAAGTGGACTTCGTTCGCCACGCTCATAAGCTCCAGGCTTTGCACGCTGTCTGGCCAGCGCTCTAGCAGACGGGGGAAAGACGCCCCCGGCTCGGCCACCCACAGCGCGATTTTTTCGGCGGTGATTTCTACATGAAACTGCATAGCTAAGTGCGGGCCGATGGCAAAGGCCTGGTGCGCGCAGGCGGGCGAGGAGGCGATCAGTTCCGCGCCCGGCGGCAGCGTCACAAAGCTGTCGCTATGCCATTGGTAGAGAGCGTGGGCGCGAGGTCCATTACCCGAGCCTTCCAGGGTCGCGCCTTCGCCAAACCAGTAGCGCGCCGCAGGGCTGCCCGTGGTGCGCAGCGGCATCCAGCCAATCTCAGGCTGGGCGGCGCGCTCCACCTTGCCGCCAAAGGCGCGGGCCATCAATTGACCGCCTAAGCAGTGGCCGATGATGGGCACACCCAGTGCGTCGGCTTCGCGCATCAGCACTTCGGCCTGGCGCAAGGAAGGGCGCTCGTCGTTGGCACTCCACTCGCCGCCCAGCACGGCCATGCCTTTGTAGGCGCTAAGCGATGCGGGGTAGGTCTCGCCGGCGTCGGCGCAGAACACATGCCAGCGGATGCCTCTCGCGTCCAGCCACCGGCCCAGGTAGCCAGGGCCGTCATCGCGCAGGTGCTGGAGCACCAACACGTCTGCGGCTTGGTCGTGGGGTGTGGACATAGGGTTTATCCGCAATGGCAAAGTAGCTCAGACCGCTTGCGCGCCCGCAGCCGTGGTGGCTTGCGCGGGGGTGCTGAGCGGCGCAATGGCGGGAGCGCCCCATTGCAGCGCCAATTGCGTGCCTTGCAAAATGGCGCGCTTAGCGTCCAGCTCGGCAGCCTCATCGGCCCCGCCAATCAGGTGCACCTGTGCCCCGGCTGCTAGCAATTGCGCTTGCAGTTCGCGCTGCGGCTCCTGCCCCGCGCAGATGACGATGGTGTCCACCGCCAGCGTCATGGGCTTGTCGCCGGCCAGGATGTGCAAGCCCTGGTCGTCGATCCGTTGGTAGCTGACCAGGTTCATCATCTCCACCTCGCGGTTTTTGAGGGAGGTGCGGTGTATCCAGCCAGTGGTTTTACCCAGACCGTCGCCCACTTTGCTTTTCTTGCGCTGCAAAAGGTAGATCTTGCGCGGGCTGGGGGCGATGTGCGCAGTTTGCAAACCACCCGCGCTGGCATAGCTGCGGTCCACGCCCCATTCTTTGAAAAATTGGTCTGCATCCAGGCTGGAGCTGCGGCCTTCGTGCAGCAAAAACTCTGCCGTGTCAAAGCCAATGCCGCCCGCGCCAATCAAGGCCACGCGCTGCCCGACCGCGCATTTGTCGCGCAGCACGTCCAGGTAGCTGCGTACCGAGGGGTGGTCTATGCCCTCGATGGCTGGCATGCGTGGCGTCACGCCGGTAGCCAGCACCACTTGGGTAAAGCCGGCGCCCAGCAAGTCGTGCGCGCTCATGCGCTGGCCCAGGCGCAGGGTGACGCCGGTCAGGCTGATTTGCTTGGCAAAGTAGCGCAGCGTCTCGTAAAACTCTTCTTTGCCGGGCACTTGTTTGGCGATGTTGAACTGTCCGCCAATCTCGCTGGCGGCGTCAAACAGCGTGACATCCAGGCCGCGCCGCGCTGCCGTGGTGGCAAAAGCCAGACCCGCCGGGCCTGCGCCCACGACCGCAATGCGTTCGCGCACAGGCGCGGGGGTTTCGACCATCAGGGTTTCGTGGCAGGCGCGTGGGTTGACCAGGCAAGAGGTGATCTTGCCGCCAAAGGTATGGTCCAGGCAGGCCTGGTTACAGCCAATGCAGGTGTTGATTTCGTCCGCCCGGCCTTCGGCGGCTTTGCGCACAAAGTCGGCATCGGCCAAAAAAGGCCGCGCCATAGACACCATATCGGCCATGCCATCGGCCAAAATTTGTTCAGCCACTTCGGGCGTATTGATGCGGTTGGTGGCTACTAGCGGAATGCCTACTTTGCCTTTGAGCTGCGCCGTCACCCAGGCAAAAGCGGCGCGCGGTACTTTGGTGGCGATGGTGGGAATGCGCGCTTCGTGCCAGCCGATGCCGGTGTTCAAAATCGTTACCCCCGCAAGCTCGAGCGCCTGCGCCAATTGCACTACTTCGTCTAGCGTAGAGCCGCCTTCCACCAAATCCAGCATGGACAGCCGAAAAATCACAATGAACTTAGGCCCCACCGCTTGGCGGATACGGCGCACGATCTCCAACGGTAAGCGGATGCGGTTTTCATAGCTGCCGCCCCAGCCGTCCTCGCGCTGGTTAGTTTGGCGGGCGATAAATTCATTGATGAGATAGCCTTCCGAACCCATGACCTCCACGCCGTCATAACCCGCGCTTTGGGCTAGCGCGGCGCAGCGCGCATAGTCGGCAATGGTTTCTTCAATTTCATCTTCGCTCAAGGGGTGCGGGCGAAACGGGTTGATGGGCGCTTTGAGCGCGCTGGGCGCCACCAGCTGCGGGTGGTAGGCGTAGCGGCCAAAGTGCAGGATTTGCATGGCGATCTTGCCACCGGCTTCGTGTACCGCTTGCGTCACCACCTTGTGTTTGTCCGCTTCCTCTTGCGTGGCCATGCGCGCGCCGCCGGGCAGGGGGCGGCCCCGGTCGTTGGGGGCGATGCCTCCGGTCACGATCAGGCCCACACCGCCGCGTGCGCGCTCAGCATAAAACGCAGCCATGCGCGCAAAGCCGTTTTTGGCTTCCTCCAGGCCCACATGCATAGAGCCCATGATGACGCGGTTTTTGAGTTCGGTGAAACCCAGGTCCAGGGGTTTGAGCAAGTGGGGATAGGGGTTCACGCGGGCGTCCTTCGGCTATGGCTATTGAATCAGGCCGCCATGCGGCGCAGGTGCGCGTAGCGGCTAACAAGGGCAGTATTCTCTACCATGTGTCCTAAAGCGCCAGCGCACGCAAAGATGTGGCAGTCTTTGTGGACTGTTCTGTATCTCTTTGTCCATCCTGTCTATCAAAGCGCCTGTGAAAACCCTTTCCCCAAGCCCCGTACCCCAACCGACTAGCGCCGTGCGTCCGCGCGACGCGGCCAGCTTGCTGATTTACCGTCGCCAAGGCGCGCAGCTCGAGGTGCTCATGGGCAAGCGCAGGCCGGGAGCGCGGTTTTTGCCCGACGTATATGTTTTTCCTGGCGGGGCGCTGGATAAAGCCGATGCGCAAAAGGCGGTAGGAGCGATGGCTGCGCCAGAGCGCGCTGGCGGGGCGGGTGCTGCACCAGGGCCGTATTGGGTGCAAGCCATGGCCGCGCGTGATGGCGTACACGCTGCGGCGCTGGTGCGCGCCGCCTTGCGCGAATCCC
>Ga0187844_10002187_pt1 | contig 14100 bp, 13 predicted proteins | sample SpaLakP09_SKY_50_FD_134517 | JGI IMG/M metagenome (GOLD analysis project Ga0187844, IMG submission 134517) | Oligotrophic lake water microbial communities from Sparkling Lake, Wisconsin, USA - SP09_SKY_50 | ecosystem: Environmental > Aquatic > Freshwater > Lake | place: USA: Sparkling Lake...
CAGTTGCAGTACGCCGCTGAGCTTGACGATGGGCGGCTGCCGGGGCCGCTCGGAAAAGTCCAGCGCAGGTCGACATCCAGCCGGCCGCCCGCCAGCCGCAGCGGCAGGCTCTGTGGCACGTAGGCCGCCAATGGCGCCAGGTCCAGGCCGGCCAGCTTGAAGGACAGCCTCGCGCTGGCGTCGTCTTCAAAGGGCAACGCTTCGGCCCGGCTGTCGAAAGCCACGCCATCGAGCTTGCCGCTGAGTTGCGGCTGCACCTTGACCTTGACGTCGGAATCCACCGTCGACACGAAAGGCAAGGCCAGGTGCAGCCCCGCCAGCTCGTGCTTGCGCTGCACGGGGCGGTCGTCGAACACGACGAGGCCGTCGGTCAGCTCGATGTTGTAGACAGCTAGCTCCGGATCGTCGCCTTCCGGCGCGCCCGGCTTGGCGGCAAAGCGTTGCAGCAGGTCGTCAAAGTCGTAGCGCCCCTCGGCCACGCGGGCGACGTGCAGCTCGGCTCGGGTCAACGCCAGGGACTGGACGACGACGTGACCGCGCAGCAAGGAGCGCAGCGACAGGGCGGCGTCCAGCCGGGCCAGCGTCAACAACGGGGGCTGGCCGGCGACCGAACCTTCGATGCGCAGGCCATCGACGACGACGGCGAGCCGCCAGGGCTGAAAGTGCGCCTGCTCGATCTGGACCGGGCGGCCCAGCGCTTCACTGGCCAGCGCCACGCCGCGGCCGGCGATCCAGCCCGGCAAGGCCAGCGTCACGATGATCAGCACGAGCGAGACCAGGGCCGATAGTGCGACCAGGGTCCAGAGAGCAATTCGGGCGATGCGAACGGGGGAACGGGGAGAGGTCATCACGGCGCACGCATTATTCATGTCGGCGATGATGCAAATGTGAGCCTCTCCTTTGACTATTTCAGCTTCAAGACCTTGCTCCTCGCTGCGCTGCTGCCGCCCGCGCCGATGCTCCTGCTGGCTGCCTGGGGCGGTTGGCGCCTGAAGCGCGGCCGACCAGGCGGTGGCTGGATGCTGGGGGTGGCGCTGACGCTGGTCTGGCTGTCCAGCACGGATGCGGCGGGCGAACTCCTCAGCCAGACCGTCGGCCAGCCCCCGCTGCTGCGCCCCGCGCAGGTGGACGCGCTGCGCGGCCGCGCGGACGGCGCCGTCCTGGTGCTGGGCGGCGGCGTGCGGCGCCACGTCCCCGAGTTCGGCCACGGCCGTGCCAACGACATCACCGGCGAGCGACTGGCCTACGGCGTCTGGCTGGCGCGGCGCAGTGGCTGGCCGCTGGGGTTTTCAGGCGGCATCGGCTGGATGGCGAAGGAACTGCGACAGTCCGAGGCCAGCATCGTGGCCCGCGTGTCTGAGCAGGACTATGGGGTGCCGCTGCGCTGGGCCGAAGGCAGTGCCCGCGACACGCGTGAGAACGCCGCCAACACACTGCCGCTGCTGGCGAAGTCCGGCGTCAGGCACGTTCTGCTCGTGACTCATGAAGAGCACATGGCGCGGGCGCTGCGCGCCTTCGAGGCCGAAGCGTTGCCGTTGGGGATCAGCGTGCAGCCGGCACCGGTGGGCCTGCGTGCGCAAGGCCAACTCGGCCTTGACGACTGGATCCCCTCGAACAGCGGTTTCGAGCGCGTGCGCTATGTCGTCTACGAGGCGCTGGCCCGGTGGGCCGGCCGCTGACCCCAAGCCCAGAAAGTAGAAACCCCGCCGGGCTTGGAGGCCGGGCGGGGTCGGGTGGCTAGGCCACCTTGGGGCTCAACGGCGATTTGCCGATGGGCTCCTGGCGCGCAAGGGATTGCGCCAGAGGTTGTGCCTGAAAAGGCATATCAACAATAGGCGAGCGCGCTCAAGCCTTCAAGAAGAGTTGCCCGAATAGCGCCTCGGCTCGTGCCGTGACCTCCGGCGGCAGCGTGATGCCTCGACCCCATTCGCGACTGGTCTCGCCTGGCCACTTGTTGGTGGCGTCCAGCCCCATCTTGCCGCCCAGGCCACTGATGGGCGAGGCGAAGTCGAGGTAGTCGATGGGTGTGTTGTCAACCAGCGTGGTGTCGCGCACCGGGTCCATGCGGGTGGTGATGGCCCAGATCACTTCCTGCCAGTTGCGTGTATCGATGTCGTCATCCACGACGACGATGAACTTTGTGTACATGAACTGGCGCAAAAAACTCCAGATGCCGAACATCAGCCGCTTGGCGTGGCCGGGGTAGGACTTCTTGATCGAGACGACGGCCATCCGGTAGCTGCAGCCCTCGGGCGGCAGATAGAAGTCGACGATCTCCGGAAACTGCTTCTGCAGGATGGGGACAAAGACCTCGTTGAGCGCCACGCCCAGAATGGCGGGCTCGTCCGGTGGCTTGCCGGTATAGGTGGAGTGGTAGATCGGGTTGTTGCGCTGGGTCTGGCGCGTGATCTCAAAAACGGGGAACCAGTCCTGCTCGTTGTAGTAGCCGGTGTGGTCGCCGAACGGGCCTTCCAGCGCGTGCAGGTAGCCACCCTTCTCTTTCAGCGGTACGCCATGCGCACTGACCCCGGTGTAGCCAGGCGCAGCGGGCGGGATGTGCCCTTCCAGGGCGATTTCCGCCGAGGCCGGCGCCTGCAGCGGTTGGGACTTGCCGACGCCGGTGTTGACCAGCTCGGTTCGCGAGCCCCGCAGCAGGCCGGCGAACTGGTACTCCGACAAGCTGTCCGGCACTGGCGTGACGGCACCCAGGATGGTGGCCGGGTCAGCGCCCAGGGCTACAGCGATGGGAAACGGCTCGCCGGGATGGGCCAGCGCGTGGTCACGGAAGTCCAGCGCCCCGCCCCGGTGGGCCAGCCAGCGCATGATGACCTGGCGGGGGCCGATGAGCTGCTGTCGATAGATGCCGAGGTTTTGACGGGTTCGCGTCGGCCCCCGCGTGATGACCAGACCCCACGTGATCAGCGGGGCTGCGTCGTCGGGCCAACAAGTCTGGATGGGCAGGCGGCCAAGATCGACGTCGCTGCCTTCAAGGATCTCCTCCTGGCACGGCGCCTTGCGCTGCACGGCAGGCTTCATGTCCCACAGCGCCTTGACCATCTGCAGCAGCTTGCCCGCATCCTTCAAGCCCTTGGGCGGATCCGGCTCCTTGAGGCTGGCCAGCACACGGCCGACATCCCGCAATTCGGCCAGAGAATCCGCGCCCATCCCGAGGGCGACGCGGCGCGTTGTCCCAAAAAGATTGGTCAAGGCCGGGGTGGCATGGCCCGTCGGGTTCTCGAACAAGAGCGCGGGCCCGCCGGCGCGCAGGACGCGGTCGCTGAGGGCCGTCATCTCCAGTACGGGCGAGACTTTTTCGCGCACGCGCTTGAGCTCGCCCAGGCCTTCCAAGCCGGCGATGAAGTCCCGCAGGTCGCTGTATTTCATAACCAGAAGTAGTTTAGATTGGCCAAAATAGCCTTGACGGGTTATCTACTAACCGTAGAATCCGCCGCGTTCGGGTTTCTACCGAAGCCCAACCGGCCGGGTCCACCGGGCACACAGATGCCACAGACCCTTGTCATCGGCCGGCAAATTATCACCGTCGCCTCGTTCAGACCGTCGCTCCAGCGTCAGTCTGAAGCGGGCCGCGACAACAAGGAGTCGCATGACGACACGTCAAGACCTGATCACCCTGGCCCGCCACACGCAGGCCTCGGCGTCGCTGTTCATCCAGGACATCGGCAACGGCCTGCTCGTGGTCAGCCACAACACGCTGGCCCTGGTCGGCTTGGCCGTGGTGTCGGTCATGCTGGTGTTCACGAGCCAGGCGGGCCTGCGCGAAAGGCTGGAGTCGGCCACGCTGGGCTGGCTCAATGCTCGCCACGAAGCACGCGCCGAGGCCGACGGCAACACGCTGCTGACCAATGCGGAGCCGGACGCCATCGCCCGTGCCACGGCCACCGACCCGCGTGACCTCAGCCGCCAACAGGCTGCTGTCGCCCATTGGCTGGCGCGTCGTTACAGCGTGGCGCCCGAACCTGTCAGCCGCCTCGTGCAAGAGGCGTGGGCCGTGGGCAGCCGCGCCAAGGTCGAGCCGACGCTGATCCTGGCCATCATGGCCATTGAGTCCCGGTTCAACCCGTTTGCGCAAAGTGCCGTGGGCGCCCAGGGCCTGATGCAGGTCATGACCCGTGTCCACGACGACAAGTACGAGGCCTTTGGCGGTACGCACGCCGCGTTCGACCCCGTGACGAACGTGCGCGTGGGCGTGCAGGTGCTCAAGGAATGCATCCAGCGCGCCGGCAGCCTGGAGGAAGGTCTGCGCCACTACGTCGGTGGCGCCAATCTGGCCGAGGACACGGGTTACACGGCCCGGGTGCTGGCTGAGCACGATCTTTTGAAGTCGGTCGCGGCAGGCCGTTCGGTGCCGGCCAATACCAACACCAATATCGTTCGTCCGATGCGCGAGGCTGCTTCGGCGCCTGCCGGCGGCGATTCCGCGCAGATTGCCCTGCTCCGCTGAATTACACTGGCCGCTCACGCGACTGGCGATCAGGGTCACAAGCTGACCTGAGGTGGGCCACCACCGGGGAGCGTGAGGCGGCACTGCCGCTTTCAGCCGTTCGCCTGGGCAGCCCTGGACCTCACGCAAGCTCGTTGAGCGCCTCGGGATTTACCGCCTGACTTTCGGAAACACCGCCATGTTTGACCGCACCACCTCCACCCTCGCCCTGGTCGACCCCGAGCTCTGGACGGCAGTCCAAAACGAGACTCGCCGCCAGGAAGATCACATCGAGCTGATCGCCAGCGAGAACTACACCTCTCCGGCCGTCATGCAAGCCCAGGGCAGCCAGCTGACGAACAAGTACGCCGAGGGTTATCCGGGCAAGCGCTACTACGGCGGCTGTGAGTACGTTGACGTGGCCGAGCAACTGGCCATTGACCGAGTCAAGCAGTTGTTTGGCGCCGAGTTCGCCAACGTGCAGCCCAACTCCGGCTCGCAAGCCAACCAGGGCGTGTTCTTCGCGCTGCTGCAGCCCGGCGACACCATCATGGGCATGAGCCTGGCCGAAGGCGGCCACCTGACCCACGGCATGTCGCTGAACATGAGCGGCAAGTGGTTCAACGTCATCAGCTACGGCCTGGACGCCAATGAAGCCATCGACTACGACGCGATGGAAGCGCTGGCCCGCGAGAAGAAGCCCAAGCTCATCATCGCCGGCGCCTCTGCCTACTCCCTGCACATCGACTTCGAGCGCTTCGGCAAGATCGCCAAGGAGATCGGCGCCTACCTCATGGTTGACATGGCCCACTACGCCGGCCTGATCGCTGCGGGCGTCTACCCCAACCCCTTGCCCCACGCCGACGTCGTCACGTCCACCACGCACAAGAGTCTGCGCGGCCCGCGCGGCGGCATCATCCTGACGAACAAGGAAGACATCGCCAAGAAGATCAACTCGGCCATCTTCCCTGGCATCCAGGGCGGCCCGCTGATGCACGTCATCGCCGGCAAGGCCGTGGCCTTCAAGGAGGCGCTGACGCCCGAGTTCAAGTCCTACCAGGAGCAAGTGGTCAAGAACGCCAAGGTGCTGGCCGAGACGCTGATCGAGCGTGGCCTGCGCATCGTCTCCGGCGGCACGCAAAGCCACGTCATGCTGGTCGACCTGCGCCCCAAGAACCTGACCGGCAAGGAAGCCGAGGCCATCCTGGGCGCTGCCCACATGACCTGCAACAAGAACGGCATCCCCAACGACCCACAGAAGCCCATGGTCACCAGTGGCATCCGCCTGGGCACGCCGGCCATGACAACACGCGGCTTCAAGGAAGAACAGGTCCGCGCCACCGCCCACCTGATCGCCGACGTGCTGGACAAGCCGCATGACGAGGCCAACCTGGCCGCCGTGCGCGAGAAAGTCGCCGCGCTGACGGCTGCCTTCCCGGTCTACCGCGGCTAATCCTTTCGAATGCGCTGCCCGTTCTGCTCTCACACCGAGACCCAGGTCGCGGAGACCCGGGAATCGGACGAGGGCGACGTCGTTCGGCGCCGGCGCCGCTGCCTGTCCTGCGACAAGCGCTTCACGACCTATGAGCGGCCGGACATCGCGCTGCCCTCGGTCGTCAAGAAGGACGGGCGGCGCGCCGATTTCGATGCCACCAAGCTGCGGGCCTCGATGCAGCTGGCGCTGCGCAAGCGGCCGGTCAGCGTCGAGCAGATCGATGCCGCCATCAACCGCATCGAGGAAAAGCTGCTTGCCAGCGGTGCCCGCGAGATCGCGTCCACCCGGTTGGGCGAGCTGGTCATGCGCGAGTTGAAACGCATCGACAAGGTGGCCTACGTGCGCTTTGCGTCCGTCTACCGAAGCTTCGAGGACGTCGACGAGTTCCGCCAGCTGATCCGCGAGATCTGACTCGGGATTTCCCTATCCCTCCTAAGGGGGGTGCAGGGGGATGCCACCCGCCTCCTCCCCCTTCGTCCCGCCCTAAGGGGGAAAGACGCCAGGCGGCCCGCTTCCTAGAGTTCGTTCATCGACAACGAACCGCAGGAAGCCGCCATGAACCGCGCCACCCACACCCGCCACAGCAACTCCGGCTTCACCATCGTCGAGCTGTGCGTCAGTGTCAGCATCGCCGCCACGTTGCTCAGCCAGGCAGTGCCCAACCTCAGCAAGATGCGCCAGGAGCGCGCACTGCGTGCGACATCCGAAGCCCTGGCCAGTGATTTGCGCTTCGCCCGCAGCGAAGCCGTCCGCACGGGCGAGCCGGTCTACTTTCGCATCAGCGGCAAGGGGGCGCGGGCCTGCTACGTGCTCCATACCGGCGCACGCGACGACTGCGATTGCGCCGGCGGCCGAGCCGTCTGCAAGACGCCCGACAGCACCGTCATCAAGGCCGAATGGTTGCCAGCTGGCAAACCCATGCATCTGCGCAGCAATGCCGAGACGCTGGAGTTCCAGCGCCGTCAGGGCCTCGTGACCCAGACTGGCAGCATCGAGACCTATCTGGAAAACGGCGCGGGCATCCGTCAGGTCGTCGCCATCACCGGTCGCGTGAGGAACTGCTCCACGGGTGTCAAGCTTTCCGGCATGAACAAGTGCGCTTGATCCCCTTGTTCGTGGTGGCTGCCGACCAGCGGTCGGCCAGTGGCGACCAGCGGCGCTCCGGTAACCTTTCATCTGAACGCAGCCACTGAAAATCGAACCGCCATGCGACTTTTGACACAACGCCACCTCAGGGGATTCACGCTCGTGGAGCTGATGATCGCCGTCGCGGTGGCCGGCATCCTGGCCGCGGTGGCCTATCCGTCCCTGACGTCCCTGATTGCACGGAGTCGCCGCGCTGATGCGATCGCCGTGCTGACAAGCGTTGTGCAAGCTCAGGAACGGCACCGCTCCAACAAGAGTTCTTACGCTGAGTCTTTTGAAGACCTGAAGATGGGCGAGACCCTCTCGACCAAGTACTACGACTTCTCTCTGGCTAGCAATGCCGGAAGTTTCGTGACGGGCTTCAAGGTCACGGCGACTCCTCGAGCCCGGAGCGCGCAGGCTGGTGACGCCAGCAACTGCGCGACGTTGAGCATCAAGCTGGATGGCGGCCAACTGAGCTACCAGGCGACAGACTCCAGCGATCGCGACACCGCGAACAAGTGCTGGTCACGTTGAACATGAAGCGCTTTCTATCCTCACGTTCTGGTTCGGGCGTCACGCTGATCGAGATGCTCGTCGGTATTGCGGTGCTCGGTATCGTCCTGGCTGTCGCCATCCCTTCGCTGACCGGGCTGATCGAAAGGCGTCGCGTGGTCGCTGCGGCGGGCGAAATCGCGAGCATGTTTGTCTACGCGAAGTCCGAGTCCAACGTCGGGAGCAACACATTCAGCCTGGTTATGGAACCGGTGCCCAGCAGCGTGACCGAGTACAGCAGCTGCCTGCGCTTTGGCCACACCGCCGCGATTGGCGGCTGCTCATGCAATCTCCCGCCCTCGAAACCCTGCACCATTGGTACAGGCGCGGTGTTGCGCGAATTCACGCTACCGCGCAACCAGTCCGTGAGTTTCGCCCCCACGGACGCCAGCAGGGCTTCGGAGAGGAGCAGGTACGTCCTGGGCTTCGATCGCAACCGCCGCTACACCGGCGTGCAAAACATCCAGATTGATGTGAAGGGTTCGCGGACTGGCGTGACATTGCGCGTGGAGTACAACAGTGCCGGTCGTCTGCGTACCTGTTCGCCGGATGGCAGCATGAGCGGGTTTCCCAAATGCTGATCAAGGCCTCCAGCTTCTCCATGAAGGCCGCCAGCCAACGCGGCCTGGGTCTGGTCGAACTGATGGTTGGCATCACTGTCGGCCTCATCGTCGCAGCGGGCGCCTCGATGGTGGCCGTCAACCAGATCAACGAGCACCGCCGCCTGATGCTGGAGACCCAGATTCAGCAGGACCTGCGCGCCGCAGCCGACTTGTTGCAACAGGACTTGCGCCGGGCTGGATTCCGCGGCAAGGCTGAACTGGGCGTATGGGCTCCTCCGTCCTCCGTGGGCGCACTGGATGAAAAAGAGGCCGCGACGGCGTCCGTCAACGAATACGACCAGGTGGTCAAGACCGATGTCGGCAACGTCCGATTGCTGACGTATCAATACGCGCGCACGGCGGTTGGCGGTGAGTACAGCGATGACGGCAAACTCCGCAAGGTCGAGCGTTTCGGTTTCAAGTGGGACAAGACCGAAGGCGTCGAGGAACTCTATCTTTTGGTGGGCTCCGTCAGCGGCGAAAACTGGCAGCCCATCACCGACCGCAACAGCGTGAAGATCAAGGACTTCCAAATCGACATCGACAAGCAGGAAGTCTTCGTCGGTGACTTCTGCGACAAACCTTGCGATTTGCCGGCCGGCGCAAAAGCCTGTCCCAAGCATGTGGTTCGCACCGTTCGATTCACCATCGTCGGCGAGGCGGCGCACGACGCCAACGTCAAACGCACGCTGTCTGGCGCCGAGCGACTGCGCGCCGACGAAGTCATCGGAGCGTGCCCGGCATGAAGTTGTCCATCCACTCTCTGCGCTCCCGACAACGAGGCGCCGCGACGATCGTCGTCGTCATGGTGCTCTTCCTTGTCATGGCGCTGCTTGCAGCCTATGCCAATCGCAGCCTGCTGTTCGAGCAACGCATGTCCAGCAGCTATTTCCGCGCGAGCGTGGCGCAGGAAGTTGCCGAGGCAGGGGTCGAATGGACGCTCGCCCAACTCAATGGCACGGGGGTGGATGCGGCCTGCAAACCCGTCAACAACGGCGGGCAACGTTTTGTCGATCGCTATGTGGTGATCGACCCCGTCGATCGTGACTTCAGCCCGGTCGACACCATCGTTGATTGCGTTCGCGACATCAATAAAAAGGGCTGGGCTTGCCGCTGCCCTGAACCCGGCGCGGCACACACGGCAGCGGCGGCGATGCCGGGCGGCGACTTGGCTCCCAGCTTCAATGTGAAGCTTTCTTCCGGTGCGCGTGGCACGCTGATGCTCAAAGTGATTGGCTGTACTGACAGCGTGGTCGACAACTGCGACGACCCCCTCAAGCAGGTTGAAATCAGCAAGAACCAGTTGGGGGTAGGCCGAATCCGTGTGCAGGTTGGCTTGGTCAGCGCCGTACGTAGCCCACCTGCTGCGCCACTGATCGTCAAGGGTGACATCACGTCGACGGGTGATGGCCTTGGCTTGCACAACGCAGATGCTCGCTCGGCGGGTCTATTGGTGGTGATGGGCGGCACTTGGAACAAGCCGGTCGAGAGCCGGCTCGAAAGCGTGCCCGGCACGGCGACGAGTCAGGTCGTCGTTCAGACGGACCCGACGCTCGCGAACGCCGACCTCAAGCCTGAGGACGTGTTCAAGATGTTCATGGGGGCGAATCTTGCTCGGTTCCAGCAACATGCGGCGCTTCGCACGGTCAAATGCGACGGCGACTGCGCGGCTGCGATTGAAACTGCCTACCAGGCCGGCCAACGCATCCTCTGGGTGGAAGGCGATCTCACCATCAGTAGCAGCAAAGTCCTCGGCAGCGTAGCGGACCCATTGCTCATCGTGGCCAATCGCAACGTCAAGCTGAGCGGCCCCATGCAGATCAACGGCATGCTGGTTGCGAAGGGCGCGCTTGATTGGAGCAACGACAGTGCCATGCCATCAGTCGTCAACGGTATGGTCCTGGTTGGGGGCGGCGTGGTGACCACCGGCCGCATGGACATCGTGTACCAGCAAACCGTGGCCAACCAATTGCGCAACCGCATGGGCACGTTTGTGCGCATCCCCGGCGGTTGGATCGACGAGTGATGGCCATGATCTCCTTTCAGACCCAGTCTTCACGCGGCCGCCGGCCGCAGCGTGGCGCGACGTTGATCGAAGCTCTGGTTGCGCTGGTGATCATGTCCTTTGGCATGGTGGCGCTGGTCGGGTTGATGGGCAATTTGCGCCAGAGCGGCGACTTGGCCAAGCAGCGCAGCGAGGCCATGCGACTGGCGCAGGCGGAGCTCGCAAAGCTGCGTAGTTTCTCGGTGCTCAACGACGCGGACGATGACGAGAAGATCCGTGACTACGACCACGACATCGCTTCTCCGCCAGAGCCCGAGGTGTTCCCCTCGGACAAGACCAACACGACGTTCAAACTCACTCGTGAGGTGACGCCGCTGGTCGATGGCCTGACCGAACCTCAAGCCAAGTCGGTTCGGATCAAGGTCGAGTGGCAAGACCGCACTGAAACTGGGCAGTCACTCACGCTCGACAGCGTGATTTCTCGTACCGACCCCGTCCTCTCGATGGCCCTGGGCGTCACGCCGCCTACCAATGGCATCCGTCAGCCGGACAAGCGCAACCCCGTCATCCCACCGGGCGCCAAGGATCTGGGCAACGGCACGAGCGCCTTCCGGCCCAGCGGCAGCAACACGGCGGTCTGGGTGTTCAACAACGTGACCGGCTTCATTACGCGCAGTTGCGACATCAACACGAACACGGCGGTCTCTGCCCTGACCCCGAGCAGCTTTGAGTCCTGCACGAATGACACGATTGGCTATCTGGTGAGCGGGACAGTCCGCTTCTCCACGGGCAGCACGCCCGACCCGCGGGCGCCCGCGGATGCGGTGAAGAGCCTGTCCGTCTACCTGTCCTTGACGGCCAGCCAGCTGACGGCGCGCAACGCCGAAGGCGCCGAGGTGCTGGCACTAGGCGGTAGCCTTGGCGACTATCCCGCTCAACCCGTCCCGCCCTGCTTCACCGATGAGGCGGTGAGCAATTCCTCGGAGCAGGTACAGACGCTGATCAACTATTACTGCCTCGTCTACCCGAACAAGCAGAAGAACTGGTCGGGCAAAGTGCTGCTTGGCAGTCCGCTGGACATCGGCACCTCGTCGTCGCAGTTCAAGGTCTGCCGCTACAGCGGCGACTACAACGGCAACGGCTATACCGAAGATCCCTTCGTCGCGAACGGCAAGCCGGACCGGATCGACAACGAGGAGCATCCCGCGCTCTACCGTCACGTCACCTACTCGCTGGCGCGCCAGAACTTCCTTGTCATCCGCAGTGGCGAAGGTACGGCGTGCCCGCTCAGCCCGGTCAACACAAGTTTGAGCCAATTCGTCGATGCCTCGACGTTTGTGATCCAGCCCTGAACGCGGCTGATCGCTGGCTAGACTGGGCGTATGCCCTCGCTCGACACCTCCGCAGCCCTGCAACGCGCGCTCGCGCTGGCCGCCCAGGCCATCGGCCTGACTGACCCCAACCCGCGCGTCGGCTGCGTCATCCTGGCGGCCGATGGCCGTGAACTGGGTAGCGGCCACACGCAGGCGGCTGGGCAGGCTCATGCCGAGGTCATGGCGTTGCGCGACGCGGCGGCACGCGGGCATGACGTGCGCGGTGCGACGGCTGTCGTCACGCTGGAGCCCTGCTCCCACCACGGTCGCACGCCACCCTGCTGCGACGCGCTGATCGGCGCGGGCATCGCCCGGGTCGTGGTTGCGGTCCAAGACCCGAACCCGCTGGTCGCCGGCCAAGGCGTCGCGCGGTTGCGCGCGGCGGGCATCGAGGTCGAACTGGCCGATGGGCAAACCGCCGACGCTGCCCGCGAACTCAACATCGGCTTCTTCTCGCGCATGCAGCGCGGCAGGCCCTTCGTGCGGCTGAAGTCGGCCATCTCGCTGGACGGCCGCACCGCCCTGCCCGACGGTCGCAGCCAATGGATCACCGGCGAGGCCGCACGCACCGACGGCCACGCCTGGCGCCGCCGCGCTGGCGCAGTGCTGACCGGCATTGGCACCGTGCTGGCCGACGATCCGCGCCTGGACGTGCGCCTGGTGCCCACAGCGAAACAGCCGTTGCGCCTCGTGCTCGACCCGCAGGGCCGCCTGCCGCGCACCGCGCGCATCCTGCAGCCCCCCGGCGAAGCCCGCGTCATCGGCCCCGGCCGTGCCGATCTGCCGGCGTTGCTGGCCGAACTCGGCAGTCAAGGCATCAACGAGTTACACGTCGAAGCTGGGCCGACGCTGTCCGGCGCCTTCCTCGACGCCGGCGTGGTCGACGAGTTGCTCATCTATCAAGCCCCGATGCTCATTGGCACCGGTCGCCCCATCGCGGCCTTGTCGCCGCTGACCCATCTGGCCGACGCCCGCCGCTGGCGGCTGATTGAAGCCACACCGATCGATCAGGATCTGCGCCTGAGGCTGCGCCCGGCCTAGGGTCGCCACCTACAATCGCTGGCTATGCCCATCTCTCCCATTCCCGAGCTGGTGGCCGAGCTGGCCGCCGGCCGCATGGTCATCCTGGTCGACGAGGAAGACCGCGAAAACGAGGGTGATCTCGTCTTGGCGGCCGACCTCGTCACGCCCGAGGCCATCAACTTCATGGCCAAGCATGGCCGCGGCCTGATTTGCCTGACGCTGCCGCGCGAGCACTGCGAGCGTCTGCAGCTGCCGCCCATGACGCGCCGCAATGGCACTCAGCACGGCACCGCCTTCACCATCTCCATCGAGGCCGCCACCGGCGTCACGACAGGCATCTCCGCCGCCGACCGCGCCCGCACGGTGCAGGCCGCCGTCGCCTCGAACGCGAAAGCCAGCGACCTCGTCCAGCCCGGCCACATCTTCCCGCTGCAGGCCCAGGACGGCGGCGTGCTGATGCGCGCCGGCCATACCGAGGCCGGATGCGACCTCGCCCGCATGGCCGGCCTGTCGGCCACCTCGGTCATCTGCGAGATCATGAAGGACGACGGCAGCATGGCGCGCCTGCCCGACCTGGAGATCTTCGCTGCGGAGCATGGCCTGAAGATCGGCACCATCGCCGACCTCATCGAATACCGCAGCCGCCACGAAAGCCTGGTCACCCCCGTGGCCCGCCGCCCGCTGAACACGGCTCAGGGCGAATTCGACTGCCAGGTCTTCACCGACCGCACCGGCGGCACTCACCTCGCGCTGAGCCATGGCGCCTGGGGCCCCGCCGACGAAGTCCTCGTGCGTGTGCATGAGCCGCTGTCCGTCATGGACCTGCTCGAGGCCGGCCCCTGTGGTCATTCCTGGGGCTTGCCCGCCGCGCTGGCTGCGGTGAAGGCCAGCCCCGCTGGTGTCGTCGTGCTGCTGAACTGCGGCGAAGACGCCACCCGCGTGCTAGCGCGCGCCACCGCCGAGAATGCCGCCGCGCCCGTCAAGAGTGCGATGGACTTGCGCACCTACGGCGTCGGTGCCCAGATCCTGAAGTCGCTGGGCGTGCACCACATGAAGCTGCTCGGCAGCCCGCGCCGCATGCCGAGCATGACGGGCTACGGCCTCGATGTGACCGGCTTCGTCGTTCCCCCTTCCTGCTGAAACGAGAGACGAGAGGCACGCCATGCAAGACTCCGACCAAGGCCTGCCCGGCTTCGAGGGCGCCCTCGATGGCAGCGAACTGGTGATCGCCATCGTCCAGGCGCGCTTCAACGACGCCATCACGTCGGCCCTGGCCAGCGCCTGCCTGGCCGAGCTGTCGGTGCTGGGCGTGCCGGCAGAGGCCATCCGCCATGTCACCGTGCCCGGCGCGCTCGAAGTGCCGCTGGCCCTGCAGGCGCTGGCTGAAACCAACGACTACGACGCCCTCATCGCGTTGGGCTGCATCATCCGCGGCGAGACCTACCACTTCGAGCTGGTCGCCAACGAGAGCGGTGCCGCCG
>Ga0187844_10002188_pt1 | contig 14098 bp, 20 predicted proteins | sample SpaLakP09_SKY_50_FD_134517 | JGI IMG/M metagenome (GOLD analysis project Ga0187844, IMG submission 134517) | Oligotrophic lake water microbial communities from Sparkling Lake, Wisconsin, USA - SP09_SKY_50 | ecosystem: Environmental > Aquatic > Freshwater > Lake | place: USA: Sparkling Lake...
CCATTGATTTTCATAAGAAAGATGCTTTGGTTGAAAGTATACAAGACGGAGTTTTGGTGACTGGACATATCATGGATAACTTATTTGGTGAACCTCATAATTATCAAATTATGCCAAAAGAAAAACTCAATCAAAAAATTACAGAATTTCTTACAGAAGTAAATGAACAGTCGAGAGAAATGTATACAAAATTGATTGATGCCTGTCCTAGAAAAATATTAGATGTCAAAGACCTTTTTTGGTGGATGAACTACACACTCAGTTATCAAAACGAACAGCTATGGGTATTATTGGAAATAGAAGAAATGATATTGAATAAGAACCTTTTTCATTTTTCAGATACAAAGGATTGGAATGATTATTCTGTTTCAACTTCTGCGGAAGAAAAGTATAAAGGACATGAGTTTAATAATTTCAAAATGCCATTAAAAGAACAACTGTACAAGTTTACTAAAGATGATTATTATACACAAAATAAGATTAAAGTCAATTCATGGAGAAATTACAGAACTCCACAAGAACTAATTAAAACTATTCCATTGTTCATAACAACCAAATGGGAGAGAGCATGGAAATAATAGAAGATTGCTCTCCATATTACATTAGATTTACACATGATGGCATAAATGATTTAGTCGATTTATGTAAAAGCTATATAACTCCAGAACTTTTAGAAAATTGTAAGAATAAAGATTTCATTAATCATAAATTACCATTGAATCAATCCGAAAAAGTTTTATCTTTGTTGCCGTTTTTGGATAAAATTAAATTAATAAAAGAACGAGTTAGTTTATTCGTAACTAGACCCGGCCATTACTACAAAGCACATAAAGACGGCAAAAATCATCGGTGTAGTATAAATTATACTATTATGATAATGGATAATAAATGTATAACAAGTTGGTATAACGATGAAGATTTAAAAGATTATAGTGTGGATCCAGCACACTTAAATTCCAGAGAATGTTTAGATTTTGTTAAAGAAAACCACACACCAATTAAAAGTATGATAGCTAAACCAAATGAGGCAATACTTTTTAACACAGAAATATTCCACGATTGGGATAATACCAATTCGGAAAATTATAGAGTTGTGCTTACTCTTAGGTCACAAAATCCTGGAGAAGTTTATTTTAACGATGTAAAAAATATTTTTTTTTAGGAGATTTAAATGCCAGTAACAGTTACAGTAATTACGACCAAACCACCAGGTGAAAAGTTTTTTGGTGAATTTGATGTTGCCAATTGTGAAAATATTATTGCCAATGTTGATGCTTTTGTGGAAAGCACACCAGGTTTTATCAGTCACACCAAGAATAGAACAGATGAAAATACTATAACAGAGGTTTATGTTTGGGATACAATGCGGAATTATGAAAATGCTTGGGCAGACCGTTTCGATAGAGCCGACCACGAAATAAGAGTAACATATAATAGATCCCATAAAATCACAAGCACAATTACGGAAGTATCTCAATAACTTAATCTACATCATATGAAAAGTGAACTTGGTTTATTAGTTGTAATATTGAATTTATTGGTATTAAACAATGCTTTTGCTTTTGATCCTACCAAACAACCCGTAAATATCATTATACCATTCCCACCAGGTGGTGGTGTGGATAAAGTCTTTCGACCATTGGAAAAATATGCTCAGAGTAGAGGCATAACTTTTACCACAATTTATAAACCTGGCGCAGAAGGTACAATTGGTATGAATGAATTGACGGAAATGCCGAAAGATGGTTATAACCTTGCCATAGCAACTGCTGGTGTTGTTGCCGCTTTTGAGATTGCAAAACCCAATAAGACGGTATTGACAATTACAGGAATAAATGATACAATAGGTGCGTTTGTTGTTAATTCAAAAAGTAAAATTAAAACAATAGAGGGTTTATGTCAATCAATACAAAAAGGTGAGGATATTAAATTTGGTTATGGAGCACCAGGACAACGCATAATGTTGAATCAATTATTGGATATCTGTAAGTCAAATAAAGAACAGATTCTTGTACCTTATAAAGGTGGTGTTGCAGCCGTAAATGACCTTCTTGGCGGCCAAATTGATATGGTAAGAGTGCCGTTATCTTTAGTTGTAGGACACATTAATGTTGGTAATTTGAGATTACTGGCAGTAACTCGTACTAAAATTGAAGGACTTTCTGTACCTACGGTTGAGAGTAAATTATCTAGGTGGAAAGAAATTGATGGTTATGCAGTATTAGCACCACAAAATACAAATGATGATGCCATTAAATTTTGGTCAGAATTTTTAAAAGATTATTTAAAAGATGCTCAAGTGCAAAAACAATTTACCGAGGATATGATGGTACCTTTACCCTTTGGTGCTGATAACTTTAATAGAATAGTACAATCTAATAAAATAAAATTATTAGAACTAAAGAATTGATATGATTAATAATTTAAATACTGCTCCAATTTCAAAAAATACCAAGATACTAAGAAATTCTAATGTGTGTGGCATTTGGAAAACTAACGATAAATTATTTGTCAATCGTAGAAATGCTATAATTGAAGCATCAAAAAATAAGTCCGAAATAGAATGGGTTTGGTACCATAAAACCTGGAAACACTTTGATACAAATTTGTTGGGAAAGGTTTCACTAAAACAATTATACAAAGAAAGAGCTCAACAGTTAAGAGATACCTATGATTATTTGATATTGTCCTATTCTGGTGGAGCTGACAGTCACAACGTGTTGATGTCTTTTTTAGATAACAATATTAAAATTGATCAATTATTCATACACATGCCATTTAAAGTTATTAATTCTTCCAAACACGAAGCAAATACAGCAGATAAAACCGCTAAAAATTTAATGAGTGAGTGGGATTATGTTATTTCTCCAACATTAAAAAAATTGGCAGTATCGCACCCGGACATTAAAATTGAATTGAGTGATTGGACAGACAATTTGAATGAAAATATGTTCAAAAAAGACTTTTCACCAATCACCTTGGATGTTTGGGGTGTTGGAAATTTAGCAAGAAATATAAATTATTCTAGATTGGGTCGAGAACAACTTGATAAAGGAAAAAAAGTATGTACAATATTTGGCGCTGATAAACCTAATATTGGTATAAAGGCTGAAAAAGTTTATATGTTTTTTGTTGATAGGCCATTTTTACTTATGACTTATAGTACTGGTACACCTGAAGCTTTCTATAAAACTCCAAATTTACCACACTTAGCTTACGAAATGGCATATCAAATTTATCTTTATTATAAGTTCAACACTAACATGAGAAAGTTTCTTTGGACAGAAGATACAGCTCTAGACAAAGACATGAATGACATGATTTTAGCAATAAACAATAATATTGCTAAGGAAGTTTGTTATGCTCATACTTGGGACTTTTCAAAATTTCAAGCAGATAAACCACTACAACTTGGTATAGGAAAAGATAGAGATTGGTTTGTTTATGGATTACCAGAATTTGAGAGAGTGGTTGATGCATGGCAATATCATTATAAAGGTTATTTTGATGGTATAGATAATGATTACTTGGGTGTTGATAATCAATTTAATAAAATAAAAACTGTAGGCTATCTTTTAGGAGATATTTGAATGTCGCTTGTATTACAAACTGAAGGTTTATTTGATATACATCAAGAGATGGAGGTTCTCATTGAACAACATTATCAAGAGCTAACTCTAAATAAAGATAAGGTGAAACTTAAACCTGTATGGACTCAGTATAAGGAGTTAGAGGATAAAGGTGAATTCTATTTGTTGACTGCTAGAATTGATGGTGAATTGGTTGGTTATAGTGCTTTCTTTTTGAAACCACACATACATTACAATGATGTAATTGTAGCCACCAATGATGTTTTGTTTTTAATAAAACGGATAAGAACGGGAACAACCGGCATAAAATTAATAAAATATTCAGAACAAAGAATGAAAGAACTTGGAGCCACCAAAATGACATGGCATATTAAACATGCAAACGACATCAGACCAATCTTACACAGAATGGGTTATGTTGATGAGGATATTATTGTGGGAAAGATGTTATAATGTCATTTTATGATGTAAGTAGCTTACCCGTTATTAAAGAAATCATTGATAACTTGGATGTTATCAAAGAAGAATTTAATATGATGCGAGAAAGTAATTTACAAGGACCAAAACAACAAGTTCCAACCTATTTTCAAAAAAATGTTTACGAAGGTAAAATTAATTCTTATCCATTAAAATTGGATAAAAGAATACTTGATCCCGCTGAACGCAAAGACTTTGAAGATACCTATCTCCAAAAAATGGAGAGATTTAATTCTAGAAGAAATCTTTGTGAATTTTCTTCATCACTCATCGACAAATATCCTAATATTCTCCAATACTTTTTCAATGAAGTTTATCCCAAAGGTACAATAAACAAACACTATGGTGTTGGTGGAGTAACATCAAAATCCATACCAATTCATTTTAGAATTCAAATAACAATTGAAGGTGGAAAAGATTGTTATTTCTTTATTGAAAAAAATGGTATGATAGAAAAGATTGGTTATTTTGATGGATCATCTTTTGGTTTTAGAGATGGAATGGAGTTACATTGGTTTGAGAACAATGGAGATAAAATAAGAACTGCACTCATTATTGATGTTGACTTTGACGAATCAATAAGAAACCTTCCAGTATTAAAATTATGAACTATACAATATTATATCCTAATTGGTTTTATAGTTACCTCGATATACCAAATTTAGAAGAAATCCAAAAAGAATTGATTACTCTTTTTGAATCTGGTGTTAATAGATATGAAAGAAATAAATTGTATTGTAATTTTCCATCAATAATAGTTCTCTCTAAATGTCCAGAATTAAAAAAATATCTTATATCCAAAGGATTAATTGGAAAATTTAATCGAGTATTGTTTTCAAAAGATGTTAATGCTGAAAGAAAAACAAAAGTTCATGTGGATTCTTATGATCCAACAATAACAACACATTCTTTAAACATTGGATTAACCGATTGTAAAAACTCTTATACAGTTTGGTATAAAACAGACAAAACAAAATTAAGGGATAGTTCAGAATTTGGCCTAGATCCCGTTAAAAATTATGCTTATCTATTTTTAGAAGAAGCTGAAGAAATAAAACGGGTTGAGTATAATGACAGACCAGTTTTGGTTAATACAACAATACTACATAGAGGTGTTGCAGAATTCAGTTCAAGATTAATTTGTGGATTAAGGTTTTTTCCCGAATTAACTAATGGTGATATAAAAAGGTTGGGTATAATAAACCCTCATATACAAAAAGATTAAAATGGAAAGCTTTGATTTATTTGCTAAATGTAAATTTAGTGAAAAACAATTAGAAGCCATGAGGCAAATTTATTATAAACATTTTGCTCCTGGAATGACGAGTACATATGCTGGCCGAGCAATCGTTGCTATTTGGGAAAAGAATGGTACATGGGAAACAACCAAAGGTAAAGATGTAAATCATAATAATACAGGATTTGTTTCTGAAGAATGTCGTATCGATCCACTCTGGCAAGAATTTTCTGATTTACTTCCTTATATGTCACATTCAGCTTCAATAACAAAGATGCCGGCCGGTGATGTTATGATACCTCATGTAGACCGAAAATGGCGAGCTGAAGCAATATATTTTCCAATTGAAGGTTGTTCTGAAGCTTGCATATCCGAATACTATGATTTACCAAAAATAGAAACAGAAAATAATCAGGTTTCTAGAATATTCCCTGAAGCAACTCATACTTATTCAATCTATGGTAATGCATATCTTACTAATGTGCACGAGTGGCATGGTGTCCGAAATTTAAGTAATATAGAAAGAATTGCCGTAGGATGGAATTTTAAAAATCCAAATATGGATTACAAATATTGCCGACAGATTCTTGGGGATTTAGGATATCTAGAATGAATCCGTATCATTTAAAGTTAAATCTTCCTGTCAAATTTACGCCACTTAAAGTAGATATGAAAAATGGATTTCATATTAAATATAAAAAGTCCGATATAGATTTTGAATTCAGAGATTTTTTGAATAATTTAGGTATTAAAATTGGTTTTGCTGAAGTTTTTTATAAAACTCCTACATCATCGGGAGGAATACACATAGATGGTGAAGAAGAAAATACCAATTTTGTAAAAATAAACTATGTTTATGGTGGTGGAAATAGTGTAATGAACTGGTATAAATTAAAACCCGATAAACAAATTAGAACCGGCAACACTACAGTAGGTACACAATATCTATTTTCAGAACCGGAAGATTGTGAAAAGATTTGGTCACATAGCGTAGGAGAGTGTATTTTAGTAAATGTAGGTCAACTACACTCCATAACTGAAGTAACTGAACCTAGATTTTGTTACAGTTTTTCTTTATATGATAAAAATAAAGAAAGAATAACCTGGGATCAAGCAATAGAATTATTTAAAGGATATTACTAATGGATAATAAATGCTGGTATGAAACCAATATTGAATTCGATAAAAATTTTACTATAGATAAACTTCCTAAAATTAATGAAGGTGAATGGTACGACAAAGAAGGTATATGGAAACAACCATTGGGTGAAGTTTTTTCGGAGGAATGGAATACACATTTAAAAGATTTAGGATTTTCGATGTGGCCTTGGGTTTTAATGTTTTATCGTAGACCACATTACTATGCGCAGAGAGCTCATGTAGACCTACAAGATACTGTTTGTGGAATAAATTGGGTTATAGGAGGATCAGACTCACATATGATTTGGTATAAAAAAACAGGTGTTACACAAGAAAGGGATGCCTTAACTTCTGTGGCATTTACACCTTATCTTTCTTGGCCAGTCAATGAACTTGAAGAAATAGAAAGACACACACTTAGTAGAACCAAAATTACTTTAGTTCGTGTTGATATACCACACGCAATCGAAGTTAGGAGTGAAGATAGATGGGGTATTAGTGTTAGGCCTAAAGGAAAAACATTTAGAACATGGGAAGATACTATTGATTATTTCCGCTCAAAAAATTTATTAATAGAAAGATAAAATGTATTTTATTAAACTAAAAAATGAATTTACTTTAGGAGAATTTAAAGTAACAAATGAAAGGAATACTGGTGTTGGTTATGGAGAAGAACAACTTGGAAAATATAGAGGAATACAATATACCAATGTTAAAATCCCAACCATGAATGATGTATACAAAGTAATACCCCAAAGATTTAAAAAACATTTTGGTTTAAATTTAATGAGAATTAATACTGTGGTACCACCACATACCGATAGTTACATAAAAACTTGTATTAATTTTTATACAAAAACAGAAAATTGTACCACTTGGTTTCATGAACCACTTGTGGATAATCCTAGAAAGTACCAAATACCTAATCAAAATAGTGGGTATATGTTTATTGAAGCAGATTTAAAAAAGGCTGATAGTTTTGTTGCCAAACCAGGTGAAGCTTGGGTTTTGGATGTTACCAAACCACATAGTGTTACTCCACAATCAACCATAACGGAAAGAAGAGCATTCACTTTAGCCACAACAGCCTTTACATTCGATGAAGTTTGTGATATGATGAGAGAAACAGGAAATTTATAACTATGTTCAATTATTGCCCACCAAAACAACTTATTGATTTAAAATCCGAAACTCATTCGGATGGTAAACGATATTATACACTAGAAGATGGTACACGATTACCTTCTGTCACTACGGTTCTTGGCGCCCAAAAGAAAGAGGCCATTATGGCTTGGCGGAGAAAAGTTGGTGAGGATGTGGCTAACGCTATCAGTAAGAAAGCTACCGGAAGAGGCACCAATGTTCACACCCTTTGCGAAAGATACCTCAACAATGATGTATTAGGTGATATCATGCCCGATGCCTTGGAGATGTTCCGATCACTCAAGCCACTACTAAATCGTATTGATAACATCCATTACCAAGAGTGTGCCTTATGGTCAAAACAATTGGGTATGGCAGGTCGTGTGGATTGTATTGCTGAGTTCGATGGCAAATTATCGGTGATTGACTTTAAAACTTCCAAGAAAATTAAATCAGAAGCCCATATTGAGGATTACTTCTGGCAAACAACGGCATATTCATTGATGTATGAAGAAATGATTGGCAGACCTATTGATGATATTGTTATTATCATGGCGGTTGAGGATGAACAGCCATTGTTATTTAAACAGAAAACGGCTGATCATATCAATGGCTTAGTTAAAGCCATCCAATTCTATAAGAACCAATTATGAATAGAAATTTAGAAGATTATGTTAAAGTATATAGAGGATTTACCGATTCTTATGCTTGTGATGCAACTGTTGCACAAATGGATAGTATACAATGGCACGAACACACATTTTTAAATTATAAAACAGGTGACGAAAAACCAATTAGTGGTGAAAATGAATTTGATATGTCAATGGATGTTATTAGTACCACACCAGCACTAATGCAAACTTGTTGGAAAGTTCTTAATGAATATATTGTTAAAGATTTCAATTTTCCTTGGTTCGATGGTTGGTCAGGTTACACCAACATAAAATTTAATAAGTATGCTGAGAACAAACAAATGGCCAAACATTGTGACCACATACACAGTATGACACCAGGACATACGATTGGTATTCCAACATTATCTATTGTTGGTCTTTTAAATGATGATTTTGAAGGCGGTGAATTTGTTATGTTTGATGATATGAAATTTGATTTAAAAAAAGGAGATGTTTTAGTTTTTCCTTCAAATTTTTTATATCCACATAAAGTAGATAAGGTGACTAAAGGAGTTAGGTATGCATACGTTTCTTGGGCTTGGTAAATTGCGACCTATAGGTATCATTTCACCAACACTATTAATACCTATAGGTTGCAAGTCAACATTATTACCTAAATAAATGGTTGCCTTTTAATCAAATATAGTGTATAATGGTTTCCTATTTCGAATAAAATGGGTGGTGGGTCGGAAAAGAATTCGTTGAAGTTGTTTGAAAGTTGTTGTGGACATGGGTGCAAATCCCATCACCTCCACCAAAAGCATACTACCGAACCGAGTTATCGGTAGCAAAGCCAAAAGGCTGTAGTATGCTTCTGATGGGGGTGAATAGAATCGACATGACAGTAAGTATGACAACGGAGAATCGGCAGAGTAGCCGTAAAAACTATAAATTAAACGCAAACGATAATAAGTATGCACTTGCTGCCTAACAGGTAAGCGGAGTTTCGCCAGGTGAACTTAGCAACAGAATCACTTGGCACTTTACATAAATAAAGTATCAGCAACACACAAACCGCTGATATAGTAGTTAAACACACACACAAAGGAGTAACAATATGAGTATGACCCCTTATGAGATTCGGCTAGAACTCTTAAAAATGGCCAAAGACCTACTAACTGATAACTTTCATTCCACGAAAGATTCACTTCAGCAAGAATGGTTCACACAGGTAGAATCGGCAAAAATTGCTGGAACAACCTCACCCGAAATGCCGGCTTTACCGGTATACCCCAATGAAGATGAAATTGTAAAGAGAGCAGAAGTTCTCAATCAATTCGTTTCTCAAACCACTCCACCACCTGAAGTAAAAATTACTAAGAAATCAAACTCGTAATTGGAGAATGGATGGCTTCGGCCATCCAATAACAAGGAGATATGATGTTAAATATCAAAAAACTTAAAAACAATACGGTAACTATTTTAGTTGCAGTGTTTTGCTTTACAACAATATATTCAGCACCAACACTATCGAGAGATATATTCGCTTATGTAACCAAGAAACAAGTTGGTGAAGATTACATTAAGCAGGTCGATTGCCTTGCTAAAAATATTTACTATGAGGCCGCCAATGAAACCTATGAAGGTAAATTAGCCGTAGCTCAGGTAACAATGAATCGTGTTAGTAGTGGCCAATTTCCGAAAGATATATGTGCTGTTGTATACCAACGAACACCGAATAATAATAATTCAATCACTTGCCAGTTTTCATGGACTTGCCTAACGGTATCAATGTCAAAGGACAAATACAAATGGGAAGAATCGGTAATTGTGGCCAAGAAGGCCTTGACAGAACCACATCTACATGATACAATTGCTGAGAGTAAGGCATTGTATTACCATGCCGTTTATGTAAATCCAGGATGGAACAAATCAAAGATTGTTAAACAAATAGGTAACCACATTTTCTATACAAAAATTTAAACTATGCCAACCCGTGATGAAATAAAAGATTTTAGTATTATGATTGAGAATATGGCCACAGATAAGCATCTAGGTTTAATGGATGCTATCTGTCACCATTGTAAAGAAACAGGATTGGAAGTTGAGGTTGCTGCCACATTAATATCTTCTGCTCTCAAGGCAAAGATTCGTGATGAAGCTCAGTTGCTTAACCTCATTAAGAAAAATTCCAAATTGCCGATATGACAGAGAATACGGGTTATGCAGCCTTTGCTTTGTATAACGCCTTGAAGTTACATTTTACATCCGACTCATACGATTTCTTTAAATATCATGGTAAGACCAATATCTCAAAAGATTCTTTCCTAAGAAGGAAGGACAAGTATACATTCTATAAACTTTCCCGTAAATATTCATTGGATGAATTAAAGTATTTCTATGTGTCCAATTTTCTTGATGGAGATAAGTGGGTTGGAGATATGAACACAACAGAAGGTGAAGAAGTATATAAGAAGTGGATGAAAACGCAACAGTCGCTGTCCTATCAGTTCCAATCCGATGTATCCTATCTGTTTGATAAGTCCACAATTGGTGAAGATTTCTCACCAAACCATATGTTTAAGGTTGAGAATGGAAGTTATCCGGTTCTGTTGATGAAAACTATGAACCATGATGTAACATTGGAAACCTTATGCATAATGAATGCCATTTTTGGTTTCTTTGATGATTGGGAAAAGAAGATTGTTGATGATGTTATTTGGCCAAACTACCAAAGGATGTGTACCAAATATACGCCATTTATCGAATATGATAGTGGTAAATTTAAAGATATTTTGCGTGAAAAAGCAGCTGAATATGCTTGACAATGGATAAATATTATGATATACTAGATGTTGATTATGAGAAATAATTTGAAAGTTTTACATACACCGTTAATACTCCGTTTATACGAAAGAAAGGATTTACCATGAGTTTCGCTAATCTCAAACGCCAATCAGGCAACCTCGATAAATTATCAAAAGCAATCGAGGCACTCAATACCTCCTCAGAAGGTTCCGAAAAGTCAGATAATTTCTGGCGACCAGAAGTTGACAAAGCAGGTAATGGCATGGCCACTATCCGTTTCCTCCCTGCATCAGAAAAAGATGGTGATGATTCTTTACCTTGGGTTAAAGTTTTCTCACATGGATTTCAAGGTCCTGGTGGATGGTTGATCGACAACTGTTTAACAACCAAGAATCAACAATGTCCAGTTTGTGAATACAATTCTTCATTGTGGAATTCTGGCATCGAAGCAAACAAAGATGTTGTCCGTAAGCAAAAACGTAAGTTAAATTACATTGCTAACGTATACATCGTATCTGATCCAAAACATCCAGAGAATGAAGGCAAAATCAAACTGTTTAAGTTTGGTAAGAAAATCTTTGATAAAATCTCTGAAGCAATGAATCCTGCTTTTGAAGATGAAACAGCAATCAATCCATTTGATTTGTGGAAAGGTGCCAACTTCAAGTTAAAGATTCGTAAGGTTGAAGGCTATCAGAATTATGACAAATCTGAATTTGATTCACCATCTGCTTTATTGGCTGATGATGCTGAATTGGAAAAGATTTGGAAAGATGAATTTGCTCTCCAAGAATTGGTGAGTGATAAAGAGTTCAAGTCATATGATGTGTTGAAGCAACGCCTTGATAAGGTCCTTGGCCTTAATGGTGAAGCACCACGCACAACTGTGGAACAAGTTAAAGCAAAAGAGTTTGCTGCACCTAAGAAACAAGCAGAAGATTCTCCCTTTAAAGATGATTCATCGTCAGATGATGATTTAAGTTATTTCAGTAAGTTAGCTGAAGAAGATTGAGAAGTCAATTCGTTATGATTGTTTATGATAAACATGATTGAAAGGAAGTAAAATGAAGTATATTATCACTTTAATTGCTACTGCATTTGCTATGACAGCATTTGCCGCTGATGCCCCTAAGAAGGCAGAAGTGAAGAAGCCTGAAGCTGCTAAACCAGCACCTAAGGCTGATGCAAAACCTGCAGCGCCAGCTAAGAAGTAATCCTTCTCAGTAAAAAAGAAACCCACCGAAAGGTGGGTTTTTTATTGGTTTAAACTACAGCAGGCCTGAAATGCCTTCTTAGGTCCTCGTTTCTTATTCTTACCGATGAAGTGTTTATTACGTCAGCTTCACCGCCGCCAATATTATTCACTTTATTGTTTACTTGTGAAATAATTTGTTCGTTGGCACCTAATGAATTTTCTGGATTAATTTGTTCCGGAATTGTTTTCAATGTGGGTTGTTCAACTGGTACCAATTTGTTGGTTTCATTCACACCTTTATTTGAATTAATGTTGGCTTGATCAGCAACAATCTTATCAGAAGTTTCCAGATTCCTGGTATTTTTTTGTAAATACTTTGTATCAGGATTATCCATATCCACTTTAGGCGCATTCGATGAAGTTTCAGTCGATGCTGAAGTTTTTACTGCTGTAGGTGTTGGTGTACCGGTAGATTCAGCATCTGTAGGATTGGCTAAAACGGCTGTAGGTTTTGTTGTTTCTGTTTTAGCAGGTTCAACTCCTTGCTTTTCTGTTTTAATAGGATCGACAGTTTGCTTTTTTGTTCCATCAGTATTATAATCTTTAGAAAAAGTTTCTTCCCATAGTTTTGCAGCAGTACCTGTGCCGGTTGGTTTAGGTTTTACTCTTTCTGCTAGTGAGTTTTGTTTTTTATCTTGGAATTCTTTTGTTTGATTTGTTGCAACATTGTTGTCAATTGGTTTTTGTAAACTGACTCCACCAGGATCAGGTTTACCTGCAGCAATTGCTTGTAATCTTTCTATTCCACCAAATGATTCAATATCTCTTTTCTTTGCTGGAGTATCTGGTTGATCCAGAACAGCCTGAGCTTCATCTTTAGATAATTTTAATTTTGAAAAATCGGTTTGTTTTTCTTTAAAGGCCTTTTGAGCAAGTTTACTTTCTCCTTGTGCCATTCTCTCGCCGTATTTGGTTTTATCCAAATATTCTTTGGCCAAATAAAGACCAACAGCATAAGCTAAAAATGAAAGTAAAGCAGGAGTTTTTATCATAAACCCAGCAAATTTTGTCAAAGTTGTTAAAAATTCTTTCAGTATTAAAAAGTCACCAAATGTTTCCATTACCCATTTTTTAATACCATCAAAGAATCCCACAGTTTCTTCACTTTTGTTATTGTCCATAACATACGATTTGTTGCCTTTGGTATATCCTTTAATTGCTTCAACCAACTCTTTATGTCGGCGATTATCTTCATCGAGTTGTTCTTGTTTAAAAACATCTTCTAACTCACGTTCTCTTTTTTGAAGTTCGTGTGTTTTGGTCATAAAGCTAAGCATTTTTGATAATACGTCAGCCGTAGAATCTCCAGGCTGTAAAGAAGCTTTCTCGTCCGAACCTATTGTGGTAAAATTAGGATCTTTATTCTCTTTATTTTCTTTGATTTTTCTTTTTCTGCTACCAAATCCACCAAAATATCTAATGTCATTTTCACTTCTTCCCATAGCACGACCAGCAAGAGTTGTGATTGATTTTCCAATAAGTCCATTACCAGTTAAAGCTCTAACCATGTTCAAACGATCAAACTTTTCACTATAACCTTTAGCTTTGGCTTTCATTTTATCAGAAAAAGCTCCAGCAATAGAGGCACCAAGGCCTTTTTCTTCTCTAAATTTCTTTTCAACGATAAGTTCGAATAATCCTTTTTTTCTTATCTGTGCGGCTTTTTTATATTCCATTTTTGTTAACCATATTGTGTTTCAAATAGTTGTGAATTGTTTTGTGGATTTGCTTGACTTATTTGGTATGTAGTTGCAGGCTTAACCACATTGGTATTATTGTTTTTTTGAGATAACACCGTTTGACTTGCGGTAGAAGGATTTTTCATGGTATCAGG
>Ga0187844_10002189_pt1 | contig 14096 bp, 11 predicted proteins | sample SpaLakP09_SKY_50_FD_134517 | JGI IMG/M metagenome (GOLD analysis project Ga0187844, IMG submission 134517) | Oligotrophic lake water microbial communities from Sparkling Lake, Wisconsin, USA - SP09_SKY_50 | ecosystem: Environmental > Aquatic > Freshwater > Lake | place: USA: Sparkling Lake...
CGAACTCCGTGATGATCGCCACCGGCATCATGTCGGCGGTGCACAACTGCTTCGCCAAGACGATGTTCTCCACTGACAACTGGAAGCAGGCCGGTGCGTCGATGGCCAACGCCGGCAACGCGCTGGTCCTCGCCGGCCTGTCGCAGTGGGGCGTGCCCTTCGCGGACATGCTCGCGTACTCGATCAACTCCGAAGGGCAGGGCGGTCGTCCCACCGAGGACGGCATGGACGCCTACGGCTTCCCCTGGGCGCATGGCGGACGTGCGCCGAACACCGAGAACGTCGAGAACGAGTTCCCGCTGCTGATTCCGCTGTCGAATCACTGGATCGATTCCTGCGGCCACGGCAAGTACCGCGGCGGCGTCGGCACCGTGCAGATGTGGATCGCGCACCACGTGCCGCAGGTCTACATGATGAGCATCGCGGACAACTCCAAGTTGCAGACGCCGCAGCCGCTGTTCGGTGGCTACGCGCCGTGCACGGTGCCCGGCATCTCGATCATGAACAGCACCGTGAAGGACCAGCTGCTCAACCAGAAGGACTTCACCGTCGACATGCAGCAGATGCTGTCGGACAAGACGGTCACCGGCGACTACAAGACCGAGTTCCTCGGACGCTCGGTTCGGCCGTACAACAACGGCGAGGTCATCACTTTCGGCTTCTCCGCCGGGGGCACCGGCTACGGTGACCCGCTGGATCGCGAACCGGAGTCCGTCGTCGTCGATCTCGACAAGGGCACGATCACGGCCGAGACGGCGAAGCGCATCTACAAGGTGATCTGGGACGAGACCACCCGCCGCATCGACAAGGCCGCCACGGCCGAGGCACGCAAGGCCGAGTTCGCAGCGCGCAAGAAGCGCGGCCGGCCGTACGAAGAATTCAATGCCGAGTGGTCGAAGAAGAAGCCGCCCGAGGAGATCCTCGAGTATTACGGGACCTGGCCGGACGCCAAGCCGAACAGGGTGTGGATGCGGGCATAGGCCTTGGAAACGCGTTCAACGCAAAGGCGCAAAGGACGCGAAGGAGATCGAAGCCGGCCGTTTGCTTGATCGCGAGGGAAGCGCGATCGGACTTATTCTTTGCGACCTTTGCGCCTTTGCGTTTAACCCGATCCTCTCGACCATGCACCTGCTCAACCGACAATGGATTCTCAAGGCTCGACCCGAGGGTCCGAGCGTGGAACCCACGTACTTCGAAAAGCGTGAAACCGCCATCCCGAAAATCCATGACGGCGAGTTCCTCGTCCGCAACCGCTGGTTCTCCTGCGACCCTTCGCAACGCGCCTGGATGGACACCGAGACCTACGTGAAGCCGGTCGTGCTCGGGCAGGTGATGCGCTCGTTCACGGGTGGTGAGGTCGTGGAATCCCGTCATCCCGGCTTCAAGGTCGGGGACGCCGTCAGCGGCACCTTCGGCTGGCAGGACTACGCGGTGAGCGACGGCCGCGATGAACTCGGCACCGTGACCAGGCTGCCGAAGAACATTGATCTGCCTGCGGCGCTCTCGCTGTTCGGCATCACCGGCCTCACGGCCTACTTCGGCATGTTCGACATCGGCAAGCCGCGCGCGGGCGATACCGTCGTCGTCAGCGGTGCGGCGGGCGCGACCGGCGTCATCGCAGCGCAGATCGCCAAGGCGCGCGGACTGCGGACGATCGGCATCGCGGGTGGCGACGCGAAGTGCCGCTGGCTGCGCGAGACGCTGGGCCTGGATGACGCCATCGACTACAAGGCCGGCAGCGTGCGCGACGCCTTGCGCGAGCGCTGCCCCGACGGCATCGACGTGTACTTCGACAACATCGGCGGTGAGATCCTCGATGCCGGCCTCGCGAACCTGGCATCGGGTGCACGCGTGGTGATGTGCGGCGCCATCGCCGGCTACGGCAACTTCGACGAGATGCCGCCGATCCGCCAGTATCACCAGCTGATCCTCAAGCGCGCCACGATGCAGGGTTTCCTGGTGTTCGACTATCTCGCACGCACCGACGAGGCCGTGGCCGAGATGAGCCCCTGGCTCGCCGCGGGGAAGATCCAGAACCCGGTCGACATCGCGGAAGGTTTCGATGCCGCGCCCGATGCGCTCAAGCGCCTGTTCGCCGGCCAGAACCGCGGCAAGCAGCTCGTGCGGCTCGACTGATCGCGCCACGGACAAGGACGCACCATGAGCAACGGATCCGCGAGTCCCTGGCGTCGCCGTCTTTCCGAACTCGGTCGCGGCGTCGGCAAGCTGCATCCGCCGCTGTTCTCGCCGCTGCTGTACGGCGTCAGCGCGCAGATCGAGGCGCTGCCGCCGGCCGAGGTCACGGCAGATCCGACGCGACTCGGCAAATGCCTGTCCGAATTGCGTCGCGTCACCGGAACCGCGCCCTTCGTCGTGGCCGCGCCGACCGCGATGGAAGCCGAGGCCCTGGGCGCCGGCGTGGATCGCGAGACCTGGCCGCCGAAAGTGGTGAGCACGGTCAGCGAGGGCGTCATCGAGCTCGCCGAGTTCGACGAGGTGTGGTCGCGTTCCGAGGCCCTTTCCGCGAGCCTGGAAACCTGCAAGCGGCTGTCGGCGACGCAGCAGGGCGAACCGGTGCTGCTCGTCGCCCTCACAGGTCCTGCGAGCCTGCTCGCCGAACTGCTCGGCAGTGACACTGCGCCCGGTGCGGCCGCGTACGAGTTCGTAGGGCGCGCGCTGTCCGCGTTGTCGCGCCAGTTCGCGCAGTCCGGGGCCTCCGCCATCCTGCTGTGCGAACGCAGGCTGCCGGCCGATGTGGCCGCGTGGGCGGGCGCGCTGAACACCATCTCCAACATCGCCCGTTTCCACCGCATCCCCGCGCTGCTGGCATTCGACGGCGTCGTGCCCGGCCAATGGCCGCCCGCGACGGTGGCCTGTCCGTCTCTGCAAGAAGAAGCGTCGATCGAGAAGGCGCACGGCCTCACCGTCTCCGCCGATCCCGCGGACTGGGCGGATCTGGCCGGCAACACCGGAGCGGCGCGTGTCGTGTTCACGGCACGCGAAGTCGCTGCGGATACGCCCATCGAGGAACTCGGCGATCTCTGCGCCGATGCACTCGACATGGAACAGGAGCCGTAGGGTGCGCCCCGCGCACGAAGTGCTCCTTGAAACGGGACCCCGTGCGCGACGCGCACGTCACGAGGACGTGCTGTGAGACCTGTCGCCATTCCCGTCACCGTCCTGACCGGCTTCCTCGGCTCCGGCAAGACCACGCTGATCAATCGCATCCTCAAGGAAGCGCATGGCCGGCGTTTCGCGGTCATCGAGAACGAGTACGGCGAGATCAACGTCGATTCCGACCTGCTGGTGAAGGACGGCGGCGAAACCGTCGTGCAGCTCACCAACGGTTGCGTCTGCTGCACCGTTCGCGGCGATCTGGCGAATGCATTGAGCGACCTCGCCACGCGACGGGAGAAGGGCGAGATCGCCTTCGACCACGTGCTGATAGAACCCACGGGGCTGGCCGACCCGGGCCCCATCGTGCGCACCTTCATGGCCGAGACCGAGGTGCTGGCGAAGTATTTCCTCGATGGCGTCGTGACCTTGTTCGACGCCATCAACGGGGAGCGCAATCTCACCGAGTCGGTGGAGGCGCAGGCACAGCTCGGGTACGCCGACCGCGTGCTGATCACCAAGATCGACCTGCTGCACGAGATGCGTCCCGGTGACGAGGAGCGCCTGCTCAAGTCGGTTGGAGAAGCCAACACGGTGGCGGCGATCACCGCGCTCGACGTGACGCGCGCCGACTGGAGCGAGGTGTTCGAAAAGCTGCTTGAACTGCGGGGCTACCAGTTCGACCGCGTGGTCTTTGCGCCGACCGGGGCCGCGAGCAGCGGCGCGGATCACACGCCGGGCGTCGTTAGCGTGAGCTTCCAGTCCGATGCCGAACTCGACGGCGTTCGGCTCAACCAGGCGCTCGCCGCGATCAACGAGCGCTACGGCGAGGCGCTGTGGCGCATCAAGGGCGTGCTCGCGATCCAGGGCATGCGCAGCCGCGTCATCGTGCAAGGCGTTCAGGGCCTGATCCAGGCCAACCCTTCGACGGTGTGGCGCATGTTCGAACCCAAGGTGTCGCGGCTGGTGCTGATCGGGCGCGAGCTCGACGCCGCCTGGGTACAGGCCCAGCTGCAGGCGACGGTGATCGTGGCGCCGTCCGCGCAGCCGTCGCACTAAGCGGCGAGGCGTTACCGACGATTTTTCGACAGAAAAAAGCAGAAGCGAGGAGAGCCGACATGAGCAGCAACAAGGTCATCATCACGATCGCCCCCACCGGCGGCATGGCCAGCAAGAAGATGAGTCCGCATCTGCCGACGCAGCCGGACGAGATCGCCCGCGACGTCTACGACTGCTACAACCTCGGCGCCAGCGTGGTCGCGCTGCACGCGCGACGTCCGGATGATCTGGCCACCTGCAACGCGGACATCTACTACGACCTCAACACGCGCATCCGCCAGAAGTGCGACATCATCCTGAACAACTCGACGGGCGGCGGCGTCAGCGGTGACATGGTGCGGCAGGCCTCGAACGGCTACTGGGAAATCATGTTCGAGGAACGCATCAAGGGCATGGAGGCGGGCGCCGAGATGTGCACGCTCGATGCCACGACGATCAACTGCATGTTCGACGGCAAGGAAATCCTGATGAACACCGGTCCGGAGCGATGCCGGATGCTCGCGGTGGAAATGCGCAAGCGCGGCATCAAGCCGGAGTGGGAAGTCTTTTCGCCGACGCACATCGTGCAGGACACCCAGGCGCTGATCGAAGCGGGTCTCGACGAGGAGCCCTACTTCATCAATCTGGTGATGGGCATCAGCGCGTTCCAGAACGCCATGCCGTACACGCCGCGAAATCTGCAGACGATGGTGGACCTGCTGCCCAAGGGCGCGATCTTCGGCGTCAGCGGCATCGGCAACGCGCAGCTTCCGGCGGCGATGAACGCGCTGCTCCTCGGCGGCCACGTGCGCGTGGGTCTCGAGGACAATCTGTACTTCGCCAGGGGCGACCTTGCGACCAACCAGCGCCTGATGGAGCGCGTCGTCCGCCAGGTGCGCGACATGGGCTACGAGCCGGCTTCGCCGGCCGAGGCACGCCAGATGATGGGTCTGCCGCTGAAGAAGACACCGATTCGTGCGGAGTTCGCGCTCGGTTGATGCGCCACCGAGCGCCGTCAGCGTGAACAGCATCCCGGCCGAACTCGACGAGTTGCTGTCGCTCTATCTCGACGAGGAAGAAGGAGGCGAGGGCGCCTTGCGCAAAGCCGGCGAGTGGGCGGGCCGGAATCCGGTGGACATCGCGGACCTGTTCGACTGGGTGCAACGTTATCCGGCGAGCAAGGAAAGACGTCAACGCGCGCAGGTCGTGTTGCGTGCCGCGCTGGGCATGCGGCTGGTCCCCGGGCCCGTGTGCCGCCCGACGCCCCCGTAGCCCGGGATTCCCCTCGCACACGGAGCGCAACCCCGGGCTACGTTTGCTGCAAACAAGAAAGGCCAGCGCAAAGGACGCGGAGAACAGCAAAGAAAGGCGCAAAGGATCATTCGAAAATCCTTTGCGCCTTTCTGTTCCTTTTGCGTCCTTTGCGTTAGCCGTTGACCCGGACCCCTGGTCGGACGACGTCCGGGGCTTTTTCGATTGGCGAGTAAAAACCCCGGACTTCGTCCGGGCTACGTCTGCTGCCGACCGCGATGCCTCCGGATGCGACGACGCTGCGTATGCCTCTCAGGCACCCCATCCGAGCACCGCATGCGAATGATCACCGCCAAAGCAGCCCGTCGACTCACCGGGCTCGGTCTCGTCGCCGTGCTGGCCGTCGGCGCGGCTGCGCCTGTTCTGGCCGCCGCCGGATACCGTCCCCAATCGGTCGTGGTGCGCGAGGGCCATTCGATCGTGGAGCGCTCCGCGCACAACGAAGTGGACGCCGCGTTCACCCGGGCCGCTGCCCTTTCGCGCAGCAGCGACGAGGGCCTGCGCACGCGGCTCGAAGCGCAGAAGCGCGACCTGGCCGAATCTTCCGCTGGTCTGGGCGCGCTGCGCGGCGTGGCGCCCGTCGAGGAGATGGTGTTTGCAGGCTGCGTGACGCACCGTTATCTCGTGCGCTACGAGCAGGGAAAACAGCGCTGGATGCTCAAGTACCGACGCGGTGTCGATGGGTGGTACCTGGCAGATCTCCACGTCGAGAACATCTGAGCGATCGGCTGGTCGGTGCGGAGGTCCTGCCGCGGGACGCCTGCTGCAGGAGAGGCTCTGCCCCGACCGGCCCGTGCGGTCTCAAGCCTGCCGCGATATCCATCGCACCGTCGCCTCGATCACCTTCTCCGGTTGATCGCGATGCGGCGAATGTCCGCAGGCTTCCAGTTTGAGCAATTCGCTCCGGGGCGCGAGCTCTGCGATCCGGTCGATCTGCCTCATCGTCCCGTACTCGTCATCGACGCCCTGGATCGCGAGCACCGGGCAGCGGATCGCGGCCACTTCTTTCTCGATGTTCCAGTCGCGGAATTCCGGATCCAGCCAGATATCGTTCCAGCCCCAGAACGCGGAATCCACGTCGGCGTGATGGCGCGACAGCTTCTCGCGCAGTCCAGGCTCGAGATAGACCGTGCGTACCTTCGCGATGCTGTCGACGCTCAGGTCTTCCACAAACAGGTGCGGCGCGAGCACGACCGCGCCGCTCACACGATGCGGAAAGCGCGATGCGTGCAGCAGCGCGATCGAAGCGCCGTCGCTGTGGCCGAACAGCCAGGGGCGCCGGTGCGCGATATCGACGTCGAGCGCCGAGAGCAGGTCCGGCAGGACCTCGTGCGCCTGCTGGTGCATGAAGCGCGTGGGCCAGCGTTCGTCGAGCGGGCGTGGCGAAGAGAGCCCATATCCGGGCCGTGAGTAGACCAGTCCGCGGAAACCGCCGGCCTCGCACAGCCGGCGCGGGAAGTCCCGCCACATCGAGATCGAGCCGAGTCCCTCGTGCAGGAACACGAGCAGCGGCGCATCGGCGGCCTGCGCGTCGATCCACTGGTATTCGATCGTCAGCGGGCGCGTGGCGCCAGGAATCAGTGCGAGCTTCGTCGTCATGTCGAGACGGTGGCGTGGATTTACTTTTCGAAGCGTAACCGAGAGCCGATCTTGCCTCGCGGATGGAGACTCTCTTCTGCGATGCCGGATGTTTCTCGAGAAAAACGGGCGGCCACAAAAAAGGGGCGTCCAGCGGACGCCCCTTCGCGGTTTCAGTGGGAGCCGCGCCGATCCAGGTCGGCGCCGCTCTCAATGGCGCTCGCTCAGCCCATGCCCGGGATGCCGCCGCTGCCGCCGGCCTGGCCGGTGAACGACGGCGGGGGAGCAGGCACGTCGGCGACCATCGCCTCGGTCGTCAGCAGCAGGCCCGCCACCGAGACCGCGTTCTGCAGCGCCATTCGCGTGACCTTGGTCGGGTCGATGATGCCCAGCTTGATCATGTCGCCGTACTCGCCGGTGGCCGCGTTGTAACCGAAAGCACCCTTGCCGGCGGCCACCTTGTCGAGCACCACCGAGGGCTCGTCGCCCGCGTTCCTGACGATCGCGCGCAGCGGTTCCTGCAACGCGCGCTTGAGGATGTTGATGCCGATCTGCTGGTCCTCGTTGGCGCTCTTGAGCTTGTCGAGCACCTTGGAAGCGCGCAGCAGTGCGACGCCACCGCCGGCCACGATGCCTTCCTCGACCGCTGCGTGCACCGCGTGCACGGCATCGTCGACGCGCATCGTCTTTTCCTTCATCTCCATCTCGGTGGCCGCGCCGACCTTGATCACGGCGACGCCGCCGGAGAGCTTGGCGAGACGCTCGTGCAGCTTCTCCTTGTCGTAGTCGGCCGACGTGTTCGCGATCTGGGTGCGGATGTCGGCGATGCGCGCCTCGATCAGCACCTTGTCGCCCGCGCCGTCGACGATGGTGGTGTTCTCCTTGTCGATCACGACGCGCTTGGCGGTGCCGAGATCCGCCAGCGTGGCCTTCTCGAGCGTCATGCCCACGTCATCGGAGATGAGCGTGCCGCCGATCAGGGCCACGATGTCCTTGAGCTGCTCCTTGCGACGGTCGCCGTAGCCCGGGGCCTTCACGGCGGCGGACTTGAGGATGCCGCGCATGTTGTTGACCACCAGCGTGGCCAGCGCCTCGCCTTCGACATCCTCGGCGATGATGAGCAGCGGGCGGCTCTGCTGGGCCGCCTCTTCGAGAATGCCGAGCATGTCGCGCAGGTTCGCGATCTTCGGCTCGCAGATCAGGATCAGCGGGTTCTCGAGTTCGACGGTCTGGCTGTCGGTGTTGGTGATGAAGTAGGGCGACAGGTAACCGCGGTCGAACTGCATGCCTTCGACCACGATCAGCTCGTTGTCCAGGCCCGTGCCTTCCTCGACCGAGATCACGCCTTCCTTGCCGACCTTGTCCATGGCGTCGGCAATGATCTTGCCGATGGCCGCGTCGGCATTGGCCGACACGGTGCCGACCTGCGCGATGGCCTCGCGGTCGCTGCAGGGCGTCGACAGCTTCTTGAGCTCGGCCACGACGGCCTCACAGGCCTGGTCGATGCCGCGCTTGACGTCCATCGGGTCGATGCCCGAGGAGACGGCCTTCAGGCCCTCGTTGAAGATGGCCTGGGCCAGCACGGTGGCGGTGGTGGTGCCGTCGCCCGCGTCGTCCGCGGTCTTGGACGCGACGGACTTGACCAGCTGCGCGCCCATGTTCTCCATCTTGTCGGCGAGTTCGATTTCCTTGGCCACCGTGACGCCGTCCTTGGTGACGATCGGACCGCCGTACGAGCCCTTGTCCACCAGCACGTTGCGGCCTTTGGGTCCCAGGGTGGCCTTCACCGCGTTCGCGAGGATGTTGACGCCGGCGGCCATGCGCGTGCGGGCGCTGTCGGCGAAATTGACGTTCTTTGCTGCCATCTGAAGCTTCTCCGTTTGTCGTTTTATGTGCGCGGCTGCGGGCTGGAAGCGCCGGCCGGACCGCGAGAATACGCTGAGTGGGCCGGTCCACGACGAATGTGTCCGAGCCGCCGCCGTGATGGCGGGCACCGCTGTCGCGCGTCCGTCGGTGATACGGCTGCCGATCAGGTCTGGATGCCGGACCGCCGGGTGAGCCGGCCCTACCCGTAGCCCGGACGCAGTCCGGGACGGATGCTCGACGTCAGGGAAAAGGCCCCGGACTGCGTCCGGGCTACGGGGTTACGCGGACGGCGGTTGGCCTGCTGCGCGAAGGGATACTGCTTCCATTTCCTGGTCCCGCAGCCGGAAACGCTGGATCTTGCCGGTGGGCGTCTTCGGCAACTCCAGAATGAAGTCGATGCGGCGCGGATACTTGTGTGGCGCCAGGCGCTCCTTGACGAAGCGCTTGATCTCCACCGCCAGCGAATCGGTGGGCTCGATGCCCTGCTTGAGCACGACGAAGGCCTTCGACTTGGTCAGGCCGTCGCCGTCGGTGATGCCGATCAGCGCGGCTTCGAGGACGAACTCGTGCTGCATCAGGCAGCACTCGACCTCGAACGGCGAGACGTACTGGCCGCTGACCTTGAGCATGTCGTCCGAGCGACCCGCGTAGGTGTACCAGCCCTGTGCGTCGCGCACGTACTTGTCTCCGGTCTTGGTCCAGCCGCCGAGGAAGGTGGCGCGCGACTTCTCGCGGTTGTCCCAGTACATCAGCGCGGAGCTGTCGCCCTTCACGTAGAGATCACCGACCTCGTCGGCGCCGACCGGCACGCCCTTGTCGTCCAGCAACTGCAGCTCGTAACCCGGGACCGGCTTTCCGCTGGACCCGTAGCGAAGTTCGTCCACCCGGTTCGACAGGAAGATGTGCAGCATCTCGGTGGAGCCGATGCCGTCGAGGATGGGTGCGCCGAAGTGCGCTTCGAACTTCTCGCCGATCTCCTTGGGCAGTGCTTCGCCGGCCGAGGTGCAGCGGCGGATGCGAACGCTCTCGCGCGCGGGCAGCGCTGGCGAGGCGAGCATGCCGGCGTACAAGGTGGGCACGCCGAAGAACACGCTGGGCTGGCCTTCGACGAGACGTTTGAACACCGCTTCGGGTGTGGGGCGCTCGGCCATCAGGATCACCGTGGCGCCGACGCTGAGCGGGAATGTCAGCGCGTTGCCCAGGCCGTAGGCGAAGAACAGCTTGGCCGCGGAGAACGTGACGTCGTCCTCGCGCAGGCCGAGCACGTTCGCGCCGTAGGTCGCCGCGGTGGCGAACAGGTTGCCGTGCGTGTGCACGGTGCCCTTGGGACGGCCGGTGGAACCCGAGGAATACAGCCAGAAGGCGATCTCGTCGCGGCCGGTGGTCGCGGCACCCGGCATCTCCATGCCGGCCGCGAGCAGGTCTTCGAAGCGCCTGGCGCCGATCGGCAGCGAGGCATCTCCCGCGCGCGAAACGATCAGGTTCCCGGGTTTCACCGAGGACTGCTGCACCGCGGATTCGATCGTGCCGAGGAGGGCCTGCGAGACGATCACGGCGCGTGCGCGCGCGTGTTCGATCATGTACGTGTAGTCGGTCGGGCCGAGCAGCGTGTTGACGGCCACCGGCACGACGCCCGCGTACAGGCAGCCGAGGAAGGCGACCGGCCAGTCGGTGCTGTCGTGCGCGCACAGCAGCACGCGATCTTCGCGGCGCAGCCCGAGGCTTTCGAGCGCACCGGCGAAGCGGCGGATGGCGCCGGCGAGCTGACCGTAGCTGAGCGAACCGGTGTCGTCGATGTACGCGAGCTTGTCGGCACGCACGGCGTTGAGGTCGAGCAGGTGCTGCGCGAAGTTGAGCCGTTCGGGGGTGGGCTCGATGCTTACCGCGTGGTTCATCCCTTTGCTCTCCTCGATTCTTGTGTGGCCGACGCGTGGGCGCGGTCGGTGCAGCTGTGCTGTCGATGCTTCGGCGCCGCTTCGATCGCCGTCACCGGCCGCCGAGAATGACAGCCCCGCCGGCAGAACCTTCGTGCGCTGACCCACGCCGCAACGCGGGGCCGTCGTCCTTCAATCCGTCTTCGCGTCGTCCGGTCCCGGCGTGAACTGGATCGCGCCCTGCGGCAGCAGGTAGAGCACCAGCGCACGGCCGTCGGTCACGGTCGGGTAGTGGGCGGAGCCCGGCCCGTACACCTTCCAGCCGGCGGGGCTGTCGTTGAACCTGGCCGCGCCTTCGAGCGGCATCACCAGGTCGATCTCGCCTTGCGGGTGAACGTGATGCGGCCCCTTGATGCGATCCATCTCGACGACATCGACCGAGTAGCCGTCGATCGCCGGATCGGGCTTGATCACGCGGCCGTAACGGATGCCCCCGGCCTCGCGGCTGCACATCCAGCCCTCGGCCACGCCCTGGCGGCAGGCGTCGAAGAGCTTCGAGTACCGCGGGCTGCCCGCGGCGGCCCATCGGTTGAGGTCGGATTGGAGGTCCGTGTCGAGCGGACGCCCTGCGATATATCGGGTGACTTCTGCGATCAGGTCGCGGAACGCCACCTGTGAGGTGTTGCTGCTCATGGGTTCGTCCTCTGCCGGGCCTGCCCGTCTTGCGCAGGCTGGAGTTGATGATGTAAAAATGCATCATAGTGCATAATAAGTAAAGCCGTGGAGGGTGGTCCGCACGATCCCGAATGCCCCCGAAATCCCCCGAAGCCGCTGCTGTCGCCACCGACGCGACGCCGGACGCGCGCGATCCCTTGCAGGTGGCGCTCGGGTCCCGCGTGCGACGGTTGCGTGCGCGTCGCGGCATCACGCGAAAGGTGCTCGCGCAGATCGCGGATGTCTCGGAGCGGCACCTGGCGAATCTCGAAGCCGGCGACGGCAATCCCTCGGTCCTGATCCTGCAGCAGATCGCACAGGCGCTGGATTGCTCGCTCGCCGAACTGCTCGGCGACGAGACCACGGATTCGCCGGACTGGCTGCTGATCCGCGACCTGCTGCACGGGCGCACGCCGGCGCAGCTCGAGGCGGCGCGCAACGCCCTCACCAAACTGTTCGGCAACCCTGAAACCCGCGACCACCGGCTGGACCGGGTTGCGCTGATCTGGTTGCTGGGCGCCGGCAAGTCGACACTCGGAAGAGGCCTGGCGGAGCGCCTGCGCCGGCCTTTGGTGGATCTCAACCGCGAGATCGAACGCGTCGCCGGCTGTCGTCCGGACGAGATCCATTCGCTGTACGGACCGGTGGCCTACCGGCGCTACGAGCGCCGCGCGCTCGAGGACGCGCTGGAGAAGCATCCGCTGGCCGTCATCGATACGCCGGGCGGCATCGTCACCGAGGCTGCGACCTTCAACCTGCTGCTGTCGAAGTGCTACACGATCTGGCTCACGGCCGCGCCGGAAGAGCACATGAACCGCGTGATCGCCCAAGGCGACCTGCGGCCCATGTCCGGCAACAAGCAGGCGATGGATGACCTGCGCCTGATCCTCCAGGAGCGCACGCCTTTCTATGCGAAGGCGGACCTGCTGTTCGATACCAGCGGCAAGCCGCCGGCGGTGTGCCTGTCGGCCGTTGCGACCGCCCTGGAGCGGACGATCGCGACGCGCGAGTAGGGTTTTCGCGGTTGACATGCACAATAGTGCATGCATAATAGTGCATCGTCGCGTCAGCGTACCGAGGAGTCCCCCATGCAGCCGTCCGCACCCCAAGTCGATTACCGCACCTCGCCGTCGCAGTACCGGCACTGGCGCCTGAGCTTCGACGGTCCCGTGGCGACCCTGGCGATGGACGTGGCGGAGGACGCCGGCCTGCGTCCGGGCTACAAGCTCAAGCTCAATTCCTACGACCTGGGCGTCGACATCGAGCTGCACGACGCCTTGCAGCGCCTGCGCTTCGAGCATCCGGAAGTGCGCAGCGTGGTGATCACCAGCCTGAAGGACCGCATCTTCTGCTCGGGCGCCAACATCTTCATGCTCGGCACGTCGTCGCATTCCTGGAAGGTGAACTTCTGCAAGTTCACCAACGAGACGCGCAACGGCATCGAGGATTCCTCGCGACATTCGGGCCTGAAGTTTCTCGCGGCCGTGAACGGCGCCTGTGCCGGCGGTGGCTACGAGATGGCGCTGGCCTGCGACGAGATCTACCTGGTCGACGATCGTTCGTCCGCGGTGTCGTTGCCGGAAGTTCCGCTGCTGGGCGTGCTGCCGGGCACCGGCGGCCTGACCCGCGTCACCGACAAGCGAAAGGTTCGCCACGATCTGGCGGACATCTTCTGCACCAGCATGGAAGGCCAGCGCGGCCAGCGTGCGAAGGACTGGAAGCTGGTGGACGAGATCGCGAAGCCCGCGGTGTTCGCCGATACGGTGAAGAAGCGCGCGCTCGAACTGGCGGCGCAGAGTGATCGACCGGCCGATGCCAAGGGCGTGCAGCTGACGCCGCTGGAGCGCAACGACAGCGCGGACGGCGTCGACTATCGCTACGTGTCGGTGAGCATCGACCGCAACCGCCGCCTGGCCAACCTCACGGTGAAGGCGCCCGAAACAGCACAGCCGACCGACATCGACGGCATCCTCAAGGCGGGCGTGAACTGGTGGCCGCTGCGCCTGGCGCGCGAGCTGGACGACGCGATCCTGCACCTGCGCACCAACGAGCTCGAAGTCGGCACCTGGCTGCTGCGCACCCACGGCGATGCCGCCCACGTGCTCGCCTGCGACGCCGCCCTCGACGCGCACCAGAAGCATTGGTTCGTGCGCGAGACCTTGGGGTTCCTGCGCCGCTGCCTGGCGCGCTTCGACGTGTCCTCTCGCACCTTGTTCGCGCTGATCGAACAGGGTTCCTGCTTCGCCGGCACCTTGCTCGAGATCGCTCTGGCCGCGGATCGAAGCTACATGCAGGCGCTCCCGGATAACGCGCCGAGCCTGCAGGTGTCCGCGCTCAACTTCGGCCACTACCCGATGGTCAACGGCAAGTCGCGTGTCGCGCACCGGTATTACGACGACGCGGGCGAGATCGAGGCGGTGCGCAAGACGCTGGGCTCAGCCATCTCGCCGGCGGACGCGCAGAAGCTGGGTCTGGTCACCGGCGCGCCGGACGACATCGACTGGGAAGACGAGATTCGCATCGCGCTCGAAGAGCGTGCCGCGCTGTCGCCCGACGCCCTCACCGGCCTCGAAGCGAACCTTCGCTTCGGCATCACCGAGA
>Ga0187844_10002190_pt1 | contig 14094 bp, 10 predicted proteins | sample SpaLakP09_SKY_50_FD_134517 | JGI IMG/M metagenome (GOLD analysis project Ga0187844, IMG submission 134517) | Oligotrophic lake water microbial communities from Sparkling Lake, Wisconsin, USA - SP09_SKY_50 | ecosystem: Environmental > Aquatic > Freshwater > Lake | place: USA: Sparkling Lake...
ACATCCTGCCGACCCGCCCGACCTTCGGCGTCACCCTGCAGGACGACCTGGCGGAAGACGACCCGTTTGACGCGCGCGTGTCGCTCCCGACGAACAACAACACGGGCGTGACGGCGGCCTACATGCCGGTCGACGAGACCGACGGCCGCCCCTCGCTGCCGCGCTTCGCGGGCGCCATCCTGCGCACGATCCGCACCTGGCGCGACGAAGCGCTGAAGCGTACCCCGGGCTACCGCGACCGCGTCGTGCAGATCCGCCATACGAAAAAAGAGGGAGGCCTGAACCTGAACATGACGCGCACCGCCATCGACGTGATGAGCCGCAGCGGAGAAGAAGCGGCACGCCAGGTGATCGAACGGTTCCTGCATCCCGTCGAAAAGGAAAACGGCTGGCTGAACCACCGCTGGGTGCGCATGCGCAGCACGGCGGCCGTCCTGCAGGAGACGTTCGCGCCGCTGTCCGAAGCCTGGCACGACGCGCGCCTGACACCGTCCTACGAGGCGCTGTGGATGGCCCACGGCATGGACGCCATGCCCGCCTACCAGCTCAGCAAGGCGAACCGCGCGGCCGGCTACGCGCTGTGGGAACGCATCGTGGCGCTGCCGCAGGAGGTGGCGCCGGCGGAGTTGTCCGCCCATGCGCCGCGGCCGCAGCCGGAACTCGTGATCGCGCCGCGCCTGAACTGACGGTCAGGCGTCGCGGCCGTCGAAGTGCTGCACGGGGATCGCGGCGAGATCGATGCCCTCGATGCAGCGCAGGTTGATGGCCGCCATCGGATTCCCCTTCGGATCGACCCCTTCCGCATACGGATGAATGCCGCACGTCGGACAGAAGCGGTGCTTGATGACGTGCTTGTTGAACGTGTAGGTGGCCGCCGCATCTTCGGGCGTGCGCAGGCGGAACTGCGCGCGCGGCACGAACCAGAGCAGGGATCCCTTGCGCTGGCACATCGAACAATTACAGGCGAGAGCGCCCTGGATCTCGCCTTCCACTTCGTACGCCACCTGGCCGCAGTGGCAGCTGCCTTGATAAATCATTGTCGTCTCCTCCGTGCGTTGCGTTAGGGGGCTCATGGTAGCGCAGGATTTTTGCAAGCGCATGTGTCGGGACGCGCGCCCGACACAATCGGACATCAACCGGTGTGCGCAACCCGCTAGAGTGGCCGCATCGTCATCGACAAGGTGCAGACCATGATTTCCGGTTCGATCAGGAAGCTCCTCCCGCTGGCGGCCGCCGCTCTCGTATCGCTGCCCGCATCGGCACAAGGCGTGAACGTCTGCGCACTCGTCTCCTGCAGCGCCAGCGGCCAGCGCGCCGCCGTGCTCGGCGAAGGGGCGCCGCCGCGCGCCGCCGTGCGGACGACGACCGTGGCGCGTCGCCCCACCCGGGAAGAGTCGACACGCGATCCGTGGGCACGCCGCTTCCAGGGCCGGGACAACGAAGACGAGGATGTCTGCCTGCTGAACGTCGGCATCGGCGGCCAGCTGGCGCGGAAGGGATCCATCGACAGCCACGTGCTGGGCCGCACGCACATCTGGCGCACGCCGGCCCGCTGAGCGTTCAATCCACGAGCCGCACGACCGTGGCGATGCGGCGGCCAGGCATATCGTTGGCAAGGCACAGCACCGGCGCCCGGCGCACGCCCGCGTAGTGCGCCCCCAGCACGAGCGCCGTGACGTAGGCGACGACGCCGCAAGCACCACTCCCGGCGCCGACGCGCACGACGTCCGCGCTGCCGTCGAGCTGCCGCATCGTCGTGGCCGCATATTCCATCAACTCGACCACAGGGCGCGAGCGGTGGCCGGTATCGGCGACGATCATCGCCACGCCGCCGGCATCGACACCCGCGTCGGCGAGCGTGCGCTCGACGAGTCCCGCGAGCACGCGTTCGGTACCGCGCCGGCGTGCGTCTGCCGGCGCCTCGACCTGCACGTCCGAGGGCGGTGCCAGGAGCGCGACCGCCTGGCCATCGGACGCCCCGGCCCACGCCGCACCACCGAGCAACATGCCGGCGGCGCCTTCGCCCGGCATTATCCCCTGCGGCTGCGCGGCCGTGAACAGGATCCGCTCCGACACCCAGCGCGCGACCGTCGCCTCGCCCACATGCGATGCTGCCGCCACCACGAGCGTCACACCGAGCGCTGCGCCGGCCGCAGTCATGCCGCAGCGGCATCGCGCTGTTCCCCGGCCAATCCGCAGGCAGCAGCGGCGACACCTGGAGCCCGGGCATGGCATCGTCACGCACGCTCCACTCGATCGCCGCGCGTCCCGCGAGTTCGGCGACGACGCCGCTTGCCAGCGTCAGCGCGCGCCATTGCTCGTCGCTGAAGCGTGCCTCGATGCCGCCGTGCGCCGCCAGCCAGCCGGCGACGTCTTCCCGCAGCGCCTCGTCGTGCGCGTTCCCGCAGCGTGCGCACATCACGGGGAAACCGGCGTCGTCGACGAGTTCCCGGTCCAGCTCCGGCCGCGCCTTGTTGTCCACGATGGCCGCCGCCAGTTCCTCGGCCGACGCACCGTGGGGCGCGCGCAGCGCCGTCGCGAGGATCGCCAGGTGTTGCGTCCGCGCCGGGCTGGTGGCAGCGCGGGCCAGCGTCGTCGTGGCCTGCCGGGGCAGGGTGTCCGCCTGGACGGCGCTGCGCTGTGCGATCCACCTGCTGCCGGCAAATCCCGCGAGCAGCAAGGCCACGGGCAGGCCGAGCAGCGATTCGACGATGAGGGGTGTCGACATGATCGATCTCCGTTCAAGCGTGAACGTACATCACGGCTCAGGCGGCGACAGCCAGCAGTTCGAGCTTCAGGCCCGTCATCCCGGACGGCACGTAGATCGCCATCGATTGCGCCTGCAGCATGCGTTCGTACATCTGCCCCTTGGCATCGAGGATGAAGTAGCACGTGTCAGGGCGCACCGGTACGGCGGCGGGGAGTTGCGGCGCGTATTGCAGGCGCACGCCGGGCAGGGCGGACAGCACGCATTTCTCGACGTCGTCCGGGGCGCCGACCTTGAAACGCAGCGGCACGGTGTCGACGAGTTCCAGGGTCGGGATGTCGGCCGAGACGGCAATATAGAACGTGGTCTTGTCGTCGATCTTGCCGGAGTCGAGCATGCCGTGGTGGTACGACGGCCGTACTTCGTTCAGGACGATGGCGAAGTACTTCGACGAGATCACGGTGTCGAGCAGTTCGCGGATGATCTGGAACAGCTTGGCGAAGCCGGGGCCGGGGTCGGGGTGGTGGTACACCGGCAGGTCGGTCAGCGTCCAGCTTTTGGAAAACGTCAGCAGCGCGCCGGCCACGCCGAGCAATTGCTCATGCAGGCGTTCCGGGTGCAGGTCGGGATGGTGCAGGTAGTGGGACAGCGACGCGCAGGCGGCGCTGGCGGTGTGCAAGAGCCAGAACGACGACATGTCGCCGGAACGGAATTCGATCACGTTGCGGCTGGGCTCGCGGTGGTGGCCGTACAGCGCGCTCACCTTGGCCTGCAGCGCCTCGAGCAGGCGGCGCAGTTGCTGGAACAGGGGCGGTGAGGCGCCCACCGACAGGCTGGGTGCCATGAAGGACGGGTCCAGCTCGAACCCGCCGGACGCAGCACGGCGCAGGCGCAGCACCGGAAAGCTGAGGTAGGCATCGCGCGGCTCGAATTCCGGGACGAGACGCACGGTTTTCCTGAGATAGGACACGGAAGCCGGTGCCGCCTGGGTGTAGAGGTCGGGCGTTTCCTCGTTCGTCTGCACGAAGCGCACCGTCTTGGTCGGCTGGCCCGGCTGGGCGAAATTGCCGCTGAACGGTTTGAGGCCGGGCAGGGCGGCGTAATACGTGATGGTTTGCTGGGATTGCGGCAGTTGGCCGAGGTCGACGGTGTCGGGCAGTTCGTCGGCGCCCGGCGCATCGACCAGTTCGCCATCCTGGAAACGCAGCGCCAGCTCGAGGATGCGCAAGACGTTGCTGGACAGCGCCTCGCGGTCGACCTGCAGCGCTTCGATGCCCCAGGCATACGGGTGTACGGCCCGGATACTCCTGGTCAGGCGGTGTTCATGGTACTGGTCCTGGCGCTGGAAATGCTGCGGACGCAGGAGCAGGCCTTCGCCCCACAATACCTTGCTGGCCATGGTGCCGATCATCGAGCTCGTCATGCATGTCCTCCCGTCGTGGCTTGTTCCAAGTCGATTACCTTAGTCCTTCGCGACCGTTTTTTTTCTGTAATGACAGGCAGTTTTGCTACTGCTCAAAGTAACCGTGGGTCATTCCCAACTGAACTATTTTTTCGCGCCCGACTGTGTGAAGATGCCGGCTTGCGCTGCCGGCATGGAGGAGCTTCGATGGAAGGGTTCACGCCTGGATTTTTCGACCGTCTGCTGGGCACGTCCGTGCGCGGCCCCGGCAACGCCACCCTCTCGCGCATGACCGCCGAGGATTTCAAGGATGCCGTTGCACGCGACCTGGAGGCGTTGTTGAACACGCGTTCCGTCTTCCCAGAAAATTCCCTGCAGGGTTTTCCCGAATGTAGCGACTCGCTTGTTACCTATGGCTTGACCGATTTCGCCGACCGCTCGCTGTCGAGCCCGAGCGACCGCGCCTATATCTGCGCATGCCTCGAAAAGACCATCGCCCGTCACGAGCCGCGCCTGCGCAACGTGAAGGCGGTCCTGGAAGTGCGCGACGAGAGTGCGGTGAACCGTTTGAAGTTTTCGATCACGGCGGTGCTCGTCGCCAGCGCATCGGAAGAGCCGGTCAATTTCGATGCATTGCTGCAGCCGTCGACCCTGCAGTACAGCATCAGCAAGGCGGGCAGGGCGTCGTTGGCCCCGTCCGCGCGAGGTTAAGCTTGGAACAATTGCTACCGTATTACGAGCGCGAGCTCGGCTACCTGCGCCGCCACCTGCGCGAATTCGCCGAACGTTATCCAAAGATCGCGGGCCGCCTGCTCATCAGCGGCGAGGTGTGCGAAGACCCGCATACGGAACGCATGATCGAATCGTTCGCGCTGCTGAATGCACGCATCGCCAAACGGCTCGACGACGACTATCCGGAATTCACGGAAGCACTGTTCGACGTGTTGTACCCGCATTACCTGCGACCCTTTCCCTCCTGTTCGATCGCCTGCATCGACTTCGGCGATACGGTCAACCAGCAGACGGGCATCAGCGTCATGCCGCGCGGTACCTCACTCAGTACGCGGCCCGTGCGCGGCTCGGCCTGCACGTTCCGCACCGTGTATCCCGTCACCGTGGCGCCGATCGCGCTCACCGGCGCCGCGTTTTCCGCCATCATCGACCATCCCGAAGCCGTGCGCCTGCCGGAAGGCGCGGGCTCCGGCCTGAGCCTGACGGTCACCGCCACGGCCGACCAGCTGCGCCTCGGCCGGCTGGCCTTGCCGCGCCTGCGCGTGTTCATTGACGGCGAAGCGTCGTTTTGCGCGGCGCTCCGGGACACGTTGTTCATGCGCGCGGCGGGTGCCTACGTCGAGGTGGATCGCAATGGCCGGTGGTTTCCCCTGGACGCGATCCCGATCGAGCCTGCCGGCTTCGCCGACGACGAAGCCCTGATCGATTTTCCCGCCCGCTCGCATGCCGCCTACCGCCTGCTGACCGAGTACTTCTGTTTTCCGGACAAGTTCAACTTCTTCGACATCGACCTGGCCGCGCTCATGGCCGCGCTGCCGACCACGCTGGCGGCCGGGGCGAAGACGGTCACCCTGCACCTCGCGCTGTCGGGCCTGCGCGCGGATTCGAACACGGCGCGCATGCTCGGCACGCTGTCGACGCACAACCTGCTGCTGGGCTGTACCCCCGTCATCAACCTGTTCAGGCAACGCGGCGAGCCGATCCGCCTGACTCACGCCAGCGCCAGCTACCCCGTGCTGGCCGATGCGCGCCGCGCCTTCGCATACGAAGTGCAATCCATCGAATCCGTCAACCTCGTGCGCCAGACGCCGCAGGGAGAGACGGTCGTCGAGTTCCACCCGTTTTACTCGCTCAAGCACGCCCAGACGCCCGAACAGAACGGCCATTACTGGGTCCTGCGGCGCGACGACACGCTGGCCGAATACAGCCCCGGCTATGAAACGCAGATCGCCATCGTCGACATCGATTTCGACCCCGCCGCCGTCGAGACGCAGACGCTGAACATCGAACTCGTCTGCAGCAACCGCGACCTGCCGGCCTCGCTCTCCTACGGCCAGAGCGGCGGCGATTTGTTCCTCGAAGGCGGCTCGAACGTGAAAACGATCCACTTCCTGCGCAAGCCCACGATCACGTACCGTTTCGAGAGCGCCCGCAGCGCCCATTGGCGCTTGATCTCGCATCTGACGCTGAACCATCTGTCGCTGGGAAATGGCGGCGTCGACGCCTTCCGCGAAATGTTCGCCCTGTACGACCTGCCCCGTTCGCCATCGTCGCAGCGCCAGATCGCCGGCATCGCCGGCATCGAACAGCGCACCGCCAGCGCCTGGATGGCGGGCAATCCGTTCACCTGCCTCGTGCGCGGCGTGGAGGTACGCATCGTCATCGACGAGGAAGCCTTCGTCGGCAGCGGCATTTACGCATTCGCCCACATCGTCGAGCGGTTTCTCGCGCTGTACGTGCATGCCAACAGCTTCACGCAACTGGTGGTGGTGTCGAATAAAACCGGAGAGGAATTATTGACATGCCTACCGAGAAGCGGCGATTTGAGCCTGCTGTAATCGAGCGCCTGTTCAGGGAACCCTATCGTTTCGAGTACTTCCAGGCCGTGCGCATGCTCGAGCTCTGGCTCAAGCGCCACGGCCGGCCCCGGCACGACGCCATCGCCCCCGACGTTATCGCCCGTTATGTTCGCTTCCAGAACTCGACGTCGCTCGGCTTCCCGGCCAGCCAGTTGGAAGCGATTGACCCCGAGCCGCGCGACCTCGAACGGGGCGCGCACGCGCTCGGCAAGGCGCTGCAGGACGCCCGCCTGCACACCATCCGCGTCACGCCATCCTTCATGGGCCTGCTGAGCGCCACCGGCGTGCTGCCGGCCCATTACACGGAACGCATCGCCGAACACCAGCAGCGCCAGGCAGACGAGGGACCGCGCGCCCTGCTGGACACGTTCTCGAACCGCTCGCTCGCCCTGTTCTACGCGGCCTGGCGCAAGTACCGGCTGCACTTCAAATACCAGCTCGACGGCCAGGATGCGTTCCTGCCGCTGCTGCTCGCACTGGCCGGACTCGGCAACACTGCGCTGCGCGGGCGGCTGGCGCACGACCGGCACGGCGCCGTGCTGGACGAGTCGGTCGGATACTTCGCCGCATCGATCCGCCAGCGGCCACCGTCGGCCGTGCAGATGGGGCGCGTGCTGTCCGAGTACTTCGGCCACCCGGTGCGCATCGAGCAATTCGTCGGTGCCTGGTACGACGTGCCGCCCGCCCAGCAGACCATCCTCGGCCATCCCACCGCCGTGCTGGGAACGAGCGCGATGGCCGGCGTGCGCGTGTGGCAGCGCGACCTGCGCCTGCGCGTCGTCGTGGGTCCGCTGGACCACGCCGGTTTCACCTCGTTCCTGCCGGGCGGCCTCGCGGCGCGCGCCCTCAAGAGCATGCTGGGCCTGTTGGCCGGCGTCACGCTCGAATATGAAGTCGAACTGATCCTGCGCGGCGACGAGGTCCGCAGCACCGTCCTCGGGCCCGCGCCAAGCGGGAGACTCGGATGGGATGCCTATCTCGTCGACGGACCGCAGGCGGATGACCGAGGCGACGTCCGCTACGGTCTGCAACCGATCGAACTGCAGGCCTGACGAGTCTCCCTACGGCACGACCTCGGCGGAAAACAACCGCTCGGCCGGGGCAGGATCGAACAACCCGTGCCCATCCCAGCGCGGCAGGGCGATATCCGATTGCGAGGGCACGGCCTTGCCCGCATAGCGCGGCCCGAGCCGGGCGATCATGCCCGGGAAGGCGCGGCAATAACTCGATGCGACGCCGGCCAGCTGGGCGAGCCGCTTATACGTGATCACGCTGGCGGGCGGCAAGGTGTCGAGCACGTGGACGATGCGTTCCCGCCAGTCGTCGGACCACGCGGGCAGCGGTGCGCCCGCCGTGCGGATCCGGTCGCCCGTGCGAATTTCTCCGCCGCGCAGCACGCGCGCCAGCATGCCGCGCCGCGTGCCGATGCGCGTCGAGAGGCCCGCGTGGTGCGCATCCAGGTGGCCGCACGCTTCGCACTGGAACATCAACCGCAGCAGGACACCGTCGCCGACCTGCAGCACGGTGCCGGACGCAAGCCGCGACGTGTCGACGTCCACGAGCAGGTTCTCGCGCAACGCGTGGGGCGGCAGCGCGAACGCGTCGTACGCATCCGTACCGGCCAACAGCAGCTGGCGCGGCGACAGCGGGTCGGCGTGCACGTCGCCTTCCAGTCCCTGGTAGGCGATGGCGCGCACGCGCTCCACGCGCTCGGGTGGCGCGGCCAGGCTGGGGCGCAGGGCCAGGGCTTCGATCCGTCCGATGTCCATTGCGTATCCGTGTCGATAAGAGATGAGCGATGACCAAGTCTGCCACAGGTGCGGCAAGTCCGGATGGCGTACCGGACGGCCGCACCATGACGCTCAACGATACGCAGGATCGCGGGAACTTCCGTGCGCCCACGTGTACAAGGCGGGCAGGATCAGGAGCGTCAGCGCCGTCGACGACAGGATGCCGCCGATGACGACCGTCGCCAGCGGCCGCTGCACCTCGGCGCCCGTGCTGGTCGCCAACGCCATCGGCAGGAAGCCCAGCGACGCGACCAGCGCCGTCATCAGCACTGCGCGCAAACGGACCTGCGCCCCTTCGCGCATGGCGTCCGACGCCGTATGCCCCTGGTCGCGCAGCGAGCGCACGAACGTCAGCATCACGAGGCCGTTCAGCACGGCCACGCCGGACAGCGCGATGAAGCCGACCGCCGCCGAAATCGACAGCGGCAATCCGCGCAGCCACAGCGCCAGCACGCCGCCCGTCATCGCGAACGGGATGCCGCTGAATACGAGCAGGCCATCCTTCACGCTGCCGAACATCAGGTACAGGAGCGCGAACACGAGCGCCAGCGCGGCCGGGACGACGAGGGCCAGGCGCTGGCCCGCGGCCTGCAGGTTCTCGAATTGCCCGCCGAGGCTCAGCCACACGCCCGCCGGCAGTTTCAGGCTGTTCAAATCGGACTGCAGCCCGGCGACGAACGACCCGAGATCGCGCCCGCGCACGTTGGCCGTGACGACGATGCGGCGCTTGCCGTTCTCGCGGCTGATCTGGTTCGCTTCCGGAATGAACGCCAGCGTGGCGATCTCGGACAGCGGGATGCTGCCGCTACGGCCTTCGCGCGCGGGCAGGGAGATCGGCAGGCGGCGCAAGGTCTCGACGTCGTTGCGCGCCCCTTCCGGCAGGCGTACCGTGATCGCGAAGCGGCGGTCGCCTTCGAACACCGTGCCCACGTCGCGGCCGCCGACGAGCGTGCCGAACGCTTCCTGCACGTCCGCCACGTTCAGGCCATAGCGCGCGGCCTTGATGCGGTCGACGGCCAAGGTCAGCGCGGGCAGGCTTTCCGTCTGCTCGACTTTGACGTCGACCGCACCCGGCAGCCGGCCGAGAACCTGGGCGATGCGCTGGGCCGTCGCGAGCATGGTCGCCGTGTCGTCGCCGAAGATCTTCACGGCCACGTCGCTGCGCACGCCCGAGATCAACTCGTTGAAGCGCAACTGGATCGGTTGCGAGAACTCGTAGTTGTTGCCGGGGATGCGGTCGGCCGCTGCCGCGATCGCGGCCACGAGCTGCGCGTGCGTTCGTCCCGGCTTGGGCCACTGGCTTTCCGGCCGCAGGATCAGGTAGCTGTCGGCCGCATTCGGCGGCATCGGGTCCGTCGCCACCTCGGCCGTGCCGATGCGCGCGAACACGCGCTCGATCTCGGGGAATTCGCGCAGCAGGGCGGTTTCCAGCTTCTGCTGCATCGCCACCGATTGCTGCAGGCTCGTGCCGGGAATCCGCAAGGTCATCACGGCGAGATCGCCCTCGTCCAGGTTGGGCGCGAACTCGGTGCCGAGCCGCGTCGCCAGCAAACCTGTCAACAGCACGGAGAGTACGGCGAACGTCAGGACCACCGGACGGTTGCGCAGGGTCCAGTCCAGCAGCGGCCGGTACCAGTCGCGCGCCTTGCGCATCAGGCGGTTGTCGCGCTCGGCCACGTCGCCGCTGACGAACAGCGCGACGGCGGCCGGCACGAACGTCACGGACAGGATCATCGCGCCGACCAGCGCCATCACGACCGTGAGCGCCATCGGATGGAACATCTTGCCTTCGATGCCGGACAGCGCGAGCAGCGGCAGGTAGACCGTCATGATGATCACCTGGCCGAACAGCAGTGGCCGGCGCGCTTCCGCCGCCGCAAGCGCCACTTCCGTGCGGCGTTCCGCGCCGGTCAGCGGCCGCCCGACCTCGGCCTGGGCGATGCCGAGCCTGCGAATGCAGTTCTCGACGATGACGACGGCGCCGTCGATGATGATGCCGAAGTCGAGCGCGCCGAGGCTCATCAGGTTGGCGCTGACACCGGCCCCCACCATCCCCGTGAACACGAGCAGCATCGTGAGCGGGATGACGAGCGCGGTGACGAGCGCCGCGCGCAGGTTGCCCAGGAAGGCGAACAGGATCGCGATGACGAGCAGCGCCCCTTCGACGAGGTTGTTGCGGACGGTGCGGATCGCCTTGTTGACCAGCACCGAGCGGTCGTACACGGGCAGCGCCTGCACGCCGGGCGGCAGCGAGCGGTTGACCTCGTCGAGCTTGCGGCGCGCGCTGTCCGCGACGGCGCGGCTGTTCTGGCCGATCAGCATGAACACGGCGCCCAGCACGACTTCCCTGCCGTTTTCCGTGGCGGCGCCGGTACGCAATTCGCGGCCCGGTTCGACGTCGGCCACGTCGCGCACGCGCACCGGCGCGCCGTCGACGACGTCCAGCACGATGTTGCGGATCTCTTCCAGCGTTTTCACCTGGCCCGGCGTGCGCACGACGAACTGCTCGCCGCCCCGCTCGATGTAGCCGGCGCCCGCGTTGACGTTGTTGCGGTCGATGGCGTTCACCACCGTCGCCAGCGACAGCCCGTGCGCGGTCAGCTTCGCCATGTCCGGTGCGACCTGGTATTCCTTCAGGTAGCCGCCGATCGTGTTCACTTCGGTCACGCCCGCAACGCCGCGCAGCTGCGGCGCGACGATCCAGTCCTGGATCTCGCGCAGGTCCGCCGGAGAATAGGGCGTGCCGTCCGGTTTCAGGGCGTCGGGGCGCGCTTCGACGGTCCAATAAAAGATCTCGCCGAGGCCCGTCGCGATCGGGCCCAGCGCGGGATCGGCCTTGTCCGGCAGCCGGCTCTTCGCCTGCTGCAGCCGTTCGCTCACGAGCTGGCGCGCAAAATAAATGTCGGTGCCTTCCTTGAAGACGACGGTGACCTGCGACAGGCCGTAGCGCGACAGCGACCGCGTCTGCTCGAGCCGGGGCAGGCCGCTCATCGCCGACTCGATCGGAAAGGTGATGCGCTGCTCGACTTCCAGCGGCGAGTAGCCCTGCGCCGCCGTGTTGATCTGCACCTGCACGTTCGTGATGTCGGGCACGGCGTCGATCGGCAGGCGTTGATAGTTCACGACACCCAGTCCGGCAAGGGCGAGGACGGCGAGCACGACCAGCCAGCGGCGCGCGATGGCGAATGCGATAAGTTGTTCGAACATGGTCGCCTCGTCAGTCCTCGTGCCCGGCTTCGCTCTTGCCGAGGTCCGCCTTGAGCAAAAAGCTGCCGCCGGCCGCGACGACGTCGCCCGCCGCGAGACCGCGCACGATCTCGGTCCGCTTGCCGTCCGAACGCCCGGGCACGACGTCGCGCACGGCGAATCCGGCCTTCGTGCGGACGAACACGACGCCGTGCTCGTGGATCGTCTGGATGGCGTCGCCGGACACCGTCACCGGCACCTGCGCTTGCGGCCCCATCAGGTCGACGCTGGCCAGCATGCCCGGCCGCAGGTGAGAGTCTCGGTTCGGCAGGACGATGCGGGCCGTCGCCATGCGCGTCGACTCGCCGAGGATCGGGCCGACGAAGGCGACGGTGCCGTCGATCTCGCCCTGCTGCGTGCCGACGCTGATCTTCGCCGCCATGCCGGTACCGACCTGGGTCAGGCTGTCGGCGGGCACGGCCGCTTCGATCCACACGTGCGACAGGTCGGCGATCGTGAGTAGCGGCTTGGTCTCGTCGACCGCCTGGCCCGCTACGGCCGGCTTCTCGACGACGACGCCATTCAATGGCGCGCGGATCGTGACGCTCCCGGACACCGTGCCCGCCTCGATGCCGAGGGCGGCCAGGTGCTGTGCCGCGGCCTGCGCGGCGATCTCCGCTTCCTTCAGCGCCGTCGCGGCGGCGTCGAGGTCCTGGCGGGCGGAGATGCGTTCGTCCCACAGCGTCTTTTCGCGCTCGTACGTCGTGCGGGCGAGCTGCAGGCGCTGGCGCGCGCTGGCGGCGTCGGCCTGCCATTGCGCGACGGCGGGGCTCCGGATCGTCACGAGCGCCTGGCCCTTGCGCACGAGGGTCCCCGGCGATACGAGCACGGCCTGCACGATGCCATGTGCCGGTGCGGCCAGCACCACGGTGCGTTCCGCATCGGTTTTCACCTGCGCGGGCAGGTGCAGCCGCTGCCGCAGGGTGGCCGGGGCGGCCGTGTCGAGGGCGATGCCGTTGGCCTTGATCTGCGCGTCCGTCATCGCGATGCCGTGTGCGCCCGCATCTGCGGCGGAATCTGTTTCGGCGCCGCGGTCGTCGTGGCCGTGCGCGTCTGTCGTCGGCCTCGTGTCCTGGCGCGTGAACAGCATCAGGCCGGCAAGGAGGAGGGCGAACGCGCACATCAGCGCGATCGCCAGTTTTTGTGTCTTCGTCATGGTGTTCTTTCAGTCTTGATCGGTGCCGGCGAGGCGTTCGATGTCGGCCCAGGCGCGCCAGGCGGTTTCCAGGCTGTCCCACTGGCGCGTCTGCACCTGGAACCACGTGCGCTGCGCGTCGAGCACGTCCAGGAAGGAAAACTTCCCGTACTCGAAACCTTTCAGCGTCTGTTCGTACGCGGACTTCGCGCCCGGCACGACGTCGTCGCGCAGCAGCCGGGCTTCCTGTTTCGCCGTGGCGTAGCGCGTGTGGGCGGCCGTCAGCGCGGCCGCCGTCCCGACCCGGACGGCAGACAGTTCCTCGCTCGCCGCGTCGGTACGGCGCAAGGCCGCACGCAGGGCGTCCTCATTGCGGTTGAACAGGGGTAGCGGCACGGACAGGCCGACGACGGCCTGGCGCCGGCCCACCTGGTCATCCTTTTGCGTACCCACGGACAAGGTGACGTCCGGCACGCGCGTGGCCCGCTCGACATCGGCCTGGGCCTGCCGCGCCGCGAGCTGGCCGCGTGCGCGGCGCACGGCGACGGCTTCACGGGTCAGCAAAGCAGCGATGGGGGCGGCGTCGGGCAGACGGTCGCTGTCGTCGTCCAGCGCGAGGGTGTCCGGCGCCCGGCCGACCAGCGCGCCCAGCTCGGTTTCGGCGATGGCCAGTGCCGCCGCCGCCCGGGTGAGCGCGGTCTGGGCGTCGATGGCGGCCAGGCGGGCCCGCGTCTCGTCGATGGGCGAGATTTTTCCGGCCGCCACCCGCTTGCCGGCCACGTCGACGGTGCGGTGCGCGAGGTCCGTCAATGCCTGGGCGAGTGCGAGCCGGTGTCCGGCGATCAGGACGTCGTGGTAGGCGGCGATGACGTCGGCGCGGATGGCCAAGCGCTGCGCCAGCCGGTCGCCGCGCGCCACGTTGGCCTCGCCCTGGGCGAGGGCAACGCGGGCCCGGCGCTTGCCGCCGAGCTCGATCGGCTGGTTGATCTGCACGGTGGTCGTGCGCGTGCCCGCCTGCTGGCCTTCGCGCAGCCAGGACAGCTCGGGATTGGGCAGGCGGCCGGCCTGGACGACCAGCGCATCGCTCGCCGCCACCTCGTGCGCGGCCGCGCGCGCGACGGGCTGGTCGAGGGCGAGCCGGATCGCCGTGGATAAGTCGATGGGCGCGGCGTCGCAACGCCAGGCCAGCGCGGATGCGAAAAACAGCACCGCCAGCGTTTGTC
>Ga0187844_10002191_pt1 | contig 14093 bp, 10 predicted proteins | sample SpaLakP09_SKY_50_FD_134517 | JGI IMG/M metagenome (GOLD analysis project Ga0187844, IMG submission 134517) | Oligotrophic lake water microbial communities from Sparkling Lake, Wisconsin, USA - SP09_SKY_50 | ecosystem: Environmental > Aquatic > Freshwater > Lake | place: USA: Sparkling Lake...
CGGCTGCCGCGCGGCAGCCGGCGCGCCACAAGGGCATCGAAGCCGTATCGGCACGGCGTCAACCGGCATGGCAGCCGCCGCCGCGCACGCGCCAGTCGCCTCCGCAACCCGGTGAGATCTGGCTCCATCACGCTCCCGCGCCGGGCGCGACCCGGCGCGATCCGGCCACCGCCGCAGCCACCGCATCGACTTCTGCGGCAGCCATCAAGCCCGCGCCAGCACAGCCGGCCGGCAGGGCTGAAACCGTCGCGCAGAAGCCGCAGCCCAGGACGCCAGCCAGGCCCGAAGCGCGTCCCACTGCGCGCGCGGAGACCCGCGCCGAGCCAAAGGCCGCCCCGCAGGCCACCATCGTGAGCAGCCCGTTCCGCAATCCGCAGCTCGGTTTGCGCTCGGCCATCACGACGCTGCCCGAAGCGATGAGGAAGCCGGCATCGGCTGAGGACGCCTCGGCGGCCACGGCAGTCGTGGCGGAAGTGGCAGTGGAAAGCAGCGCCGTCGTGGCGACCTCGGCGAGCCCGTCGCCGTCCGCCGAAGTTGCGACGGCAGCGGCGGGGGCGTCCCAGGTCGCTCCCGCATCGGTCGATTCTCATACCGCAACCATTTCGGACGTTGGTGCGACAGCCGCGCCTGCACCCACATCGCCTGAAGCGGACACGTCCGCGTCGCCAGCGGCCACATTCGATGCGCTCCGTGACGAGGCGCTGGCGCTGCTGGCCGAACTGCGCGAACTGGCCGGTCGGCCGATGGGCATGGCGACGCCCGCAGCGACGACTGCCGTCAGCGCGCCGGAAATCTCTCAAATGGCCGCGCAGGCCGACGTGCCCTCGCAAGACCAAACGCTATTGGTGGCCAAGCCGATTGCCGCCGCCGTCGAGGAACACATGACCGCGCCGGCACCCGAAAGCGATGCGCCTGTCGACATCGGCCCGCTCGAACCGACGGTCGACGACTTGCCGGCCGAGCCGACGGTCGTGCAGGCCATTGAGCAGGCCGTCGCGGCGTCGATCTCGGAAGCCGAGGCAGAAGAGGCCGCAGCCGACGCCAGGGCACGCGCTGAAGCCGTTGTTTCAGGCGAAGCCGGATCGATGGCTGCCGCCGGCGTGAGCCCGAGCGTGGCATTCGACGAGGCTGAGACGGCCGATGCATCGTCGCCCGCGGATGACACGAAAAGCGGGGATGCGTCATCGGCCGACGATGCTGCGGCGGTCGAGGATGCCAACGCGTTCGTGCAGCCGGCGCCGAAACCCCGCATCGTGTTGCCGGCCGTGGTCGGCCGGACCGTGCCGCTGTCGTCGATTGCGCCGGCCGTCGCCGCGTCGCCGACGCCCGCCGTCGCAGCAGCCCCTGTGATTCCGCCCGCGCCGCCCGCGCCGCGCATGGTGGTCGACTATCGCCTGCCGGGCGCCGATCTGCTGGAGCCGGCCGACGAACATGCCGAACAGGTCTCGGAAGAACGGCTGCAGCAAACCGGCGAACTGATTTCCCAGCGACTGGCCGAGTTCAAGGTGCCCGTGTCGGTGGTTGGCGCCAGCGCCGGTCCTGTTATTACACGATTTGAAGTCGATCCCGCGGTTGGCGTGCGCGGCGCGCAGGTGGTCGGCCTGGTGAAGGACCTGGCGCGCGCGCTGGGCGTGACTTCGATTCGCGTGGTCGAGACCATTCCGGGCAAGACCTGCATGGGGTTGGAACTGCCCAACCCGAAGCGCCAGATGATCCGCCTGTCCGAGATCGTCAGCGGCAGCGCCTTCCACGCGCATGCATCGAAGCTGGTGCTGGCGATGGGCAAGGACATCACCGGCAATCCGGTGGTGACCGACCTGGCGCGCGCGCCGCACTTGCTGGTGGCCGGCACCACTGGCTCGGGCAAGTCCGTGGCGGTCAACGCCATGATTCTGTCGATGCTCTACAAGGCGACGCCGGAAGACGTGCGCCTGATCATGATCGACCCGAAGATGCTGGAGCTGTCCGTCTACGAAGGCATCCCGCACCTGCTGGCGCCGGTCGTGACCGATATGAAGCTGGCCGCGCACGCGCTGAACTGGTGTGTGGGCGAGATGGAAAAGCGCTACCGCCTGATGTCTGCGCTGGGGGTGCGCAATCTGGCTGGCTACAACCAGAAGATCCGCGCGGCGCAGGCGGCCGGGCAGAAGGTGCCGAATCCGTTCTCGCTGACGCCCGATGCGCCCGAGCCGCTTTCCACGCTGCCGCTGATCGTGGTGGTGATCGATGAACTGGCCGACCTGATGATGGTGGCTGGCAAGAAGATCGAAGAATTGATTGCGCGGCTGGCGCAAAAAGCGCGTGCGGCTGGCATTCACCTGATCCTGGCGACGCAGCGTCCATCGGTCGACGTGATCACCGGGCTGATCAAGGCCAATATCCCGACGCGCGTGGCGTTTCAGGTGTCATCGAAGATCGATTCACGCACGATTCTGGACCAGATGGGCGCGGAAAGCCTGCTGGGGCAGGGCGACATGCTGTTCCTGCCGCCGGGCACCGGTTATCCGCAGCGCGTGCACGGTGCGTTCGTCGCCGACGAGGAAGTGCACCGCGTAGTGGAGCACTGGAAGCAGTTTGGCGAGCCCGACTATGAAGAAGCGATCCTGGCCGGCGACGTGCCCGAAGGCGCTGCTGGCGACCTGCTGGGCGACAGCGGCGAGGGCGAAGCGGATCCGCTCTATGATGAAGCCGCACAGATTGTGCTGACATCGCGCCGGGCCTCGATTTCCGCGGTTCAGCGGCAATTGCGCATCGGCTACAACCGCGCCGCGCGACTGATCGAACAGATGGAGGCGGCGGGACTGGTCTCGCCGATGGGCCGCAACGGCACGCGCGAAGTCCTCGCGCCCGGCGGCCCCGACTAGATCTGCACGCCAGCACGGCTGGCGGACCGGACAAACGCAAGATCGCATCCACAGGAGCATTCGGCGATGGCATCCGTTCAGGGCAATCTGCTGCACGACGTACCGGTGCATGCCGAAGGCGAGGTCTTTACCGATCTGCTGACGTGGCAGGCCACGGGCCGCGTGCGCATCGAACGGATCGTGTCGAACGGCCAGGCGAGCCCGCCCGGCTTCTGGTATGACAGCGCCGACGACGAGTGGGTGCTGGTCATCAGCGGCAGCGCCGAGGTGGAAATCGACGACGGCACCATGCATACGCTGGGCGCTGGCGACTGGCTGCAACTTCCGGCGCACTGCAGGCATCGCGTGGCGCGCACCGACGCCGCGCAGCCGACGATCTGGCTCGCCGTTCATGTGACGCCAACCGCCTGACACCTGAGGCCTGACGCCGGACACGCCGCGCTTGTATGGCCGTCGTATGGCTTTATGATGACGGGACGATCCCTCCGGAGGTTCCGGCTTGCCCCATATCGCCCGGTCGCACCGCGCCTGGCCGTCGCCTGTCTGGCCAGTGCCCGCTCGGATACTGCATTGGCCTCGTATGGACCGCCAGGCCCGCTCCCGGTCGCACCGCGCCTGGCTTAACGCGGCGCTGGCCGTGCTGTGCCTGCTGCTTGCGCCGAGCCTGGCCGCGCAGGCCGACACCCTGCGCATCGGCTCGAAACGCTTCACCGAGTCATACATCCTTGGCGAAATCCTGACGCAGACCGCGGCGCGCCATGTCGACACGCGCCATCTGCCGGGGCTGGGCAATACCGCCATCGTCTTCGAGGCCCTCAAGGCGGGTAGCATCGACGCTTATCCCGACTACACCGGCACGCTGGCCAGCGAGATCCTGAAGCTGCCGGGCAAGGTGTCGCTCGAACAGATCAACAGCGCGTTGGCGCCGATGGGGCTGGGCGCCGCGGTGCCGCTGGGCTTCGAGAACACCTATGCGATTGCCGTGTCCGAAGCGCGCGCCGGCAATCTGCGCACACTCGACGATCTGGCGCGCCAGCCGACGCTGCGGCTGGGCCTGTCGCACGAATTCATCGGCCGCGCCGATGGCTGGCCAGCGCTGGCGCAACGCTACGGCCTGCCGCAACGGCCGGTCGGGATCGACCACGGCATCGCCTATGACGCGCTGGCCAGCGGGCAGATCGACGCGATCGACATCTATTCCACCGATGCCAAGATCCGCCGGTTTCAGCTGCGTGTGCTCGAAGACACGCGCCATGTATTTCCGCGCTACGACGCGGTGATCGTCTACCGGCTAGACGTGCCGCAGCGCTTTCCTGCCGCGTGGCAAGCGCTGCAACAGTTGTCCGGGCGCATCGGCGTGGCGGCCATGATCGACATGAATGCGTCGGCCGAGATCGACGGTGCGTCGTTCGCGGATATTGCGAGCCGTTTTCTCGCGGGCCACGACGCCGCGCCGGGCCAGGACGCGCATCGTCAAGGCCTGTTGCGCGTGCTGACGGGCGCCGAGACATGGCGGTTGACCGCGCGGCATCTGGCGCTGGTCGGCGGCGCGGTCGGGGCTGCCACGCTGCTCGGCGTGCCGCTGGGAATCGTGGCGGCCCGCCGCCGACGTATCGGACAGATGATGCTGGCGGCCGTGGGCGTGCTGCAGACCGTGCCGTCGCTGGCGTTGCTGGCGATGCTGATCCCGCTGCTAGGCCGGATCGGCGTGTGGCCGGCGATGATCGCGCTGTTTCTCTATGCGCTGCTGCCGATCGTGCGCAATGCCTGCACGGGCCTGCAGGAAATTTCCCAGGGCATGCGCGACGCGGGGCGGGCGCTGGGGTTGCGCCCGATGCAGGTGCTGCGGTACGTGGAGATGCCTCTGGCGATGCCCGTGGTGCTGGCCGGCATCAAGACCGCGGCCATCATCAGTGTCGGCACCGCGACCATTGCCGCATTCGTCGGCGCAGGCGGCTACGGTGAGCGCATCGTCGCCGGCCTGGCGCTCAACGATTCCATCCAACTGCTGGCCGGAGCCATTCCGGCAGCGGTGCTGGCGCTGGCGGTGCAGGGCGCATTTGGCGCGATGGAATGGTGGAGCCAGCGCAATCGTGCACAGTAACTTCGGACCGACCACGCCCATGCGACACGTCATTGCTATTCGCCTGCTTGCGCCGCTGACCATCTGCATCGCGATGTCGGCCGGCATGGCCCGGGCTGCGCCCCCTTCGGCACCTGCTTCGGTGCTCCCGGCCACTTCCCCCGCATCGGCCGAGCAGATCGAACGCGGCCGCTACCTGGCGCGCATCGCCAACTGCGCGGCGTGCCACACCGCCGAGGGCGGCGCGCCGATGGCGGGCGGGCTGGCCTTGCGGACCGATGTCGGCGACGTTTATTCCACCAACATCACGCCCGATCCGGACAGTGGCATCGGACGATATACGTTCGACGAATTCGATCGCGCCGTCAGGCGCGGCGTGGCGCGCGATGGCAAGCGGCTGTATCCGGCCATGCCCTACGTGTCGTACTCCAGGATGACCCGCGACGATGTCGCCGCCATTTATGCCTGGATGCGCAGCGAAGTGAAGCCGGTGCGGCAAGCCAATCGCGAAACCGTGCTGCGCTGGCCGTATCGCATGCGCTGGCTGCTGGTGCCGTGGAACTGGCTGAACCTCGATGACGGCGCGATGCGCACCGATGCAGCGCGTGACCCCGTGTGGAACCGCGGCGCTTATCTGGTGAAGGCCGTGGCGCATTGCGGCTCGTGCCATACGCCGCGTGGCATGCTCTATGGCGAAAAGGCCGGCGACGAACGCAGCCGGCATTTCCTGTCCGGCGCGACCGTGGAGGGATGGTCCGCCACCAACTTGACCGGCGACGTGCTGACCGGCCTTGGCGCGTGGTCGCAGGCCGATATCGTCGAATACCTGCATACGGGCCGCAATGCCCACGCCACCTCGTTCGGACCGATGTCGACCGTGATTGCCGCGTCGACGCAATATCTGAGCGCGGGCGACCTCGTCGCCGTGGCCACCTACCTGAAGTCGATCCCGGGCGCACGCGGCGAGACGCAACCGTATCGGCACGACCCTGCGACCGCCACGCGGCTCGCGCAGGGCCGCTTCGACACGCCCGGTGCACGCCAGTACGCCACCTATTGCATGCCGTGCCACAACGCCGACGGCAAGGGCTTCGCGCGGGTATTCCCGCCGCTGGCGGGCAATCCTACCGTGGTAGATCCCAATCCCGCCTCGCTGATCAACCTGCTGCTCGATGGCGCGGTGACCGCACGCGTGAATACCGCGCCTAGCGACTACCACATGCCCGGCTATGGCTGGACCATGGAAGACCAGGAACTGGCCAATCTGCTGACCTTTATCCGTGGCGGCTGGGGCAATCGTGCGGCACCGGTGTCGCCCGAGGCCGTCGCCGCACGCCGGCAGGCGCTTGGGCCGCGCGCCCGCATTTCGGACACACCATGACGATCACCCGCAGAGATTTTCTGAACGGTACTGCGCTGACGATTGCTGCCGGCATTGCGCCCGCCGGGCTGGCGCGCGCGGCGGCATCGCAAGCGGCAATGGCTGCGGCGGCGTCATCGGCAGCTTATCCGCCGGCGCTGACGGGCCTGCGCGGCAATCACGCCGGCACCTTCACGCTGGCGCACAGCCTGGCGCGTGAGGGCGCCACCTATCCTGGCGTACTGGCGCGTGAATCGTACGATCTGGTAGTAGTGGGCGGCGGCATTAGCGGACTGGCCGCCGCGTGGTTTTATCAGCAGAAATTCGGCATGAATCGGCGCATTCTGATACTCGATAATCATGACGATTTCGGCGGCCACGCCAAACGCAATGAATTTACCGTGCGCGGGCGCACATTGCTGACTTATGGCGGCAGCGCCGAAATGCCGCCCTCGGTGAACGATAATGCCGCGGTGCGTACGCTGCTGGCAGGCCTTGGGATCGATCCGGTAGCCCGCACCCGGCCAATGCCCGGCGACGAGTACGAAAAACGCGGACTTGGCCGCGCCGTATTTTTCAATGCCGAGCATTTCGGCCGCGATCAATGGCTGACCGGCGATCCCTTCGCGGCATGGGTCGATGCGCGCAATCGCGGCACCACGTCGAATATCGAGCCGCTGCGTGATTTTCTCGGCAAGGCGCCAGTCTCTGCGGCGGATCGCCAGGCATTGCTACGCCTGCTGCAGGGCGAAACGGATTACCTCGCGGGCACGACGGCGGAGAATCGCGCGCGCTTTATCGAAACCACGCGGTATGCCGTGTTTCTGCGCGACAAGGCGGGGCTGGGCCTGTCGGCCTTGCGTTTCCTGCGCAGTCGCAGCCTTGACGCCTTCGCGCTCGATGCCGACGGCATTTCCGCGGCGCAAGCCATCTCGATTGGATTGCCCGCAGGCGCGGGAATGCCGGCTCCGGCGGTCGACCCCCGGCTCGGTAAATCGCCGGCGTCGCGGCTTTGGTTTCCGGATGGTAATGCGACGCTGGCCCGCGCCCTGGTTCAGCGGCTGGTGCCAGATATCGCGTCGCCCGGTCCTGGAGGGCTGAGCGGGGCAAGGTTCGATTATGCGAAGCTCGATCGCGACGGCAGGCCGGTGAGAATCCGACTAAACAGTACGGCTATCGCCATCGAACCCGATGTTCGGATTACGCGTGTCACGTATGGCTGGCAAGGCAATTTGCAGCGCGTGGAAGCGCAACACGTAATCGTGGCCGGTTACAACATGATGGTGCCGTTTCTGCTGCCTTCCTTACCGGCGGCGACAAAAACGGCGTTGCGGGGATGCGTCAAGGCGCCGCTGATTTATAGCAAAGTGGCATTGGACAACTGGCGCGCATTCGAAGCGCTGAAAGCCTGGCGCATTCATGCGCCGACCATGCCGTATGCCGATTTCTGGCTGGAATCGCCCAGCGGCGGCAGCGGCGACCCGGTTGTACTGCATATGCTTTACGTGCCCGTCGTGCCCGATAGCGGCATGCCGGCGCGCGACCGGTTTCGCGCGGGAAGGGCATTCCTGCTGGGCACGCCGTTCGATGTGCTCGAGCGCGATATTCGTACGCAACTCGATCGGGTGCTGGGTGCGGGCGGATTCCGCTCGGCGCGCGATATCAAGGCCATTACGGTGAATCGCTGGGCGCACGGTTATAGCTATATGGGATCGACGCTGTCGTCCGATGATGGCCAGTGGCAGGCTGCGCTGCAAATGGCGGAGCGCGGCGTCGGCAATATTCGCATTGCCGGCGCCGATACAGCGGGAAGCCCGTCAGTCACTGCCGCTATCGACCAGGCACAGCGCGCCGTCGCGTCGCTGGACGCAGCGAATTGAATGACCACGCGGCAGTATTGCGGGGAATCTGGGCAGTGCGATGGACGCGCCGGAATCGACACGGGCCTGCCCATTGCGGCATCAGCTGCCAGTGACGAATTTCTGCAAAAGCCGGCGAAATTCTTCGAATTCCTCGACTGAAAATTCCCTCAGCCGGTGATTAAGCACTTCCGGCGCAATGGTCGGGAGCTCCTCGGAAACGTGTTTGCCCTTGGGCGTCAGGGTCAGATTCACTACGCGACGGTCATCAATACTGCGACTGCGCTCAAGCAGGCCTTTCTCTTCCAGTTTGTCCAGCATGCGCGTCATCAGGCCGCTGTCGATGCCGAGCAGCTTGCTGATTTCAAATGGCGTGCTGGCCATGCCGCGCGTCAGGGAAAGCAGAATACCCATCTGCTGGGCATTGATATCCAACGATCGTAATGCGGCGTCCATATCCATCAACAAACTATTGCGCGCCTTGTTCAAATGAAAGGCAATGCTTTGGGTTAGTTGAAAATTTTCCGGCGTGTAGTGCTTCACGGTCGCTCCTCTGGTCTTGCAGCTAGGGGAATATACCCATTCGGGTGATCGATTTCAGCAATGATGAATGCACCGGCTGGGGCATTCAGTGGGTCCTAGTCTGGCAAATGACGATCCCGATGGGAATTCAATTTTGTGATTTTTCGATATAGAAGAAATGAATCTCGCGAGACCTGTTCAATAGCTAACTGATAATGCAAACAAGGTACGGAGATAATCACCCGTATGGGTTAATCAAATAAGCAGACATTTAAATGTCAAGGCGCTAAGCCGTGCCAATACAGGACGGCGCGGCATCCGACCTGTCTGGGTGATATAGGAAAATACTTAACGAGTGGCGCAAGAAAGTTCATGACGTCAAGGCACGCCATGGCCGGCGCGCTCCAGTACATTGCTCCAGACCTGCTGGCCCGCCATTCCATGGCGGCGTCATCATGCTTCAGCCCGGGAGTCGAGCAATGCCGTTGGATCTTGCTGTCAGAGTCATGCGCAATCTGGCCGTTTTGTGCGCCGTCTGTCTGTTTGCGCACGCGCACGCCCAGGGTAGCGCCGATGCCGCCAACAAGACCAATAATCCGTTGAATCCGGCGCCGTCCTTCAATATCCATAGCTATTATTCGCCGCGCCTGTCCGACAGCAACGCGCACACCGCGGACTTTCTGTTGCGTCCGACCCTTCCGCTGGCGCCCGGCAAATGGATCGGCGTACCGCAGATCGTTCGCGGCACGCTGCCGGTCAGCATTCGGCCCACATTGGACGGCTCTTATCAGAGCGGCATTGGCGATACCAGCCTGTTCGATATATTCCTGTTGCGCAGCCGTGGCGTACAGATTGGCGCCGGGCCGTTATTGACCATTCCCACCGCAACCGATCGCAGTCTCGGCACCGGTAAATGGCAGGCCGGCGCAGCCGCCGTAGTGGTCGACGCCAAGCAGGCGCGGCTGTTGGGCATGCTGCTGCAGTGGCAGCATTCATTTGCCGGACAAAGCAGCCGGCCAGATGTTCAGACACTTACCGCGCAGCCCTTTGTTATTTTCAATCTGCCGCAGGGCTGGTACTTGCGATCGACCGGCGTGTGGACATTCGACCTGCAGCACGGCAATTACTATGTGCCGGTCGGATTCGGCGCCGGCAAGGCATGGAAAGACGGCAAGACCATTTTCAACGCGTTTATCGAGCCCCAGTATTCCGTGTTGCACGCGGGATCGGGGGTTCCGCAGTGGACGATTTTTGCAGGATTGAATATGAACTTCGGACGATGACATTGACACGCCCCATATTGATTTGCACGACGCTGACGCTGCTTGCAGCCGCAGCGTCGTTGTCGTTGGCGCACGCACAATCGGCGCCGCCGCCCACCAGCCCGCCTTCGCCCGCGAGCGCGGGCGCACCGCCAGTCGCCAGCCCGGCCGCTGCCGACGCTCCCGCCGCTTCTGGATCCCCACCGTCGGCCGCAATCTCGCCATCCGCCGCGCCAAAAAAGCTGTCTTTCTTCGATCCGGAAGACGGCATGCTCGATCTGAGCGATTTTCTGTTGCATCACAAAGGTGCGTTGCCGGTACCGACGATCATTACCGAACCGGCAGTGGGATACGGATTCGGATTGGGTCTGATGTTCTTTTCGGAATCCATGGCGGAAGCCGCGCAGCGCGCAAAGGAAAGCGGCAAGGGACCGGCGCCGCCAAATATCACCGTGATCGGCGGCGCATATACGGAAAACGGTACGTGGGCCGCGGGCGCCGCGCACTTCCACAGCTGGGACGGCGATCGCTATCGCTATCTCGGTGCGGTCGGCAAGGTCGACGCCAATCTCGAATACTTCGGCGTGGCAAACCAGGCGCGTTCGTATGAACTGCAAGGTTTCGCGTTGGTGCAGCAACTGCTGGTGCGCGTCGGTGATTCGCGTTGGTATATCGGTCCGCGTTATGTTTTTGCCGATACCACCGCGACCTTCAAGTTCGGCAATACGGTCAATGAACTCGCATCGATCGACAAGTCTCAGCGTATCGGCAAGGGCGGTTTCGTGACCGACTATGATTCGCGCGACAATATCTTCTATCCGCGCAAGGGCATCTACGCCGAACTGGAGGCGCAATTCGCACGGGGCGGTTTTGGCAGTACGCAGACGTTCAATATGTATAACGCACGGGGCTTCACCTGGCTGCCGCTTTCCAACAAATGGATTCTCGGATTACGTGCCGATACCAAATTCTCGTCGGGCGATGTGCCGTTCTACGCGCAGCCCTATGTCGATTTGCGCGGCGTCCAGCGCGGCCGTTTTCAGGACCGTAATGCGCTGGCCGTGGAAGCGGAAGTGCGTTACGACCTGACGCCACGCTGGTCGCTGCTGGCGTTTTCGGTCGCGGGCAGGGCGTATGGGCGCTGGCACGATTTTTCCGATGCCAGCAACGTGGTCAGCGTCGGCGGCGGATTCCGCTACATGATTGCGCGCAAGCTGGGGCTGTCGATGGGTATCGACGTCGCCCACAGCAAGGATCAGAACGCGTTCTATATCCAGGTGGGCAGCGCCTGGCACTGACCACGGGCGGCCCCGCACATCCTGCGTGCCGGGGCCGGACCGCGCGTCATGCCACGGCGGGAAAATCGAGCGTGGTGTCGTTGACCCGATTGATCATGTTGGTGAAAAGGATCGCGCTGATTGCCTGGATCGCCTCGACGATTTGCGCGTCGGTATATCCTGCCGCGCGCACCGCTTCCACAGCGCTTGCCGGCACCGTTCCGCTGGTGCTCACCAGTTCCACGGCGAAGCGTGTCAACGAGTCGATCTTTGCATCCTCCGGGAAGCTGCCGCGACGCAATTGTTGCGTCTGTTCGATGCTGTAGCCAGCCTGCTTGGTCGCGGACAACGTATGTGCGGCCAGACAGTAGTCACATCCGCTGTGCTCGCTCACGGCCAGGTTGATGGCTTCCAGTTCCTTGGCCGACAGGCTCCCTTGCTTGAGCACCGCGTTGGTCTGCAGCGCCTGCGCCAGGACCGCAGGCGAGTTGCTGCCGATCGTGGCATAGGCGTTCGGCACCTTGCCGACGGCCTTGCGGATGGCGCCGAACAGTTCAGCGGTTTGTCCCGTGGCGTCTTGTGTGGCGATGGTATGCAGGCGCGTGGTCATGACGTTTCTCCTTCGAGTCTGAGTGGGCCGCTAGGTCGGCCAGTGGTTGCGTTTCGATCGTTGCGTTCGGGCGTTGCTTGGTACAGCGCTGCCTTGGACTCAATGGTAGGTGCGCCAGCGATCCGTATCGATTAGAATCGGCTCAAATTTTTGCTCGATCGTCTCAAGCCGATATGGATAGTCTTAGCGAACTGGTGCGCCTGCTGGCGCCTTCGGGCACAGTGGACTTGCATGGCCGGGTGGCCGGGGCGTGGTCCGCCCATCACGAGCAGGCGCCGCCGGGGCATGTGCCGTATCACGTGATCCTCGACGGGCAGGCCGACCTGGCGGTCGGCGAGCAGCGCCTGCAGGTCAAGGCCGGCGATGTGCTGCTGTTTCCGCACGGCGCGGCGCATACGTTGTCGGCGCAATCGATGCAGTCACGCCAATCGCCCCAGGCGGGGCAGCCGGACGGCAGGCGCAGGTCCGCCGAATCGCGTCATTTCAACGGCGTGTTGACCGAAGTGTCCGTGCCGGGCGCGCTGGCGCCGCTCGATATCCTGTGCGGCACGTTCGTGCTGGGCAGCTCGGCGGCGATCCTGCTGCGGGCCATGCCGGAAATGCTGTGCGTCGGCACGGATAGCGGCGATGCGGGCTGGCTGCGCGGGCTGATCGGCATGATGCATACCGAAGCCAGCGCCGCGGGGCCGGGCAGTGCAGCGATCATCGCCAATCTTTCGACCGCGCTGTTCACGGTGCTGTTGCGCACGCTGCTGGTCCAGGGCGCTGTGTCGCACGGCGTGATGGCGTTGCTGGCCGACGCGCGTATGGCGCGGGCCGTCGACGCCGTGGTGCGTCATCCGGAAAAACCGTGGACCATCGATGCCTTGGCCTCGGTGTGCAACGTGTCGCGCGCCACGCTGGCGCGGCGCTTTGCGCAGCTTGGCATGACGCCGCTGGAACTGGTGACGACGTTGCGCATGGAACGCGCCGCGCGTCTGCTCCGTCAGGACGGAATGTCCGCGACGGCCGTTGCCGAGCAATGCGGATACGCATCGCAAGCCGCTTTCGGCCGGGTTTTCACACAGCATTTCAGCGTCGGTCCCGGCGCGTATCGCCGGGCGCATCGCGATCGGCGCCATGCGTCGACGGCCAGCGTTTAACGGGATCGTTTCCTATGGTTGCCAAACAAACCGACAGCCCTGGCGTCAATCGCGGTGCGGCGCGCACCCAGGACAACTGGGACGATTATCGATATTTTCTGGCGGTGGCGCGTGGCGGCACGTTATCGGCCGCGGCCCAGCAGTTGGACACCGAGCACACCACGGTGGCGCGACACATTCACGTGCTGGAACGCGCGCTCAACACGCGGCTGTTCCATAAGAGCCACGTCGGCTACGCGCTGACGGCGGCCGGCGAGCGCCTGCTGGCTACCGCCGAAACCATTGAAAGCGCGCTGCTGGCATCGAAGGCCGCCGCCGCTGGCGAGCAGGACATCGCCGGGATCGTGCGTGTCGGCGCGCCTGATGGGTTCGGCAGCATGTTTCTGGCGCCGCGCATCCATGCGTTGACGGCGCAGCATCCTCGGCTCGAAGTGGAAATCTTTGCGGCGGCCCGCCTGTTCAGCCTGACCCGGCGCGAAGCCGATATCGCGATCGGCCTGTCCGGCACCGAGCATCTGCGCGTGGCGTCGCGCCGGCTGACCGACTACCGGATGTTCGTGTACGGCACCAAGTCATATCTGAAGCAGGCGGAGCGGATTCGCTCCAAGGAGGATTTGGCCCGGCATCCGTTCGTCGGCTACGTCGAGGAACATCTGTTCTCGCCGGAACTGAGCTTTCCCAGCGCCATCGGTGTCAACTATCACGCGCGCGTGCGCAGCACCAACCTGCTGACGCAGGTGCATTCGACCTTGTCGGGTCAGTGCCTGTGCATTATTCCGGCGTATGTTGCGGCGGCATTTCCGACGCTAACGCCAGTGCTGCCCGATCAGGTGGAAGTCACGCGCACGTTCCATATGCACGTGCATGAAGACCACTGGAAGGCCGCGCACGTGCGCGCCGTGGCCAACTTCATCGCCGAACAGGTGGATGCCAGTACGACGTTGTTCATGAACGGATAATGCCAGCCGGCACCACAGCGCGGACGGCGCCAGGTTGTGCATCGATGCACAACCGATGCGGATTTTCGGGCTGTCGCTGTGCGTAAATCGGGCGAATAATTATCGGCATCGTCGTTTCCTGACGCCGCGCCCCACGCGGCGCATCGTGCCGTGAC
>Ga0187844_10002193_pt1 | contig 14085 bp, 14 predicted proteins | sample SpaLakP09_SKY_50_FD_134517 | JGI IMG/M metagenome (GOLD analysis project Ga0187844, IMG submission 134517) | Oligotrophic lake water microbial communities from Sparkling Lake, Wisconsin, USA - SP09_SKY_50 | ecosystem: Environmental > Aquatic > Freshwater > Lake | place: USA: Sparkling Lake...
GAGCGCATGGCCGCTGCGCTGCTGCTGTTCACGCTGGCGCTCATCGGGGACTCGGGCCTGTACCTGCGGTATGCGCGTGGGGCGTTCGACCCCACGATGAGCGCCAGCGTGAACAGCAGCAGCGCAGCGGCCTTCAGCTCCAGGTGGGCCACGGGGCGCAGGGTTTCGACGGGCGGCGCGCCATCGGCTGCGGTGGGGGGCGTAGGGGTGGGGTCGTTCATCGATGCGGGTAGAGCAAACCAGTCAGTAATAGTTGCCCATGAGCGAGGCTGTCTCGATCAGCAGCAGCACGGCAAACATGCGGGCCAGGCCGCCCAGCTCCGAGTCGGGCTGGGTGCGTTCGCCGCTGTCGTACAGGCCTGCGGCCATGGGGATCAGCGCCACGGCCAGGCTGAAGAACAGGGTCTTGAGCACAAACACCATGGTCACGCTGGGCGAGAACACCTGGCCAAACATGCGCGTGTAGCCGGACAGCCCGGCCATGTTGAAACCATACACGCCCAGGTAGGCCAGCACCAGCGCCACCACGCAGCTGAGCGCGGCCAGCGTGACGCAGGCAAACACCCCGGCAATCACACGCGGCAGCAGCTCGATGCGCACGGGGTCAGAGCCCTGGCTGCGCAGCGCATCCAACCGCCCCGCCTGCCGCAGGCGCGACAGCTGGGCGCCATTGGGGATGGTGCAGCGCATGGCCACAAACAGGGCTGCGGTGAGCGGGATCAGCTCCAGCACCAGCACGCGGATCACCATCTCCAGCGCGTAGCGCGACAGCCCGTAGCTCAGCGCCGTGACCACCACGATGCGCGTGAGCACCAGGCTGATGAGCGCCGCCAGCACCGTGAAGCCCAACAGCACAGGCGCCGTGTCCAGATACAGATGGCGGGCCAGGGCCCGGCGTGTGCCCTTGCCGTAGCTGGACGGCGACAACACCAGCACCAGCACCACGGCGCCCAAGTACAGGATGCGCCACCAGGCCACCGCCCAGCGCCGCGCCGTGTTCCACACACGTTCGGGCAGGGAGAGGCCGGGCAGGCGCGAGATCATGGCCGGATCATAGCGGCGGCCTGGGGGTGGGCGCATGGCGCACCTGCAGGCACGGGGATAGAGGCTTTTTTTGGCTCTTCCGCCTGATGGATATGCCTTTCAAGCTATCAAAACAATAGCTAACAACATCCCCAGGAAACATGCCCTCACACATGGCGCTTGCCCGGCGCCGCCGGGGTGGGCAGGGCCGCCTGCTGCGCGTCGGCGCGTTCGTGCAGGGCTTCGATGATGTGGCAGGTGGCGTCCGAGCCGTCGCAGCGGCTGCGCAGCGCGAGCAGGTCGAACTCCAGCGCCTGCAGCTCGGCCAGGCGGGTGCGCACATGCTGCAGGTGGGCATCCAGCGTGTCGCGCGCGGCGTCGCAGTCGGCCTTGCGGCCCCAGTCCAGCGCCAGCAGGGTGCGCACCTCGTCCAGCGACATGTCCATGGCCCGGCACAGGCGGATGAAGCGCAGCTGGTGCACATCGGCGCCGCTGTACAGGCGGTAGCTGTTGCCCTCGCGCGCACCGGGGGGCAGCAGGCCTTCTTTTTCGTAATAGCGGATGTTGGCCGCCGACACCCCGGACTGCTGGGCGGCCTCGCCAATGCGGAACTGTGCGGCTTGTGGATGCATGGGCTTGACCTTCAAGTGACTTCAAGGTTTCCAATGATGCCATCGCTTTCAATAACCGCCAGGAGAAGAAACCCATGTCTGCCCATTGCAATCACGACCACCACGACCACGGCGCCCCCGGCCACAGCCACGGCGCCCCGGCCGGCGCCGACCCGCGCTACCGCCGCATCCTGTGGATCGCGCTCCTCGTCAACGCCGCAATGTTTGTGCTGGAGCTGGGCGCGGGCGTGCGCTCGGGCTCGGCATCGCTGCTGGCCGATGCCATCGACTTTCTGGGCGATGCGGCCAACTACGGCCTGTCGCTGTGGGTGCTGGCCATGGCCCTCCGCTGGCGCGCCCGCGCTGCGTTGGTCAAGGGCGCCAGCATGCTGGCCTTTGGCGTGTTTGTGATCGGCCGCGTGGCCTGGGGCGCGTGGCAGGGCATTCCGCCCGAGCCCTTCACCATGGGCAGCGTGGGCCTGCTGGCGCTGGCCGCCAACCTGGGCGTGGCCGCCCTGCTGTATGCCTACCGGGAGGGCGACGCCAACATGCGCGGCGTGTGGCTGTGCACGCGCAACGACGCGCTGGGCAACCTGGCCGTGATGGGCGCGGCCCTGGGCGTGCTGGGCACGGGCACCGTGTGGCCCGACCTGGTGGTGGCCGCCATCATGGCGGGCCTGGCCATCAGCGGGGGCTGGAGCGTAATCCGCCATGCCCGGCAGGAGCTGGCCAGCACCGCCGCAGGCGCACCACTGAAGGGGCATTGAGCCATGCGCGTGCACTTGTCCACCCCCTTGAACGCGCCGCCCGACTGGGTGGCGGCGCAGCTGCAAAGCACCGCCGTGTTCCGCCACATCACCGCGCCGCTGGTGCGGTTCAAGCGCCCGGGCGGCGCGCCCTGGCCCGCCCACTGGTCCCCCGGCGACCTGCGCGTGCAGATGTGGCTGCTGGGCCTGCTGCCCATGGGCCCACAAACCGTGCGCATCTCCATCGAAGCGCCCGCGCAGGCCGGTGGCTGGCCCACACTGCGCGACAACGGCGAGGGTGCGCTCATGCGGCGCTGGGACCACCGCATCACCCTGCAGGCGCTGCCCGATGGCCGCACGCTCTACACCGACGACATCGAGGTTGTGGCCCGCCACCTGCCCTGGCTGATGACACCGCTGAGCGCGGCCTTTGCCCAGCTGTTTTACCGGCACCGCCAGCGGCGCTGGCGCCAGCTGGCCGCACAGCGCGGGGCAGGCGCCACCACCCCGCCCTGGCAGCAACAGGCCGCGTTCGACCACCTGCTCGCCGCCTTCGCCCGCGATGCAGGTGCGCCGCCCACCACGCGCTGGCACTGGCTGGAGGCGGCCCATGTGCTGGGGCAAACCACGCTGTCGCTGCACTGGCGCTCGCACACTGCCATGCTGCGCTATGCCCTGCAGCTGCGCGACCCGCGCGAGGCGGCGGGCCAGTTGCTGCGGCTGGCCCTGGTGCCGGTGGGCCATGCGCTGGCACGGCTGCCCATGGGCAACATCGGCCGCGCACGGGTGAGTGCGTTCGCGCCCATGGCGCCCCCGCCAGAGATCACCCAGCTGATCGACGAAGCGCTGGCCGCCACGGCAGTGGGTGAAAATTTGGATAAAAAGTGGCCTCTGCGCGCGACCAGCTTGCCCAAGCAGCTATCAAATGATGAGTAAACCCGTGCCACAACGGGGCCCCCAGCCCACCGCGATCAGCGCCCGGCACGGCGCCAGAACTTGACGCGCGACAAGCCAGGCATGGGGCTTGCGTGCTCCAATTCGGCGCACGCACTCCCTCAAGCCTCTCTTTTCGCCCATGTCCAGCTCCCCCGCAGCCCCTGCCCCGTCCACCCCCGCCGCACCGGTGGTGGTGCCCCACAGCCTCACGGAAGACGCCGTGGCCATCTTCACCGGGGTGCTGCTGATTTCGGTGGGGGTGGCGTTTTTCACCAGCGCGGGGTTGCTCACCGGGGGCACGGCGGGGCTGGCGTTTTTGCTGCACTACGCCACGGGCATCGGCTTCGGCAAGATCTTCTTTGTGCTGAACCTGCCGTTCTACTGGCTGGCGCTGCGCAAGCTGGGGCGGGCGTTCACCGTCAAGACCTTCATCGCGGTGCTGCTGCTGTCACTGCTGACCGAGCTGCAGTCGCAGTTCCTGCAGTTTGCGCAGCTGCAGCCGCTGTATGCGGCCATTGCGGGCGGGCTGATCACGGGCACGGGCTTCCTCGTGCTGTTCCGCCACCGCTGCAGCCTGGGCGGCGTGGGCATTGCCGCGCTGTATCTGCAGGACCGCTACGGCTGGCGCGCGGGCAAGGTGCAGATGGCTGTGGACTGCTGCATCGTGCTGCTGGCGCTGTGGACGGTGGAGCCCCTGCGCGTGGCCTGGTCCATTGCGGGCGCCGTGGCGCTGAACCTGGTGCTGGCCATGAACCACCGGCCGGGGCGCTACATGGCGGTGTAGCCCCGGGCCAAGGGCGGTTGAGCGCTCTACAAAAACACGCCTTTTACGTTGACACCTGCCAGCCCAGCCCGCTGTGCAGGCGCTGCTCCAGCACCTCGATGGGCACGGGGCGACTGAACAGGTAGCCCTGCCACAGCGTGCAGCCATGCTGCTCCAGAAACGCGCGCTGCGCCTCGGTCTCCACGCCCTCGGCAATCACGTCGATGCGCAGGCTCTGCGCCATGCCGATGATGGTCTGCACGATGAGCGCATCCGTGTGCTGGATGCCGATGTTGCGCACAAAACTCTGGTCGATCTTGAGCTGGTCCAGCGGCAGCCGCGTGAGGTAGGACAGGGACGACTGCCCCGTGCCGAAGTCGTCCATCGAAAACCCCAGGCCCAGCGCACGCAGGGTGTTCATCTTGGCGATGGTGTCGTCCACGTTGTCCAGCGCCAAACTTTCGGTCAGCTCCAGCTTCAGGCGGTCGGGCCGCGCGCCGGTCTGGCGCAGCGCCGTGACCACCTGCTCGATGAAGTCGTCCTGGTGGAACTGGCGCGCGCTCACGTTCACGGCCAGTTGCAGCTCGGCAGTGGCGGGGTGGTCCTGCCAGCGGCGCAGTTGCGCACAGGCCGTCTGCAGCACCCACAGGCCCATCGGCAGGATCAGGCCGGTTTCTTCGGCCAGGGGGATGAACTCGAACGGCGACACCATGCCGCGCGTGGGGTGGTTCCAGCGGATCAGCGCCTCGGCCCCCACCACGCGGGTGCCGCAACCCACCTGGGTCTGGTAGTGCAGCGTGAACTGGCCCTGCTCCACGGCCGTGCGCAGGTCGTTCTCCAGCGTTGCGCGGGCCGTGACGGCGGCCTGCATGCGCGGGTCGAAAAAGCGGATGCTATTGCGCCCGGCGGTCTTGGCCGCATACATGGCCAGGTCTGCGTGTTTGACCACATCCTCCACCGTCTGCCCCTGGCCCCGAAACAGCACCGCGCCCACGCTGGTGGTGCTGTGCACATGGTGCGATGCCAGCTGGTACGGCTGGTTGAGCGCGGCCAGTATCTTCTCGCCCACGGTCTGCGCCTGCTCGGCCGCATCGGTGGCCTGGGCGCCCAGGTCTTCCAGCAGCACCAGAAATTCATCGCCGCCCAGCCGCGCCACGGTGTCGCCTTCACGCACACAGCGGGTCAGGCGCTCGGCCACCTGCTGCAGCAGCACGTCCCCCATGTCGTGGCCCAGGGTGTCGTTCAGGGTCTTGAAATGGTCCAGGTCCAGGCACAGCAGCGCCCCTTGCAGACCGGCGCGGGCGCTGGTGGCGAATGCCTGCTGCAGCCGGTCCATCATCAGGCGGCGGTTGGGCAGGTGGGTGAGCGGGTCGTAGAAGGCCAGGTGCTCGATCTCGCGCGCAGCGGCGGCGCGCTGGGTGATGTCGCTGAGCGTGGCCACGTAATGGGTCAGCGCCCCGTGGCGGTCCGTCACGGCGGTGATGGCCATGGAGTGCAGGTTCACCTCGCCGCTCTTGCAGCGGTTCCACAGCTCGCCCTTCCACTCGCCCGCACTCGCCAGGCTGGCCCACATGGCGTCGAAGAAGGCTTTGTCGTGGTGGCCCGAGGCCAGCAGGCGGGTGGGCTGGCCCACCACCTCGTTGGCGCTGTAGCCGGTGATGCGGCTGAAGGCGCGGTTGGTGCGCAGGATGCGGGTGTCGGCATCGGTGACGACCATGCCCTCCTGCGACTCGAACGCGATGGCGGCAATGCGCAGTTCGTTTTCGTCGCGCTTGCGGGCGGTGATGTCCTTGCCCACGCCCCGGTAGCCACAAAACATGCCGTCTGCATCGAACACCGGCGTGCCGCTGATGGACACCCAGTACGAGTGGCCTTGCCGGTCGTGGCGCTCGAACTCGAAGTCGCGGAACTCCTGGTGGCGCTCCAGCAGCGCGCGGTGCTCTTCCCACAGCACATCGCTCATGCCCGGCGCGGCCAGCTCCCAGCGCGTCTTGCCCATGTGCAGCGATGCCTCCTGCACCAGCCGGTCATCGGCGCGGCCTTCCACATGCGTGAGGCGGAACTGCGCGTCCTGCTCCCAGTACCAGTCGGACGACAGCGCCGTGAGGGTGCGAAAACGCGCCTCGTTGTCCTCCAGCTTGCGGCGCACGCGGTAGGACTCGCTCACGTCGCTGAACACCAGCACCACGCCCACGATCTGGCCCTGGGGATTGCGGATGGGGGCAGCACTGTCGGCGATCTGGTACTCGGCCCCGTGGCGCGCGAGCAAGGTGGTGTGGTTGCTCAGCGCCACCACCTGGCCCTTGTCCATTACCTGCTGCACCGGGTCCACCTGGGGTTCGCGCGTGCTGGCGTTGACGATGCGGAACACATCGGCCAGTGGCTGCCCCAGGGCCTGTGCCAGCGGCCAGCCGGTCAGGCGCTCGGCCACCGCGTTCATACGGGTGATGCGGCCCTGCGCATCGGTGGCCACCACGGCGTCGCCAATGGAATGCAGGGTGATGGCCAGGTTCTCCTCGCTCTGGCGCAGCCCGGCCTCGGCGTTCTGGCGGGTCAGCGCCATGCGGTCGAAGCGGCGGCCCAGCTCGGTCAGCTCCTGCAGCCCCGTGGCGGGCGTGCGCGACACATAACGCCCCTCGGCCAGCTCGTCGGTGGCGTGCAGCAGGCGCTGCAAGGGCCGCGTCACCCCCCGCCGCACACCCACCTGGGCCACCACCACCGACACCAACAGCCCGGCCAGCAGGAAGGCCATCTCAGTCCACATGCGCTGGTTGGCGGCGGCATACAGGTTTTCCAGCGGCACCGTGAGGCTCATGGTGGCCACAGGTTTGCCGCCCGCTTCGATCAGCGGCTGGAACACCACCAGCTCGGGGGCGCCGTCGGCACGCGTGCGCAGGCGCTGGCCCTGCGGGGTTTGCAGCACCATCGCGCGGAACTCGCCATCGGCAAACGGGGCGCCCAGCTCGCTGGCTTCGGGCGGGTAGCGGGCCAGCACGCGGCCATCGGGGTCCGACACCCGGGCCACCGCGCCGTCGGGCAGGCCCAGGTCGGTCAGCCGCAGGCTCCACCACTCCAGCGACACCACGGCCACGGCGGCCCCCACCACGTCCTGCGTGCCCGCCGGGATCACCGGGTAGGCAAAGTTGACGCTGGCCACCTGGGCGGCGCGGTCTACCTGAAAGCTGCCCACCGAAAAGTCGCGGCCGGTGATGGTCTGCTGAAAATACGGGCGGTTGGCCACATTGACCGGTGCCTTCAGCGGGCGGGCATTGCACAGCAGATCGCCGTCTGCACGCGGCACACCGATGTTCACGTAGGTGGTGTTGAGTGACAGCACCTCGGCCAGGTAACGACCGCACTCGGGCGCTGCGGGGTCGCGCACCTGCGGCATGGCCGCCAGTTGCTGCAAAAACTGCCGCGTGTTCTGGATCAGGCGCTGCTGGGTGCCCGCCACCGAATGCAGCGTCTGCAGCGCGCGCGCTTCGGCCGCCGCAATTGCGTCGGCGCGGTGGGCCCGGGCCTGGTAGACGACCAGCAGCACCGCTGGCAGCGTGGCCCACAGCACCAGCCAGCGGATGCGCGCGGGCAAGGTGCTCCACATTCCTGCAACCCAGGGGGGCATACCGACCTTTCTGTGCAAGACAAGGAAAGAAGGCTGGTGCGCAGGCCCGCCGCACAGGCCACAACCCGTGGGCCGCACCCCGCAGCGGACATGTTTTGTTGCATGTTAGCGCCCACCGCCCCGGCCGTCCTCCATTGTTTGCCCGGGTCGCCCACCCGGCAGCGCTGCCCCCGGGAGGGAAAGAACCTGCGCCCAGGGGAACCAACCCTTTGCGCGCCGTATCATTCACGGATGCGTCGCGGCCTCTCCCTTTTGCTGATGGTGGTGCTGGTCCTGCGGGGCCTCACCGGCACCGCCATGGCCGCCGGGGTGCTGCCCCCGCTGCAGTCCCCCGCTGCACCGCACAGCCACATCCAGGCCGATACTGCCCGTGCCGCCCCCCACACCCCGGCCGAGGCCCATCAGGCCCCCTCTGCCGCCCACGGCGCCCATAGCGCCCATAGCGCACATGGCACACACCACGGCAGCCCCCCGCCCCCCGAGAGCACGACCACAGAGCCCGAAGCCGATCACGATCACCACGATCACGACCATGACCACGCCTTGGTGGCCCCAGCCGCCGCCGATGCGGCCGCGTGCAATGGCGCCAGCACCGGCTGCGCGGCCCACGACCACCACGCCAGCGCCTGTTCGGCCTGTGAAATCTGCCATTCGGCCATGCTGGATGTGCCTGCAGTGCTGACCCCGGCGCACCAGCCCCCCGGCCCCCTGCGCGCCGTGGGCGCCGCGCCATTTGACAGTGCCCCGGCGGCACTGGCCATCAAACCCCCCATCGCCTGATCTCCGACGCCCGAAGTGCGTCTGCACCGCCGGTCCGCCCCACCTGGGGCGCGCCGGTTGCAGCGCATTGCCTGTTTTTCTCGCTGTCTGGAGATCGCCATGCGCGCCCTTTTTTACCCCCCTTACCGCCCGGCCCCACGCCTGCGGCCACCCCGCACCCGACTGGCCTGTCTTGCCCTGCTTGCACCGCTGTTCACCCCTTGGGTCGCGGTGCCCACCGCCTTTGCCCAAAGCCCCCACGCTGCCGCCCTGGCGGCCGACCCCGGTGCGGCCACGGCGCCACTGATTCATCCCGCACCCCCAACCCCCACCGCCCTGGCCGAGCTGCCCACGGGGCAGGCGTGGCAGGACGCCCACCACGCGGTCGGCCAGTTCCCGCGCGGTCACGCTGACATCGTGGTGTGGGAGAAGCAGCAGGGCGCCGCGACCGTCCCACCCCAGTCTTCATCCTCGCCCCACCAGCACAGTGGCGCTGAAGCGGCCCCCGGTGCAGCCGGCAAGCCCATGCCCCCGCACCACCGCAGCCACCACGGCGACCAGCCCATGCACGGGGGCAAGCCATGATTCGCATGCACCATCGCTTGCCCCTCCTCGCCACAGTCCTGGTGCTGGCGGGCTGCGCCAGCGTGTCGCCCGACGGCCTGCGCGGCGACGTGGCCGCACTCACCCAGGGCCGCACCGGGGGCGTGCAGGCAGCCCTGCCCGCCACCGACCCCGCCGCCCGCGCCACGGCGCAGCAATCCATCGAAGGCTGGCTGGCCCAGCCCTTCACGCAAGACGCGGCCGTGCGCATTGCCCTGCTCAACAACCCCAGCCTGCAGGCCCGGCTGGCCGCGCTGGGCGTGGCCGATGCCGAGTGAGTGCAGGCCATCACGCTGCCCAACCCGCACCTGAGCCTCGGGCGCTTTGCCAACAGCCAAGAGCGCGAGATCGAGCGCACACTAGCCTTTGGCCTGCTCGACCTCATCACCCTGCCCTGGCGTGCCGAGCGCCAGGCCGAGCGCCTGCAGATCGCCACGCTGCAAGCCGCGCAGGACGTGGTGCTGCTGGCCGCCGACACGCGCCGCGCCTGGCTGCGCGCCGTGGCGGCCGAGCAGGTGGCCGCCACACACGGGCGCATGGTGGAAGCCGCCGAGGCCAGTGCCGAGCTGGCCCGCCGCATGGTGCAGGTGGGCAACTGGAGCCGCCTGCGGCAGGCCCGCGAACAGGCCGCGCTGCAAGAGGCCCGCAGCCAGCACGCCCGCGCCCGGCTGGCCGCCGCCACTGCACGCGAGGAACTCCACCGCCGCCTGGGCCTGTGGGGCGCGCAGACGCAATACCAGCTGGCCACCCAGCTGCCACCGCTGCCCGCCAGCGCCCTGCCCGCAGACGGTATCGAAGCCACGGCTTTGCGCGAGCGGCTGGACGTGCAGGCCGCACGCCGCCAGCTCGACACCCAGGCCACGCGCCAGGGCTGGAGCCGCGCGGGCGCCGTGTTTGGCGACATCGGCATCGCCTACAGCCGCAACACCAGCACCGAACGCGACACCGGGCACACCGACGTGAAACGCGGTTGGGAGCTGGAGCTGCCCCTGCCCCTGTTCGACTGGGGAGGCGCCGCACGCACCCGCGCGCAGGCCGAGGTGGAACAAACCGCCGCCCAGCTGCAGGACACCGCCGTGCGCGCCCGCAGCGAGGTGCGCGCCGCCTGGCTTACCTACCGCACCGCCCTGGACCTGGCGCGCCAGCAGCAGAGCGAGGTCGTGCCGCTGCGCCAATTCATCGCAGACGAAACCACGCTGCGCTACAACGGCATGCTGGCCAGCGTGTGGGACCTGCTGGCCGAAGCGCGCACCAGCACGCAGGCCGTGGCGGGCGCCATCGAAGCGCAGCGCGACTTCTGGCTGGCCGAGACCGACCTGCAACTTGCTTTGACAGGCACCTCACCCGGCGCCCTGCAGGGCCTCACCTCCGGCGCCGCCGCCTCCACCACCCCACAAGGCCATTGACATGAACCGCCGCAATTTCTTCTCCGGCGCGGCCACGGCCGTGGCTGCCGCATCCGTCAGCCGCGTGGCCCTGGCCGCGCTGCCCGAGCCCGCGATGCAGTCCAGCGCCGACACCGCGCCCCCGCTGCACCCGCCCACGGGCCGCCCCTACAACCCCGTGGTCACCCTGAACGGCTGGACTGCCCCCTGGCGCATGAACGCAGGCGTCAAGGAATTCCACCTGGTGGCCGAGCCCGTGGTGCGTGAGGTGGCGCCCGGCTTCATGGTCAACCTATGGGGCTACAACGGGCAAAGCCCCGGCCCCACCATCGAGGTGGTCGAGGGCGACCGCGTGCGCATCTTCGTCACCAACCGCCTGCCCGAGCACACCACCATCCACTGGCACGGCCAGCGTCTGCCCAATGGCATGGACGGCGTGGGCGGGCTCAACCAGCCCGCGATCCCGCCCGGCAAGACCTTTGTGTACGAGTTCGTGGCGCGCCGCCCCGGCACCTTCATGTACCACCCGCACGCCGACGAGATGGTGCAGATGGCCATGGGCATGATGGGCCTGTGGATCACCCACCCCAAGGGCAGCCACCCGCAGATTGCCACCGTGCAGCGCGACTACGCGTTTTTGCTCAACGCCTTCGATGTGGAGCCCGGCAGCATGACCCCCAAGGTCAACACCATGCTGGACCACAACATCTGGTGCTGGAACAGCCGCGTGTTCCCGGCCATCAGCCCGCTGGTGGCACGCCAGGGCGAACGCGTGCGCATCCGCGTGGGCAACCTCACCATGACCAACCACCCCATCCATATCCACGGCCATGAGTTCGAGGTGACCGGCACCGACGGCGGCCCCGTGCCCAAAAGCGCGCACTGGCCCGAGGTGACCACCGACGTGGCCGTGGGCCAGATGCGGCAGATCGAGCTGATTGCCGACGAGCCCGGCGACTGGGCCCTGCACTGCCACAAGAGCCACCACACCATGGGCGCCATGGGGCACGACGTGCCCACCATGATCGGCGTTCAGCATGCAGGCCTGGTCGGCAAGATCCAGAAGATCGTGCCCGACTACATGGTGATGGGCGAGCGCGGTATGGCCGACATGGGTGCCATGGAGATGCCGCTGCCCGACAACACCTTTCCCATGATGACCGGCACCGGCCCCTATGGCCCGCTGGAGATGGGCGGCATGTTCACCACCTTCAAGGTGCGCGCCAGTCAGGCGGCGGGCGACTACCGCGACCCCGGCGACTACACCCAGCCAGCAGGCACGCAGGCCTACGAATGGCAGGGCGCACCCGCCAGCACACCCCGCCCCGCGCGCACCACCACGCCGGGCACCGCCCCCGGCGCCGCCAGCGCCCGCAAACCCGCCACCAGCGGCCACCAGCACTGAGACAGGACACACCATGAATACTATTAAATTGATAGCTGCTTGCGCTTTACTAGCGGGCGGAAACGCCTCTTTTGGCCATGAAAACATGCCCCACACGGCCCGCAACGCCCCGGTGGTGAAGGAACAAAAGCCTTGGGGCATTGCTGGCGACACCCAGGCCGTAGCCCGCACCATCACCCTCCGCATGACGGACGACATGCGCTTCACGCCCCGCCACATCGAAGTGCGCGAGGGCGAGACCGTGCGGCTGCGCGCCGAGAACAAGGGCCAGGTGCTGCACGAGATCGTGATCGGTACCAAGCCCGAGCTGGACGCGCACGCCGAGATGATGGCCAAGCACCCCGGCATGGAACACGACGAGCCCTACATGGCCCATGTGGGCGCGGGCAAGAAGGGCGACATCGTGTGGCAGTTCAACCGCGCGGGCCAGTTCGACTTTGCCTGCCTCATCGCGGGCCACTACCAGGCGGGCATGACGGGCACCATCACTGTGCTGCCGCGCAAGCCATGAGCCGCAACCCAACTTTCTGGAGCCCCACCATGACGCAACCCTCTGCCTCCCGCGCCCAGCCCAGCCGCCGCCAATGGCTTGCCACCGCCCTGCCCCTCGCGGGCGCGGGCCTGGCCATCGCCCTGCTGCCCACCGCCCCACGTGCCGCAACGCCCACGCCCGTCGAGGTCTGGAAAGACCCGAACTGTGGCTGCTGCCAGGACTGGGTGGACCACATGCAAGCCAACGGTTTTGCCGTGAAAGTGCACGCCACCGGCAACAACGCGGTGCGCGCCCGCCTGGGCCTGCCGCAAACGCTGGGGTCGTGCCACACCGCGCTGGCGGGCGGCTACCTGGTCGAAGGCCATGTGCCCGCCAGTGACGTGCGCAAGCTGCTGCAGCAAAAGCCCAAGGCGCTGGGCCTGGCCGTGCCCGGCATGCCTGTGGGCTCGCCCGGCATGGACGGGGCCGTGTATGGCGACCGGCGCGACCCCTACGACGTGCTGCTGGTGGCCCACGACGGCAGCACGCGCGTGTTCAACAGCTACAACAAGAAGGCATCGACATGAAGAAGGTACTTCTCACCATCCCGCTGGCGGCCAGCCTGGTTCTGTTGGCTGCAGGGCCCGCGCTGGCGCAAGCCCCGGCCGCAAACGCGTCGGACAGCCACAGCAGCCACCATGCCGCCCCACCCACGCCACAGGGCGCGGAGTTGAGCGAAGGCGAAATCACCCGCTGGGACCCACGCACCCTGCGCGTCACGCTGAAGCACGGCGAGATCAAGAACCTGGAGATGCCGCCCATGACCATGGTGTTCCGCGTGGCGGATGCCAGCGTGCTGGGCGACTTGAAGCCCGGCGACAAGGTGCGCTTTCGGGCCGAACAGATCAGCGGGGCCTACCACGTCCAGCGGATCGAGAAAGCGCCCTGACGCGGCTCCACGCGCGGCACTGGGGCCCTGATGCTGCGCACGTGCCGCACGGCGCCGGGGCACCATAATCACCGGCCATGACTTCCTCCAACACATTGGCTGGCGACGCTGGCAGCATCACCCGCGTGGCCGGCATCGAGGTCGGCCACTTCACCGAAACCCGCCGCCCCACGGGCTGCACCGTCATCATCACCCGCGAGGGCGCCGTGGCCGGTGTGGACGTGCGGGGTGCCGCCCCCGGCACACGCGAGACGGACCTGCTGCACCCCTCCAACCTGGTGGATCAGGTGCACGCCATCATGCTCGCGGGCGGCAGCGCCTGGGGGCTGGACGCCGCCACCGGTGCGGTGCGCTGGCTCGAAGAGCGTGGCGTGGGTTTTGACGTGGCCGTGGGCCGCCTGCCCATCGTGCCCGCCGCCGTGCTGTTCGACCTGCTGGTGGGCGACATGCGCGTGCGCCCCGACGCCGCCGCAGGCTACGCCGCGTGCGAGGCGGCCACCACCGCCGACCCGGCCGAGGGCAATGTGGGCGCGGGCACGGGTGCGGCGCTGGGCAAGATCTTTGGCATCCAGCGCGCCATGAAAGGCGGCATCGGCACAGCGTCCGTCACGGTAGATGGCGTGACCGTTGGAGCCCTCATTGCCTGCAATGCCCTGGGCGATGTGATCGACCCCGACACCGCGCAGGTCATTGCCGGGGCCCGCACCGACGACGGCCTGCGCCTGCGCGACACACGCCGCGCCCTGCTGCGCGGCGACCCGCCCCAGCCGCTGCTGGCGGGCACCAACACCACCATCGGCGTGGTCGCCAC
>Ga0187844_10002195_pt1 | contig 14080 bp, 17 predicted proteins | sample SpaLakP09_SKY_50_FD_134517 | JGI IMG/M metagenome (GOLD analysis project Ga0187844, IMG submission 134517) | Oligotrophic lake water microbial communities from Sparkling Lake, Wisconsin, USA - SP09_SKY_50 | ecosystem: Environmental > Aquatic > Freshwater > Lake | place: USA: Sparkling Lake...
TCACGTCACTCGAACCATCAACCTCAAAAAACTATAGTCCCCCTCCCACAGGTGTTACCGATGTCTCCGAACACCTGTTACCGATGTCTCCGGTCTAAACACTCCGTCCGGGCTACGCCGCTAGGTCGTACCGCCGCTCAGGTACATGCCGATGATCGCGGCGGCCACGACCAGGATCCACCCCTCGAAGAACAGTCGCAGGGGCAGCGGCGCATGCCGCAGTTCCATGAAATGCAACAGCACCAGGCGCACCTTGTAGAACGCGATCGCGATGATCGCGACGGTGCCGGTGCGGGCGGCCACGATGTCCTTGGACAGCACCCAGGTCGTGATCACCGTCGCGAGCATCAGCACGAGCCACACGACGAGTCCGGGTCGCTTGAACAGATTCATGCGGCTACTTCATCAGGTACAGCAGCGGGAACAGGATGATCCACAGCAGATCGACCATGTGCCAGTACAGGCCGCCGCTCTCGAGCACGGCCAGGCGCCGGGAATCGAAGGCGCGCCGCCGCGACATCTTCCAGAACACCAGCAGCATGACGCTGCCCCCGATGACGTGCAGCAGGTGGAATCCCGTGAGGATGAAGTAATACATGTAGAAATCGCTGCTCGCGGGCGTGATGCCGGCCGACAGCTTGGCGCCGTACTCGAAGATCTTCGAAATGCCGAAGGCGACCCCGCAGCCGAACGCGGCCAGCAGCCAGCGAGGGATCTCGTCGAGACGGTCCCGCTTCGCCGCATTGACGGCGAGCACGACGAACCAGGAGCTCGTCAGCAGGATCAGCGTGTTGATGCCGCCGTAGTTCGGATCCAGGGTGAGCCGCCCGGCCTCGAATACCTCGGCCGCATCCCGTCGGCCGATCATCGTGGAGAGGAACAGCGCCGTGAAGAACAGCATGTCCGCGCCGACGAACACCCACACGCCTTCCACGCCGGGGAGGCGTCGAACAGGCTTTGCAGCAGAATCGGTCACACGTTCTTCCATCGAGACAAGAGATGGGGTTCGTCGAAAGACCTTACGACGCGATGCAGTTGGCCGCACTTCCGGTGAACAGCCATATTCCCAGGATCAGCGACGCGGCCGCCACCACCCACAGCTCGAAAGCCAGTCTCCAGCTCAGCGGAGCGTGCTTCAGTTCCATGTAGTGGAGCACGATCATCCGGGCCTTGAGCACCGCGATCAACAGGATCAGCGACACGACGGCCGCCGGGCTCAGGCTCTTGCCCTCGATCAGCAATCCGGTCGCGATGCTCGCGCAGACCAGGAACGCCCAGGTCAACACGGCGGCGCGGTTCAGGGACAAGGCTGCCATTGCAGTCCCAGGACGTAGAGCAGCGGAAAGATCAGGATCCACAGCAGATCCACCATGTGCCAGTACAGGCCGACCGCCTCGATCTTTCCACGGAAGTCGGGCGCTGCCGCATGTCGCAGGCTGTAGAACCAGATGAACGCGAGCGCTCCCATCCCACCGAGAAAATGCAGGAAGTGCGCGCCGGTCAGCGCGAAGTAATACATGTAGAAGGCATTGGTGTGCATGCCGATGTCGTGCGCGAACTTGTCGCCGTACTCGATCGCCTTGCTGACCCCGAAGCCGGCACCGATCAGGAAGGCCGCGAGGATCCAGTTGCGAAGAGCCGTGATGCGCCCCTCACGCGCCGCAGTGACTGCGAACACCACGCACAGCCCGCTGGTCACCAGGATCAGCAGGTTGAGCAGGCCCAGCTGGTAGTTCAGCGTGTTCGCAGACTGGTTGAACACCGCCAGTTCCTTGGAGCGGTCCACCATGAAACCGGTGAACAGCATCCCGAACACGATCAGGTCCGCGATGATGAAGACGAGGATCCCGGAGACCAGGTCACGCTGGTTCCGGGACGCTCCGATCGAAGGCGCCGTCGAATGCTCCATGGGCGTCGTGCCGACCCGCTGCGGATCAGGCCCGGTTCAGCATGTCCTCGCGTTCTTTCGCGAGACGGGGAATCGCCTTCATCGTGAAGAACGTGATGATCAGGATGTATGCGAACCACACGACGAACTCGACCCAGAAATTCAGCCAGCCCTGGCGCGCGAACAGGCCCGACTTGAAGAACGGCATCAGCAGTTCGAACAGGAAGCTCAGGCCCGCCCAGATCGAGTACCAGCACGCCCATCGCGGGAACAGCGGCTTCTCGCGCTGATCGGTCAGACCCGCCACGCCGATGCAGACCATCGGGATCGTGGTGATGAAATAGAACATGTCGATCAGCAGCCAGCCCTGGTCGTAGAGCATCTGCAACGTCTTGGGGTCGAGTTCGTCAGGACGGTAGGCACCGGTCAGCCAGAACACCGACGACGTCACCAGCGGCACCACCGTGAGTGCACCGCCCCACATCTGCAGCGTCGAGACGATGTCGTTCTCGTTGCGGTTGATCAGCTGCATGACCTTGTAGATCGCCAAGGTCCACGGCAGGTACAGGCAGCCGAACAGCATCGCGCCGGACATTCCCGCGCGAACCTCGTTGTAGTTCGTGCGGAAGTGCTGGGCGAGCTGGTCGGCCGTGAAGTCGGCCGGGATGGGCGGGATGTTGGACCCGAGCACGCCCCAGCAGACGATGAAGGCGGCGAGGAAGACCGGCCCCATGGCGGCGCAGACGCGCCAGTACTTGAAGTAGGACTCGTTGCTCAGCACCGGGTTGTAGTACCGGAAATAAGCCTCGGTGTTGAACATTCTGGGGTCGTTCATGGGGTCTCCGTCGCACTCGTTTTCAAATAGGTCCGGCATTCGCCGGCCGACGCCGCATCGAGCTTTCGCCTGGCAGCCATCCTGCATTCTTGTCCCCCGCGCTGGCCGGCTCTACCAGAACCGGCTGGATCTCATGGCAGAATCGGCTCACAGCGCGGGAGGCGAAACCGAGGGCCGTGCGATGACCCATTCCAACAAGCGGCGTGCGGAGCAGGCGTTCCGGACCGCGTTTCGCGTGGCGCCGCAGGTGGCCCGGGAAGTGGTGGCCGGCGCGCGCCTGGGCATCTACGGCTGGCAGACGCCGGACTTCGAAGGTTTCGAGCTGCCCGAATCCGACGAGCTCGTGCTCGCGCTTCATCTCGGGGGCTCTCGAAAAGTCCGCGCCGTCACCGACCACGGATTGAGCCGCGCGCAGTCGACGCCGGGCATGATCACGATCCTGCCGCCCGGTCAGCCTGTCGCCTTTCGTACTGAAGGCAGCGTGCGCGTAGCCACGCTGCACCTATCCCGCGGTGACGACGACAACAGCCCGCTGGAGCGCCTGGTCCGCTGCACGGCGCCTCGCTTCGCGTTCCGCGACCCCTACGTCAGCGCCTCGATGGAAGCGATGCTGCGGGCGGCGCGAAGCGATCGGCCGATTCCTCCCGACTATCTCTCCAAAGTCGCCGACGCACTGCTCTGCCACCTCGCGCTGCTCGCCGACCTGGGGCCGGAGGAACGCGCGGTCGAGGGGGCGCGCCTGAACGAACTGGTGCAGTACGTGGATTCGCATCTGGGCGAGCGCCTGACGCTGGACGACCTCGCCACGAGGGCCGGCATGAGCCGCGCGCAGTTCACGCGCAGCTTCCGCGATACCACCGGCGAATCGGCGCACCGGTACATCACGCGCCGTCGTGTCGAGGCGGCTCAGCGGCTGCTGAGCCAGACCGACCGCGATCTCGCGTGGATCGCGAACGAAACGGGGTTCTCCAGCCAGTCGCATTTCACGCGTCAGTTCCACGCGCTGACGGGCAACACGCCGGGCCGGTTCCGAGACGGTACCCAAGCGTAGCCCGGGTGAAACCCGGGGCTTTGCGGCAATCTCGGAGGAAAAGCCCCGGGTTTCACCCGGGCTACGACGACGACGCCGTTCCTCATCCCACAAAAAAGAGGACCGGTTTCCCGGTCCTCTTTTGTTCACTCGAATGCGGCGCGTCTGCGCGGCACCGCGACTCAACCCATCACGTACGTCGACTTGTACTGCTGGTAACCAGCCAGCGCCTCGGGACCGAACTCGCGGCCCAGGCCGCTGGCCTTCACACCCCCGAACGGTGAGCCGATCGAGGGCATGTAGCCGTTGATGCCGATCGTGCCGGTCTGCACCAGGCGCGCGAGTTTGCGCGCGCGACCTTCGTCGGAGCTCCAGATCGAACCGCCGAGTCCGTACACCGAGTCGTTGGCGATGCGCACTGCGTCGGCCTCGTCCTTGTACGGAATCACCGCGAGCACCGGCCCGAAGATCTCGTCGCGCGCGATGCTGGTGCCGTTGTCGGGAACCGCGAACACCGTGGGCTGCACGAACCAGCCGCGGTCGAGACCCTTGGGACGTCCACCGCCGGCGACGAGCTTGGAATCCGACTTGCCCTTCTCGATGCAGCTCTCGACGCGGTTGCGATGCAGCGCGGAGGCCATCGGTCCCACGTGCGTGCCCATGTCCATCGGGTCGCCGACCTTCAGCGACGAGGCCATCGCGGCCAGCGCGTCGACCACCTGCTGGTAGCGGCTCTGCGGCGCGAGGATGCGCGTGCAGGCGAAGCAGGTCTGGCCGTTGTTGAGCAGCGACACCGCCGGCAGGCCCTGCATGACGGTCTCGAGATTGGCATCGTCGAGGATGATCGCGGCCGACTTGCCGCCGAGCTCCAGGGTCACCGGACGCAGCAGTTCGCCGCAGACGCGCGCGATGGCGCGACCGGCGGCGGTCGATCCGGTGAACGCGACCTTGTCGACACCCGGGTGCGAGACCAGGTAGGCGCCGACGTCACGATCCGCCGCGACCCAGTTGATGACGCCCGGCGGCACGCCGGCTTCGGCGGCGGCCTCGGCCATGATGTAGCTGTCGAGGATGGTGCCCGGCGAGGGCTTCATCACCAGCGTGCAGCCCGCGGCCATGGCCGGCGCGATCTTGCTGATCGCGAGCGTCACGGGAAAATTCCAGGGCACGATGCCCGCGACGACGCCGAGCGGCGCGCGGCTCACGAGCGTCTCGCGACCCATCTGCGAAGGACGCACCTCGTCGGTCTGCAGGTTCTTCGCAAGTTCCGCGTAATACGCGAGTACGCCGATGGAGAACTGGCCCTCGAGGCCGGTGCTCACCGCGAGCGGCATGCCGTTCTGCACGCTGACCGCGCGCGCGATCGCGTCGCTGCGCTTGGCGAGCGCGGCGGCGAAGCGGCCCATCACCTCGGCGCGTTCGGCCGGCGTGCTGTTGGCCCATGGCCCGCTCTCGAAGGCCTTGCGCGCGGCGGCGACGGCGCGATCGACATCGGCCTCCATCGCCTCGGGCACCGAACCGATGACTTCCTCGGTCGTGGCATTGATCAGGTCGAAGTGCTTCTTCGACGACGGGGCGACCCACTCGCCGCCGATGTAGAACGCGTTCTGCAGATGATCCTGGACGCCCATGTCGGTACTCCTCCTGGTATGCACTCAACGCCGTCGGAACCGCCCGGTTCCCAGCGTCACGACCTTATATCGTATGGTCCCATACGAGTCCAGAGGCCCATCCCACCGTAGCCCGGACGAAGTCCGGGTTCCCCTCGCATACGCAACGGGGTCCCGGACTTCGTCCGGGCTACGCGAGTCAGCGCGTCGACGTCTTCTTGATGCCCTCGGTCAGCAGCTTCGGCCGGGCATCGAGGTGGAATCCGCCGAAAGGCTGCGACTTGTCCGACGGCGTACCGGTACGCGGCGACGGCGGGTTCCAGCAGTTGCGCGCGTTGGGTGCACCGCCGTCGACACGGATGCAGGAGCCGGTGATGAACGAGGCGACCGGCGACAGCAGGTACACGATGGCGCCCGACATCTCGGCGACATTGCCGTAGCGCTGCGCGGGAATCGTCGGCGGAAACTTCAGGATTTCCTTCTGCGCATCGGGCTCGTAGGTATCGAAGCCGCTGCTCTCGATGCCGCCCGGCGCAACGCAATTCACACGAACACCGGCCGGCGCCCACTCGGACGCCGCGCTCTCGCTGAGCGTCCACATGCCACCGCGCGACGCACCCGAGTGCGCGTAGTTGGCCCAGCCGTTCCAGATGTCCGCGATGATGTTGACGATGCTGCCGCCGTTCTTTTCCATCCAGCGGTTGTAGACCTCGCGCATCACCATGAAGCCGCCGAACAGGTTCAGGCGCACCACGGCCTCGAAGCCCTTGCTGCTGATGTCCTTCAAGGGCTGGCGGTACTGGCCACCCGCGTTGTTCACGAGGCCGTCGATGCGGCCGTGCGCCGCGAGCACCGCGTCGACCATCGCAATCACCTGCTCTTCCTTGCGGATGTCGCAGATATGGAGGCTGACCTTGCCGTGGATACCCTCGGCCTCGATCTCCTCGCGCACCTTGGCGAGCTTGTCTTCGTCACGCCCAACGATGGCGACAGTGGCGCCCAGCGACGCGAGTTCGTGCGCCGTGCAGCGGCCGATACCGCTGCCGCCGCCGGTGACGAGGACGACCTGGCCATCGAAGAGGCCGGGGCGGTAAACGGACTGGTAAGGCATAGGGTGGTCCCGGAATGACAGATTTTGGTAGGGTACCGTATTATCGTCGTTTCACGCTGGATGCCCAGGAAAACAGGAGCCGACCGACCATGAACAAGCTCGCCCCCAACCGCCCCGTACCCGTCCTCGACACGGTCCATGACGGTCGCCACGCGCTGAACGATCTGCCGCTGGAGCGCGAGTCGATTCCCTACGTGATCACGCTGCCGGAGCAGGGCATCGGCGCGTTCGTCTACACCTGGGTCACCAAGGACAGCCTCGCCGGCTCCGCCTGCGTGGCCTTCGGCCCCGGCGTGTCGACGCCGATCGCCGAGAAGGTCGACGGCATCGAGATCCCCCGCAAGCAGAGCTTCGATAACTGGAACGTGGGCAAGCTCACCTTGCAGCACGACCTCAAGCTTGAACGTGCACGCGTGAAGGTCGACGGCGAGCGCTTCGGCCTCGACGCGCAGTTCGAGGCCCTGCACCCGGCCTACGCGTACGGCTTCCACCCGGACGGCTGCCCGACCTGGGCCGCCACCAACCGTACCGAGCAGGCCGGGCGCCTGTTCGGAAAGATCCGCATCGACGGCAAGGAACAGGACTTCGAGACCACCTGCGCGCGCGACCATTCCTGGGGCACGCGCAACTGGGATACGCCGCAGAACTGGAAGTGGCTCCATGCCCAGGCCGGCGGCACCTGCGTGCACTTCTGGCAGATCAACGCGCGCGGCCGCAACGAACTGCGCGGCTACATCTCGCGGGACGGCCGCATGGCCGAAGTCACGCGCGCCGAGTACGAATTCGAGACCGACGACCAGTACCGCCAGACCCGCATCGTGGCCGAGGTGGAGGACACCGCGGGCCGCAAGCTGCGCGTCGAGGGCCAGTACTTCGCGACCTTTCCGTTCATGCCGGTGCCGAGCTGCACGCTCAACGAGGGCGCGATGACCTGCACGATCGACGGCCAGAAGGGCGTGGGCTGGACCGAGTTCATGTGGCCCACGGATTACATCGAGTTCCTGCGCAAAGAGAAGGCCGCCTGAGGGTATCGGGAATTCCCCGTCTGGCACTCGGTAACCGATTGCCAGACGATGGGATCCGGACACCAGGAAACGCCGGAGGGAAGCCGATGGACACCCCTGAATTCGAACAGCAGCTCGCCGCGCGCGGTTACAGCAAGCCGATCGCAGGCGACTACCCCGCGAACTGCTTCAACGATTTCCACACGCACGCATTCGACGTGCGTGGCCTGATCACCTCGGGCGAGATGACCCTGACGATGCAGGGCAAGGCCATCACGTTTCGTCCCGGCGAGATCTTCACGATGCCGGTCGGCGTGCCGCACCAGGAGAACGTCGGACCCGAGGGCGTCGAGTACATCTGGGGCCGTTCACCAGCCGCCTGAGTAGCCCGGGTGCAACCCGGGGGTTTTCTCTATCAGGTTCCGAAAAGCACCCGGGTTTCACCCGGGCTACAAGAGCCTCAGGCCGCGGTGACGAACAGCGCGACCACGCAGGCCACACCCGCTCCCCATACGATCGAACGCAGCACGCCCCAGTCCGCCAGGTAGCAGATGCCGTAGCCGACGCGCGCCGCCACCCAGCCCATCGCGAGCAGATCGATCGTGCCCTGCGCATTGCCGGCAAGGTGCGAAATGATCACCGCCGCCGCGAATGCGGGGAAAGCCTCGAAGCTGTTCTGCTGCGCCCAGTGCGCACGCTTCTGCATGCCCTGGACGGTCTCGAGGAATTCGCGCGGCGCGCGGTTCTGCTCGGGCGTCATCTTGCGCGCGCCGCCGAACTTGGCCGTCGCCGTCCACATCAGCGGCATGAATGCGCCGATCAATACACACCAGTAAGCCGTGGTCATGCTCTCTTGCTCCCTTCTCTAGTTGAGTGATTCATCGTCCCGAGAACTCGGGTTTTCGTTTGGCCAGCACTGCCTGGATCGCGTTCCAGGAATCTTCGGTCTTCGCGCACTGCGAGATCGCACGCGCCTCGAACTCGAGCTGCGTCTCCAGCGGCTGATCGTGCGTCGACAAAAGGAGACGCTTCATTTCGCCGTAGGTCTTCGTCGGCCCGCTCGCGACCTGGCGTGCAAGCGCCATCGCCTCGGCTTCGAGGTCCGCATCTTCGACCAGGCGCGAGACCAATCCGTGCTCGACCGCCTGTTCGGCGCTCCACATCTGGTTGAGCATCAGGAACTCGGCGGCGCGGCGCGTACCGACGCGGCGTGGAATGAAGTACGTCCCGGCGCCGTCGCTGACGAATCCGATGGCGTTGTACGCGGCATAGAACCGGGCCGAGCGCCCGGCAATCGCGAAGTCCGCCATCGCGGTGAGCGCCACGGCGCCGCCGGTCACGAGGCCGTGCGCCGCCAGCACGACGGGTGCGTCGCACCGCGCGAAGCGCGAGATCGCCATGTGCAGATCCGCGGTCGCGGCCTTCAGGCGTCGCGGCAGCAGGGCGCGATCGCAACCGAGCCACTTGAGGTCGGCCCCCACGCTGAAGTATTTGCCCTGCGCGCGGATCAGCACCGCGCGCACGCCCGGCGTCTCGTCGCACTCGATCGCGGCCTCGCAGAGCTGCGAGCAGAACGCCTGGTCGAACGGATTCCCGCGTTCCGGCTGCGTCAGCGTGACGTGGGCGATGGACTCGCGGACTTCGACCTGCACGGCGCGGACATCCACGAGACGACTCCTTTGTTTGAAGGGCCGAATCCTAACGCGTCGCTTGCAGGCACCGTAGCCCGGACGAAGTCCGGGGCTTCTTGTTCACGTCGACGAAAAGCCCCGGACTTCGTCCGGGCTACGGTGACGGCTATTCAGGCCTTTTTCGTGAACGCCGCCTGCGCCACCGCTGTGTTCATGAAATCGCGGAAGCGCGTCCACTTGCCGTCCTTCATCGTGATGACGTGCACGAAGTCCGACTCGATGGCGCCGCCGGTCGACTTCGCCGTGAGACGCAGGTGACCGGTGACGATCACCTTGTCGCGCTCGGCGATGAATTCCTCGGCATCGAACTGGTGGATATCCACCGAGGACAACACTGTCTCGAAGAACTTGCGCGCGCCGGCCTGGCCCTTGAACGTGTTGGCGTAGGGGATCACCGACGGGCCGTAGAACTCGATCAGCACGTCGTCGGACAGCAGTTCGAGGATGGCGGGGACATCGCCGCGGCCGAAGCGGCCGAAGATTTCCTGCGTGATGGCAATGTTGCTGTTCATGTTGATCAGGCTCTCTCGAACTGGACAGGAAGACGGGTGACGCTGTGCTGCAATAAGGTGGCGCGCTGCGGTTCGGCGGGTTCACTGCCCGGCTTCATCGCGGTGTAGCGGTCGAGCACGCCTTCGATCAGGCAGGCGGTTTCGAGATTGGCGAGCGGCGCGCCCAGGCAGAAGTGAATGCCGTGACCGAAGCTGAGTTGCGCACCCGCGTTGTCGCGGTCCAGTCGCAGGCGCCGCGGCTCGGGGAACACCTTCGGGTCGTGGTTGGCTGCCGCGAAGAACAGCGCCACCCACTCGCCCGCGCGGATCTGCTTGCCGCCGATCTCGACGTCCCGCGTGACCTTGCGGAACAGGCGCTGGGGCGGACCTGCCATGCGCAGCGTCTCCTGCTGGAATCGCGACAGCAGTGTGCGATCCGCGCGCAGCTTCGAGAACACATCGGGGTTGTCCACCAGCGCACGCAGGCAGTTGGCCGCGTAGTACATCGTGGTCTCGGCACCGGCCACCACGAGCGTGAAGCAGAAGCGCCAGACCTCGTCGCGCGTGAGCCGCGCGCCCTCCGATTCCGCCACGAGCAGCGCATCCACGAGGTCGTCGCCCGGCTTGCCGCCGTCCGCGAGGCGCTTGGCGCGCTCGTCGACCATCTGCATGAAGTAGCCCACCATCTCCATGTTGCTCTGCGTGCGTTCTTCCACGCTCATGTCGGCCGACAACATGAAAGCGTTGGCCCAGCGCTGGAACTTGTCGGTCATGTCGTCCGGCTGACCGAGCAGCCTGACCATGAGCTGTGCCGGCAGCGGGGCGCACAGCTTCTCGACGACGTCGACTTCACCGTCGGCCAGCCCGTCGATCAGTTTCTTCACGACGGCCTGCACGTGAGGGCGCAGTTCAGATACACGACGCGGCGTGAACGCCTGCACGACGACGCGTCGCAGCTTGGCGTGCTCGGGGTCGTCGTGGTTCACCAGCATCAGCGTGGGCGCGTCGGTGCCCTGCTGGAAATTCGCCGACGAGAACGTCTGATGATCCTTGGCGGCGGCGGCCACCTGCTCGTAACTGAGCAGGGCCCAGGCCTGGATCGGCGGATCGAAACCCGGCACCGTCCCGGGCGGCCAGTCGGCGTAACCGGACACCGGCGAGTCGGCTCGCAGCGCATCATAGGCAGGGTAGGGATTCGCGATGACTTCCGGCGTCGCGAGTTGGCCAGGGTCGAAACTGGTTTCCACGTTTTCTCCTCAGGGAGCCGGTCTTGACCGTCTCCTCGTTAATAATTGCCAATTTGTAACTATGTCTCCAGGACACAATAAGCCCGCGAAGCGAGCACGGTCAACCGCTGCCCTGACGGGCGGCGCGGCGCAGGCCCCGATTTCAGAGGCCGCCAAGGAGTTCCTCGATCTGTTCTACCCGGTGCACTACAAGATCGGGATCGGCATCGAGGATGCGCTGCGCGGAGGAAGGCTCAGTCGCCACCAGGTCGCGATCCTGTGGCTGATCCGCTCTGCCGGTGAAGGCGGCCGCACGATTCCGCGCAAGGAGATCGAGCGCTCGATCACGCGCTGGTTCGAGCTACGGAATTCCGCGATCTCTAAGACCTTGCGCGTGATGGCACGCGAGCCACTCGGTCTGCTCGAGATCCGCGAGCATCCGCTGTCGGGCCGCGAACGCGAGGTGATTCTCACGGCCAAGGGCGCACGCGAGATCGAGCGGATGGTCGACGAAGGCCGGCGCTTCATCCAGACGATGGTGAATCACCTGAGCACCGCCGAAGCCACGCACGGCGTTCATTTCCTGACGCGCGTCAGTTCGGTCATCGACGTGGTGCAGCCGGCAACCAAGGTATCCGCCGGCCCGCCGCGGCGTAGGGTCGCGAAGCCGCGGTAACCGAAGCCCGGGTGAAACCCGGGGTTGCGCCCCGTATGCGAGGAGAACCCCGGGTTTCACCCGGGCTACGTCGGCATCAGCGTCCTATGCGGGCGCCGATCCAGTCCGTCAGATCCTTCAACACGATCGCGCGATCGGCAGGCAGCTCGTTGAAGATCTCGTGATACAGCCCGTCGTACACCTTCAGCGTCTTGTCCTTCGACGACACGCGATCCACCACCATCTTGCTGCCTGCCACGCCCGCGAGCTTGTCGTCGCTGCCATGCATGGCCAGCAGCGGCAACTGGATCAGCGGCAATGCAGCCGGAAGGATCTCGACGAACTTGACGATCTCGCCGAGCGTTCGCGCCGGCACCTTGCCGTGAGCGTTGAGAGGATCGGCCGCGTAGTCGGCGACGGTCGCGGGATCGCGTGACACCAGGCTCGGATCGACGGCGAACAGACCGGCCTTGGGCGCGACCGTCGACATGAACTTGGCGATCGGCTTCATCAGCGGCGGCGCCCCGTCCAGTGCAACCGCAGGCCCGGACAGGATCAGTGCGAACAACTTGCCGGGATTCTTCAGCGTGTAGCTCAGCGACAACGCGCCGCCCATGCTGTGGCCCAGCAGGAACATCGGCTTGCGCGGCTGTTCGCGACGCGCGATCTCGACGACGTGATCGATGTCGTCGACGGTGTGTGCGAAGCGGTCGATCATCGTGCGCGGGCCGCCGGACTTGCCGTGCCCGCGGTGATCCATCGCGTACACCGCGCAGTCGGCGTTCACCAGGGCTTCGGCCACGTGCGCGTATCGCCCGCTGTGTTCACCCAGGCCATGCACGATCACGACGACGGCCTTGGGCCGCGTCGGCATCCAGCTCTGCCAGAAGATCTCTACATCCTTCTTGCCCTTGAAACGACCTTCCTTGCTCTTCATCTGGCTCACTTCTTCTTGCTCGTGACGGAGGGGGTGACAGGCTTTCCCAGCGCGATCATCTCGTCGAGCCCTGCGCGCAAGCACTCGATCAGCAACTCGGGCTCGGTGACCGCGGCGCGATCGCTGTTGATGCCGATACAGCAGCGACCGTTGTGCGACATCATCACGATCATCATCCCGCATCCGGGCACCGGCGCGAACGGCCAGAACTGCGTGATCTGGGCACCGCCCATGTAGACCGGGTACGGAATGCCCGGAACATTGCTGATCTGGGCGTCCTGCGCAGCCGTGAAATCCGCCGTCATCGCCGTGATCGCGGCCAGCGGCAAGCGCGTGACCACCGGCATCATGCGGATCATGACGTCGAGCGCGGGCTCGGCCCGCGTGTCCTTCACGAACTTCTGGATGTGGCGTACGCGCTCGACCGGATCGGGAATATCCAGCGGCGCGGCGTACTGGCTGCCCGCGAACTTGTTGCCTCCCATCGGATCGTTCTCGGTGCGCAGCGAGATCGGAAATCCGATCGGCATCTTCGAGAGCGAGACGCCCATCTCCTCGTGGTAACGGCTGAAGCCGCCGACGAGCCCGGCGAGGAACACGTCGTTCAGCGAGCCCTGCGCCGCTTTCGCGGCAGCCTTCAAGTCGGTGAGCGGAATCTCGATGCCGTCGAAGCGCCACGACAGACTGCGCCGCTTGAACAGTCCGGAGCCCGGCACCGGCTTGGTCCCGAGCACGCGCTTGGCCGACGACAGGTAGTCGAGCCCCTTCTTCGCCGCATCGGGATTGCGCATCCACTCGCCGATCGAACTTCTCTTCGCGCGGCGGCAGCGGACGCGCGGTCTGGTCGCGCTGCTTGCCGAGCACGCGCGACAGCAACTGGATAATGCCCAGGCCGTCCGATGTCGCGTGATGAAGCTTGAGCACGTAGCCGGAGCGACCGCCCTCGAGACCTTCGATCAGCGTCGCTTCCCAGGGCGAGCGCGCCTTGTCGAACGGCGTCATCGCCAGGTTCTGTGCGAGATCGAACAACTGGCGTTCCGTGCCGGGCTCCGGCAGGCGCACGCGACGCAGGTGGTAATCGAGATTGAAGTCCGGATCCTCGACCCAGACCGGGTTGCCGACGCCGAAGCTCGGATCGACGACACGCTGGCGAAAACGCGGCACCGCTTCGGTCACCCAACGATGACCGGCGACGAGGCGTTCCCAGTCCGGCGTGGCGTCCATCATCAGCACCGAGGTCGTCGTCGAGCGCAGACGCGGATCGACTTCCGCGCGCCACATCACGGCCTCGAACGCGCTCATCTCGGCCGGGCCGCCCCAGTCGCGCAATACGGCGAGGAGGTCTTCGTCCATCGGTTCGGTTTTGCTCATCTCTTGAGTGCTCTTGAAGAACGGCTAACGCAAAGGCGCAAAGGGAAAAAGAAAGGACGCAAAGGAAAAGAAAAACGAGAAAAACGAAGCATTGATGGGTGATCGATGGGATGGCGTCGTTCCAATTGATAGGCGATGCGTGAGACCTCGAACAATTTTCCATCATCTTTGCGTCCTTTCTTTTTCCCTTTGCGCCTTTGCGTTAGCCGTTCTTCAAGAGCACTCAAGAGA
>Ga0187844_10002196_pt1 | contig 14080 bp, 8 predicted proteins | sample SpaLakP09_SKY_50_FD_134517 | JGI IMG/M metagenome (GOLD analysis project Ga0187844, IMG submission 134517) | Oligotrophic lake water microbial communities from Sparkling Lake, Wisconsin, USA - SP09_SKY_50 | ecosystem: Environmental > Aquatic > Freshwater > Lake | place: USA: Sparkling Lake...
CCCACGGTGGGGCCGAACAGGCTCCAGGTCTTGTTCAGGCGGTCGTTGACGGCCAGGTTCTTCGCATTGGCCTCGCGAAAGCGCTGTGCCTCGCGCTTCTCCTGCGCAAAGGCCTTGACGACGCGGATGCCCGGGATGGTGTCGGCCAGGATGTTGGTGACCTCGCCCCAGACGCGGTCGATCTTTTCGAAGCCGGTGCGCAGCCGGTCGCGCACCATGTGGATCATCCAGGCGATGAAGGGCAGCGGCACCAGCGTGGCCAGCGCCAGGCCGGGGTGGATGTTGAACAGGATCGTCGAGATCATGAGCAGCATCAGCACGTCGGTGATGAAGTCCAGCGCGTGCAGGCTCAGGAAGACGCTGATGCGGTCGGTCTCGGACCCGATGCGCGCCATCAGGTCGCCGGTGCGCTTGTTGCCGAAGTACTCCAGCGACAGGCCCAGCAGGTGGTCGAAGGTGGCGGTGCGCAGGTCGGCGGCGATGCGCTCGGACACCAGCGCCAGCAGATAGGTCTTGGCCCAGCCCAGCAGCCACGAGAACAGCGCCGCGCCGAGCAGGCCGCCCAGCAGCGAGCCGACCAGCATGGTGTCGATGGACTGGCCGTTCTGGAACGGGATCAGCACCTTGTCCATCAGCGGCATCGTCAGGTAGGGCGCCACCAGCGTTGCCCCGATGGAGCCCAGCATCAGCGCGAAGCCCAGCAGCAGCTGGCCCTGGTAGGGCCGCGCAAAACGCCACAGCCGCAGCAGCACCCAGGTGCTGGGCGGCTTGCTGGCCTCGCCGAAGTCGAAGTCCTCGTCGGCATCCTCTTCCACGGGCGCCACGTGGCCGGCCAGGCGCTGCAGCTCGCGCGCGAAGGCATCCACCAGCCGCACCGCCGCCGGGTTGCTGGCCAGGGTGAAGCGCCAGCGCGCCAGGCGCTTGTCGGCGCTGAACAGCTCCAGGAAGGCCAGGCCGCCGTGGTCGCTGAGCTTGAGCGTCTGGCCGACCTCAAGCCGGTAGTCACTCCAGGTGCCGCTGGCGGGCTCGAAAGCCAGCAGCTGTGTATTTGTCAACGCAATCAGCCCCTGGGCGAAGCGGCCGTGGGCGTCCAGGTCAACCTCCAGCGTCGCCACCACGTTCTCCCCAGCCATGAGTCGCCCATGAAGGGCGGCCGCTTGAGGATGAGGCAATGGGACGGGAAGTTGATCAGACATGTTGTTCTTCGCTCTTGGAGGCTGAGGCGATTCTCCCCGATGACTTCAGCGCACAATTCCAAGCGCTTGCCGCGCCTACCCCCTACCCCATGAGCCAAGACATCCGCCCTGACATCCAGCTTTTGCGCGTGAACTACCTTCGTGGTCCCAACATGTGGACCTACAGGCCCGTTCTGGAGGTCTGGCTGGACCTGGGCGAGCTGGAGGACTTCCCGTCCAACCTGCTGCCTGGCTTCAACGACCGCCTGACCGCTGCCTTGCCCGCGCTGATCGAGCACCACTGCGGTGTCGGCGAGCGCGGTGGCTTCATCGAGCGCCTGCGTGACGGCACCTGGATGGGCCATGTGCTGGAGCACGTCGTCATCGAGCTGCTGAACCTGTCGGGCATGCCCACGGGCTTCGGCCAGACTCGCTCGACCTCCAAGCGCGGCGTCTACCGCATGGTGTTCCGGGCTCGCGACGAGCAGGTCGCTCGCGCCGCGCTGGCCGAGGGCCACGCCCTGCTGACGGCCATGATCAACGACCAGCCGTTCGATGTGCCCGCCGCCGTGGCCCGCGTGCGCGACAAGCTGGACGACTGCTATCTCGGCCCCTCCACTGCGGCAATAGTCGCCGCCGCGACGGACCGCCGCATCCCGCACATCCGCCTGAACGACGGCAACCTGGTGCAGCTGGGCCACGGCGCGCGCCAGCGCCGCATCTGGACGGCCGAGACCGACATGACCAGCGCCATCGCCGAAGGCATTGCCGGCGACAAGGACCTGACCAAGACCCTGCTCAAGGCCGTCGGCGTGCCGGTGCCTGCGGGCGAGGAGGTCAAGAGCGCCGCCGAGGCCTGGTGCGCTGCGCAAGACCTGGGCCTGCCGGTCGTCATCAAGCCCAGCGACGGCAACCACGGCCGGGGCGTGACACTGGACATCGCCAACGAAGTGGACTGCGAAGCCGCCTTCAAACTGGCCGATGCCGAAGGCTCATCCGTGCTGGTGGAGCGCTACATCAAGGGCAACGAGCACCGCGTGCTGGTCGTCGGCGGCCAGATGGTGGCGGCGGCGCGCGGCGAGGCGGCCTGGGTGCATGGCGACGGCCAGCACACCGTGGCCGAACTGATCGACCTGCAGATCAACACCGACCCGCGCCGCGGCCTGACCGAGGACTTCCCGCTCAACCGCATCACGCTGGGGGAAGACCCCGTCGTGCTGCTGGACCTGCAGCGCCAGGGCTTCTCGCCCGAGGCCGTGCCGGCACAGGGCAAGAGCGTGCTGATCCAGCGCAACGGCAATGTCGCCATCGACTGCACGGCCGAAGTCCACCCCGAGGTGGCGCATGCCGTGTCGCTGGCGGCGCGCACCATCGGCCTGGATATCGCCGGTGTGGACCTGGTCACCGAAGACATCGGCAAGCCGCTCAGCGAGACCGGCGGCGCCATCGTCGAGGTGAACGCCGGCCCGGGCCTGCTGATGCACCTCAAGCCCGCTGGCGGCTCGCCGCAGCCCGTGGGCCAGGCCATCATCGACCACCTCTTTGCCGAGGACGAGACCGGCCGCATCCCCATCGTCGGCGTGGCCGGTTCGGTGGGCGGGCCCCAGATCACCCGCCTCGTCGCCTGGCTGCTGCACCTGAACGGCCGCCATGTCGGCCTGGCTTGCCGTGACGGCCTGTTCCTGGGCACACGCCGTGTCGAGAAGAAGAACAGCGCCCGCTGGGACGCCGCCCACCGCCTGCTGATGAACCGCGGCGTCAACGCCGTCGTCGTCGAGAACGACCCGGCCTCTATCCTGCGCGACGGCCTGGCCTATGACCGCGCCTCGGTCGGCGTCGTCACCGACCTGGACGGCATTGCCGCGCTGGCCGAGTTCGACGTGCAGGACACCGACCAGCTCTACAAGGTGCTGCGCACGCAGATCGACGTGGTGTTGAGCGACGGTGCCAGCGTGCTGAATGCGGCCCATCCGCGCCTGGTCGACATGGCCGAGCTGAGCGACGGCGAGGTGGTCTTCTACGCCGAGGACGGCAGCCTCGAAGCGCTGCAGCACCACCGCGACCGGGGCGGCCGCGCCGTCTTCCTGCGCGGCGGCGCCGCCGTGCTGGCCCACGGCCCGGCCGAGACGCCCGGCGCCAACCTCGACGCGCTGCTGCGCCGCTTCGGCGACCAGGCCGTCGACGCCTCCACGCTGCTGGCCGCCGTCGCCACCGCCTGGGCATTGGGCATCTCGCCCGAGCTCATCGCTGCTGGCCTCGACACCTTCGTTCCCGACCTCCACCTGGCGTAAACAAGAACATGGACGTTTCCCGCACCCGCGCCCTGCGCGGCCCGAACATGTGGAGCCGCCACACGGTCATCGAGGCCGTCGTGCATTGCAGCGATGTCGAGCGCTCGCTCGAACGGCTGCCCGGCTTCGAGCCCCGCCTGCGCAAGCTCTTCCCCACCATCGGCGAACTGCGCAGCGACGCCTCCCTGGCCCAGGTGCTGGAGCAGGCCACGCTGGCGCTGCAGGCCCAGGCCGGCTGCCCGGTGACTTTCAGCCAGACACACGTCACCCCCGAGACCGGCACCTACCAGATCGTCATCGAGTACAGCGAGGAAGACGTCGGCCGCCTGGCCTTCGAGCACGCGGTCAAGCTGGTGCTGGCGGCGCTCGACGGCGGCGATTTCGACGCCGACGCGGTGCTGGCGCAACTGCGCGAGCTGGACGAGGACATCCGCCTCGGCCCCTCGACCGGCTCCATCGTCAACGCGGCGCTGGCACGCGGCATCCCGTTCCGGCGCCTGACGCAGGGCAGCCTGGTGCAGTTCGGCTGGGGCGCCAAGCAGCGCCGCATCTGGGCCGCCGAGGTGGACGCGACCAGCGCCGTCAGCGAGTCCATCGCCCAGGACAAGGACCTCTGCAAACGCCTGCTGCAGGCCGCCGGCGTGCCGGTGCCCACGGGCCGTCCGGTCGAGTCGGTGGACGACGCCTGGGAAGTGGCACAGGACATCGGCCTGCCGGTCGTCGTCAAGCCGCAGGACGGCAACCAGGGCAAGGGCGTGACCGTCAACGTGACGACGCGCGAAGGCATCGAGGCGGCCTACAAGGCGGCCGACGAGATCGGCCATGTGATGGTCGAGAAGTTCCTGCCGGGCGGCGACTACCGCCTGCTGGTCATCGGCGACAAGCTGATTGCCGCCGCCCGCCGCGACCCGCCGCATGTCATCGGCGACGGCCAGCTCACCGTCAAGCAGTTGGTCGACAAGGTCAACAGCGACCCGCGCCGTGGCGATGGCCATGCCACCTCGCTCACCAAGATCCGCTTCGACGACATCGCCGTCGCGCGCCTGGTGCAGCAAGGCCTGACGCCCGAGTCCGTGCCCGAGAAGGGCCAGCGCGTCATCCTGCGCAACAACGCCAACCTGTCCACCGGCGGCACCGCCACCGACGTGACCGACGACGTGCACCCCGAGGTGGCCGCCCGCGCCATCGCAGCCGCGCAGGTCGTGGGCCTGCATGTCTGCGGCGTCGACGTGGTGGCCGAGAGCGTGCTGCGGCCGCTGGAGGAAATCAGCGGCGGCATCGTCGAGGTGAACGCCGCGCCGGGCCTGCGCATGCACCTGAGCCCCAGCTACGGCAAGGGCCGCAATGTCGGCGAAGGCATCATCGGCCACCTGTTCGGCAGCGGCCCGAAAGCGGAGGACGGCCGCATCCCGGTCGTCGCCGTCACCGGCACCAACGGCAAGACGACGGTCACGCGCCTCATCGCCCACCTGTTCGCCAGCTGCGGCCTGAAGGTCGGCATGACCAACACCGACGGCGTCTACGTCGACGGCCGCCAGATCGACAGCGGCGACTGCTCCGGCCCCAAGAGCGCCCGCAATGTGCTGATGCACCCGGACGTGGAAGCCGCCGTGCTGGAAACCGCGCGTGGCGGCATCCTGCGCGAGGGCCTGGGCTTCGACCGCTGCCAGGTCGCCGTCGTCACCAACGTCGGCGCGGGTGACCACCTGGGCATGAACTTCCTTCACACGGCGGAAGACCTGGTCCTGGTCAAGCGCGTCATCGTGCAGAACGTGGCGCCCAACGGCTACGCGGTGCTGAACGCGACCGACCCGCTGACCGCGCAGATGGCCGCCATCTGCCCGGGCCAGGTCATCTACTTCGCCGCCGACCGCCACCACCCGGTGATGGCCACGCACCGCGCCCAGGGCAAGCGCTGCGTCTACGTGGACGGCGACCAGCTCGTCGCCGCGCAGGGCGTGTGGCGCGAGAGCATCCCGCTGCGCGAGATCCCGATCACGCGCAGTGGCCTGATCGGCTTCCAGGTCGAGAACGCGATGGCTTCGGTCGCGGCAGGCTGGGCCGTGGGGCTGGACTGGGACACCATCCGCCGCGGCGTCGCCAGCTTTGCCAACGACGCCGACAACGCGCCGGGCCGCTTCAACGTGATGGACTATCGCGGCGCCACCGTCATCGCCGACTACGGCCACAACGGCGACGCGATGAAGGCCCTGGTCGGCGCCGTCGCGGCGCTGCCGGCCAAGACGCGCAGCGTCGTCATCAGCGGCGCGGGCGATCGGCGCGACGAGGACATCCGCGTGCAGACCGAGATCCTCGGCGCCGCCTTCGACGAGGTCATCCTCTACGAAGACGCCTGCCAGCGCGGCCGCGCGGCGGGCGAGGTCGTCGCGCTGCTGCGCGCCGGGCTGGAAGGCGCGTCACGCACCAGGCACATCGAGGAAATCATCGGCGAGTTCACGGCCATAGACCGCGCGCTGGCACGCCTGCAGCCGGGCGACCTGTGCCTGGTGCTGGTGGACCAGGTGGAAGAGGCGCTGGCGCATCTGGCCAGGCGCATCAGCGAGGGCTAGGAGGCTGTCGGGCTTTGGGAAGGGTGCGCGCCGGGGTGAGTTGCCATGCCAGACAAGGCGCAGCCGCCGCCGTGGGGCCACACCCCACAAGGTGGGTGCAACGCCGGATGGCATGGCAAATCGCCCCGGCCCTTCGGGTTGGCCCGCCTTGGGGCCGCGGGCAGCGTTGCAAATGCTCGCCGGGTGAACGATTTGCGCCTTGCCTGCGGCCCCAAGGCGGGCCAACGCGCACCCTTCCCAACGCCCGACAGCCTCCTAAACCCCAGCCAGCCACCGCGACTCGCGTCGCGTGGCTGCGTCCACACAGCCGCGCGCGACCAGCCCCGCCTGCTGCTCGCGCGCCAGCGCCACCACCCCGGCACGCAGCCCGGCCACCAGCGGCTCGCCCAGTGACTGCGCGAGCCGCACCGTGAGCTGCCAGCGGCGGATGGCTTCGATGGCGTCCGTCGGGTCCCGCAAGGCCTGCATCGCCGCCAGGCGCTCCAGCGCCGCATCGGCGGCCTCCCGGGCTGCGGCCTGGTCCTGCTGTGCCGCAGTCAGCTGCGCGCGCGCGATGTAGATGTTGGCCTCCAGCTCAAGATCCAGCGGGTTGGCGTTCGTGCGCAAGCGCAGGATGCCCTGCGTCATCCAGCCACCCAGCCGCTCCAGCACGGCCTGCGCACGCACCAGCTCGCCGGTGCGGGCCCAACACAGCACCTGCAGGCTGTCCATCCAGGCGTGCTGCCAGGCGCCGCGGTTGAGCGGGTCGGCCGCGCGCTGGGCCGTCAGGCGCGGCAGCAGATGGTGAGCGCGCTCGTACAGCGCGGTGGCGCCGGCCTCATCACCCCGGTGCAGGTGCAGATCGAGCAGCGTCTGCGTCACGGCGACGAGCTGGCGCTGCCGGAACACGTCACCAACGTTGCCAGGCAGGTCGGCCTCGGCCTGCGCCAGGGCCGGCAGCAGGGTGGCGTGCGCGTCGTCGTAGCGGCCGGCTGCGCGCTGCGTGATGGCGCAGCGGATGACGGCCTGGACGAAGTCGGTGCCCCTGAGCCCCTCGCCCCCAGGCAGCCGGCAGGCCTGGGCAAGCACGGCCAGGCATTGCTGGTCCTGCGCCATCGCCTCGTCGAGGCGACCCTCGATGGCCCGCAGGCCTGAGTTGAGCCGCAACGCCAGCACGTGAATGCGGTGGGCGCGCGGATCGCCGGGCGCCGCGGCCACCAGGGCTTCGCTGTTGGCCAGCGCAACGCGCGCGTTGCGCACGGCACGCGGCAGATCCGACAGGCCGTGAAAGCGCACCACCGGGTAGGCCTGCTCACCCAGCAGGTTGAGCAGCAGCCCATGGTGGCAACGCAAGCGCAGGTCGTCAGGCGCCAGCTCGGCGGCGCGGGCGGCATGGACGGCGCCCCGCTCCAGCGCGGCCATGGCCGGCTCGGCCTGGCGCAGCGCGCGCAGGTTGGAGAAGCGCCCCTCCAGCGTCGCCGCCATGGCGGCTTGCCACTCGGCATTGCCCTGCTGGCGCGGCGCGAGCGGCTCCAGCACCTGCAGCGCCCGCTCGTAGTGGCTCAGCGAGCCGCTCAGGTTGCCGGCGTTGCTGGTGTGCTCGTGCCCTTCCAGCCGCGCCAGCCGGGCCAGGGCCCACGCCAGGGTGATGCGTTCGGCATCGCTCATCTCGCTGAACGCCGCCTGCCGCTCCAGCGACTGCTCGGCCGCCCGCACCAGCTGCTGGCGGCCCTCGATCAGCCCCTGCTCCAGCGCGTCGCTCACGTCGAACACCATGCTGTTGGCCAGCTGGCGCAGCTCGCCCAGGTGGCGCGTGGCGGCGTCGCGCGCGCGGGCGGCCTCGTCGCGGGCGAGCTGGGCGCGCCGGGCCTGCACCAGCGCCAGCATCAGGCCGGCGGCCATGCCGCTGACGCCCAGGCCGAGCGCCACACGGCCGTTCATCACGGTCGCGACCAGGCCGGTCACCAGGCCCAGCCCGCCCAGCGTGGCCGCCAGCGCAGCGGCACGGTGGCGGCCCAGCCACTTGGCCGTCACGTAGCCGAAGCTGGCCGCACGCGCACTGACCGGGTGGCCGCTGAGGTGGGCGGCAATGTCGGCCCGCAGCGCGTCCACGCTGGCGTAGCGCTGCGCGGGCTGCTTCTCCAGCGCCTTGAGCAGGATGTTGTCGAGGTCGCCCTCCAACCGCTTGCGGTGGCGCAGCCACTGCGGGTCCACCGCCTCGCGCGGCGAGAGCCGGCTCGGGCGCGTGGGCTCGTCCTCCAGCACGCTGCGCGCGGCCTCGGCCACGGTGGTGGCGCGCCGGCCGGTGGGGCGCGTGCCGGTGAGCATCTGGTACAGCAGCACGCCCAGGCTGTAGATGTCGGTGGCGGTGCTGACGGGCTCGCCGCGCACCTGCTCGGGGCTGGCGTAGTTGGGCGTGTATGGGCGCTGGCCGCCGAGCGTGGTGTCGCCGCCCAGGCCTTCGAGCGGGTCCAGCGCCTTGGCGATGCCGAAGTCCAGCAGCTTGACCTGGCCAGACTCGTCCACCAGCACGTTGCCGGGCTTGAGGTCGCGGTGCACCAGCAGGTTGCGGTGGGCGTGGGCGACGGCGTCGGCCAGCTGCAGGAACAGGCCCAGGCGCGCTTCAAACGCCAGGTCTTGCGCGGCCTGGTCGATGGGCCGGCCATCCACGTACTCCATGACGAAGTACGGCAGGCCCTCGTCACTGGCGCCGGCGTCCAGCAGCCGCGCGATGCCGGGGTGGCTGAGGCGGGCCAGCGCCTGGCGTTCCAGCGCGAAGCGTTGCAGCACGGCGGCGCTGTCCATGCCGCGCTTGAGCAGCTTGACGGCCGCCCGGCCCTCGTACTGGCCATCGGCGCGGCGCGCCTCGAACACCTCGCCCATGCCGCCCACGCCCAGGGGCCGCACCAACGTCCAGTTGCCCAGGCGCTGACCCAGCCGGGCGGCAGGTTCGGGTGGCGCCGGTGACACCCGTGCGGGCCGGGCCAGGAAGCTCTGCTCGCCGGTGGCTTCGTCGTGATGGGCCAGCAGGCTGCGCAGCTCGGCGGCGTCCTGGTCGTTCAGGCGGGCGGCGGCCACCAGCTCCTCGCGCTCGCCGCGCGGGGCGTCGAGGGCGGCGTCGAACACCGCCTTCAGGCGCGCCCAGCCTTTCTCTCGGTCAGGGTCGGAGTCGGTCATGGGCGCGCAGTATTCCCTCTCAGCGGCCGGCCACCATGCGGGCAATCAGCAGGGCGTTGACCTGGCCCAGGCCTTCACCCACGCGCTCGCGGTAGCGGCCGCTGTCGGCCACGGCCTCGTACTTCGTAGAAGAGTGGCTGTTCTTGCTCCCGGAAGCGAGCTGCAACAGGCCGACGGCCACCGCACCCACCACATCGCCGGTGGTGGTGGCCTCTTCGCGCAGCTCGACGAAGGCGGCCGGGTCCAGCAGCACCGGACCCTGCACCGTCAGCACCGACACATGGGCGCCGGACTGCACCGTCAGCGCCGCCTTGGGCACCATCGGGTGCAGCTTGGCGCTGACCTTGGCGGTGCTGCCCAGGCGGCCGAAGAAGCCCTTGGCCTCGTTGGTGAGCTGGGCAAAGTGCACCCGCATCGACACCTCCAGCAACGCCGCGTCACCCAGCTCCTTGCTCAGCGCGATGTTGTCCATCGCCCCGCCCACCGCGCCCATGCCGGCACCGATGGCCGCAAAGGTGGCGAACATGCCCTTCTTGCCGTCCGCCGCCTGGGCCTTGTTGAGGCCGTAGACGGCCATGCCCGGCGGGCCGACCGTGACGCCGTTGCTGCTGCGCTCCGGCAGCGCGGTGCCGCCGGCCTGCAGCTTCTTGTAGGTGGGCGAGGCGGCCAGCTCGGCAGCCGGCACCAGCTCCACGCCCTGCGCCTGCAACTGTTGCTGCAAGCCGGCGTAGAGCTGCTCGGCAATGGCCTGGAAGTCGGGCTCGGCCACGCCGGTGAGCTTGTAGTAGCCGGTCACACTGGCACGCCCGGCCATCGCAAAGCCGGAGGTCTCGCTGCTGACGTTGTCGCTGGTGATGAACTCGACGTTGAACTGCGTGATGGCCGCCCGCTTGAGGCCCTTCAGCGCCTGCGGATCGCTCGCCTTCACCGCGCTGGCGGCCGCCGTGACGGGGTTGAACTGAGCGTCGATCTCGATGGGTGTCGGGGCTGCCGCACGGGCACTGGGCAGCAGGCCGAGGCCGGCGGCAGTGAGCAGGGTGGTGATGAGCTTTCGCATGAAGGGCAATCCTGGTGGCGGCCCACCGACATGCGGGCCCTATCCACTCACGCAGGCGACGGCGCCGACAAGGCTCATGTACAAACCCGCACATGCCTGAACTTGACCCCGAATTCGAGCTCGATGCGGGAACGGCCGACGCCCTTTTTGCGAGCCTCTACGACGAGCTCAAGCGCAACGCCAACGCCCAGATGCGCAAGGAGAACGCCGGGCACACGCTGAGCGCCACCGCCCTCACCCACGAGGCCTGGCTGCGGCTGTCGGCGCAGACCCGCACCGAGTGGCAGGGCCGCAGCCACTTCCTGGGCGTGGCGGCGCTGATGATGCGGCGCATCCTCGTCAACCACGCGCTGGCCAAGCAGGCCGCCAAGCGTGAGGCGGCGCTGGTGTCGCTGACGCTGACCGAGGCCCAGCAGGTGGCCGGCGGCGTGGATGCCGACGTGCTGCGCGTGCACGAGGCGCTGCTGGCCTTCGCGCAGCAGGACGCGCGCGCCGCCAAGGTCGTGGAGCTGAAGTTCTTCGGTGGGCTGGAGCTGGACGAGATTGCCGAGCTGCTCAAGCTCAGCCGCGCGACCGTCAAGCGCGACTGGGCGCTGGCGCGCGCCTGGCTCCACCGGGAACTGGCGTGAGCCGCCCGCGCCACCACCGCGACGGCGGCTTCCAGAACAACCACGACGAGTTCGAGCCCAAGTCGCTGGCCGACGTGCTGCGCTGGCGCTGGGCGGCCTCGCGGCAGGGCCTGCCCAGGCGGCCCGCAACGGCCATCCCGACGCGGCCAGCAGACCTGGCGTTCATCCATGCGAACACCGCACCCGCAGTGACCTGGATCGGTCACGCGACCGTGCTCGCCCAACTCGGCGGACTCAACCTGCTGACCGACCCGATCTTTTCCGACCGCGCGTCGCCGTTTTCCTTCGCCGGCCCCAAGCGCGAGCAGCCGCCCGGCGTTGCGCTGGCCGAACTGCCGCGCATCGACGCCGTGGTCGTCTCGCACAACCACTACGACCACCTCGACCTGGCCTCCTGCCGCACGCTCGCCGCACAGGCCGGCGGCAGCCCGCTGTTCGTCGTGCCGCTGGGGCTGCAAAGCTGGTTCCAGGCCCGAGGCATCGCGCGCGTCGTGGAGCTGGACTGGTGGCAGTCGCACACGCTGGCCGGCGTCGAGATCGCCCTCGTGCCGGCCCAGCACTGGTCGGCACGCGGCATCAACGACCGCATGAAGACGCTGTGGGGCGGCTTTGCCGTGTTCGCGCCAGACTGCCAGCTCTTCTTTGCGGGCGATACGGGTTACTCGCGCGACTTCGCCGACATCCGCGAGCGCTTTGCCGAGCGGCAACGCGACGGCGGCTTTGACATCGCGCTGATCCCCATCGGCGCCTACGAGCCACGCTGGTTCATGGCGGCCCAGCACATCAACGTGGAAGAGGCGCTGAAGATCCACGCCGACCTCGGCGCCAAGGCGTCGCTGGGCGTGCACTGGGGCACCTTCGAACTGACGGATGAGGCGCTGGACGAGCCGCCGCGCCAGCTCGAACGCCAGCGCGCCGAACTGGGCCTGGCGGAGGAGGCCTTCTTCACGCTGGCCATTGGCGAGACCCGCCGCCTGCCGCCGCGCAACAGTTCTTGACCCGGGCGACAAGCCCAGCGACACCTAGCGTCACGGCGCAGCCTTAGGCTCGCCCCATGCTCAAGCGCCTGCGCCTCTATCTGCGACAACTCGGCCCCGGCCTCATCACCGGCGCTGCGGATGACGACCCCAGCGGCATCGCCACCTACTCGCAGGCCGGCGCACAGTTCGGCTACTCGATGCTGTGGAGCCTGGTGCTCACGCTGCCGCTGATGGCCGCCATCCAGATCGTCAGCGCGCGCATCGGCTATGTCACGGGCCAGGGCCTGGCTGCCAACTTCAAGCGCGCCTTTCCGAGACCGGTACTGCTGGCGCTTGTGGGCCTGCTGCTGGCGGCCAACACGCTGAACATCGCCGCCGACATCGCCGCCATGGCCGAGGCGCTGCGCCTGCTGGTGGGCGGCTCGGCCCATGTCTACGCCCTCACCTTCGGCCTGGCCTGCGCGGTCATGCAGGTCTTCCTGCCGTATCACAGCTATGTGCGCTGGCTCAAGTGGCTGACGCTGGCGCTGCTGGCCTATGTCGGCGTCATCCTCGTCATCGGACTGGACTGGGGCGAGGTGCTGGCCCGCACCCTGCGCCCCGACATCCGCTGGAACCGCGACACGCTGCTGATGCTGGTGGCGGTGTTCGGCACGACGATCAGCCCCTACCTGTTCTTCTGGCAGGCCAGCCAGGAGGTGGAAGATGGCGCCGCTGGCGCGGGCAAGCCGCACACGCCGCTGGAAGTGAAGCGGCACCTGCGCCGCATCAAGATCGACACCAACATCGGCATGGGGTTCTCCAACCTCATTGCCTTCTTCATCATGCTGTCCACGGCCGCCACGCTGCATGCGGCGGGCATCACCGACATCCAGACCTCAGCCCAGGCCGTGGAGGCGCTGCGCCCGCTCGCTGGCGAGCATGCCGCGCTGCTGTTCGCGCTGGGCATCATTGGCACGGGGCTGCTGGCGGTGCCGGTGCTGGCGGGGTCGGCGGCCTATGCAGTGGCCGAGATGGCGGGCTGGCGCGGCTCGCTCAGCCTGAAGCTGGAGCGCGGCGAGGGGCGCGGCTTCTACGGCGTCATCGCTGCGGCCACGCTGGGCGGCGTGGCGCTGTGCTTCACGCCGATCGACCCGGTCAAGGAACTGTTCTGGTCGGCCGTGTTCAACGGGGTCACGGCCGTGCCCATCATGGTGGCGATGATGGTGCTCGCCTCGCGCCCGGCCGTCATGGGCAGCCACGTCATCGGCAAGCGCCTGCGCGTGATGGGCTGGCTGGCCACGGCCGTCATGACCTTCACGGTGCTGGCGCTGGCCTTGAGCTAAGCCCGGCTGAGTTCCGCGCGGGCCTGGCGCAGCACCTCGCGCGACGAATGCAGGGCCAGGCTGGCCATCGCCACGGCGACGAGCAGGTCGGGCCAGGCCTGGCCGGTCAACGCCACCGCACCGGCCGCACCCAGCACAGCGATGTTGCCCAAGGCATCGTTGCGGCTGCACAGCCAGACGGCGCGCATGTTGGCGTCACCCTCGCGCCAGGCGTAGAGCATGACGGCCACGCCGACATTGGCCAGCAGCGCCAGCGTGCCGATGACGCCCATCGTCTCGGCCTGCGGCGGCGCGCCGTTCAACGCGGCCCAGGCCGCACGCGCCAGCACGGCGACACCGAAGACGGCCATTGCCCAGCCCTTCACCCAGGCCAGCCGCGCCCGCCACAGCAGGCCGGCCGACAGCACTGCCAGCGAGGCGCCGTAGTTGGCAGCGTCGCCGATGAAGTCCAGCGCGTCAGCCCACAGCGACAGCGAGCCGGCGCGCCAGCCCCAGGTGATCTCGACCACGGCCATGGCTGCATTGATGAGCAGCGCGGCCCACAGCACGCGGCGGTAGGCGGGCGAGTTGCCAGGGCTGGGTTCGTGGTGGTGGCAGGCGTGACTCATGGACAAAGACCTTGGTTGAAAACTGCCGCCATTGCAAACCCTGGAGCCACACCAGAGTCAAGCCCACAATGGCCGGATGCGCATTGGTGAACTCGCCCGCCTGACGGCCACCCCGGTCGACACCATCCGCCACTACGAGCGCGAGGGCCTGCTGCCGCTCCCGCCGCGCACCGATGCCGGCTACCGCGTCTACCGCCCGGCAGACGCCGACCGCCTGCACTTCATCCGCCGTTGTCGCTCGCTGGACATGAACCTGGCCGAAGTACGCGCACTGCTGGCCCTGCAGGGC
>Ga0187844_10002197_pt1 | contig 14070 bp, 12 predicted proteins | sample SpaLakP09_SKY_50_FD_134517 | JGI IMG/M metagenome (GOLD analysis project Ga0187844, IMG submission 134517) | Oligotrophic lake water microbial communities from Sparkling Lake, Wisconsin, USA - SP09_SKY_50 | ecosystem: Environmental > Aquatic > Freshwater > Lake | place: USA: Sparkling Lake...
ACGCTGCAGCGTGGCGATGGCACCGAGGAGATCACCCTGCCCATCGTGCCCTCGCGCGCCGCGCTGTCGACGACGCACATGGACACCAACTACGCCGCCGCGCTGCACGGCCTGGGCGTGGCCGGACTGCCCAGCTTCATGGTGGAGGACGCGTTGATGGAACAAGCGCTGGAGCGCGTCATGCCTCAGTGGCGGCTGTTCGGCACCACGCTGTGGGCCGGCATGCCGACGCGCAAATACGTGCCGGCGCGCACACGGGCCTTCCTGGACTTCCTGCTCGAGATCTTCGGCGGCGAAGACAAGGACCCGTGGCTGGTGGCGGCGGGTTGCGCGACCTGCCCCTGAGCGTATTCGGGCCGAGCGCCGGGCCTGCCTGTGTCCGACTCCAGTTCACCAAGCATCGCCGTCCCCTCGGGGGACCGGCCAAGGTACGCCTTGGACGAGGGGCTTCACCTCAAGCTGAAGCCCAGGTCGAAGAACTCAGGGTGCTTGGCCTCCATCGCCCGCTTCAGAAAGCCCAGCGCGACATAGCGGGCCGAGGTCTTGGCAATGAGGGCCAGCAGCCGGCGTTCTTGGGCGTGGCCCTGGCCCAGCAGTGTCAGATGTTGCCGGATGGCGCTCCACTCGATGCGGCGCCAGTACTCGCCGAAGTCCGCCTCGAGCTCCTCGTCGAGCAAGCCGGCGGCGCGGCAGTCCTGCCAGTGGCGCACGGCCCAGTCGATTTCCTGCGCTTCGTCCCAGGCTTGCTCGGGCGGGCGCAGCAGCGCGGCCAGCGCGTCGGTCGGGCTGCCATCGGGCGCGTCGGCGATGAGGCGCTGCAGCACGATGTCCAGGCCACTGTCCGCCACGCGGGCCAGGCCGGCAGCCAGCGCCGCGGGGTCGGGCGGCACGAGGGCGGGCGGCTGGTCGAGAAGCCGGGCGCAGGCGGCGCGCATCAGCGGGTCGGCTTCGTTGGGAGATGTCATGGGAGAAAGCCCTCGTGGATAATCGATTTTAAGAAGCCGGCCCCGGCAATCCTCCCGACTTTGCGTCCCTGCCGCCCGTGCCGCGCCCGTCCCGCACCCCCCACCTCGCTCCGCTGCCCACCCTGATCGCTCTGGCCTTGTGCGCCTGGGGGCAAGCGTCGGCGCGGCCGGCTGAGGAGTCACTGTCGCTGCGCGGTAGCCGCGTGCTGAGCGCGCCGGCCAAGGTGGCCGCCAAGCCAGCCCTGGTCATCAGCGCCGACAAGCTCACCGCCCAGGCCGAGCAGCAGGCCGAGGCCGCTGGCGCCGTTGAACTGCGTTACGGCGAGCTGCTGCTCAACGCCGACAAGCTGAACTACCGCGTCGTGGACGACCTGGCCCGCGCCGAGGGCAATGTGCGCATCAACCACAACGGCAATGTCTTCTCCGGCCCGTTGCTGCAGCTGTATGTGAGCCGTTTCGAGGGCGAGTTCCTGACGCCCAGCTTCTTCCTGAAGGCCACCGGTGGCGCCGGCAAGGCCAAGATCGTCAAGTTCCAGGACAGCCAACACCTCAGCGCCACCGAGGGCAGCTACAGCAGCTGCCCGGCGGTGGAGAAACAGGAGCCGGCCTGGCAGATCACGGCCAAGCAGCTGCGCCTTGACCTGGCCGCCAACGAGGGCGAGGCCGAGGGCGCGGTGCTGCGCTTCCTGGGCGTGCCCATCCTGGCGGCGCCCAACCTGAGTTTTCCGCTGAGCTCGGCGCGCAAGTCGGGCTGGCTGCCGCCCAACATCTTCCTGGACAACCGCAGCGGCCTTGAGCTGGGCGTGCCCTACTACTGGAACATCGCCCCGCAGCGCGATGCGACGTTGGCGCCCTTCGTCATGACCAAGCGAGGCGTGGGCGTGGACGCCGAGTTCCGCTACCTGGAACCCGGCCACGCTGGCCGCATCAACGTGGATGTGTTGCCCAGCGACCGTGTCTTCGGCCATTCGCGCTGGAGCTTCAAGCTCAACAACGACGGCCAGCTCGGCGACTGGCGCTACCTCCTGAAGAGCGAACGCGTCTCCGACGACGACTACTGGAAAGACCTGTCGCGCCGCGTCGAGAGCCAGACGCCGCGCCTGCTGGCCAGCGACTTGAACATCAGCCGCCACCGCGAGCTGTCCTGGGGCGCCATCGACACCTATGCCCGCCTGCAGCGCTGGCAGACGCTGCAGGGCGCCGACGCGCTGGCCCGGTTCGACTCGCCCTACCAGCGCAGCCCGCAGGTCGGCATGCGCGTGACGACGGCGGCCGACGAGGCCGTGCTGGACAGCTTCCGCCCCTGGGGCCGCAAGGCGCGGCTGGAGGGCGGGCTGGAGCTGGAATACAACCGCTTCGACCTGCCCAGCTCGGCCCTGGCCGGCCAGCCGCGTGGCGGCCAGCGCATGCACGCGCTGGGCCATGTGGCCGCGCCGCTGGGCGGCGAGGCCTGGTGGTTCATCCCGCGCGTATCCGTCAATGCGGCCACCTACAACCTGGATCAGCCGCTGGACGATGGGCGCCGCCACATGGGCCGTGTCATCCCGACGCTGAGTGTCGACCACGGCTGGGTTTTTGAGCGTGACACCAAGCTCTTCGGCCGCAGCATGCGCCAGAGCCTGGAGCCGCGCGTGCTCTACGTCAACACGCCCTTCCGCGACCAGGCCAAGCTGCCCAACTTCGACGCCGCGGCCAAGGACTTCAACTTCGACTCCATCTACACCGACAACCCCTTCTCGGGTGTCGACCGGGTGTCGGACCTGCACGCCGTCAGCGTCGGCGCCACCAGCCGCTGGGTCAGCGCCTCGCAGGGCGAAGAGATCCTGCGCGTCGGCGCCGTTCAGCGCTTCCTGTTCCGCGACCAGCGCATCACGCCCGACGGACAGCCCGTCACGCAGCGCTTCTCCGACCTGTTGCTGGCCGCCGCCGCCCACCTGGACGAGAAGTGGTGGGCCGACAGCACGCTGGAGTTCAACCCCGAGACCAACCGCTCGGTGCGCTCGGTGGTGCGGGCGCGCTACTCGCCGGGGCCGTACAAGACCGTCAGCGTCGCCTATCGGCTGGCGCGCGGGCAGAGCGAGCAGGTCGAGCTGGCATGGCAATGGCCGATCTACGGCACGCCGGTCACGCAGCGCGGCGCCGACAGCCAGGGCTGCGGCGGCGCCTGGTACAGCGCCGGGCGCGTGCAGTATTCGCTGCGCGACAAGCGCCTGACCGACTCGGTCGCCGGCTTTGAGTACGACGCTGGCTGCTGGGTGCTGCGCTTCGGCCTGGAGCGGCTGTCCACCGGCCGCGCCGAAACCAACACCCGCATGATGCTGCAGCTGGAGCTCGTGGGTCTCAGCCAGCTCGGCTCCAACGCGCTGAAGGTCTTGAAGGACAATGTGCCCGGTTATCGCCGGTTGAGTTCCGACCGCTCGCCGAGTTCAGACTTCCTACCATGATCCATCGCCTCGCTCCCCTCGTTCTGGCTCTGGCCGCCCTCCATGCGGCCGCCCAGACGCCGCCCACGCTGCAGCCGGGGGACTACATCGCCGCCGTCGTCAACCAGGACGTCGTTGCCGCCAGCGAGGTCATCGCGCGCACCGAACGCCTGCGCCAGGAGGCCCGCCAGAAGGGCGAGGTCATGCCCGAGACGGCCGGCCTGCGCAAGCAGGCGCTGGAGGCCCTCATCGAGGACCGCGTGCTCGTCACTTACGCCCGCGACAGCGGCCAGAAGATCGACGAGGCCGAGCTGGACCGCGTGGTGGCCAACGTCGCCGCGCAGAACAAGCTGACCATGGCCCAGTTGCGTGAGCGCCTGAAGGCCGATGGCACCGACTACAAGAGCTTCCGCGAGAACCTGCGCGACCAGATGATGACCGAGCGTGTGCGCGAGCGCGAAGTGCGGGGCCGCATCAAGGTGAGCGACGCCGAGATCGACGCCTACCTCGACAAGAAGCGCGCCTCGTTGGAGCAGGGTGGCCAGGTCAACCTGGCCCAGGTGCTGGTGACCGTGCCCGAGGGCGCGGCCGAGAGCGTCGTTGCCGAGCGGCGTGCCCGCGCCGAAAGCGCGCTGGCCCGCGTCAAGGGTGGCGAAGACTTCGCCAAGGTCGCCCAGGAGATCTCGGAAGACAGCAACAAGGCCAAGGGCGGCGAGATCGGTATGCGCCCGGCCGACCGCCTTCCCGACCTCTTCGTCTCGGCCATCAAGAACCTGAAGGGCGGCCAGGTCGCTCCCGAGCTGCTGCGCAGCGGCGCTGGCTTCCACGTCCTCAAGGTCGTCGAGCGCCAGGGCGCCGGGTCGTTGACGCAGACGCAGCAGACCCATGCCCGCCACATCCTGCTGCGCCCCTCGGCCCAGCTGACGGCCGAGGTCGCCGCCCGCCGCCTGGCCGAGATGAAGCGCCTGATCGAAGCCGGCCAGGCCAAGTTCGAGGACCTGGCCAAGGCCAACTCCGAGGACGGCAGCGCCGAAGCTGGCGGCGACCTGGGCTGGATGGGCGCCGGCGGCTTCGTGCCCGAGTTCGAGGAAGCCATGAACGCGCTGGCGCTGAACGGCATTTCGGGTCCCGTCATGTCGCGCTTCGGCGTGCACCTGATCCAGGTGCTGGAGCGCCGCATGGTCGATGTCGAGATGAAGACGCTGCGCGACCAGGCGCGCGGCGCGCTGCGTGAGCAGAAGTACGACGAGGTCTACCAGGACTGGGTCAAGGAACTGCGCGCCAAGGCCTTCGTCGAAGTGCGCGAATGGCTGGACTGAGGCCGTACCGAGGACAGCGCCTGCGCGCTGTCCGACGCCTGACGAAGGACTGCACGCGTGCAGGCGGGCAGGCATGAGCGGCGCCCACATCCCGCGCAAGCGCTTCGGCCAGCACTTCCTGACCGACAAGGCGCTGATCGAGGCCATCGTCGACCTGATCGACCCGCAGGCCGGCGAGACCCTCGTCGAGATCGGCCCCGGCCTGGGCGCGATGACGCTGCCCATCCTGGCGCGCTACAAGCCGCTGACCGTCATCGAGCTCGACCGCGACCTGGCCGCCCGGCTGCGCAAGCGCGATGACGTTGAGGTCATTGAGAGCGATGTGCTCAAGGTCGACTTCAAGGCACTCGCCGCCGCCAAGGGTGCGAAGCTGCGCGTCGTCGGCAACCTGCCGTACAACATCTCCACGCCCATTCTTTTCCACCTGCTGGAAGCGGTGGACGACGTCGTCGACCAGCACTTCATGTTGCAGAAGGAAGTCGTCGACCGCATGGCCGCCGCACCGGGCCGCAAGGACTACGGGCGGCTGAGCGTGATGCTGCAGTGGCGCTACGACATCGAGTCGGTGCTGGACGTGCCGCCCGAGTCCTTCGACCCGCCGCCGCGCGTGGACTCGGCCATCGTGCGCATGGTGCCGCTGAAAGTCCCGCCGGCGGTCGACCCCAAGCTGCTGGGTGCCCTGGTCACCAGCGCCTTCTCGCAGCGCCGCAAGCTGCTGCGCCACAGCCTGGGCCGGTGGCTTGACGAACGCGGTTTCGCAGGCCACTTCGACCTGCAGCGCCGTGCCGAGGAAGTGCCGGTCGACGAGTTCATCGCGTTGGCCCTCGAAGTGAAGGGCTAGAAATGAAGACGGGACCCGAGGGTCCCATTTTGATTGGAGAACAGCCCGCTCAGGCCGCGCTCAACCACATCGACGTATCGAAGGCGCTGCACATCATCGGCATGTTCATGCCGAAGTTGGGGTTGCCAATCGCTGCCTTGGCGCTTTTCGGCGCAGGCTTTTCAATAACCGGGGCCACTTCAGCAGCCCGCTCCCATGACCCGTTATCTTGGGAGCGGGCTACTGAAAAGAATAGAAGCACCTGAACGCTATCTTCCTGTCGGCCCAGTAATCGGCCGTGTCTCGGAATACATCGAGCAACTGCTCACGCGCCTCGCGGTCGAAGCGCACGTTGTCGGGCAACTGCTCCAGCACCACCACGAAGCCCGGCTGGCTGCCGGCCTTGTGGACGAGGTCGGTCATGCAGTCATGCAGGGCGTCCAGGTTTTTGCCGAAATGTGTCGGGAACAGGAAGGCCTGCGCGATGCCGTCGAGCACATCCTGCTTGGACTGCGCCTCCGACAGGTTGGCGTACAGGAAATGCTGGCCCGCCTCTTGGGCGGCCTGCATCAAGTCCTCGACTCGGTAGGCCCGTATGGCCTGCACGATATTGGGACGGACGGTCTGCAAAAGCATGGTCGCGTTCCTCCTTTCAAGTCACAAAACTACTGAACCCCGACTCTCACCGGCCAGCTGCGGCGCGGATGCGCTGGAAGCTGGCATAGTGATCGCCGGTGTAATAACAAACCTCGGGCGCGGTCGGGGGCGTGCCGCCGCAGACGAGGCGGCGAGCGCCCCGGTTGCGCGCGCCAGGCGTCTTGACCGTGTACTCGCGATAGAAGCCGCGTGCCTTGAGGGGCAGCAGGCGTTCGCGGTTGCCGAACACCACGCCGTCCTTGGCGTATGGAAACGGACCGCCGGTGAGGACGAGCCGGTGAGTTTCCTGGGCCTGGACGGGCAGCTCGCTCAGCGCAATTTCGGCCAGAGCGGGCGTTGTGGTGGGCGCTGCTTCCTTGGCTTGCACGCTGCCGGACAGGCCGGACAACAGCAAGGCGGTGGTGACCGCCGAGGCGCCGGAGCGCGCCAGCCACGAGAGCAAAAACACGGGTTTACCCTGTTCTGAAAACCGATATGGTACCGAAGCGACCCCAAAAGCTCAAGCCGCGACCGGGTGTCAGAGTCTGGAATAAGGCTTTGTGAGCCTGCACTTACTTGCCGCCAAGTTATTGTTTTTATTGGATTCGTGACGAAACAATGACGCCTAAACCGGCGTGAAAACTTATGTCAATTGGGGGAGTCCGGACGGGTTCAGCCGGCCTTCCCGGGCTTTCGGCGGTGTTCAGGCGCGTGCGGCGTTGGCGTCGGCCACTGTCAGGGCCGTCATGTTGACGATGCGCCGCACGGTCGCCGATGGCGTCAGGATGTGCACCGGCTTGGCCGCGCCGAGCAGCACCGGGCCGATGGCAATGCCGCCGCCGGCCGCCGTCTTCAGCAGGTTGTAGGAGATGTTGGCTGCATCGATGTTGGGCAGCACCAGCAGGTTGGCCTCGCCGGTCAGTGGGCTGTGCGGCATCAGCTGCTTGCGGTAGGCGGGGTCCAGCGCGGTGTCGCCGTGCATCTCGCCGTCCACTTCCAGCCAAGGCGCGAGTTGCTGCAACAGGGCCAGCGTGTCGCGCATCTTGATGGCCGAGGGTTTGTCACTGGTGCCGAAGTTGCTGTGCGACAGGAGCGCGGCTTTCGGGCTGAGGCCGAAGCGACACATTTCCTGTGCGGCCATGATGGTGATCTCGGCCAACTGCTCGGCCGTCGGGTCGTAGTTGACGTGGGTATCGACCAGCATGACCTGGCGACCCGGCAGGATCAGGCCGTTCATGCAGGCGTATGTCTTCACGCCAGCGCGCTTGCCGATGACCTGGTCGATGTAGGCCAGGTGGGTGGCCGTGGTGCCCCAGGTGCCGCAGAGCATGCCGTCGACCTCGCCCTTGTGCAGCAGCATGGCGCTGATGAGGGTCAACCGGCGGCGCATCTCGATCTTGGCGAGCTGCTGCGTGACGCCCTTGCGCTCGGTGATGCGCAAATAGGTCTGCCAGTAGTCGCGGTAGCGGTCGTCGTGCTCGACGTTGACGACGTCGTAGTCGCGGCCCAGTTGCAGCCGCAGTCCGAAGCGCTCGCAGCGCTCGGCGATGACATCGGGCCTGCCCACCAGCGTCGGCCGGGCCAGGCGCTCGTCGACGACGACCTGGGCGGCGCGCAGCACGCGCTCTTCCTCACCCTCGGCATAGGCGACGCGCTTGTTGGGCGCGCGCTTGGCCGCTGTGAAGATGGGCTTCATCGTGTTGCCGGAGGCGTAGACGAAGCTCTGCAGCTTCTCGCGGTAGGCGTCCCAATCGGTGATCGGCCGGGCGGCCACGCCCGAGTCCATCGCGGCCTTGGCGACGGCGGGCGCGATACGCATCATCAGCCGCGGGTCGAAGGGCTTGGGGATCAGGTATTCGGGGCCGAAGCTGAGCGTGGCGCCCACGTAGGCCGCCGCGACGACTTCGCTCTGCTCCGCTTGTGCCAGGTCAGCAATGGCGTGGACCGCCGCGATCTCCATCTCGACGTTGATCGTCGTGGCGCCCGAGTCCAGCGCGCCGCGGAAGATGTAGGGGAAGCACAGGACGTTGTTGACCTGGTTGGGGTAGTCCGTGCGGCCCGTCGCCATGATGGCGTCGTTGCGGACGGACAGCACTTCCTCCGGCAGGATCTCGGGCGTCGGGTTGGCCAGCGCAAAGATCAGTGGCTGCGCGGCCATCGTAGCCACCATGTCGGCCTTCAGCACGCCGCCGGCCGACAGACCCAGGAAGATGTCAGCGCCGGCAATCGCCTCGCGCAGGCTGCGCTGCGAGGTCGGCTGGGCGAAGACGGCCTTGTCCGGGTCCATCAACTCGGTGCGGCCCTCGTAGACGACGCCGGCCAGGTCGGTCACCCAGATGTTCTCGCGCGGCAGGCCCAGCTTGACCAGCAGGCCCAGGCAGGCGAGAGCCGCCGCGCCCGCGCCCGAGGTGACGAGCTTGACCTTCTTGATGTCCTTGCCGACGACCTTGAGACCGTTCAGGAAGGCCGCGCCGACGACGATGGCGGTGCCGTGCTGGTCGTCGTGGAAGACGGGGATCTTCATGCGCTCGCGCAGCTTGCGCTCGACGTAGAAGCAGTCTGGCGCCTTGATGTCCTCGAGGTTGATGCCGCCGAAGGTGGGCTCCAGCGCTGCGATGCAGTCGACCAACTTGTCGAGGTCGTTCTCGGCCACTTCCAGGTCGAACACGTCGATGCCGGCGAACTTCTTGAACAGGACGGCCTTGCCCTCCATGACCGGCTTGGACGCCAGCGGGCCGATGTTGCCCAGGCCCAGCACGGCCGTGCCGTTGGAGACGACGGCGACGAGGTTGCCGCGCGAGGTGTAGCGGAAGGCGTTGGCCGGGTCGGCGACGATTTCCTCGCAGGCTGCGGCCACGCCTGGCGAGTAGGCCAGTGCCAGGTCGTGCTGGTTGACGAGCTGCTTGGTCGCCGCGATGGCGATCTTGCCCGGCGTCGGGAACTCGTGATATTCGAGAGCAGCCTGGCGGAGCTGGGCGCGTTTTTCTTCTTGGCTGGGCATGGCGGGGGGACGAGCAAGGGCCGGCGGCGGGGTGGGAATCATGCCACCGCAGCTGCGCCCCGGGAGATGTGGATCGCCGCAGGGACAATGACCGCATGGGTGAATTCGATCTGATCCGGCGCTACTTCCAGCGCCCCGCAGCTGAAGGTGTCGAGGTGGGCGTGGGCGACGACTGTGCCGTGCTCGTGCCCATGCCGGGCGCGCGTTGGCTGGTGTCCAGCGACATGCTGATCGAGGGCCGGCATTTCCTGTCGACCGTCGACCCGGCGCGGCTGGGTCACAAGGCGCTGGCCGTCAACCTGAGCGACCTGGCGGCTTGCGGTGCCGCGCCGCGTGGCTTCACGTTGGCGCTGGCGCTGCCGCGCGTTGACGAAGCCTGGCTGGCCGGTTTTGCGCGTGGCCTGTGGGCGCTGGCCGACGCGAGCGGCTGCCCGCTGATCGGCGGCGACACGACGCAGGGGCCGCTCAACATCTGCATCACCGTCTTTGGCGAGGCGCCGGCCGGGCAGGCGCTGCTGCGCGGCGGCGCGCGGGTGGGCGACGAGATCTGGGTGTCGGGGCGGCTGGGCGATGCGCGGCTGGCGCTGGAGGTGTTCCGTGGCACGGTGGCCACCGCGGCACTTGGCGGCGACGGCTTCGAGACCGTGCGCGCGGCCATGGAATGCCCAACGCCCCGGCTGGCGCTGGGGCAGGCGCTGCGCGGCATCGCCACCTCGGCCATTGACGTGTCGGACGGCTTGCTGGGCGACCTGGGCCATATCCTGGCGGCGTCGGGTGTGGGCGCAAAGATCGATGTCGATGCCTTGCCGCGCAGCGCCGTGCTGGCCGCGCAACCGGCGGCGCTTCAGCGTGAATGCCTGTTGGCGGGTGGCGACGACTACGAACTGGTGTTCACGGCGCCAGCTGGTGCGCAGCTGCCCGACGTGGGAGTGGCGGTGGCGCGCATCGGCGTCATCGAGGCCGAGCCGGGCCTGCGCGTCGTCGATGCACGGGGCGCGGCCGTCGAGCACGGTCTGCGGTCCTTCGACCACTTCGCTTCATGAGCGCCGCACCCGTCCGCCCGACGCTGCCCTTCATGCTGCGCCACCCCGCGCGCTGCATTGCGCTCGGTTTCGGCAGCGGCCTCGCGCCCAAGGCGCCCGGCACCTTCGGCACGCTGTGGGCCTGGGGCGTGTTCCTGCTCATCTCGCCGTGGCTGACCGACCTCGGCTGGGCCACGCTGATCGGCCTGGGCACCGCCGTCGGCTGGTGGGCATGCACGCGCTGCGCTCAGCACATGAACACGCCCGACCCGGGCTCCATCGTCTGGGACGAGGTGCTGGCCTTCTGGCTGATCCTGTGGCTGATCGGCCCCGCGTCGCTGCTCGCGCAGCTCATCGCCTTCGGCCTGTTCCGCTTCTTCGATGCCGCCAAGCCCGGGCCTGTCGGCTGGGCGGACCGGCTCTTCAAGGGCGAGCGCGGCGGGCCCGTCACCTGGGCGCAGGGTTGGGGCATCTTGTTCGACGACTTCGTGGCGGCCGGTTGTACGCTCGCCGTCATCGCGCTCTACCGCGCTGTGCTGGGGTGACCATGTCCGCCATCGACAACGCCGACCTGATCAACCGTATCGCCGTGGCGTTGATACAGCGGCGCGAGCGTATCGGCACGGCCGAGAGCTGCACCGGCGGCCTCATCGCGGCGGCCTGCACGGATCTGTCGGGCTCCAGCGCGTGGTTCGAGCGTGGCGTCGTCAGCTACAGCAACGAGGCCAAGACCGAGCTGCTGGGCGTGCCCAAGGGCTTGATCGCGCTGCACGGTGCCGTCAGCGCCGAAGTGGCCGAGCACATGGCGCGCGGCCTATTGGCCCGTGCGCCCATCGACTGGGCGCTGTCCGTCACCGGCATCGCCGGCCCCGCGGGCGGCAGCGAGGCCAAGCCGGTCGGCACGGTCTGGCTGGCACTCGTGCACGTGGGCCGGCCGGCCCAGGTCTGGCGCGAGAACTTCAGCGGCGACCGCCATGCGGTGCGGGCGCAGACCGTGACGTCGGGGCTGACGGCGCTTTGCGAAGCGCTGGAGGATCGCGACAACTGACGGGCCGAGCGCCGGGCCGCCCCAAGCCGGCCCGCCTGGCGATGTGCGAGCGGGGCTTTCGCCGCGAGCATCGCCGTCGCCTCTGGGGACCGACCGGACTCACCGGCGTGCAGCGGGGTGAGACTGGGCGAGGGGCCGGGCGTCAGCCGAGTTTTGCTATGACGCTCTCGGCCGTGACGGAACTTTCCGGCGGCTGCCAGCCCAGCGCCCAGGCGATGAACTGTTCCTGTGGCATGGGCTTGCAGATGAAATAGCCCTGGCCTTCGTCGCAGCCCAGCCGCGCCAGCATGGCCCAGGCCTTGGCCGTCTCCAGGCCCTCGGCGACGACCGTGAGGCCCAGGTTGTGCGCCAGCTCGATGGTCGAGCGCACGATGCGCGCGTCGTCCAGGTCGCGCTCCATGGCCATGACGAAGCTCTTGTCGATCTTCAGCTCGTCCACCGGCAGCCGCTTCAGGTAGGCCAGCGACGAGTAGCCGGTGCCGAAGTCGTCGATCGACAACTTGAAGCCCATCGCATGCAAATGCTCCAGCGTGGACAGCGCCCGTTCGGGGTCGTCCATGATGGCGCTCTCGGTGATCTCCAGGCACAGGGACTCGGCCGGCACCTGCAGCGGCGTGATGAGCGCCTCGATCTTGGCGGGCAGTTCCTGGTCCATCAGGTCGCGGGTGGAGAGGTTGACGGACAACCTCAGGTTGAGCCCGGCGTCCAGCGCCTGCCGCGAGAAGCGCGCCGCGTTGGACAGCACCCAGGCGCTGAGCATGCGGATGAAGCCGGTCTGCTCCGCGAAGGGGATGAACTGCATCGGCGGCACCAGGCCGCGTGTCGGGTGCTGCCAGCGCACCAGCGCCTCGGCGCCGATGACGCGGCCGTGCTGCAGGTCGATCTTGGGCTGCAGGAACAGGCGCAGCTCGTTGTTCTCAACCGCATGGCGCAGCTCGGTCAGCAGTGACAGCGACTCCTGGCTGCCGGCGTCCAGCTGCGCGTGGTAGATCAGGCTGCCGCACTGCCGCGTCTTGGCGGCATACATGGCCAGCTCGGCGCGGCCCAGCAGCAGGTTGACGTCCTGGCCATGCTCGGGGAACAGGGCAATGCCGATGCCGGCGCCCAGGTCGATGGTCTCGTTGTCGATGTGCAGCGGGTTCTCGAAATCCTTCAGGATGGCCAGCGCCGCCTCGCTGGCCAGGCGGGCGTCGGTGTGGGCCAGCAGGACGGCGAACTCGTCGCCCGACAGCCGCGCCAGCACCGAGTGCGCCGGCGCGCACAACGCCTGCAGCCGGTCAGCCACGCTTTGCAGCAGCCGGTCGCCCACGTCGTGGCCCAGCACGTCGTTGACGTGCTTGAAGCGGTCCAGGTCCAGCATCAACACAGCGCCCGGCGTGTCGCTGTGGGTCAGGTGGTGTTGCAGGAACTCGGCGAAGCGCGCGCGGTTGGGCAGCAGCGTCAGCTGGTCGACATAGGCCAGGTTGTTGACGAGGGCGTCGCGGCGGCGGATGCCTTCGCGCATGCTCTCAAGCGCCAGGGTCAGCTTGTGGACTTCGTCCAGCCGCGAGGTGGACGGCACGGGCGTGTCGTAGTCACCGCGCTCCAGCCGCCGTGCGGCAGCGGACAGCGATTTGATGGGCTCGCTGATGCCGCGCGCCAGCAGCACGCTGACAGAGGCGAACACGATGACGCCCAGCAGCGTGATGCCCAGCAGCACCAGTTGCAGCTGCTGGTAGGGCGCCAGCGCGGCGTCCAGCGAGCGCAGCAGCAGCACGCCCAGGCGCTGCTCGCCGGCCAGCAGCGGCACGAAGCGCGCGCGCAGGCGCTCGTCCTGCAGCTCCAGCACGCCGTCGGTCGGCGGCTGCGGGCCCAGGCTCGTTTGCAGCGCGGCTGTGGGGGCGGCGCCAAGGCTGGCGACGATGCTGAGCCAGGGCCGGCTGGCCGGCGGCTGCAGCAGCACGACGCTGTCGAGCGCCGACAGCGCCTTCAGGTCGTCCAGCACCTCGCGGTCCAGTTCGAAGCCCATCAGCACCCAGCCCACCGGCGCCGGCGTGCGAACCTGCACGGCCACGACCTGGTAGACATGGTTGCCCAGCACGGCCAGCGCGGTGCCGTCCTTGCTCTTGACGGTCTGCTGCAGCGCCGTGCCGAAGGAGGCTGCGCCGTCGCGCGTGGCGGCGACGAGCTGGAGCTGCACGTCGAAGTAGGCGACCACCGAGGCGCCGACGCGCTCACCCTGGTTGACGAGGGCGTCCTTGATGGTGTCGACCGTGCCTTCCTCAGCCAGCGACAGGCCGATGGTGGTGCGGAAACCGTAGTCCTTGGCGAGCAGCTCGGCGGCGTCATGCAACTTGCTTGCGCGCTGGTCCAGCAGGCGGCGCAGCACGCGCTCGCCGGTCTGCAGCTCGACGGCCAGCGAGTCCTCGGCGTTGTGCGTGATGCTGGCGTTGATGGCGATGAAGCTGACCAGCTGCACGACCAGCAGCAGCGCCAGAAACAGGCCGACGATGCGGCCTTCGAGGCGCCGTGGATTCAGCCAGGCCGGCAAGGTCATCGTGGTCAAGTCAGTCGTTCAGCGTCAGCACGCTGGAGCCGTCGGCGGCCGGCACGCTGATCTTGAGGCTCTGCAGCGAGGGCGATCTCTGGCCCGCGTGCCAGGCCTTCACGGCATGCTCGCCGGCGGGCAGGTCGAACGTCGCCTGGCCCTTGTCGTCGGTGCGCGCGAAGGTCGGCGTGTCGACGACGATGACGTGGGCGCTCATGCGGTCGTGGATGTTGCAGCCCAGCGCGGCCACACCGGGTTTGTCGAAGACCACCGGCTCGGTCGGCGTGCCGGAGTAGAGCTTGATGTCGA
>Ga0187844_10002198_pt1 | contig 14066 bp, 11 predicted proteins | sample SpaLakP09_SKY_50_FD_134517 | JGI IMG/M metagenome (GOLD analysis project Ga0187844, IMG submission 134517) | Oligotrophic lake water microbial communities from Sparkling Lake, Wisconsin, USA - SP09_SKY_50 | ecosystem: Environmental > Aquatic > Freshwater > Lake | place: USA: Sparkling Lake...
GACCAGTTCGCTCGGCTCCGGCGCGGCGGGCGGTGCCGTCGGCTTTGGCCAGCAGGCCATTGACCCCACCACCGGCCTGCCCGTCATCGGTCAGAACGGCCTGGCCACCGGCACGGCGTCCAGCCTGCCGGTTGGCACGCGCTTGAGCAGCCGGCTCGTGCGGCTGGGCGCGCGCTACCAGGTGGACGAGCGCCTGGCGCTGGGCGCCGAGGTGGAGGGCGACGTCTCCGGCCAGGAACGCCGCCGCGTCAGCCTCGGGGCGGACTACCGCATCGCCGAGCGCACCAAGCTGTACGGCCGCTGGGAGCACCAGTCCGGCTGGGTTCAGCTGGGCGGCGCCAGCGACACCGGGCGCAGCGGCAGCCAGTTCGTGGCCGGTGTGGACAGCAGCTACTGGCGCGACACCCAGCTCTTCAGCGAATACCGGCTGCGCGACGCCATCAGCGGCCGCGACGTGCAGCTCGCCTCCGGCGCCCGCCAGTTCTGGGACGTGGCCGAGGGCGTGCGCGTCAATGCCGCCGTGGAGCGCCTGGGCGTGATGTCGGGCCAGGCGGCGCCGGCACGCGCGCTGGCGCTCGGGCTGGACTACACGGCCGACCCGCTTTGGCGGGGCAGCACGCGGCTGGAGTTCCGCCGCTCGGGCGACGTGTCGGCCACGCCGGCCGACGAGCGCTTCGACACGACGCTGTGGCAGGTCATGGCCGCCCGCAAGCTCGACCGCGACTGGACGCTGCTGGCCCGCAACCACTGGCTGCGCACCGACTACCGCGCCCGCGGCGATGTGCTGCAGGACCGCGCCCAGCTCGGCCTGGCCTACCGCGAGACCGACCGCAACCGCGTCAACGCGCTGGCCAAGGTCGAATACAAGCTGGAGACCGACGCCAGCAACCCGGCGGTGGGCGAGCTGCGCAGCCGCGCGTGGATCGTGTCGGCCCATGCCGACTACCACCCCAGCCGCCCCTGGTGGCTGAACGGCCGCGTCGCCGCCAAGTGGCAGAGCGACCGCTTCGAGGCCGGCGTGACCGATGCCTTCCGTGCCCAGCTGGTGGCCGGGCGGCTCGTCTACGACGTCACCGAAGACTGGGACGTTGGCGTGCAGGCCTTTGCCCAGTTCGGCCAGCGCGGCGTGCGCCAGCAGGGCGTGGGCGTGGAGGCGGGTTATCTCGTGCGCCAGAACCTGTGGCTGTCCGTCGGCGCCAATGTGAGCGGCTTCGATGGCGACCGCGACCTCGTCGGCGAGGACTACACCCGCCGCGGCGCCTATGTGCGCCTGCGCTTCAAGTTCGATGAATCCCTGTTCCGGTCCAGCGACCCGGAAACCAACCGGAGCCTCCCCCGATGAAACCGCTGCTGCTTGGCACCGCCGCTCTCTGCGGCGCGCTCTGTGCCGCCGCCTCGGCCCAGACGCTGACACCGCCGCCCGAGCGGATCAGCGACGCGGCCATCCAGGCCGACCACCGCACCTACGAGACCGCGCAGGAGCGCCTGCGCGCGATCAACGCCGGCGGTCGGCCGCTGCGCGACTATCACCTCGCCAAGGCCCAGTGCTGGCTGGACGTGAGCGTGCATGAGTACAGCCGCAACGACCGCAGCGCCTTCCCGCAGGCGTCTCTTGGCGAATCCAGCCGCCTGGCCACCGGCATGGAGCAGCGCGCGGCGCTGGGCTGGGACACGCCGCTGGTGAACGGCGCCGCGCGGCTGCGCGAGGACCTCTGGCAACGCGCTGCGGCGCTGCGCCCGCACGCTGGCTGGGCCTGCGCCGCCGCCAAGGCCGCCTGTGCCGAGGTGGAGCTGGTGCACGCCGGCAACGAGATCAACCAGCAGCAATGGCGCCACGCCCAGCCCTATGTGCAGATCGCCGAGGACCTTGTGGCCGACGCCGAACAGGCCGCTGCCGCCTGCGTGCCACCGCCGCCTCCGCCGCCCCCGCCCGTTCCACCGCCGCCCCCGGTGGTCGAGGTGCGGCAGGCGCGCACCTTGTCGGCCTCGGTCGTCTTCAACTTCGACCGCCACGAGGCCCGCGACATCCGGCCCTGGAGCCTGCTGCAGCTGGAAGAGTTGGTGGCCGGCGTGAAGCGCGATGGCCAGTCGGTGACGGCCATCCGCCTCGTCGGCCACGCCGACCGGCTCAACGGCACGGGCCAGGCCGACTACAACGAGCGCCTGTCCAGCAAGCGGGTGACGACCGTGGCCGCGCTGCTGCAGCGCCTGGGCCTGGCGTCGAGCCTGATCAGCACCGGCTACAAGGGCGACCAGCAGCAGGTGCAGGCCTGCCAGGCCCGCTTCAAGGTGCGCGCCGAGCTGGAGGAATGCCTGCTGCCGAACCGGCGCGTGGAGGTGTTGATCGAGACGACCGTCAGCCCAGGGCCGACAGCTCCTCGTCCGTGAAACCGGCTGCGCGGCGCGCTTCGAGGTTGAAGGGCGCGCGCAGCTTGGGTGCCTCGTAGCGAGCGGCCAGCTCGGCGTACGTGGCCACGGGCTCCAATCCGCGCTGCTCGCACAGGAAGCGATACCAGCGGTTGCCGGCCAGCACATGGCCGATCTCGTCGTGCAGGATGACGTCGAGGATCTCGCCTGCGCGCTTGTCACCGGCGCCGACAAGCTTGCGTTTGACGGCGGGCGACGCGTCCAGCCCGCGCGCCTCCAGCGTGCGCGGCACCAGCGCAATGCGGGCCAGCAGGTCGTGCCTGGTGCGCTCGGCCATGTCCCACAGCGCGTTGTGGGCGTCGAAGTCGCCGTAGTCGAAGCCCAGGCTCAAGAGGTGCTCGCGCAGCAACGTGAAGTGCTTGGCCTCTTCCTGCGCGATGCGCAGCCAGTCGCGGTAGAAGGCCTCGGGCATGCCCGGGAAGCGCCAGCACACGTCAAGCGCGAGGTTGATGGCGTTGAACTCGATGTGGGCGATGGCGTGCACGAGTGCGGCCACACCGGCGGGCGTGCGCATCGACGGTGGTTTCAGCACGATGTGCTCGACCAGGCGCGGGCGCGCCGGCCGGCCGGGGATGCCGGGCGGTTCGGGGAGCAAGGCCTGGGTGTCCACGGTCAGCGTGGCATCAAGGCCCAGCGTGGCGGCGGCCTTGGCGGCAGGGTCCTGGATGAGCAGCAGATCCAGGGCGAGGGAGCGGAGTTCCATGCTTCAGCGCAGCTCTTTCGTCAGGTCGATGTCGTAGCGCTTGTAGTCGAAGTCGATGCCGGCGATGGGCGGTGTCTTGAGCCGGAAGATGCGCCGTCTGGGCAGGTCGGAAAAGCGTATCGAGGCCTGCATGTGGTTGCGGAACAGCGCCAGCAGCGAGCCGTCAGCGTAGGCCATCTCCAGGCCTTGCGTGAGCCGCTCGACGAGTGCGTGGTTGTTGCGGTGGGTGTAGAAGAACTGCGGTAGGTCGTAGACGAGGGCGAAGCTGTTGTCCAGGTGCAGATCGGGCAGGTCGGCGTGAGCCTCGACCTCCTTGCGCACCTCCACCACGCTGCGGCAGAACAGGTCGAAGCGGCTCTGGGCCACCATCCTGAACATCGCCTCGTAGTCTGTGAACTCTTCGACCTTGAAGCCGTTGGCGCGCAGGATGGGCACATCCGTCCAGCCCACGCCTTGCGCGATCGTGAAGCGGCGCAGTTCTTCCAGCGATCGCACCTTGGCCACCGCAGCTTGCGCCTCTGGCGAGACGAAGCAAACCCGGTAGCCGGCCATGCCCAGATGCAGTGGAAAGCGCACCGGTACAAGGGCCTGGGAACTGCCGTCCGAGCGCGGCACGATGACGGTCAGGAACCCGGGGTAGAGCGACTGCTCGGCGCTGAGCCGCGCACGCGGGTCGTTCATGCGCGGCGAGTACTGGATGGTGTAGGGGCCGTGGGAGGCGACGGTCTTGTCCAACGCCAGGCGGATCAAGGCGCGCGGATAGGTGTCGCGTGGATCAGTGGCGCTGGCGGGCTGCCGCAGCGTCACCACCGTCGGCGGCGCGGCAGCGCACAGGCCTGCGGCCAGCAGCAGGCCGGCAAGCAGGAAGCGATGAGGCATCAAGGGCTGGGTTTCTCTTGTCTGGCCACGATTTGAGCACCGTTCACGCGCAGGCCCGGCTCGTAAAATCGACGCTTTGCCCGCTGGGCCAACCACGAGGGCGACGCGATGGCGATCTACCAGCTCGACGAACACATTCCCGACGTGGCCGAGACGGCGTTCGTCGCCGACAGTGCCGAGGTCATCGGCCGCGTGACGCTCGGTGAAGGCGTCAGCATCTGGTTCAACGCTGTGCTGCGTGGCGACAGCGACACGCTGACCATAGTCTCTGGCAGCAACATCCAGGACGGCTCGGTGCTGCATGCGGACCATGGCTTCCCGCTCGTCATCGGCGAGAACGTGACCGTGGGGCACCAGGTGATGCTGCACGGTTGCACGGTGGGTGACGAAAGCCTCATCGGCATCGGCGCGGTGGTCTTGAATGGCGCGCGCATTGGCCGCAACTGCATCGTCGGCGCGGGTGCGCTGGTGACCGAGGGCAAGGACTTTCCGGACGGCTCGCTGATCGTCGGCGCGCCGGCCAAGGTGGTTCGACAACTGACCGAGGCGCAGATTGCTGGCCTGAAAGCCAGCGCGGCCCATTACGTGAACAACGGCCGCCGCTATGCGGCCGGCCTGAAAAGAATCCGATGAGTGAATTGCACAAGTTTCTGTTCGACGGCCTGCCGGTGCGCGGCATGCTGGTGCGGCTGACCGACGCCTGGCGCGAGGTGCTGAGCCGCCGTGAGCCGGGGCAGGAGTACCCGCCCGAGCTGCGTGACATGCTCGGCGAGATGAGCGCCGCCGCTGTGCTGATGCAGGCCAACATCAAGTTCAACGGCGCGCTGGTGCTGCAGGTGTTCGGCGACGGCCCGGTCAAGCTGGCCGTGGCGGAGGCCCAGCCCGACCTGAGCTTTCGTGCCACGGCCAAGTGCATCGGCACTGTGGACCCCGGCGCGACGCTGGAAGCCATGGTCAACCTGCGCGGCCAGGGCCGTTGCGCCATCACGCTGGACCCCAAGGACAAGTTCCCCGGCCAGCAGCCCTACCAGGGCGTGGTGCCGCTGCATGGCGACCAGCGGGAGCCGCTGCAGAAGATGAGCGAGGTGCTGGAGCACTACATGCTGCAGTCCGAGCAGTTGGACACCAAGCTCGTGCTGGCCGCCAACGGCGACATCGCCGCGGGCCTGCTCATCCAGCGCTTGCCCGTGCAGGGCGAAGGCAACCTGGAAGGCCGCCGGAATGAAGACGACATCGGACTGTCCGATGCCTACAACCGCATCTCCATCCTGGCCGGCACGCTGACGGCCGAGGAGCTGCTGACGCTGGACGCCGACACCGTCCTGCGCCGCCTGTTCTGGGAAGAGACGGTGACGCGCTATGAACCGCAGGCGCCGCGCTTCTCGTGCACCTGCTCGCGCGAGCGCGTCAGCCAGATGCTGCGCGGCCTGGGCCGCGAGGAAGCCGACAGCGTGCTGGCCGAGCGCGGCGACATCGAGATCAGCTGCGACTTCTGCGGCCAGCACTACCGCTTTGATGCGGTGGACGTGGGTGTGCTGTTCACCCAGGCCGGGCAGCAGCCAGAAGGTGGCGCGGCCACGCTGCAGTAGCCCTAGCGCAACGGCACTTCATGCGTTGTGGGGACGCGCACCGTCGTGGTGATTGACGCCGCGCCGCCAAGCTGAGACCTTGCCGGGTGGTCCGCTTTCGCACGGGCCAGGAGCGGGCAATGGCAGATGCCAAGGGCGGCTTGGGCGGTTTCCCATGGGCGAGCGCTGCGGTGCTCGTCGCGTTTGTGGCCAGCACGCAGCTTGTGCCCCACGCGTTCGAGGCACTGCGCCCGGCCGAGAAGCCGCGCGCCCAGGCGCCGCTGGACCCGGAGCTGGAGGTCAACGCGCGGTTGTGGGAAGACCCTTTCGCCGCGCTGCGCCGCTACGAGACGGAGCGCGCCGAGCGTTGTGAGCGCTTTCGCAAGCAGGCGTCCCGCGAGATGGATGTGGACTGCCTGGACCGCGTGGCCGAGGCGCGCGACCCGCGCAACATGCTCGCCAAGCTGGACCGCGACCGTGATCAGCGCCTGGACGACACCCTCGTCGTGCTGGGCCTGCTGCCGGGGGCGGACTTCGTCGGCGCCGAGGAGGCCCGCCGCCGCGTGCGCTATGCCGCGCTGGCGGGCCTGTTGGCCATGGACTACGTGCCCGACAACGCCGAGCGCCTGAGCCTGCTGGAGTTCGATCTGCTGGAGGCGGCCACGGCGCCCGCGAAGGCGGCCAGCGCCCCGGCCAAGGCGCGCGCGCCCTTCGTGGTGCCCTACGAGCTGCTGTCGCAGCGCAGCGGGCCGCGTGACAAGCCGGGCCGCAGCAACGCCCGTTATGCCCAGGTCGCCGTGCTGTGGGTGGACGAGAACTCCCTGCCCAACCGCAAGCTGGACGCACTTGCGCGGATGACGCAGCAGCTGATGGGCGAGAAGGCGCGTGGCGTCGCCGCCTTCAAGTTCAAGGAGGGTGGCCAGCCCAGCCTGGCCGTCATCGGGCCATCGTCCACCGACGCATTGCGCCTGGCGCTGGCCGACCTGCGCTGCGCGGCCGACCGCAGTACGGCCGCTTCCGCTGCGGCTGAGCGCTGCGCGACGCCCGGTACGCAGAACAGCCTGGGCCTGCCGCCTGAGGTGCAGGAGGGCTACCGGTTGCTGTCGCGTGCCGAGTTCTACAACTCGGCCTCGACGGCGCCCAACCGCATGCTGGCCGAGCTGAACAAGCAGGACCTGGATGCCTTCGTCACCGAGCAGTTCGGCCGAATCACCGGCGAAAGCCGCTCCGTGGTGCTGCAGCGCACGGTGGGCAACGACGGCGACCTGATCCGCAAGCTGGATGCCGAGATCCGCCTGCGCCTGTCGGCCGAGAGCCGGCGCCGCGTCGTCGTCGTGGCGGAGCGGGACTCGCTCTACGCGCAGTCCCTGGTCGCGGAGCTCAAGCACCGGCTGGGGCAGGGCGGGCAGGACAGGCTGCAGCTGGAGGTGGTGTATTTCTTCCGCGGCCTGGACGGCGTGACCGCGCGCGACACGACCGCCCCCCCTGCCGCCAAGTCCACGCAGATGCTGGAGTGGCCCGAGAGCCGCGACCAGTTGGACTACCTGCGCCGCCTGGGTGCCGACCTCAAGCGCAGCGAGACCAACCGCGATCTGCCGCCCATCGGCGCCATCGGCATCTTCGCCAACGACGTGCACGACAAGCTGCTGGTGCTGCAGGCGCTGCACGAGGACTTCTCCGACAAGATGTTCTTCACGACGGACATGGACGCGCGCTACCTGCACCCGCGCACCCAGGCCTTCACGCGCAACCTGGTCGTGGCCAGCAGCCTGCCGCTGGCCTTCTACCCGCCACCCCAGCAGGACGATAAGGCCGGTCCCGAGCCCGTCAACCTGCAGGCTGGCACGCCGCCGCTGCGCGACATCTACCAGACCAGCACCTACGCCGCCGCCCGCCGCGCCGGCTGCCGCAGCGACGACTGCAAGCAGCGCGAGCGCGCCGCGCTGGACCTGGCTCTGCTCAACCCCTCGCTCTACGAAGTGGGCCGCAGTAACGCCGTGCCCCTGGCCGGTTATGCGCTGGACGCCAGGCCGGCCGTCAACAACGCGGGGCGCATCTTCGTGGCCGTGCTGATGATCGTCATCACCGGCACCATGCTGCTGGTGTGGCCGTCCACGCCGGCCATCAAGCAGGCGCGGCGCGTCTTCCTGCGCGAGCCGACGCTGAACAACCAGCCGCAGATGGACATGACGGCCATCGTGCTGGTGGCCCTGCATGCGGGGCTGTTCTCCTACGTGCTGGCCAGCCTCATCGAGTTCGTGCTGCCCAGCCGGCTGGACTTCATCCACGCGTTGCTGCTGGCCAGCCTGGCCGCGTTCGGCGCGCTGCTGGCCGTGCTGCCGGCGCTGCTTTCAGCGCGGCGTGAGCAGCCGGCGCCACCCGACCAGGCGGCCGGCGTGGACCGGCTGCACCTCGTCGTGCTGCTGATGGTGGCCGGCGTGTGGCTGTGGCTGGCCTGGCCGGCGGCGGGCTGGCGCGGCACCGGTGCCTGCAACACCTGCGAGCCGGTGGCCTGGCTGGAGGGCGTGAGCGCCTGGCCGTCCCACCTCATCCACCTGCTGGCGCTGTTCGCCATCTTCTGGACGCTGGACTGGGCTTGGGCCTGCACGCTGCAACTGCTGCGGCGCGACTCCGACTGGTTGCACCTGCCACGGCCGATGCCGCAGGCCGTCGTGCGCAGCAACCTGCGCGGGCTGGTGCAGGGCTGGTTCGATCAGGTCAGCGTGCTGTTCTGGAAGCCCGGCGTGGGCTACAGCTGCGACTTCGACAAGCTCTGGCAAGAGTATGGCGAGCGTGGCGAGGCCCGCCCGCGCGCCGCGCGCACGCTGGTGTGGTTCGTGCTGACCATCGTGCTCGTCGGCCTGATGTACCTGGGCCTGTCCGAGGGCCAGATCCCCGAAGTGCCCGTGCGCGGCGACGAACACCGCCAGATCGTCAAAGCCACGCTCTACGTCATCCTGTTGATGCTGCCGCTGCTCATCGTGGCCGTGGCTGACGCGATCATCCTGCTGGTGCGTTTCGTGCGGCACCTCAATGCCGGGCGCACGTTCTACCCGGATGCGACCATCGAGATGTTCGCCAAGTCACTCGGCGAGGAACAGCAGGCGCTGTGGGCGCATCGCTTCTGCGCCCGGCCCGAGGAGCGCAGCAAGAGCGGTGGTGGCTTTGCGATGCACACGCTGCTGGACGACTGGATAGACGTGCAGGTGGTGGCGCGCCGCAGCGCACCTGTCGCGCGGCTGGTCATCGGCCCCTTCGTCGTGCTGGCGCTGCTGGTGGTGGCACGCAGCCGCCTGTTCGACAACTGGGCGCTGACGCCAGCCATTGCTGTGGGGGTGAGCTTCTACGTGGCGGCGCTGATCGGCCTGACGGTGCTGCTCAAGCAGTCGGCCGAGGCGACGCGCAAGCGTGCACTCGAGTCCATGCAGGCCGATCTGCGCTGGCTGGCCGGCAGCGGCAAGCCGCTCAGCGATCTCGTCGAGCCCTTCAAGCGACTCATCGCCCAGGTCGAGAACAACCAGCAAGGCGCCTTCGCGTCCTTCTTCGACCAGCCGCTGCTGAAGGCCTTGCTGGTGCCGCTCGGCGGCGCAGGCGGCACGCAGCTGTTCGACTATCTGCTGCTGGGTCGCTGATCAGCCAGTCAGCAGGCTGCCCTGGCGCCACAGCGCGTCAAGCAACTGCTGCGCGCGCTCGACGCCGAGCCGCTGTGCCTCGGCGCATGCCAGCAGTTCGTCACGCAGCAGGCTGCCGTCAAGCCTGCGCAAAAAGGCGACCTCGGCGGCGGGCAGCGGCATGGGCTGGTGGTGGCCGCTGACAAGCATCGCGCGTTCGGCCAGCAGCAGGCGGTTGAAGGCATGCAGGGCAGGGCGCTCAGGAGGCAGCGCCGTGTCGTCCGTCTGGCTGAGCGAGACGAGCTTGCGTGCAAACAGACCGAACAGCGTCGACCCCACGCGCGCCCAGGCCGCATCGTCGGCGTCCAGCCACTCCCGCACCGGCCGCCGCAAGCCCTGGCCCGCCGATGCGGTGCGCAGCAGTGCGGCAACGTCGGCATCGGCCACAGCAATGTCTTCGCCGCGCGGATGGCTGAACGCACCCGCGCCGGCCAGCGGCTGCAGCAGGCTGCCCAGGCTCAGCTCGCGCACGGCGGCCGGCGTGAAGGCGGCTTGTGTCGCGTCCTCGGCGCGGACGAGTAGCGCCGTCCTCAGCGTGCGGTGTGTCAGATAGTCGGCGAACTGGTCGCGCGCCAGCGGGTCGTCGCTCCATGCGGCGACGCGCGCGGCCATGTCAGGCGGCAGCAGATGCTCTGCGCCGCCGGGCGTGTCAGCGTCTGCCAGGTGGGCGAGGCCGTGCTCGGCGGCCCAGTCGACGAACTGCAGCAGGTAGCAGGGGTCGTAGTCGCTGCCCAGTTCGTCGTGGAACAGCAGCGCGTCCGACTTGCCGAGCAGTTCCTGCGCCTGCTGGCGCCAGGACTGGATGGACGGATGGTGCCGGGCGCCCATCGCGCCGGCTTCGGCCAGCGTCGTCAGGGCCGCACGAGCGGTGGCGAGCCGCTCCCGGGGCGGGCCGTCGCCTGACTGCAGCGTCATCAGGTCGCGCAGGCCCTCGTTGAGCTTGCAGCCCGGGTAGGTCAGGAAGCAGATGCAGGCGACGCCGCCGGGTGCCAGGCAGGCGGCGACGATCTCGAAGATGCGCGCCTTCAGCGCATCCGGAACCCACGAGAACAGGCCCCAGACGATGATGCGGTCGAAGCGCTCGCCGGGCCAGTTGAAGTCGGCCAGGTCTGCCTGCACCAGTTCGATGTTGGTGAGCCCGGCGCTTGCGGCGCGCTGGCGGCCCTCGGAGATCCGCTCGGGGACGAGGTCCATGCCGACGCAGTGGCTGGCCGGATGGCGGGCCGCGATGGCGCTGAGGTTCAGCCCGGCGCCACAGCCAAGCTCAAGGATGCGGCAGCCGTCGGCGCTGACGGCCGGGATGCCGTAGAGGCGCGCGACGGTGCCGCTGAGGCCGGGGTCGGTGAGCGGGCTGACGAAGTCTTCGTAGGGAACGCGCTGGTAGCGTTCGCGCAGCTCATGCATGGCGGGTCGTCCGCCCGCTCAGGCGCGACGACGCTGTGCCAGCAGTGCGATGCCGGCGATCGCCGTCAGGAGCAGCGTGCCCGGCTCGGGCAGGGGCAGGTCAGCGCCCGCGCCCGCCTGGATCGCGGCGCCGCCGTTGTCGTAGGCGTAGTCGACCAGGCGCGAGTTGTTGAAGTCTGTGCCCAGCGCGAAGCGGCCCCAGCCGTAGTGCGTGGCACCGTTGTCGACGAAGGCGAAGCCGAAGAAGGCGGTCTCGCCGTAAGACCAGTCACCCCGGGTTTGCGTTGAGGTACCGCCCTTGCCGCTGGTGCTGATGAGTTCGTAATAGAAGGACTGCGGAGGCGTCGTCAGTGGATCGGCGTAGCTGCCGCCGGTGCCGACGATGTCACCGACGGCCAGCTTCTCGAGCGACACGCCGTCTGCGCCGACAAGCCCGGCCAGCGTGCCGGTGCCGCTGAGATAGGCACCGAACTGTTCACCTCTAGGAATCGGCCTGCAGCCGGGGCCTTTGCCAGCTGAGACGCCGCCGCTTGAGCCGTAGAAGCCGATGGACAAGAAGTTCCCGCCGGGCAGATCGACGTCGATCAGCCTGCAGCCCGCCGCGGCTTCCAGGTTCACCAGGCCGCTGTAGACGATGTCCGCCGCTGCTGGGCTCACGGTCAGCACCGTGGCCGCAGCGCCGACCAGCATGTCGCGCGACACGGCCCGGGCGCGGAAACGGTTGGTCTTGCTAGCGGACTGGTGCGGCATGTATTTGTTCCCTGAAGGTGAGCGGGCATTCTCGTTGGCGGCTGCTCGTGTTCAGGCGTGCGGCCCCTTTGATCAGGGGGGCGCCGCGCAGTCACCTTGATGGTGGCGTCAGCTGTGCGGGAGAGGCGTCAGCGCGGCCAGCGCCAGGTCAAGCCGCTCCGGCCAGTCGCCTTGGATGTCGCTCCAGGCGAGGCCGACCTGTGCCAAGGCCTTGCGCAGCCGCGCGTCGAAGCGTTCGCGCACGGCCGGGCCGTCGCGCTGGATGCCGTCGGCCTGCCAGGGCAGGTCGGGTGCGCAAAGCAGCGTCAGGTCGCAGCGGCGCTGGAATGCCAGCGCGCTGGCAAGCAGTGAGTCGTCATTGAAGTAGTGCTGGCTGCACAGCGCCGTGATGAGAGGTGTCGTGTCGCAGATCACAAGCTCGTGACTGCGTGCGGCAGCTTCGATGCGCGCGGCCTGCTCGGCGGCGATGTGCGCCTGCTCGTGCTGCAGGGGCGTGCGTCCATGCGTGTCGCACCACTCGCGCAGGTACTCGGTGACGAGGCCGGCGTTGAAATGGGCGGCCAGCGCTTCGGCCAGCGTGGACTTGCCGGTGCATTCGGCGCCTACCAGTGCAACGAGTTTCAGACCCGCCTCCAGGCGCGCCAGCCGATCACGCTCATCGGGATGAAGCCGGCGTAAAGAATGACCGTCAACCAATAGCCCTTGAGCCCGAACAGCACGACGCTGGCGATGTTGACGACGATCCAGGTCGGCCAGTTCTCCTCGTACTTGCGCGCCAGCAGCCACTGGCCGAGCAGGCTGGCGACGGTGGGGAAGGCGTCCCAGTAGGGCAGCGGCTAGTCGGTGGCGGTGGCCAGAAACAGGCCGAGCAGCGGCCAGGCGCCCAGCGTCATCAGGACGGGCGGCAGCAGCCCTTGCAGGCCCAGGCGGCGCACCTTCAAAACTTCGCCGTCGCGGGTGCGGCCGAAGCGCCATTGCCACCAACCCCAGACAGCCAGCGCAGCAAACACGAGTTGCAGCACGGCCTCGCCGTAGAGCTTGCCGTCCCAGAACAGCGCGAAGTACATCAGCGAGCTGATCAGCGCCAGCGGCCAGGCAAGCAGATTGACCCGCATGTTGCAGATGACCATCCACACGGCCAGCACGAAGGCGACCAGCTCCAGCCAGGTGATGGGGCTGCCGAAAGCGGTGAAGGCCGGCGCCAGCAGCGCCGCCCAGAGAGTCGCCAGCATCAGCGCTTGCCGCCCGATGCCGCTGGCCCGGTAACTGGCACGAAGACTTCGTCAGACTTGATCATGCCCAGCTCGAAGCGGGCTTTTTCTTCCACCATCTCCAGGCCTTCGCGCAGATCACGCAGTTCGGCCTGAAGCTGGGCGTTGCGGGCGCGTGCCTGGTCGTTGTCGACCTTGGCCTGCGCCACCTCCTCCCGGAGGTGAGCGACGTACGGAAGACTGCCCCGGCCCACCCAGAGCTGGGCTTGGATGGCGATCAGGAAGACCGCCAGGACCAGGGCAAGGACTCTCAAGGTTTACTTGAGGTTGTAGAAGGCAGCACGGCCCGGGTACACCGCCACGTCGCCCAGGTCCTCTTCGATGCGCAGCAGCTGGTTGTACTTGGCCATGCGGTCCGAGCGCGACAGCGAGCCGGTCTTGATCTGGCCGGCATTCAGGCCGACGGCGATGTCGGAGATGGTGCTGTCCTCCGTCTCGCCCGAGCGGTGCGAGATGACGGCGGTGTAGCCAGCGCGCTTGGCCATCTCGATGGCAGCGAAGGTCTCGGTCAGCGTGCCGATCTGGTTGATCTTGATCAGGATCGAGTTGGCGATGCCCTTGTCGATGCCTTCCTTGAGGATCTTGGTGTTCGTCACGAACAAGTCGTCGCCGACGATCTGCACGTTCTTGCCCAGGCGGTCGGTCAGGATCTTCCAGCCGTCCCAGTCGCCTTCGGCCATGCCGTCTTCGATGCTGATGATGGGGTACTTGTCGACCCACGTGGCCAGCATGTCGGTCCACTCCTGCGAGGTCAGCTGGATGCCGCCTTCGCCTTCGAGCACGTACTTGCCGTCCTTGTAGAACTCGCTGGCGGCGCAGTCCAGGCCCAGGGCGATCTGCTCGCCAGCGGTGTAGCCGGCCTTGTCGATGGCGTCCAGGATCAGCTGGATGGCGGCCTCGTGGTTCTCGACGCTTGGCGCGAAGCCGCCTTCGTCGCCCACGGCGGTGGAGATGTGCTTGTCGTGCAGGATCTTCTTGAGCGCGTGGAAGACCTCGGCGCCCCAGCGCAGCGCTTCACGGAACGACGGTGCGCCCACGGGGATGATCATCAGTTCCTGCAGGTCCAGCGAGTTGTTCGCATGGGCGCCGCCGTTGATGACGTTCATCATCGGCACGGGCAGCTGGCAGCCGTTCATGCCGCCGAAGTAGCGGTACAGCGGCAGGCCGGACTCTTCAGCCGCGGCGCGGGCCACGGCCATGGACACGGCCAGCATCGCGTTGGCGCCCAGGCGGCCCTTGTTCTCGGTGCCGTCCAGGTCGATCAGGGTGCGATCCAGGAAGGCCTGCTCGGAGGCATCCAGGCCCAGCACCGCTTCGGAGATCTCGGTGTTGATGTACTCGACTGCTTTCAGCACGCCCTTGCCCAGGTAACGGCTCTTGTCGCCGTCGCGCA
>Ga0187844_10002199_pt1 | contig 14064 bp, 8 predicted proteins | sample SpaLakP09_SKY_50_FD_134517 | JGI IMG/M metagenome (GOLD analysis project Ga0187844, IMG submission 134517) | Oligotrophic lake water microbial communities from Sparkling Lake, Wisconsin, USA - SP09_SKY_50 | ecosystem: Environmental > Aquatic > Freshwater > Lake | place: USA: Sparkling Lake...
GCGCATGATGGCGCACTCCGACAAGCTCGAATTTGAGCAGGCTGCTGAGGTGCGCAACCAGATCCAGGCGCTGTCGCGCGTGCTGCACCAGCAGTCCATCGAGACGGTGGACGACAAGGATGTGGACATCCTCGCCGTGCGCGTATTGGGTGGCCGCGCCTGTGTGAACCTGGCCATGGTGCGCGGTGGCCGCCACCTGGGGGATAGGCCGTACTTTCCGGTGCATGTGGAAGACGCTGCGGCGGTGTATGCAGAAGAGGGCGGCGAGGGGGCAGACGCTGTGGAGGGCGTTGAAGGGGAAAACCCCGCGCCTGCGCAGCCCACCCGCCCCGTGGAGGTGCTGGTGCTTGAAGCCTTCATCGCTCAGCACTACATCGGCGTGCCCGTGCCCCCGCTGCTGGTGACCAGCGTACCGGTGGACAAGGCATTGCTGGACGCACTGACCGAGCAAAGCGGCCTGCGTGTGAACGCCATCCACCAGCCGCGCGAGCAGCGCCGCGCCTGGCTGGACATGGCGCAGAAGAACGCCGACCTGCAGCTGGCCCGCTTGCTGGCCGAAGAGGGCTCGCAGCAGGCCCGCACCCGCGCCCTGGCCGAGGCACTGGACTTGCCACCTGAAGACCTGGACCAGCTCACCATCGAGTGCTTCGACATCTCGCACACGGCGGGCGAATCCACGCAGGCATCCTGTGTGGTGTTCCACCACCACAAGATGCAGAGCAGCGAATACCGCCGCTACAAGATCGAAGGCATTACGGGTGGCGACGACTACGCCGCCATGCGCCAGGTGCTCACGCGCCGCTACAGCAAGGTGGTGGAGGCGCAGCGCGAGGAGGGCGGCATCGACTATGCGAAGTCTCCCGAGGCGCAAGCCGCAGCCCGGCCCAAGGGCCAGGCGCGTTTGCCCGACCTGGTGCTCATCGACGGCGGCAAGGGCCAGGTGGGCGTGGCGCGCGAGGTGTTCACCGCGCTGGGGCTGGACCTGACCCGCATCGTGGGCGTGGAGAAGGGCGAGGGCCGCAAGGTGGGCCTGGAAGAGCTGGTGTTTGCTGATGGGCGCGAAAAGGTCTACCTGGGCAAGGACTCGGCCGCGCTGATGCTGGTGGCCCAGATCCGCGACGAGGCGCACCGCTTTGCCATCACCGGCATGCGTGCGGCGCGGGCCAAGGTGCGTGTGGGCGGTGGGCAGCTTGAAGAGATTGCGGGCGTAGGGCCCAAGAAACGGGCGCGGTTGCTGCAGCGGTTTGGCGGGGTGCGTGGCGTGGCCTCGGCCAGTGTGGAAGACCTGGCCACGGTGGACGGCATCTCGCGCGAACTGGCCGAAGAAATTTATAAGGCGCTGAGATAAGCCTTGTTGCCAGCGCCACGGCCGTGCCGTGACACAATCGCCGCCATGTTCTGGACTATCCCCACCTTGATGACCTGGACGCGCATCGTCGCGATACCTTTGATCGTGGGGGTGTTCTATGCACCGCTGGACCCGGCCACACGCAACCTGATTGCCACCGTGATGTTCGTGGTGTTTGCCGCCACCGACTGGCTGGACGGCTACCTGGCCCGCAAGCTCAACCAGACCTCGTCCTTCGGTGCCTTCCTCGACCCGGTGGCCGACAAGTTTCTGGTGTGTGCGTCGCTGCTGGTGCTGGTGCATCTGCAGCGTGCCGACGTGTTCGTGGCCCTCATCATCATCGGCCGCGAGATCGCGATCTCGGCCCTGCGCGAATGGATGGCGCAGATCGGTGCGAGCAAGAGCGTGGCGGTGCACATGATCGGCAAAGTCAAGACCACGGTGCAGATGCTGGCCATCCCCTTCCTGCTGTACGACGGACGCCTGTTCGGCGTGATCGACACGGGCGTGTGGGGCACCTGGCTCATCTGGGCATCGGCCGTGCTCACGGTCTGGTCCATGGTGTATTACCTGCAGAAGGCGCTCCCCGAAATCCGGGCCCGCGTCAAGTAAATTCCAAGCTTTTTAGACTGCTTGCGCGCTCTGCGTAAGCGCTAGCAGCTATATTTTCAGGAGCATTCGCGTGGCGAAACATCGCATTGCCGTGGTGGCGGGTGACGGCATTGGCAAAGAGGTCATGCCCGAAGGCCTGCGCGTGCTGGACGTGGCCGCGCGCAAGTTCGGTATCGACCTGCACTTCGACCATTTCGACTTTTCGAGCTGGGACTACTACGAGAAGCACGGCAAGATGCTGCCCGACAACTGGAAGGACCAGATCGGCAGCCACGAGGCCATCTACTTCGGCGCCGTGGGCTGGCCCGAGAAGATCGCCGACCATGTCTCGCTCTGGGGCTCGCTGCTGCTGTTTCGCCGCGAGTTCGACCAGTACATCAACCTGCGCCCCGCACGCCTCATGCCCGGCGTGATCGCCCCCGTGGTGCGCCGCGACGGCAGTCCGCGCCTGCCCGGCGAGATCGACATGCTGATCGTGCGCGAAAACACCGAAGGCGAATACTCCAGCATCGGTGGCCGCATGTACGAAGGCACGCCGCGCGAGATCGTGATGCAGGAGACGGTGATGTCACGCCACGGTGTGGACCGCGTGCTGAAGTTTGCCTTCGACCTGGCCGAGTCGCGCCCCAAGAAACACCTGACCAGCGCCACCAAATCCAACGGCATCGCCATCACCATGCCGTATTGGGACGAGCGTGTGGCCGAGATGGCCAAGTCGTATCCGGATGTGAAGGTGGACAAGTTCCACATCGACATCCTCACGGCCCACTTCGTGCAGCGCCCCGACTTTTTCGATGTGGTGGTGGCCAGCAACCTGTTTGGCGACATCCTCTCGGACCTGGGGCCGGCCTGCACGGGCACCATCGGCATCGCGCCCAGCGCCAACCTCAATCCCACGCGCACCATGCCGTCGTTGTTCGAGCCCGTGCACGGCTCGGCGCCCGACATTGCGGGGCAGGGCATTGCCAACCCCATCGGCCAGATCTGGTGCGGCGCGATGATGTTGGACTTCCTGGGTTACCGCGCCGCGCACGATGCGGTGCTGGCCGCGATCGAGGCCGTGCTGGACCCGCAAAGTGGCGGGCCCCGCACCCCTGATCTGGGTGGCAAGTCCGGAACGCAGGACGTTGGCAAGGCCATTGCCGAGGCCCTGTCGGCCGTTTGAGTGGCGCCGGAATTGGAGTGTCAATACGGGATGCTGCCCATACGGCGTGTTTGAGACAAAACGGCCCTGCAAGCCCTGTCGCAGCGTGAAATACGACTAGAATTCATTGCAACGCTGCCTCAAATCAGCGTGCTGTATTGACACTCTGAAACTCGATGGCTTTAATCTGATGCAGCAGCCACTGCTGTGTATGCCAGTCATTCCCCCGCCTGTTTCCTGTCAGCCCTCGGCTGTGCCGTCAGACGTGTGAAGACCAGATATCCGCGAGACATTCCATCAACTCTTTTCCGAGAGGCTTCTTGTGAACAAAACCGAACTGATCGAGCACATCGCTACCAACGCCGACATCTCCAAGGCCGCTGCTGCGCGTGCGCTGGAATCCACGATCGAGGCTGTCAAGAAGACTCTCAAGAAGGGCGGCACGGTGTCGCTCGTCGGTTTTGGCACTTTTGCCGTGGGCAAGCGCGCTGCCCGCACCGGCCGCAATCCCCGTACTGGCGCTACGATTAAAATCAAAGCTGCTAAAGTTCCAAAGTTCCGTCCTGGCAAGGCATTGAAAGATGCCTTGAACTGAGGATCAAGTTTAGGTGGGGTCCTTAGCTCAGTTGGTAGAGCGGCTCCTTTACACGGAGTAGGTCGGCGGTTCGAGACCGTCAGGACCCACCACCCCCACCGGACCAAAAGGCGAACGCAAGTTCGCCTTTTGTTTTTTGTCACTGAAAGATCGACCATGTTTGAATCCATCCGCAAGCACTCCAAGATCGTGATGATCTTCTTGTTCTTGCTGATCATTCCTTCGTTTGTGCTGGTAGGCATTGACAGCAACTACTTCTCTGAAAAGAGCCCGGTGGTGGCGCGTGTCGATGGAGACAACATCAAGCAGACAGACTGGGACAATGCCCACCGCATGGAGACAGACCGCATTCGCGCGCAGTCTCCCACGGTCGATCCCAAGTTGCTGGATTCGCCCAGCGCACGCTACGCCACGCTGGAGCGCCTGGTGCGCGACCGCGTGCTGGCCGCTGCCGCGCAAAAAATGCACCTCGTCACCAGCGACGCACGCCTGGCGCGCAGCCTGCAAGAGATCCCGGCGATTGCCGGGCTCAAGCGCGCGGATGGAACCCTGGACGCCGAAGCCTACCGCGCCCTGGTGGCCGGCCAGGGCCTCACGCCTGCAGGTTTCGAGGCCAATGTGCGCCGCGACATCTCCGTCAACCAGGTCATGGGCGGCGTGATGGGCTCGGCCTTTGGTACGGATGCGCAGGTCAAGCTGGCCCTGAACGCCTTGTACGAGCGGCGTGACATCCAGGTGGCACGTTTCAATGCATCCGATTTCGCGAACAAGGTCACGCCCACGGATGCGGACCTCGAAACCTATTACAAAGCCCATCCTGCTCAGTTCCAGCAACTGGAACAGGCGGCCGTGGAGTATGTGGTGCTGGACCTTGACAGTGTGCGCGCCACCATCTCCCTGAGCGAAGACGACCTGCGCACCTACTACAAGGAAAATGTGGCGCGCATGACGGCCAAGGAAGAGCGCCGCGCAAGCCACATCCTCGTCAATGCCGCCAAGGATGCACCGGCTGCAGACCGCGAGAAGGCCAAGGCCCGCGCCGCTGAGCTGCTCGCCCAGGTGCGCAAGGCGCCAGCGAGCTTTGCGGAGGTGGCGAAGAAATCCTCTGACGACAAGGGCTCGGCCGTGGTCGGCGGGGACCTCAACTTCTTCGCTCGGGGCGCCATGGTCAAGCCTTTCGAAGATGCGGCCTTTGCACTGAAGAAGGGCGAGATCAGCGATGTGGTGGAGAGCGATTTCGGCTTCCACATCATCCAGTTGACCGACATCAAGACGCCCCGCCAGCCCTCGTTCGAGGAGCTGCGTCCTTCGATGGAAGCCGAACTCAAGCAGCAGCAGGCCCAGCGCAAGTTCGCCGAAGTGGCCGAGTCCTTCACCAACGGTGTGTACGAGCAGGCAGACAGCCTGCAGCCGGTGGCCGACAAGCTCAAGCTCAAGGTACAGACGGCCACGGGGGTCACCCGTACTCCTGCGCCGGGCGCCAAGGGCCCCCTGGCCAATGCCAAGTTCCTGGAAGCGCTGTTTGCATCGGACTCCGTGCAGAACAAGCGCAACACCGAGGCCGTCGAAGTGGGCCCCAGCCAGATGGCCGCAGGCCGCGTGACGACCTACACCCCGGCACGCACTTTGCCGTTGGACGAAGTGCGTGCCCGCGTGCGCACCCTCTATGTGGCCGAAAAGTCGGCCGAACTGGCGCGCAAGGAAGGCGAGGCCAAGCTGGCCGTCTGGAAGGCAGCGCCTGCTTCGGCCACGGGCCTTTCTGCCGCCACGGAAGTGTCGCGTGAGCAACCCCAGAACCTGCCCCGCCCGGTGATTGACGCCGCCTTGCGCGCACCTGCCGATGCCTTGCCCGGCTGGACAGGTGTGGACCTGGGGGCCGCGGGCTACATGGTGGTCAAGGTCAACCGCGTGGTGCCCCGCCAGGCGCCCGATGCGCAGCGTGCCCAGCAAGAGCGCCAGCAGTACGAACAGTGGCTGACGACCGCAGAAGGCTTGGCTTACTACGAATTGCTCAAGCAACGCTTCAAGGTGCAGATCAAGGCCCCGCGTCCTGACGCTGCAGCCCAGGTCACTGCAGAAAATTAAGCAATTTGGTCTTGGGGGCAAAAACCCAGGCTATAATACAAAGCTACGGTGGCTGTAGCTCAGTTGGTAGAGTCCAGGATTGTGATTCCTGTTGTCGTGGGTTCGAGCCCCATCAGCCACCCCAAAATGCAAAGCGCTGCAACGGAAACGTTGCAGCGCTTTTTGCTTTGTGGCTGCGCATGAAGCGGCGTCAGGCAGAGACCCGGAGCCGGCCGAGTCGGCGGGGCGGGGCGAGTCCAAGCCGCAGAGGGCCTGTTTGGGGGCTCGGTCGTTTCCGGCGCTTCCGTGAAGCGGTGTGGGGGGATTGGGAAAGACGTGGCCAGAAGATGGCTGGCCTGCCCGGAGGGACTCGAACCCCCGACCTATAGCTTAGAAGGCTATTGCTCTATCCAGTTGAGCTACGGGCAGAAAGGCTTTCGGCGGTGACGCCTACTGGCTGGGCGGAGTGTCCGCCCCTGCGTTGGTGCAGAGGCAGGATCATACCCGCCACGGCGGCGCCCTCTTGCAAGATGCCCTCTGATTTTGCAGCGCAGGGGTGGATGCGGTTATAACGAGGTCATGCGGGGGCGCACAAGGCGCCCCCTAGTCCACCACCCCTCACCATGCCACACAGCGTTTCCCTTATCCACACCATTGCCGCCGCCCTTGGGTTGGCGCTGGCGCTGGGTTTTCTGGCAACACGTCTGCGCTTGCCAGCGCTGGTGGGCTATCTGTTGGCAGGGGTGGCGATCGGGCCGTTCACTCCGGGTTTTGTGGCGGATGCGGCCATGGCCAGTCAGTTGGCCGAGATTGGTGTGATGCTGCTGATGTTTGGCGTGGGCCTGCATTTCTCGCTGGGCGACCTGCTGGCGGTGCGCAAGATTGCCGTCCCTGGGGCGGTGGTGCAGATGATCGTGGCCACGGCGCTGGGCACGGCATTGGCTACCTGGTGGGGCTGGAGCCTGGGCGGGGCGCTGGTGCTGGGGCTCTCGCTGTCGGTGGCAAGCACGGTGGTGCTGCTGCGGGCCCTGGAGACTCTGGGCATTCTGGACAGCTACACCGGGCGCATTGCCGTGGGCTGGCTGGTGGTGGAGGACCTGGCCATGGTGCTGGTGCTGGTGCTGTTGCCCCCGCTGGCCGGGTGGTTGGGGAGCAGCGCTGGTGCGGAACTGGACGCGGCACAACTGGGGCGCACGGTGGGCTGGACGCTGCTCCAGGTCGGGGGCTTTGTGGCCCTGATGTTGCTGGTGGGGCGCCGCCTGTTCCCCTGGGTGCTGTGGCAGGTGGCGCGCACCGGTTCGCGCGAGCTGTTCACCTTGTGTGTGGTGGCGGCGGCAGTGGGGATTGCGTTCGGGTCGGCCGCGTTGTTTGGTGTGTCGTTTGCGCTCGGCGCTTTTTTTGCCGGCATGGTGATGCGTGAATCCGAGTTTGCCCACCGGGCCGCGCACGAGTCCCTGCCGCTGCGCGATGCCTTTGCCGTGCTGTTTTTTGTGTCGGTGGGCATGCTGTTCAACCCTGCCGTGCTGTGGGAGCGGCCTTTGCAGGTGCTGGCGGTGGTGGCGATCATCATGGTGGGCAAAACGCTGGCGGCGGCTGCGCTGGTGCTGGCGTTCCGCTACCCCCTCAACACGGCGCTCACGGTGTCGGCCAGCCTGGCGCAGATTGGCGAGTTCTCGTTCATCCTGGTGGCCCTGGGGGCATCGCTGGGCCTGTTGCCGCCCGAAGGCGCCAGCCTGGTACTGGCAGGGGCGCTGATTTCAATGGCGCTCAACCCCTTGCTCTTTCATGCGATTGCGCCGCTGCAGGACTGGCTGCGGGCCCGCTCGGCCTGGGCGCGGCGGCTGGAGCAGCGCGATGACCCGCTGGCCGAGCTGCCGATGAGCACGGATTCGCGCTACCTTGCCCGCCAGGTGGTGCTGGTGGGGTATGGCCGGGTAGGGCGGCGTGTGGCTGGCGCGCTGGCCGCGCACGACATTCCGTTTGTGGTGGCCGAGCAGAACCGCGAGCTGGTGGAGTCGCTGCGGGCCGAGGGCATTGCGGCTGTGTTTGGCGACGCGGTAGAACCCGCCGTGTTGATCCAGGCACACATCGCCCGGGCCGCCATGCTGGTGATTGCCACGCCCGACTCTCTCAACGTGCGGCAGATCATTGCCACGGCGGTCACGTTGAACCCTGCCATCGAGACCGTGGTGCGCAGCCACAGCGAGGATGAGGCGCGCAGGCTGGTGCAGGAGTGTGATGGCACCGTGGTGTTTCTGGCCGAAGATGCGCTGGCCCAGCTGATGTCGCACCATGTGCTGGAGCGGTCCCGGGAGCGGCAGGCGCGCTCCACCGGCCCTGCGCCCCTGCATGGACCGGTGTGATTCAAGCAAAAACAGGGCTCTGCGCGCGACCATAAAGGATTTATTGCTATTTGTTTGATAGCAATTCCATGGCGTCGCCTTTTTGGGGGATAACCCAGCGCGCCTCCACCTGTTCTGAAGCGGCCCGCACGTGACCGACGGCCCTGCCCAAAGCAGGCTGGCCATGTCGGCCGTCAAACACCCCTCGCTGCCACCGGGGCACCGGCACGTTGTGGCGGCCGCAGGCCCTCTCTGTACAGGCGGTCTGCCCCGCCGCCACAGCGGCCGAGGGTGCCGCGCCCTTTCGTCGGGGCGCGGTTCTTCAATTACTCGGTTTCTTCAAACACCAAGGCGGGCGTGGCCATGACGCGGGCCATCTGGCCCAGGTCTTCGATCATCCGGTTGGCGAAGTAGCTGTTCTGCGTGTCTGGCTCCAGCGCGGCCACGGCCAGGTTGGCGCGGGGCTGGTTCAGCGGGACATAGAAGCTGCCCGCCGGGGCATCCACGGCGCTGCGCACGGTGGACACCTGGACACGCACGATGCCGGTGCCCCCAGCAATGGTTCCAATCACGTCCTGGCGGTCGCCGGTTTCGCGCGCGGTTTCCCGGTAGGTTTCGGCCAGCATGGCGCCGGGCTCGGCCACGCGCATCACTTGCAGGCCCAGCAGCCGCAGGCGCTCCACCGCCGCTGTAGAGCCCGCCGCCAGCCAGTACCCGCAGGGGCGGGCGCGCGACTTGGTGGCCCGCAGGGTGAGCGACGAGTTCCAGTCCACGCGGATGGCGCGGTCTGCACCAGTCTCCGGGTCCAGGAAGTCAAGGTCCCGCTGGGTGGGTGTGGCTGCCGCCTCGACCACCACCTGATCGCGGCAGGCCTGGGCGCTCACGTCCCGGGCGACAAACGAACGCACCTGTTCGAGGTTGGCGGCCCGCTCGGCCGTGCTGCGCAGGGCGCTGGAGATGGCGGTGACCTGCGAATGTACGCGGCGCTGGATGTGCATGCGGCCAATGCCCACGCCGCGTGTCTCGATGAGCAGGCTGACGGTGTTCTTGAGGCCATTCACGTTGCGCCCCGTGTCGGGCTGTGTGCCGCCCATGGAGATGCGCTTGTCCTCCAGATTGGTCGAGGTGGTGTAGTACCAGTCGCTGGCGATGCCCTGGGCCTTGAGCGCGGCCACCATGGGCTGGTGGTACCACTCCTGCGATGCCTTGGTCAGGAACTCGGGGTAGTTGGCCGTGGTGGTGTACTGCAGCAGGGCGTCGTAGCGCTGGACGGCGTTGAACTTCTGCAGGTACCGGCCCACCACGGTGTATTCGTGGGCATCCACCACCAGGATGGGACGGTAGTCGTTGATGACCCGGGCCAGTGCGCGGGCCTCGGGGGTGTTGAGCAGCAGGTGGTCGCGGTTCATGTCCGTGCCGTTGGCCGTGACGCGGGTGCCCACCTCGGCGCCATCGGGGTTGGCGCGGGGCACCACCACCACGTTGATGCGGTCCAGCAGCGGCTCCAGCAGCCCCTGGGCCAGTTCACTGCCGATGACCAGCAAGGCTTCGCTGCCAGCGGGCTCGTCACCATGCTGCTGGCCGATCAGCACCACCGTGGGGCGGCCGCTGTTGTCCAGGCTGGCGGGGTCGGTGCCTGCTGCGCGGGTGAGCAGCAGCCCCTGGATGGGCTCGCCGCGCTGCGAGGTGCCGATGTTGAGCAGCTTGGTGCGTGTGGCGCCACGGGGGACGGCATCCGACAGGGACCGCAGCCATTGGCCCAGCTCGGCGTTGGTGGTGAAGGCCCGGCGATCCTGTGCCAGCCCCGGGGTGTTGTAGGACGTTGGCGGGTTGGGGAAACGTGCGGCCACGGCAGCGCTGTAAGGCGGTGCCATGGGGCCTTCGTTCTGCACCACCAGTGGCGCAGTCGGGGGCAGGGGGGTGGACACCACGGCCGCGCGCTGTGGCGGCTGCTGCGGTGGCAGTTGCTGCTGGCCCAGCGGCGCAGGCACCACCGTGCCTGGCTGCGCGCGCGGCAGCGGGGCTGGCACGGTGGGGCGCTGGGCGGCTGGCGTGGAGGGCCAGGGGGGCAGTGGTGTGCTGCCACAGGCCGTGAGCAGCAGGGCAGCGAGGGTGGCAGAGGTTGCCCAGCGCATGGCCCGGAAAGAAGCCGTGACGGGGCGGGCGGTGTCTGTCCCTGCGGGGGGCGTGCGGCGAAGAGATGGGTGCATGGTCATGGGTGTTCTGCCAAGGGATGCCTCGCTGGGGGGCGTCTGTGCCGTTGATGTTACCTGTGCAGTTGTGCCCAGCTGTATCGGCGTACATCCCGTTGCAATGCGCTGGTTGACACAGCGAGGGTCTGCGCTCCGGGTCAAATGGTCCTGTGGCGATGGCTACGGTGGTGACTGCGGTGTTGCGGGCGGCATCCTGAGCCGCAGCAGCGCACGCACGAACCCGTGGTCGGACCGGGTGCGGTCGCGGCCTTCGTGCAGGTGGTCATTGAAGTAGTCCACCCGGCGCACATCGCCCACGCTGTTGCGCCCGGTGGCCATGAACTCTTCGCTCACCAGGATCTGGTCGAGCACGGAGGGGGAGCCCTGGTGGATGTGTGAATACGCCACATCTTTTTTCAGCGCGGCGTCGCCCTGGAGGTCGTAGGCATTGAACAGGGCCACATCCCTGGCCGACCGGTCGTAGGCGATCTCGGTGGTGGCACAGATGAGTTGCGTGGTCACGCTGTCGGGCGTGTCGTTGAAGTCGCCCAGCACCACCAGCGGGATGTTGGTGCGGTGCAGCAGGTCGATGACGAGGCAGCGCAGTGCCATGGCTTCGGCGCCCCGCATGACCAGCGAGCGCAGCGAGGCCAGCGCCATCACCTTGCGGTCGTCGCGGTCCTCGGTGGGATTGCCCTGCGCATCCTGCAGAAACTTGGGGCGTTTGGATTTGAGGTGTGCGGTCAGCACATTGAGGGTCTGACCATGTTTCATGCGCAGCGTGGCGACCAGGGGTGGGCGCTCGAAGCGGGTGTGTGGCCCCATGCCGGGCACTTCTACCTGGAAGCCCGGGGGAAAGTCAGGAAACGACTGCAGGGCCTCCACCTTGAGCCGCGTGGCAATGCCCACGCGGGGTGTGCCTTGTGCGCCATGGCGCTCGGCGTCGTTCTCAGCACCGGGGACGGCCACAAAGTCGTAGCGCAGGCCGCTGCGGCCCAGAGCGCCCTTGAAGGCGGCTTCATCCCAGACCTCCTGCACCGCCAGCACATCGGCGTTGAGCATGCGCAGGCGCTCCCCCAGCCAGGTGAGCTTGCGCTCGAACTCTGCGGCGCTGTAGGGGTCCTGGTTTTCATAGAACATGCGCCCGGGGTTGGCCAGGTTCAACACATTGCAGGTGGCCACCATCAGGGTGGCCAGGGGCTGGGGCGGGTCGTTGAGGCGCATGGGGCGGAGGAGTCGGGGAATCCTTGGGGGCAACAAACTTGCGGGTCAGATCTCAAGCGCGGGGGCTGGGCAGGCGTCAAGGCGGCTGCAGCGCACGCCCCGACAGCACCTGCGGCCCGGGCGGGCCTGACTGTACGGCACGGACCAGCGCACGCCCCACATCGGCGCCGGGGCGGGCGCGGTAGTTGTCAGGAATGAGCGGGTCCAGCCATTTGAAGAGCTGGATGGAGAGGGATTCGGCCGGGCGTGCGGCCTGCTGCAAAGCCTGGCGCTCGCCGATCATCAAAGAGGGGCGGGCAATGACCAGGGTGGCAAAGCCCAGGGCCTGCAGATCGCGCTCGACCTCGCCCTTGACGCGGTTGTAGAAGATGCGTGAGTGCGCATTCGCGCCCATGGCGGTCACTACGCCGCAGCGGCTTGCGCCCGCAGCACGTGCGGCCTGTGCGGTGGCCATGACGGCGTCGTAGTCCACCTTGCGAAAAGCGCTTTGGCCGCCCGCCGCCGCAATGGTAGTGCCCAGGGTGATGTAGACATCGTTTACCGCAGGCAATGCAGGCAGGTCGGAGAAATCGACCGCGTGCAGTTGCAGCCGAGGATGGACCAGCGCCGGAGGGCGCCGGTCCCGGGCATGCAGCACATGGATGGTGGCTGCTGCGCCCAGGGAGTCTGTCGGGTGAGGTGGCGAGGTGCCCGCAGCGGCCGCTGGCGCCGCCGCCTGGCCCCTCGACGGGGTGGTGTCAGCGGTTAAAAGAGCCGCGAGGACCGCCCGACCCACGAGGCCCGTTGCCCCGGCCACCAGAATTGCCGCCGCCATAGCCGCCACCTCCACCGTTGCCACCACGATAACCGCCACCACCACGGCGACCGCCGCCGCCCATGCTGTCTACGCTGGTGCGCATCGGGTCAGGCTGTCCACCGGCCGCGTGGCCCGAGTGGCGGTTGCCGGGGTTGCTGTGGCCCGAGTGTGTACCCAGGTGGGCATTGGCGCGCGGGGGTTGCGAATCGTCGTAGCGATTGCCGCCGCCGCCACCTTCATAACCACCGCCACCGGAGCGACCGCGTGCAGGGGCCTGGCCACCGGCGCGTGCACCGCCGCCCTGGCCACCACCGCCGGCACCACCAGCACGGCCGCCACGTGGACCATTGCCGCCGCCATTCGCTGCTGCACCGCCACCGGCGCGCCCGCCACGGCCACCACCGCCATTGCCACCACCGGCAGGGCGGGGGCCGCGCTCGCCGCCGCCGTTGCCAGCGCCCTGGCCGGCCTTGTTGGTGCGAATGCGTTCCATCATTTCGCTGCGGGCGGCCTTGGCGGCTGCCTGCATCACGTCACGGCTCGGAGGCTTGCCTGCGCCGCCCCAGATGGTCTGGCGGCCCATGGCGATGGGTTCGGCCTTTTCACCTGCATCGGGGCCAAAGCCTTCAATGACCTGCACGGGGATCTGCTGCTTGGTGAAGCGCTCGATCTCCATCATGAAGCCTTCTTCGTCCATGCAGACCAGGCTCACGGCTTCGCCCGTTGCGCCTGCGCGGCCGGTGCGGCCAATGCGGTGCACGTAGTCCTCCGAGACGTTCGGAATTTCGTAATTCACCACATGGGGCAGGTCGTCGATGTCGATGCCGCGTGCTGCGATGTCGGTTGCCACCAGCGCGCGGATGTCACCGCTCTTGAAGCCGGCCAGGGCCTGCGTGCGGGCGCTCTGGCTCTTGTTGCCGTGCAGGGCCATGGCCTGAACGCCGTTCTTGGTCAGGAACTCGGCAACGTTGTTGGCGCCGAACTTGGTGCGGGTGAACACCAGCACCTGACTCCAGTTGTGCTGCTGGATGATGTGCAGCAGCACCTGCTTCTTCTTGCCACGGCCCACGGGGTGGATCACCTGGGTGATGCGCTGCACGGTGGTGTTGCGTGGCGTGACCTGGATGCTTTGCGGGTTCTTGAGCAGTGTGTTGGCCAGGTCGCGGATCTCGTCGCTGAAGGTGGCGGAGAACAGCAGGCTCTGCTTGTCCTTGGGCACCAGGGCCAGCACCTTCTTCACGTCGTGGATGAAGCCCATGTCCAGCATGCGGTCGGCTTCGTCGAGCACCAGCACTTCCACGGTGGACAGGTCCAGGAAGCCCTGCTGCTGCAGGTCCAGCAGGCGACCCGGGGTGGCTACCAGGATGTCCACGCCGCGCTTGATGCGGTCGATCTGCGGGTTCATGCCCACGCCGCCGAAGACGACGGTGGAGTTGATGTCGAGGTACTTGCCGTATTCGCGTACGGACTCTTCCACCTGGGCGGCCAGTTCACGGGTGGGGGTCAGCACCAGGGCACGGATGCCCTTGCCGCCGAACTTGTTCTTGGGGGCTGTGCCTTGCGAGAGGCGGTGCAGCATGGGCAGGGTGAACGCGGCGGTCTTGCCCGTGCCAGTCTGGGCGCCGGCCAGCAGGTCGTGGCCTTCCAGAACAGCGGGAATGGCCTGTGCCTGAATGGGCGTGGGGGCCTCGTAGCCCGTTTCGTCCACGGCCTTCAGGATGGCAGGAGCCAGGTTAAGTTCGTCAAA
>Ga0187844_10002200_pt1 | contig 14064 bp, 12 predicted proteins | sample SpaLakP09_SKY_50_FD_134517 | JGI IMG/M metagenome (GOLD analysis project Ga0187844, IMG submission 134517) | Oligotrophic lake water microbial communities from Sparkling Lake, Wisconsin, USA - SP09_SKY_50 | ecosystem: Environmental > Aquatic > Freshwater > Lake | place: USA: Sparkling Lake...
ACGAATAGCGGCGATAGGGCTGAATACGACGGTGGCAACGGCAAGCAGCTTGGCTGTGGCAGTTGCGGGCGATGAAAAAGTTAAAACTAAAAACTCAACAGATGCAACTGTGTCTGGGTTGTTCTTTTTTAAATAACTTAGACTTGAATTGCAGAGAAATTAATTTAATTCCTCTGCAAATTTCACATTAACATTCGGAGTGTATTTGTACTAATCTAATGCATGTTTTCACATTGGCTAACAGATTTAAATAAACTAGGAATGCTTTTATCTTTAAGTTAAATAAAGGTTACATTTCAAGACAATCTTCCAAAAATTCAAATACATCTTTGAAATATTACAATAATTTAAATAAATTGGATTAACTATGCAAAGTTTAAAAAATTATAAGGATTTCCAAGACCAGATAGTAAGTCTTGTTTATAAAAAAAATCCTAATAGTTTTCTTAAAATTCCAGAAATTAGATCAGCAATTTCTTCAGAAATAATTCAAGATATAGTAAAAAAAAATAAACTTTTAACTCTCAATAAACCTGAAAATAGATCAGGTACAGTAAGCCATAACATGGAAGGACTTCTTGGTTTATCAGGCTACGATAGGGGTGCACAGTTAACTGAAAAGGCCTTAAGTGTAATTCCTAAAAGCATAGTTCCTATTTTAAAAATATTACATATTGGCGCAAGAAACTTGAATGAACTACTTGCTAGCGTTTCTTATGGGATTCCAGAAGAAAATATTTATTCAATCGATTTAATTGAGCTGCCAGGCTTCAATGAAGCAGGCGATATGCATCAATTGCCATACGGCAATGAAGAATTTGATATTATAATATTAGGCTGGGTTTTACCATATAGTACAAATCCAACTCAAGCATTAAATGAAATTAATAGAGTTGCAAAAGATTCGGCAACCATTGCTATCGGATGGGATTTTACAGAATATCAGTATGAAAAAAATGGCGTATTAAATTATGATGATGCTATTAAAATTTCTTCAACAAACGATATTTTAGATATTATTATTGATTCCGAAATAAAGATAAATAAAATTTTTATTTCCATTGATGCAATTTATCCTTTTACAGAAGATTCAAGGAGAAACATATTAGTATTTTCAATTAAAAAAGCCTATATTCCAATAGGATTAATTTGGAAAATTGAAGAACTATTTTTTCATCAAGCAATCACTATTGAAGCTTTCAAGAGCCATGAATCAATAATCAAAAGATTCAATGCTGCAGCTTTAAACTTATCTCACGGTTTTAATAATTCCAAAGATGAAAATTCACTTGACTATTTATTAATGAGAGAAAATCATGTTAAATACGGTCATGTTGTTGATGATTTTATCTCTGATAATTTATCAAAAATATTTCCACCTATGTATGAAGCCAGTCTGTTTAATACTAAATCGAAATATTTCGCAAGGTATAAAAATGAAATTGTAGTTAATGGAACAGAATCCATTAGTAAGCATGGATATTATATATTTCCAGAATTACTTAGTGAAGAATGTGTAAATACAATTCTGACTTCATTTCAAGGAGAGAGATTAAAAGAAGGAAGAACACTTTTAGCTCAAAATAAATTACTTGAAAACTCTGCTATCGTTGATCTTTGCTTAGACTCGGCTTTAATTTCATTAGCTGAACGAATTCTAAAAACCGTGCCTATTTTAGACTTCATTATTGGTTTCTGCAGTAGTCCAATTCAATTAAAATCAAAAGAAAAAATGGACGAAGATGCACTTTTATATCATTTTGATAAAGATAGAATAAAGTTCATTAAAATTTTCATCTATTTAACAGATGTTGATGAGTCAAATGGACCTCATATGTTAATTCCAGGAAGTCATGCAATCCAAATGGAAAAAGATGGTAGATACACACAGGAAGAAATTGAGTTAATAAAGAAAAAGTATAATTTATCAGAAAAAACTATTACTGGTAAGAAAGGCCAAATATTTGCAGTAGATACTCACTGTTTGCATCGTGGTTCTGAAGTTCTTAGTGGTGAACGTATGGTATTACAGTTAGAGTATACAAATAGTATACTTGGTGCAAATCATAAAACTGAGTCTCCTAAATATTTTATTCCAAAATATAAAGACCTTGTTAAAATGTTTCCTCGCATGTTTAGCCAATTCTACAAATTAATTTAATTAATAAATTTTAAATTAACTATGATACGGCTAGTACTGATCAAACCGAGTGGAATGCACACAGCTAAAATTATAAAAACATATTCCAATGCAAAGGCGTACCTCTAGCGACATCGCTACAAACCTTTTTACCAAGTACTATATTGATGTATTTGGGTGGCAAACCTAATCCAGGTCTAATTGCGCGGACATTGGTTTTGTTAAGTACATCTCCAGACTTCAAATCTTGAACTATATATAAAGATCTTCGAAAAAAGATCGATTTTTTTTCAGCCTCAGTAGCACCGTAGCTAATTTTTCCTAAGGCTTGCCAAGCACGATTAGACTCAACTACAAGTTGGCGCATCTCCTCAGGCTCCATGGAAAATGTACTATCAACACCTCCATCTGCTCTGTTGAGTGTAAAGTGCTTCTCTACAACTGTTGCGCCTAAGGCAACACTGGCCACGGATACACCCACCCCCAAAGTGTGATCTGAAAGACCGACTTCGCAGTCAAATAACTCGCGCATGTGAGGGATGGTTAGGATATTTGTATTATTAGCTGTCGCAGGGTAAGTACTAGTGCATTTAAGAAGTATTAAATCCTTACAACCTGCATCTCTTGCAGCGCGCACTGTCTCATCTAATTCAGCAATACTAGCCATGCCTGTAGAGATGATTATTGGTTTGCCAGTGGCAGCAACCCGACGAATTAAAGGCAGGTCTGTATTCTCAAATGAAGCTATTTTGTAACAAGGTACTTCCAAACTTTCTAAAAAATCGACAGATGTATTGTCAAATGGGGTACTGAAAGGAATAATCCCATGTTGACGTGCTTTATCAAAAATTGGTTTGTGCCATTCCCATGGAGTGTGTGCTTCTCCATATAACTTATAAAGCGATTGGCCAGCCCATGGGCTCTTAGGGTCGCTAATATGAAACTCGCGGTCATCGAGATCCAATGTCATGGTATCAGGGGTGTAAGTTTGAATCTTCAACGCATGTACACCAGTTGCGGCCGCTACTTCAACAATTTCTAAAGCACGTGCAAGGGACTGGTTATGATTACCAGACATCTCCGCAATGATAAATGGAGAATTATTTTCACCAATGAGTTTGTTAGCAATTTTTATTTCCATAGACTTATCAACTTATATTATTTTGTAATAGGCGTTAGAGTTTAAATAGTAGTTTAAACTTAAAAAAAGATTTTTAGAAATTTGATTATCTTTAAGCACAGTTGCACTAAACATTTTAACTTCAGGCCGATTTCTAATCAGCCACTGTTCAGCATTCAACAAAAGACTTCTTCCATATCCATGAAAACTACCATCTGGTACGAGATAAATTGAAACTTCAGCAATATCGTTTTTTATGTCAAATCGGACAACGCCAACTGTATTTCCTTCAAGCGAGCCCAAAACAAGTTCCCGATTTTCATTAGCTAAAATTTCATCAAACCAGTTCTGATGGAGATTCCAAGAAATAGCTTTGGAATTTCTGGATATTTGTCTTATTTTAAAATTATTTCTCCATTCAAAAATTTTTCTTGAATCTGATTTAACTGCGCGATTTATTTCTATAAATAAGCTGAGTAAAGCGGACGCAACTTTTTGAGCACCACGGGAATTAACAAAGTTCATACCATTTTGAGAAATTAACTTTCGCAACGCTGAGTTATCTAGCAAACCTTTTACATGAATCTTCACAATTTCGGTCAAATCTCGATCACTCTTGTTTGGCGCGTAAAGAAGGCCTAAATCTGCGGCATCAGCTATTTGCTTTTGTTGATTCAATGCCAAGCAAAATGTTATCGTCGGTAAGCCCAAGCAACAGCGTTCCCAAATTGCAGTTCCACCAGCACCTATTGCTAGATCAGCTTCCGCCATGAGTTCGGCTATACGAGGTGTCTGAACATGGCACACATATCCGTAATCATCACATGCTTGCTGTATCCGACCACAATTCGGATGATCAACTCCAATGACCACATCGACTTGCTGATTAATATTTAAATCAGCCAATGCATTTATGGTGAACTCTGTGTAGTTGTCAGCATCAATACCACCAAAAAAAACTAGGATTTTTTTTACCTCAGCGTTATGCAGTTTTATCTGCTCACGTAATAAGCTAAATTCTTCTCTTAAAAGAGAATATCGTGGCCCAAGCAATAATTGACAATTCTTTGACACCTTACTCGTGTAGCGAATTTGCATTTCTGCATAGTAATTCTGATCTAGTAATACATCGCAATCATGATGACGGTCTGCAAGATCATCGATGACCATTAATTTGTTGCAGCATTTACGGACTTCGATTTCCCAACGAACGTCCAATGCGTAATGATCTACGACTATCAAATTGCAAAATAGATTCGCTAGCGCTTGTATAGTTTGTTTAGCATCATTGGCTTGGGTCGTGCCAAGCCAATTTGCGTGGGCAAGATCAATCGATACTTGACTTACTTCACCTGCTGGCAAAAGCGTATATTCGATATCCCTTTGCGTGAGCAATGAACTCAAGTAACCTGGTAAGTAGCGACTGATAAAAATGATCTTTGCACCTTTTTTTTTGAGTTCAACCGCCAGGGTAAGGCAGCGCATAAAGTGACCAGTACCTATTTGAATCGATGCGTCTACGCGAAATGCTATTCTCATTTTTTTATGCTTGCAGTGAAATTCGACCTAACTGGAATTCCCGCTGCTTGCATTGCTGCCTTTGCGCCGGCTGGTGTTTGCTCAGTAAAGTGGAAAATACTTGCCGCTGCAACGGCAGATGCCCCAGCCAGTTTGACTGCGTCAACCATATGTTGATAATTACCTGCACCGCCAGAGGCAATCACAGGAATATTTACAGCTCTGGACACGGCCTCAATTAAAGCCAAATCATAGCCTTGAAAAGTCCCATCGCGCTCGATTGAAGTTAGCAAAATTTCACCGGCACCGCGATCTTCAACTTCACGTGCCCAAGCAATAACTTCACGTCCAGCCTGCACCTTTCCTGCATGACTAAAACAGAACCAAGCCTTATCAGTTGGATGTTTACGAACGTCAATGCTTGCAACAACACATTGAACGCCATGTCGCTTAGCGACATTTGTGAGCAATCCTGGGTTTGAATAAGCTGCAGTATTTATACAAACTTTATCTGCACCAACAGATAAAAGCTTTTGAATCTGCTCAATTCTTTTAATGCCACCACCTACACTCATCGGAACAAAGCAATCTTGAGCAAATTCTTCGATTGAATCAATCTCAAGTTCATCGGTAGAATTATGAGCTAAGATATCTACAAGTATAATTTCATCTACTTCTCTTTGATTGTAGACTTTGATGACCGGCAGTACGGGACCAACTCTACGCCAGCTATCAAACCCAACGCCCTTGACTAACCCAAACTGCTTCCATAAAAGAGTTGGGATAACACGTACTTTCAGCATGTCGGATTATCTATAAAATTTTGCAATAACTGGGATCCTGCACGTGAACTTTTTTCTGGATGAAACTGTGTTCCCCAGATGTGTCCACATCTAACTGCCGCAGTAACTGTAATTCCGTATTCAGTAGTAGCAAGAACATATTCGGACTTATCAGGTACAAAAGCAAAACTATGTACAAAGTAAAAGTCAGTGCCGTTAGGAATTCCATTAAATAGTCCCCCTGTTGAGTTCTTGCTCGTTACTTCATTCCAGCCTATGTGTGGAATACGCAAATTACAACCTAAACTACGCAAACTTTCTACGCGGCCAGGGATAAAATTAAGCCCAAGAACTTTGTTGTCACCATTTTGAGACGTTCCTTCTGTACTTGAAGTTGCCAACAATTGCATACCTAAGCACACACCAAGTAAAGGTTTTTTTTCTTCAATAACTGCTTGCCTTAAAGCAGTTATCCACCCAGAACCATCCAATAACTTTGCACAATCACTAAAACTACCTACACCGGGCAAGATTAAGCAATCGACTGTTTGAATATCGATTGGATGGCTAACTAAAATCGTTTTAACATGAAGCTCTTCTAGGGATCGAACTACTGAGCCCAAATTGCCTACACCGTAATTGATAACGCCTACCCTCATATGTTGTCGTAGTTGATTTTTGTAAGATTACCGCTGCAGTCTTTAATTAATTTGCCAGATGCATCACGCTTGAATATTTTTTTATTTGTGAATTTATCGCATATATTTATAAATTCATCTATAGTAATTTCTAGTGGACGTAAAATTTCACTCAGCGGTTTTCCCAAATACTCCCAAGGAAAAGCGCCGTCTAGTCGCTTAACTGCTTCTAGTGCATCTTGCCGCGTAAGCCGCTCGCGACGTAAATGCATACAAGCCAAATCAGTCGCTCGACCAAATCCAAATTTAAGAAACTTAAAATAGTCATGAATGCCTGTCTGGTGATTGTCCAAATTTTCATAACTTACCATCGAGCCTTCGACGGCTTTGTCATATGTGCTAAATCCATTTGCTTGAGCTATCAATGTATTGGATAGGCCATCCCACTGAATATAATGACCTAAAAACAAACCAGTTACTCCCACTCGTGCCAACTCTTCATCGCTTGGATATGTATATGTGATTAAATGTTTAGATTCAATGCCTTCAACACCAACCAAATCAGTGACCCGCATCCCTAATAGCCCTCCAAACTCTTCTAACCATCTTCTATTAAGTACGTTATTGTCTGATGCGGCTGCTGGACCACCGTATTCATTTTGAGAATTTTCTCCCCAAACCAGAAGCGGAACATTAAACTGCACTGCGGCTCGCACCGGAATGGTGAAAATGCCAACATGTTCTGGCCATGAAATATCTCCTACCTTCTCAAGTCCGATTCTATTTAGTTTGGCTCGAATCAGTGGATTTGGGGATATTTCCACATAGTCTACGCCTAAGTGCTTAAGGTTTTCAATATTCTTGCGTCCCAGAGGCGAAAGGTCACAGGTGGTCGATGTTACACACAATGGATTTAAACCCAGTTGGAGCATGCGAACCACTTGATAAGTGCTGTCTTTGCCTCCACTAACTGGAACGATGCAGTCCCAATTATTACTATTGGATTTACGGTACTTTTCAAGCACACGAAGCAGCTCTATGTGGCGCGCTGTCCAATCAACTTCTTTGCGTTTCTCGTAACTACGGCATGCGTTACACACCCCCAATTCGTCTAAGTGTAAATCTGGTTTAGTGTCAGGCATTACACATCGCTTACAATAAGTTAGCATATCACCCCTTCTTTTCCATTAGAAACCATGTGATGTCGTCTAGCGGAAAGATCGGATCTCTCCGGTAAGCAAAACCATAGTCGATTAATTCCATCTGCGGATGACGATCCATAATCTCACCAGCAAAATCTCGCTTGAAGAGTTTATCGTTGTGGCCGCGATAAGTAATGGCAACCGGTACTGGGTTGTAGTACTCTGCAACTAGTAAATATCTACCACATGATGAAACAAGTTTATCGTACACTTTTGATAATTCGTCGGGGTTGATATGAATTAGCACGCCCTTGATTAGAACCAAATCCCAATTCTGCTGAGGATTGAAGTCAAATATTGAGGTCTGATACACGTGCTCTGAAGGAATAACTAGTGACAGTTCACGTGCTGCATCGGAATTTATTTCAATTGCATATTGTTGCTGCATAGGATACAAGAGCTTCAATGCTTTAAGGTTCATTCCAATGTTTGCACCGAATTCAATGCAACTTTTTACACTACGTGAAGCTTCCAAGGCCTTAGCAAAAAAAGATAGATTCGAGGCTAATAAGACTTCGCCCTTGTTACGTTCAATGTATTCTGTACCAAAATTACCAGCCCAAAAACCTTCTTGTTCTGTTTTAAAGTTCATTGATAGCCCCATTTATAAATATTAATTTATTATTAATGATTGATTGAAAAATAAGTTCAGCTCGCATCCAGTCATCTGGAGTGTCAATATCAACTACTCGCCAATTCGGAATTCTATAGCCCAAACCATTACTGTGGATTTTGAAATTCGATAGCCAAGCATCTACACTTCCCCAATAAAACTGACCTGCATCATAAAAAGCTGGTTCTAAGTCTTGTGTTCTTGTCAATTGAAATTCAGAATCGAATGGTTGAATTTTCGATTTATTTAAAAGCCTAAGAGCTCTCTGAATTGGTGATGGGAATTCGGTAATTGGAAAAGAAAAACCTGCGCCACCATCATTGAGTAGGCGAGCCGCTCCAATTAAATCGTTAATCTGGATAAATGGAACAGAAGGGTAAATGCAACAAACTTTATCAAACTCCCAGCCTAACTGTTGACATGCTCGAATTGCATGCTCAATTACTTCAGCAGTAACTGTATAGTCATTTGCTAATTCAAATGGCCTTAAAAATGGCGTTTCAGCCTCATACTTATTTGCAATTTCAGCGATCTCTTTATCCTCAGTAGACACAACAACATGATCAAAAAGCCCAGATGCTTTTGCAGCATTAACGGCGTAAGCAAGCATAGGTTTACCGCAAAATTCTTTGATGTTCTTACGTGGAATACGCTTACTACCACCTCTGGCTGGAATGATTGCAATACTCATTTGCATATTGTTTCTTTAAAGACTTTTACAACTTGATCTTGCTGTAATTCTGTCAAATTTGAATACATTGGCAAGCTTAAAGCTTCGCCAAAATATTGTTCTGAACTAGGGCAATATCCAGGGTTAAATCCCATCTTTTCATAATAAGGCTGTCTATATACTGGGGTGTAATGCAAATTTACCAAGATATTGGCATTATGAAAGGCATCGTAGACTTCACGTTGAGTTAAGTTTATTTCTGCTAGCCTTAAACGAATTACATAAAGATGATAGCCGGAATAGCTATTCTCTATTTGATATTGAAAATGGACAGGGAGATCAGAAAATAATCGACTATAGCGTTTTGCAATGGTATGGCGCGTAGTTATGAAATCGTTAAGGCGAGTCATCTGACTGATGCCTAATGCAGCTTGAATATCAGTCATCCGATAGTTAAATCCCAATTCGATTTGCTGATAGTTCCATATTTCTTCCGAGGGACGTGAATCCATTTCTTCCATAGCACGGCTTATTCCATGACTGCGCAATAATCTCATGTGATTGTTCAAAGCGAAATCATTAGTAACCGCCATCCCACCCTCGCCAGTTGTAATGATTTTAACTGGATGAAAACTGAATATGGTGATGTCACTGTAACGGCAGTTGCCAATCGGCTCGCATTTGTATTTGCCACCAATAGCATGTGATGCATCTTCGATGACTTTAAAGCCATATGTTTGGCTAAGTTTGAAGATTGCTTCCATGTCACATGGTGAGCCACACAAATGAACAGGAATCAATACTTTAGGTAATTTGCCAGTTTTTTCTGCAACCCTCAGTTTTTGTGCCAAGCATTCAAGAGACATGTTGTAAGTATGTAAATCAATGTCTACAAAATCGACTGTTGCGCCACAGTACAAAGCGCAATTCGCACTAGCAACAAAAGTATTAGGTGTAGTCCAAACGTAATCACCCTTGCCTACCCCCAAAGCGAGACATGCAATGTGCAGTGCACTGGTGGCACTATTCACAGCAACCGCATGATTCACACCGCAATAAGAAGCAACAATACCTTCGAAAGTTGGAACTGCAGGGCCTTGGGTCAGATAATCTGATTTCAACACAGCAATTACCGCATCGATATCATATTGCGAAATATCATGTCGGCCATAAGGGATCATTAAATTCTTCCTATTCTTGTCTCATTATTTGAGATCCACACCTTGAGTTCTTCTGCGCTCATCCATTCCTTGTTATTGTCGGAGGAATAAGTAAAACTGGGCGAAACTAATTTGCCTTTAGAAATACGACTAGGGTCTTGGAACCAGTTATTTATTGCGGGGAGTATTTTAAAATGTTCGTCGTACTCATATGTGTATGGCGCATCTTCGATACCAATCATTTGCTCATGTAACTTTTCACCGGGCCTGATACCAACAATTTCTTGTATCGCGTCAGGTGCAATGGCTTTAGCTATATCCGTGATGCTCATGGATGGAATTTTTTTAACATAAATCTCACCGCCAACCATGTCCTCAAAAGCATGCCATACCAGTTGCACTCCTTGCTCCAAACTGATCATGAATCTAGTCATGCGTTGATCTGTGATTGGTAACTTGCCAACGCTTGCGAGTGATTGGAAAAATGGTATTACAGAGCCTCTAGATCCCATGACGTTGCCGTAACGCACCACTGAAAACTTAGTTTCTTTTTTCCCCGTGTATGAGTTACCAGCGATAAATAACTTATCTGACGTAAGCTTTGTAGCACCATATAAATTAGAGGGACTACTGGCTTTGTCTGTAGATAAGGCCACAACCTTTTTGACGCCTTGATCAATGCATGCATCAATTAGGTTCATGGCGCCAAATACATTTGTCTTAACGCATTCAAATGGGTTGTACTCAGCAATTGGAACAATTTTGGTTGCAGCCGCGTGAACTACCATATCAATACCAGTAAGTGCTCGAGAAAGACGATCCTTATCTCTAACGTCACCGATAAAAAATCTTACGCGAGGGTCACTGCCATATGTTTTAGCCATTTCCCATTGCTTCATTTCATCTCTTGAATATATTACAAGTCGTTCTGGGTTGTATTTTTCAAGCGTTAAAGGAACAAAAGAATTCCCGAAAGAACCTGTTCCACCTGTTATTAGAATTGAACTATTTTTAAGCATTTTAATTAAGTAAATTTTAATTTAAATATAGGTTCATAAGTACGTAGTACTATGATAAAAGTTATCGAGTTATTTTATATTAACTAAACCGCTCTTGCCAGATTTAGTTTTAAAGTTCCAGAAAATAACGTCTCTGCATGATAATAATCATAACGTTCGCCAAAGTTATGAAGGAAATCCGCAAGAATAATTGGAAAATATTTATTAATAGCAGTAGTGTTATCAGTTACATATTGAATGATTGATTCAATATTATTTAATTCAACAACTCCTTCAAAATTACTACCAATTGATTTTGATAAAATTGCACATCCAATATTTTTGTACATAAATTCCCAAGAAATTGTAGAGCCGTATGTAAATATTCTTAAAGCTTTGATTCCAAGATTATAAGATGATATTTTATCAGTTGGCTGTATTAATATATCTTGATTTTTTTCAGAAATTAAAGTAAAAATATCAACCTCTGATTTAGATGAGTTAGGATGAAGTCTAATGACAAGTTGTATATTTTTAATTCTACAGATTTCAGATAACTTTTCAACGGCTTCGTACTGAGTCCCCAAGCCATTTGATAAATCTTGGTCGGGAATGAGTTCAATTTCCCAGTTTGACGAGCTGAAGAAAACAATAAAATTTTCATGAAGATTTGGAAAACTAATTTCTATATTATGATTTTGTTTATTATTGATATACTGGAATGTACTCAAATTTGCATTTCTTTGACGTTCATAAAATATTGCCGCAGATAATGTTCTTTCATCTTGATTTCTACCTAAAGAAAACCGCCTGATTTGGTTTGCATATGAGTCTATGTACTGAGGAGGACTACTCCAAAGAGTAAAGTGATTCTTAGTTGGTCCTCTTTCATGAATTAATGTGTTCACACCTAATTTTAGTGTTGCAATATAAATTGGATAAGTTTCTATGGTTCTACCATTGAAAAAAACAACTTTATCTGGTTTATGTTTGGTAATTAAATTTTTTGATATTTCATATGTAATTATTGCTGTTAATGCAAGTTCTAAACATAGATCTTGGTTATTTTTAATAACTTCCAAGTTTGTTTCTCTAGTAATTTCAACAGCATTAGCAAAAACTAATTTTCCAAATGGGTGGCCATCGTACGTAAAGTTCAAAGGATCTTTTTTAATTTCATTTAAATTTTTAATATTAATAATATCAAAATTATTAGGAATATCTATTTTTGAATATTTAGAAATAATATTTACCAGATAATTCAACCATTCAACTAATGAATCTCTTTTCCCGCTACTATTATTACCGTTAATGTTAGATCTCCAAAGTAATCGAGGAAGTAAGTGAAATATCGGAGAGTAAGTAACTTTTGAACCAGCTATTGATTCTTTAATGCCAATTTCAAGAGCTGTTTCAGCGTGCGGTGTTGCTGGCGTTGATTCAAGAATTAATATTTTCATATTTTTTGCTATTTGATTGTCTTCTGCCAGAACTATCTTGTCAGTATTGCGCTTAACTAGGCGAGCCCTTGCCGCCCCAATTCTGAACCTGAGCTTGGCTGCCAGTGGTAATACGTTCGCCTAATTTGGTATGCCCAGTTGTCTCCGCTTTGCGAATGGTGATGAGCGAGTTTTTGAATTCAATGCTGTCTACCCATCCCTCTTGAATAAAAGTTGGTGTGGCACTGGTGTCAAAGAAGGTGCGCAAGTAGGTATTGATGCTTACTTGCTCATGCCAGAACTGAAAGCTCACCACATCAACTAGCCGTTTGAAAAAAGCATAGGCGCCAAACTCATGCAGTACACCACCTCCAAAGTCATTCATGTACAAGCAGTGCGCATCTTCCACAACATAGACCCCTCCCGGTTTGACCATCGGGAAGTAGTTCACAAACGAATTGAGCACATCATTGGATTTGTGTGAACCGTCGTCAATGACCACATCAAACTGGTTGCAAATGGCATTGATGGCTGCAAAAGTAGGACCTAAGTTAGCATCACCCACCACCACTTTCACTCTAGAGTCCTCATAACGGAGTTCAGCGCACTTAGGGTCTATGTCACAACCTATAAGCAATGTTGCGTTGTTAAAGTAATGCGACCAAGTCTCCAGAGAACCTCCGTTTTGCACACCAATTTCCAACAAAGTGATGGACTGCTCCCGCAAAGGTACAAAAAGTTTGTCGTAGAAGGGCAAATAGGAAGCCCATTTGTCACTTACCTTGCCAGTCTTGTTACGGTGCAAAGTCTCAATGGATGGCAATGACATGGGTTTCTCCGAAAGAATGGGGGTTGTTGGCTGAATGTTATAGACAAGGCGTTCGAAATGCTGGTCAGCAACAAGGCTGCGCTCCACTGTATTGGGATGGAGCAGTGGAAAGATAAGTTCTTGCGCCTTCGACTCAACCAAAAGTTGCGGTGTCTCCATGGTGGTGTGCGTAGCATCTGGGCCAAAGCCTAGGTTTTCTATGAGGTTGCGCGCCGGCAAGATGTCCAACCCACCTTGCATCCAACAGGTTAAAACCCACTGGTAGTCCCACGTGTCAATTTTACCGGCATGCACCTGGTTAAAAATTTGTTCCCAAAAGTTTGCCAATGCGATATCGCCATCTAGCAAATGGTGCAAGGCAGCGCTGGCTTGCAAGGCAGGCCATTGGGCAATAGTTACGTCGTAGTGCTTCCAAGCACGACGCCACGTAGCCCAACCCCAAATATGCACATAACGCGAAAAAAAGTAGCTCTGCTGCATCTGCAAGCGTTTGGATAAAAGGTTGCAGCCACTCACCATGGAAACCCTGGTATCGTCTCGATAGCGGTCAAGCATCTCGTCGCAGTATTCAAAAAAACTGGACTGAGCGAGGATGTCGTCTTCCAACACAATGCCTTGTTCTTCGTGCTCAAAAAACCAGTTGATTGCTGACGATACACCTATCTTACAACCTAGATTAGTGTCTTGAAACAGGGTGTACAACTTACAAGGCCAATCCACCTGCGTGGAAAGTTGACGCACCTGAGCACAAAGCACTGCTTCATCAATACGGCCAGCACGCGGACCATCCGCGGCCACATACAAGCGTGGTGGTTTGGCCGCGCGGATGCTCTCAAACACCCGTGCAGTGGTATCAGGGCGGTTAAAAACCACAAATAACACTGCGCTTTTCATCATCTCATCTTTCTTTTAGTTTGTGTTATGCAGTGAAACGCATATTTTTAATAGAGCTAGC
>Ga0187844_10002201_pt1 | contig 14058 bp, 10 predicted proteins | sample SpaLakP09_SKY_50_FD_134517 | JGI IMG/M metagenome (GOLD analysis project Ga0187844, IMG submission 134517) | Oligotrophic lake water microbial communities from Sparkling Lake, Wisconsin, USA - SP09_SKY_50 | ecosystem: Environmental > Aquatic > Freshwater > Lake | place: USA: Sparkling Lake...
GACTCCGAGATCTGGGTCGCCGTACGCCGCGGCACCGAAGGTATTCTAGCCGGATGCCCCGAGATACACAGGATCGTCATGACGGCCAGGCCTGAGGAGGGACGCCGTACCTGGAGTGATTCTGGTAGAGACCTCCTAACGCTTGCCGAGATCGCTAGCACGAGCTTCGACTATGCCTTCGAGTTGGGGGATAATAACAGAGGTAGGGTTCTCTGCACGGCCAGTCGCGCCAAGATCCGCTGCATTAACAGCTACAAGCGCCCCGAGGGAATCCCTCTCTCCATGTCGTGGAAAAAACGCTTCAACCGACTTATCACGACCGGCCACGGTCCGGTGCACCAGGTGCGCCGCGACTACAACGCTGTCCGGGAAACACTGGGGCTTCCAGAAGAGCCTCCCCCGATGCGTTTCGCACGAGAGGCCATGCGGCCCTCCCCCCTGGAAAGTAAAATCACGGATTCCTACGCGGTGGTCCATGCCGCCACCCGCTGGTCTTCCAAATCCTGGCCTTTGGATTGCTGGAAGCAGGTGATCGCCGCACTCCTGAAAAGATTCCCGCAGGTCGTGATCAGCTGTGGCCCGAGCCCACGTGAGATCGCGGAGGCATCGATACTCTGCGAAAGTTTCGAGGGCCGGGTTCTTTCCACGGAAGGGAAGCTATCCTGGGCACAGCTTGCGACTCTGCTCGGCTCTGCCTCCTTGTTTGTCGGCGTCGATACGGCGGCCATGCATCTGGCGGCGGCAGTCAAGTGTCCCTCCGTTGTCCTCTTCGGTCACCCGCCTGCGTATCAGTTCCAACCTTGGAAATGCCCGCACCGGGTTGTCCGCTCCAAAGACACCATGCTTGAGACAGAGCGTTACAAGCTTCCCGGCGAACAGCTCATGCAGGAGATCAGCGTCCTCATGGTCACGGAAGCCGTTGCGTCAATACTTTCAGAGAGGGCTTCAAGCTCAGACTGTAGCGGCGAGCCGCGTGTAGAGCTCCGCGAGCTGCAGACTTAACTTTGGTAACGAAGGCCTGGGTAACTTTTCTTGGAATTCTATCAGTGATTGCCTGAAGGCCTCGTCGGTAACAGCCCGCTTCAGCAGATCCGCATAGGCAACATGATCGGTCGGCTTAAAAAGACCGGGATGGTCTTCGCTCAGCAAGGCGGTGTTGCCTTCTATGCGGCTGGCCAGAATAGGAATCCGGCAATCGAGTGCCTGCAACAGGGCTAGCGGCTGACCCTCCCAGTGAGAGGCCAGAACAAAGAGATCCAGAGACTGGAGCCACGGAGCCACGGGCCGCTTCCTTCCGGCAAGAATCAGTCGACCCTCAAGCTGATGCGCCTGAATTCTCCCCTCCAGAACCGGGCGGTCCTGTCCCTCTCCGAAAAGCATAAACTTCGGAAGAAGGGCTCCGCGCTGAGCAAGCAGAGCCATCGCTTCGATTGTAGCCTGATGGTTCTTGGTCGGATGAAGGGAGGCCACGGAACCGGCTAGAAATTCCTTGGGATCGAGTCCAAGAGAAGAGCGAACCGCCAACCTATCCTCAACCGGACGGAAAACCGCGGGGTCGATAGCATTCGGAACAACGGAAACCTCCTTAGGATCGAGATCGAAAGCCGTGATCAGATCGCGCCGAGTCTCCTCCGAGAGGGCGATCACATGGTCGGCCCAACGGTAGACATGCCGCATGAAAAACCCCTTCCTTCCCTTGAGCTCCAGAAAGGTCTTCTGCTGATGCACGATTGATCGGATACCAGCCAGTTTCGCCGCAATCACGCCGAAGAGTTGATCGTGATAGGACTGGGCATGCACCACGTGGATCCCATGCTCACGGAACCACCGAGCAAGCCGCAGCATCCCGAGGGGATTCATCCTCTTGGTGGGGAAAACAGGAACCACATCGATCGGAAGACCTGCCAAATTGGCCTCCTCACCGAGCACTCCAAGATTTCGCAGGCAGACAAAACGCGCCTCAATATTAGACGGAAGGTATTTGCTCGCGGAGAGGAGAAAATCTTCGGCACCTCCGACCGGCATCGAGACGAAAAGAAAAGCAACCCTTACCGGTGTAGCCGGCTGCTGCATGGCCTGATTCATAACTGTCCGGCCTCACCCGCCTTACCCGTAATCGACAACTCTACCACTGGAGACCGAACAGGATGATGCCCTTTGGTTTCTCGGGATTATCGGGATCCCAAGTGACATTGTCATGGCCATCTCCATATTTCCTCGGGGCAAGAGGATTTACCAGCTGCAGGGGATGCTTCATCTTGAAAGCCTGAGCCACCACGCCGCTGATGTCATAGGGAGGTGGATTCTCGATCGGATTAGACTCGATCTTAGTCTTTTTGGGCTTGGGAGCCACAAAGGAAGCATCCGATGTGGCCTGCTGGGCAATGCCAGAAGCAGCCATCAGAAGGGCGGCGGCGGAGAGAATTGGGCGAAAGAGCTTGCCGTTCATGAACGTACCTTAGTCGCCTTTCGGAACAAGGAGCAAGCCTCCCGAGCCAACCCCTTGCATTCTATCTAACGACATTGCTGCTTCAGCGTTGATCATTGGCCACGGAACCATTCAGACTACGTGGATGGATTCCCTCGAGCGTGCACGGCGCGTTCTCTCAATCGAAATCGACGAGCTGCAGCGCCTTTCCGAGCGTCTGGACGGAAGCTTTGCTGCAGCGGTGACCCTCCTGCGCGAGGCGATTGAACGCCGAGGGAAAATCGTTGTCCTGGGAGTAGGCAAGTCAGGTCATATCGGCGAGAAAATCGCAGCCACCCTTACTAGCACTGGCGCACCTGCCGTGGTGCTCAATTCGCTCAATGCCCTCCATGGTGATCTAGGAATGATTTCCAACGGGGATGTCATTCTGACGCTCAGCTACAGCGGGGAGACGCAGGAACTCCTCCGTATCCTGCCTGCCCTAACCCGATTCGATGTCAAAAAGATCTCGTTGACCGGAGGAAAAGCCTCCTCACTTGCAAAAGCCAGCGACGTCGTCCTCGATGTATCCGTCACTCAGGAGGCCTGTCCTCACAACCTCGCTCCGACTTCCAGCACGACCGTCATGCTGGCTCTGGGTGATGCGCTTGCCATGGTTCTCCTTGAGGAGAGGGGCTTCACACGGGAGGATTTCGCGCAATACCATCCGGCTGGTCAACTCGGCCGTTCCCTCCTGCTTAAGGTCCGTGATATCATGCGAGGCGGTGAAGAAGCGGCCATCGTTAAGATCAGCGACCCGGTCGTCGAGGTCTTGCGTGAACTCACCAAGAAACGGGCTGGCGCCGCTCTGGTTGTGAACGCAGATGGTCAGCTTGCCGGCATCTTTACCCACGGTGATTTTGCCCGCAAGTTCCCGACCGATCCGCATATCGGAACCCGACCCGTCGCGGAGGTGATGACCCAAAACCCGGTCACCATCCATGCCGACAAACTTGCCGCCGAGGTTCTGATGGTGCTAGAACAGCATCGGATAGACGATCTCGTGGTCACGGATACTAAGGGAAACCCCTTAGGCGTGGTCGACTCTCAGGATCTTGCCCGACTCAAACTCATTTAATCTCCACCCTTCACTCCACGACATCATGGCACTCGCAAACGACCTCCGCAAAGGAATGGCAATCAAGTACAACAGCAACGCTGCCATCGTCCTTGAAGTCACACACCGCACCCCCGGCAACCTCCGCGCATTTGTCCAACTCATTATTCGCTATATCGGCACTGGCAAGTCGGCGGATGTCCGTTTTGCCTCCACCGAGAAGGTCGACCTCGTCGAAGTTCATCGTACCAAGCTGGACTTCAGTTACGCCGACCAGGATGGCTATAATTTCATGGATCCCGATACCTTCGAGACCATCACCCTTCAGGCTGCCCTACTCGGTGATGCTAAGGACTTCCTGGTCGAGAATATGCAGGTGGAAATTCTCTATGTCGAGGGACGCGCGGTCTCCGTAGAACTTCCCGCCTCGGCCAATATCAAAGTGACTGAGTCTCCCGAGGGCGTGAAGGGCGACTCTTCCAGCAACGTGATGAAGACCGCTACGCTGGAGACCGGCAAGGTAATCCAGGTTCCCCTCTTCATCAAGGAAGGCGAGATCGTGAAGGTCGATACTCGGACTGGGGCCTACATGGGCCGAGCATAAGAAGCGCAACCTCAACGACGCGTGGCACGCCCTTCTTCTCCACAGAGAAAGGGCGACAGCCGATCAACGGGGAAAACAACCCGCACCCTATCGCGTCGCGTTCGCGTCGCGTCGACCATGAACGACTCTCCGGACCTCTTCGACCCGGAAGAGCTACCCCCTCCCCGCGATCAGCCTCTACACCCTGATCACCCAGAACAGAACACGGCGACCATCCCCAAGTCGTGGGTGAAGTTCATCATTGGACTCTTTCTGCTCCCTGTTGCACTGATCCTGACCGAGACCTTCTTCCAGGCCTTCACAGCCTCCGTTCAGCATGGCCTCTTGGCCACGCAATCTTTCGGCTGTTTCGCAGCCGGAATGCTATTCTTCGGCATCCTCTTCTTCATCGTTCCCCGCCAGATCCTCATGTGGCCCTATGTCTTCGGCCACGAAATGACTCATGCCATCTGGGTCAAACTCTTTGGCGGCAAAGTGAATGACCATTTCCATGTCAGTCTTGATGGGGGTCATGTCCTCACGGATCGGGTGAATACCTGGATCGCCCTCGCCCCTTACTTCTTCCCCCTCTACAGCCTTCTGGTTGTGACCCTCTACGGCACGGCATCCCTAGCGGCGGACCTTAGTGCTTACCGCTGGGTATTGTTTCTGCTGCTCGGTTTCACGCTGGCCTTTCATCTCGTCTTCACCTGCCTCCTGATCGCCAAGGGCCAGCCGGATCTTCATTACGGAGGGACATTCTTTTCCCTGATGGTCATCTACCTGATCAATCTCCTCATTATCACCGGATTGCTCCTACTGACAGGAAAGGAGATATCCTTGAAATCATTTGGGCATGATTTCGTCGCGAACACGATCAGCTTTGTAGAGATCACCCGCATGATCACGACATGGATCGCGGATTGGATCAGCGACTTTTGGAAAGGATTCGGCCAATCTCCCAAGCCGTCAATCTAGGCCCCGATGGCGGCGATCAGGGCAGTGGCGATCCGATCTGCAGCCGCGTTGATCATCACTTTGTCTGGACCTTCGATCAGTAGCCGAACTTTCGGCTCGGTGCCGGAGTAGCGCAGTAGGACGCGGCCTTTTCCTGCCAGCGTTCTTTCCGTCTCTGAAACGAGCCCTGATACTGCCGGCAAGGAATCGAGCGGAAGTTTCTCTTTAACGCGGAGATTGCGCTGAGCCTGCGGGTATTTCTTGAGACAGCGACGCAGTTCACTCAGCGGCTTGCCGCTTTCGGTCATGATGCGCAGCACCTGAAGTGCTGCAATCAGTCCATCCCCTGTCGTGCCATGATCACGGAAAATCAGGTGCCCGCTCTGCTCCCCGCCGATCGAGAAATTCCCCTCCCTCATCGCTTCGACGACATAGCGATCGCCCACAGCCGTGCGGAGCACCTTGCCTCCGGCAGCGGCGATTGATTCATCAAGGCCGAAATTGCTCATCACGGTGGCAACGAGTGTCTTCCCGGCAAGCGTTCCACGTTGGAGTGCATCCAGCGCTGTCATCGCTAGAATCTCATCCCCATCGACGATCTCACCCTTTTCATCACAGAGAACTAATCTGTCCGCATCCCCATCGTGTGAGATGCCGATCTGAGCGCCGCTCTCCTGAACCAAACGGCTGATCTCTTCTCCATGGGTGCTTCCGCATCCCTCATTGATATTCATGCCATTCGGCTCCGCATGGAAAACCGAGAGGGTCGCCCCGAGATCCTTCAGGACCTGAGGAGTTGTCTGAAACGAGGCCCCGTTGGCGCAATCAACAGCGATCTTCAAGCCGTGAAGGGACATTCCAGGGACGCTTGCCTTGGCCACTACACCGTAACGCTCGGAGGCATCGAGAATGATCGATGTGGTTCCGAGCGCCACACCTAGTGATCGTTCGTGATCAATCTCATCTGTGAGGATCAGAGCCTCCAAGCGTTCTTCCAAAGCATCATCCAACTTATAGCCATCACTTCCGAAAAGCTTCAGCCCATTGTCCTCGGAGGGATTATGGGAGGCAGAGATGACGACTCCTCCATCTGCATTGAGTTCCTTGACCAGGCAGGCGACTCCGGGTGTTGGGATCACCCCCGCAAGAAGCACATCAGCTCCGATCGAGTTAAGACCGGCAACGAGGGCGGCCTCGAGCATTGCGCCTGAGCGACGAGTATCGCGGCCAATCACGAAACGGAGACGATCCACACCTTTTCCCCTCATCAGATAGCCGACGGCTCGACCCAATCTCAGCGCAATCTCGGGGGTGATGGGATAGCTGTTAGCTGTTCCGCGGATTCCATCCGTTCCAAAAAGATTTCTGACTGCCATAAGAAGGAGGCGTTATTTTTTCGATCTGTGGCTCTTGTGCTCCGCGTGAGGCACTCCGGCCTTCTCCTCAGAGTTCTGAAAGTTCTCCGTTTTGCGCGTCTTGTTTTCTGGGAGAGGGCCGAGGTTTTGATGAATGAGATACCAGAGCGCCCCCCCCAGGAGCAGGCAGACCAGTTTCTCCTTCCAGTTGTGTAGCAGGATCCTTTGCATGATTTTCCTCACGGAGCAGAAGCTGTGACAGGCGCTTCCGGAACCGTTCGACATTGAGGTTGCGCTCGATGGCACCCGAGTGACAAATCGAAACTTGTCCGCTCTCTTCGGAAACCACCAAGACGATGGTGTCACTCTCTTCGGAAAGCCCAAGCCCTGCGCGGTGCCGAAGTCCGATTGTGCGGTCGAGATCATCCCGCTGGGTCAGGGGAAAAATACAACCCGCTGCCACGATCCGGTCACCACTCAGGATCACCCCGCCGTCATGGAGGACCGTTTTGGGTTGAAAAATTGTGAGCAAAAGTTCCTTCGAAAATTCGGCATCGATCTCGATACCGCTCTCTGCCACGGACTTCAGGCTCAGATCACGCTCGAGCGCAATCAACGCCCCGAATCCCTTGCTTGAGAGATCAAAGATCGTATCCGTGATCTCCTCGATGGCCTCTCGTCGCTGAAGAGCCGTGTTGAAAAAACGGTGACTGCCCAGCTCGTTCAGGGCACGCCGGAGCTCGGGCTGGAAGAGAACTACCAGAGCTATCGCCATGAAGACCGAGAAGCTTCGAAGAAGCCACCCGAGCACGGCCAAATCCAACACTTGGGAGATGAAGGTGAGCGTCAGGAAGACTAGCGCAAGGCCAATCAGGATTCGCGCCCCGTGTGTGCCGCGCAGATAGAGATAAATATAATACAGAATTGCCGAGAGGATCAGGATCTCGAGTCCAGAGGTCCAATACACCGCGATCAGAGAAAGAATCCTGTGAAAGAAATCATTCATGACCTCAGCAGTTCACTAGGAGAGCCTCTGCCATGCGGAGGGCATCAAGATGGGGTTGTACTTCATGCACCCGGAAGAGGCGCGCTCCAAGTGAACGCGCCAATGCCGTCAAAGCCAGCCCCGCTGCAAGACGCTTCTCCTCCTTTGGGACACTATCACTCTCGACTACCAGCGCTTTTCCAAGAAACGACTTTCTCGAATGTCCGAGCACAATAGGGGAGCCGATTTCGATTAATCGGGGGATGCCACGGATTAACGCCAGGTTATGCGCCACGGTTTTTCCGAAACCAAGGCCGGGATCGAGAATGATGGCGGCTGAATCCACACCGCAGCCTAGGGCCGCATCACGCCGACCTGAAAGATATTTTGCCACCTCTGTCACGACGTCGTCCTGATGATAGGAGGGATCAGCCTGCATGGTTTGAGGTGTTCCCTGCATGTGCATGAGGATCACTCCCGCATGGGCCTCAGTAACCACTTTTCCCATCTTGGGATCACCTGAGAGTGCTGTCACATCATTGATAATATCAGCCCCCTCGCCCAGACAGACCTCGGCCACAAGGGCTTTGGAGGTATCGATGGAGATGAGGGCATTCGTCTGGGCTCTCAGCGACTTGAGTACTGGCAAAACTCTCCGCAGTTCCTCCTCCGCAGAAACAGGTAGTGCTCCCGGTCGGGTGGATTCACCACCCAGATCGAGCAGTAAAGCTCCTTCTTCAAGAAGCTTCAGCCCATGTTCGCAAGCTGCCTGCGGATCCAGAAACGCCCCGCCGTCGGAGAAAGAATCGGGCGTTACGTTGACAATTCCCATGACCGCTCCCCGCAAGGAGAGATCCATCTCACGCCCGCGGATCGTCCAAAGCATCGCGTGCTATCCCTTCACACGTAGAGAGACCGAGCGCCCATGGGCATCGAGTCCCTCGATTTCACAGAAAGTCTCGATGATTGGAAGGGACTTTTTGAGTGAGGCTGAATCGTATCGAACAATGCTGGTCCGTCGCTGGAACTGATCAGCCGTGAGGCCAGCAAAGGCTTTCCCAGCACCCCCCGTGGGCAATTCGTGACTCGGCCCGGCAAGGAAGTCCCCTGCTGCCACCGGTGAGATGTCGCCGAGGAAAATGCCTCCAGCCGAGTTTAGTTTGGTTGCTAGTTTCTCCGGCTTGCGGACAGCCAGAGAGACATGCTCTGAGGAGAATCCGTTGGCAATCTCCACCGCCTGACTCATGTCACGAACATGGATAAGCACCGCGTTGGCCATGGCCTTCGCGAGATGTTCGGGACGACTGGAGAGTCGGGACTGGCTCGCGATCTCGTTCTGCACAGAGGAGATGAGCTTGATGGAATCACTCAACAGCACGACGACACTTCCGACGCCGTGTTCGGACTGAGCCAATAAATCGGCGGCCACCCAGGCTGGGTTGGCCATCGCGTCAGCAATTACAAGGACCTCACTGGGTCCCGGAAGCAGGTCGATGCCTACACGTCCGAAAACCTGACGCTTCGCCTCCACGACATACTCATTGCCCGGTCCGAAGATCTTGGTGACGGGACGAATGCACTTCGTTCCATAGGCCAGAGCTGCGATCGCCTGAGCTCCGCCCACACGGTAGATTTCCGTGGCGCCGCAGAGATCAAGTGCCGCGAGCAGGGCGGGAGCGACTGTTCCATCGGCTGCGGCGGGGGTGACCGCCACGATTTCGGGAACACCAGCCGCCTTCGCAAAGCCGCAGGTCATGATAGCGCTTGAAACAAGTGCAGCCGTACCGCCCGGAATGTAGAGTCCAACGCGAGGAAGCGGGTCGAAGCGTTCTCCAACCAGCGCCCCCTGGGCGTTCTTCATCGACCAGTTCTTGCGGAGGCTTTTTTTGGCGAAGGCGGTGACATTCACGATCGATGCGGCCAGAGCTTTTTTAACCCTGGGAGCCAAAGAGGCTCGCGCCTTTTTGATCTCCTCCGGAGTGACTCGGATCTTGGCCGCCGTAATCTTCGGCCCCCCGAATTTCAGCACGTAGGAGAGGAGGGCCGCGTCACCCTTCTTCCGGATATCGGCGATGATTTCCTCAACCGTCTCTCGCACCTCGGCACGGGGTTCGGCCTGGCGGTTCAATTCGGCAAGGGTCCGGTCAAAGCCACGGTCTTTGTAGGAAATCAATCGCATCCGTAGATACTAACGCGAGAATCTCCCGGGGTCAAAACCCGTGAGCTCAATCCGGCCTCACTTTTATTTCCAAACCGGCCGACTGATCCAGAAGGGATTGGCCACGTTGTCCCGGTAAGCCTTCAATGACGCGCGGGAGGAATTCACCCGCAAATTGCTGTAGGAACCGTCATCGTTCTGCCAACGCTCGTGCCAGAAAATAGCGGCCTTGAGCCTCGGGTATTTGGCGGCATTTCCAACCTCACGAAAAGCTTCAGCAATCCAGACTCCCTTGTCCTCTTTGGGCTGATGGGATTCCGCAACACCCCATTCGGCCAGCATGATCGGCTTCTCGGGATCAAGAGCGCACATCTCGGCATAGGGCCACTCGAGAAGGCTGGCAAAGCCGCACCATTTGTCATCTTCCAGATTACTGGTCTGCTTTCCGTAGACACTGAGACCAAGCCAATCAACATAGTTCGCCCCGGGATAATAGGCAGCCGGTTGGTTCCACGAGATGTAACCGGGAGGATCAGAATAGTTATTGGGCTGGAAGACCCAGAGAACATTGGTCGCGCCGCGGGCACGCACGCGGTCGACGACATGTCGCCAGGCTTTCTTAAAGGTTTCAGGTCCTTCCCAAGTAGCGGGGTTCTTGATGTCCCCCTTGCCGAACCAACTCTTCTCCAGACCGTTATCCATCCCCGTGAGCTTGGCTACAGCAGCGCTTGAGGGAGTTGTGCTTGCCGGCGACTTGGGCTTGATCGGATCACGGGGCCCCTTGCCATAAAACCATCCCGACCAGGGGAACCAGGTACCGTTCATTTCGCAGGCAAAGGAGACAAAGAACTGGCAAGGTACTTTTGCCGCCTCGTCGGCCCATTGGTCGATGTAGGCATCCCATTTCCCGGCAATGATCTCGGTAAGGGAAAATTTATCTGGACCATGTTTCTGATCATACGGCGCATCCCAAGGAGACCAGAAGAGGAGTGGCACGGCTCCATAAGATCGGACACGCTGCACCTGCTCGGTGGGAAAGGATCCCCTTCCCCAGAAGGATCCAAGAGCAACAAGGGCCATTGGCTTGCCCGTGAGTTGCTGAAAATTTTCCAACGCCTCGTAGGTCACCCCATCCTCCCCATCACCGAAGTCACAATAGGCTCCAGTGTAGGCACCCTTCTCCGGAATCTGAAGTTGCTGGTACGGGCTGGCGGCCCCTAGTAGAGAGCTTTCAGCACTTAGCAGGAATGCTGAAAAAGTGATTTTGATGAGGTGGTACTTCATGCGTTAGGCAAAACGCGCGGAGCTTTCTTGGCGGTGATCGCAGGCTGCAATGGCGTCCGTTGTTCCTTCTGGATGATTGCGGCGGCTGTCCGGTCGAGCTTCGACCATCGCACCCAACTTCCGGCGAGGGCCTTGAGAATGCATTTCCAGACGACATAGCCGAGCAGGGGTCTGTAAAGAAGCCTCATCGGAACACTCAGCCATGCTATCCGCTGTGGCCGACCGGCCATCGAGAGTGCGATGACGCCAAGGAAGACATCCAACAGCAGCGAGGCGACAAAATAAGGCCAGATAGCTACACCACGGCCAAGCCAGAGCGACCAGAGCACGATCAGATCGAGGACAGGTGTCAGCGCCACGACTCCCATCTGAAAGACCCAGACCGAAGGAAGGGCAAACCAACCGAGCCAAGCTGAACCGGGATTGAATGTCAGATCGCCATGCTTCCAGAGACACTGAAGCGTTCCAAAGGCCCAACGGAAGCGCTGCGAAACAAGGGCCTTGATGCTCTCGGGCGCCTCGGTATCGGCAATTGCCTTCGAGGCAAAAACAACCTTCCATCCCAGACGATGGAGCTGAAGTGTGAGATCGGTATCCTCGGCCAGGGTATCGTTGGTTATAGGTCCAGCTTCCAGAAGGGCCCTTCGCCGGAAGGCACTGAGCGCTCCGGGGGCCACGGTGATACAGCCGAGGAGATCCTGGGCACGGCGGTCGATCTCGAAGGCGGCCGTATACTCCAGATCCTGAAAGCTACCGAGCCAATGCTTCGTATTGCCGACACGGATGTAACCGGAAACAGCGCCGATTTGCGGATCCGAGAGACAGGTCACCAGCTGGCGGATGCCGTCCTGCGCGACCATGGTATCGGCATCAACCATAACGATCGTCTCGTAACTCGCGAGTCCCAGTGCACGATCGAGGGCCGAGGCTTTCCCGGTATTCTGTTGGCTTATTAACCGGACGCGGGGTTCAGTTGCCGCAATAGCCGCGACAACTTCCGCCGTGCTATCCTTCGACCCGTCATCCACCACGATGATCTCAAGCAGACCGGGATAATCGGAATCTAGCAGATGCCGGACAGTGGAGGCGATCACACGTTCCTCGTTGTAAGCGGCCAGTAGAATGCTGACCGGCGGATAGGAAGCCGGCGGGGGCTGCGGATATAATCTCTCGCGCTTTCGCTGACGTTGGGCACAGAGGCAGTAGAAGAAAACATGTAGCAGCGCGAGCAGGGTGACGATGACAAGGAGCGTCCAGGCTGTATTCTCGAGGAAACGCATGAACGTAAAGGCCCCATAGACATAACGGGCTGAGAGCGGCTGATTTTCCTCGCGGAGCGGAGGCATGATAGAGTCGCGGGGGAGATTGATGATATCTGCGAGCGGCACGATCACATCACCGCGGCTTCGTAGCCAATCGATGATCTCCGGAAGTGCCTCTACGGTCTGGGATCGATCACCGCCGCCGTCATGCATCAGGATGACCGACCCTGTAGCCCGCTGATTCTTAACCCTGTCGATGATTGCCTGTGCGCCCGGCCTCTCCCAGTCATCGGGATCAATCGATTCGGCGACGGTGAGATACCCAAGATCCCTTACCACCCTTAGAGACCGGACCTCGCCTGGCTGTGTCGGGGTTCCATCAATGCCAAACGGGGGTCTAAAGTAAGCTGTCGAATGGCCTGTCACCGCCTCGATCAGCCGGGTTGTGGCGTTCAGCTCCAATTCGATCTGCTCATCGCTCTCTTCAGCGATATTCTGGTGGGAGTAGGTGTGATTGCCAATCTCGTGACCGTCTCGCAGGATCCGCTCCAGCAGATCCGGATAATGCTGAGTCTGCGTTCCGAGAACAAAGAACGATGCCGGGGCATTCTTTTCCTTCAGAATCTTTAGGATCTGCGGAGTCCATTTCGGGTCAGGTCCGTCGTCGAAGGTCAGCGCCACCTTATGCAGCCCTGGATCACCCTGACGCGTGATACTCTCAGGCATGGGGAGTTTGGTATACTGCTCCACCACTTCGTTGTCGGGGCGGATCTCCAGATGCCGGTCTCCCGCATGGGGATCGCCGCCGACAGAGATAAAGTCTCCGGTTCCGCTGGAGGCGATGAACTCGTCGACATTCAGCTGAGAGATCTTGGCAATAGACGGGAGATCGGGCGACTTCTCAGGATTCATCCTCAGGACATCCCAGACGGCGGGATCTTCTTGCCCGAGCCGGTAGAGGCCGATGCCTCCGGGGTGGAACGGAGCAATCAGGCGGCGCTGATTGAAGAGCGTGACCGCATCGAGGAACCAGAGTTCGTGCTCCTCATTCTGATCGGGGCCTGAGAGATAGTTGAAATTTGGCGAGCCATCCTCGCAATCGATACCATTCACCGGATCGATTCCTGCAAGCGAAGCTCGAGCCATGGCATCGGTAAAGCCGACCTGTTCAACGGCCTTCATGTCCTTCCTCCAGTCGTTGGCATAAGTGCCGAGACCGATGATCCACTGGGAGGGCTCCCCATAGACCATCATCGTTTCCAGCCAACCCTGGAACCAGTCGCTGCTGGCAAGAGGGCCTGAGTCATTGGGTTCCGAGTTCTCGTCGTGGAGCGTTGCGACCAACCTATCGACGGACTCGGCGATGGCATTCAGATCATAGGCATCAAAGTCAGCTCCCGTGGGAGCAGCAAACCAGAGCTCTTTCCCAGCAGCGTGAAGGTGCTCTGCCATCTCCTTGATCAGCCGCGAATACTCATCCTTGTAGGTCGGATCGAGCAGGCTCAATTCCAGAATCAGTCCCGTCGAACCCGGCGGCAGACGGCTCACCAGCTTGTCCAGGAAGGCTCCCCTCTCCGCCTGCGATTCATGGGCCAGCTCATCCACAGCCTCGGGCTGCCATGTATCCCCATCCAGGTTGCGGAGAATCGGTAGGAATCCGAGGCCCTTCCTCACGCAGAGGAGCCGGGCCTTGTCGCTCGCATCCTCCTTGAGCGTTCCCTCCACGCCGGTGAGAGTAAACCAATCGACCGCCACATGGGTCAGCTGGTCGGCATGACGCTCCAGGGAGAGAAGTGAGGCTGGATCCCAGGGTGAGACATAGCCAAGCACGATGCCTATATTCTTGGGAACGCTGGGTAAGGCGGATTGGCCGCGATCTTTCTGACCGAGGTGAATACGACGCCAGTCATCCTTGGCATTCAGGAGAGGAATCTTGGCCGGGGGAAGTGC